>Ga0247823_10001786_pt1 | contig 17732 bp, 17 predicted proteins | sample 13C_PalmiticAcid_2_FD_192426 | JGI IMG/M metagenome (GOLD analysis project Ga0247823, IMG submission 192426) | Soil microbial communities from agricultural site in Penn Yan, New York, United States - 13C_PalmiticAcid_Day30 | ecosystem: Environmental > Terrestrial > Soil > Agricultural land... | reverse complement strand
CGCCATCTCGGCTTCTTCCCCGACATGGCGCCGGTGTGGAGCTGGATGCGGGCGCAGATCGCCGATCTTCCGGCACCCGAGGTGATGAACCTGTTCGGCTATACCGGCGTCGGCACGCTGGCGCTGACTGCCAAGGGCGCGCGGATGACGCATGTCGACGCGTCGAAGAAGTCGGTCGCCGAAGGCAAGGCCAATGCCGCGCTTTCGGGGATGGAGGCGCTGCCGATCCGCTGGATGATCGACGATGCCGGCAAGTTCGTCGCGCGCGAGGTCCGCCGCGGCCGCCGCTATGACGGGATCATCCTCGATCCGCCAAAATGGGGGCGCGGCCCCAATGGCGAGGTGTGGAAGCTCGAAGAAGGGCTGCCCGGGCTGATCGCCGATACGCGCAAGCTGCTCGACGCCGAATCACGCTTCCTGTTCCTCACCGTCTATGCGGTGCGCATGTCGGCGCTGGCGATCGGCGAACTGGTCCGCCAGTCGTTCGGCGATCTCGGCGGCAAGGTCGAGGCGGGCGAGCTCACCGTGCGCGAGGAAGCGCGCGGGCTCGAACTGCCGACCGCGATCTTCGCGCGCTGGAGCCGCTAGCTCCGCCCCATCCGGATCGCCGCTCCCGCGACGAACGGACAGCCCGCCACGAGCAACAGGCTGACCGCCGCGAGCAGCTTGAATGCGCCCGGCTGATCGGCGGTCGCGCCGGCGCCGAAGATCAGCAGCGGCACCGCGAAGGGCAGCATCACCAGCCCCGCCAGCGCACCCGCGCCGCGTAGCCCCGCGACCAGCGCGGCGGTGGCGATGCCGAGGGCGGCCAGCCCCGGGGTGCCGATCGCCAGGCCCGCCAGCAGCGGCAGCAACGCAGTGCCCGGCAGATGCAGCAGCGCCGCCGCTGCCAGCGTCGCCGCGAGCAATGCCGGTGCGAACCCGAGCCAGTGGCCGGCCATCTTCGCCGCCGCCACACCCGCGTCCGAGAGTCCGCGCGCGGCGAACTGGTCGAGCACACCGCTCTCGGCATCGGGAGTCACCAGCCGCTCGACCGGGAGCAACGCCGCAAGCAAGGCGGCCGCCCAGATCACGCCGCCGCCGATTCGCGCCAGCAGCCGGCCGTCGGGGCCGATCGCGAAGGGAAACAGGATCGCGACGAGCAGGAAGAAGGCGATCGGCATCAGCAGCCCGCCGGTGCTCCACGCCCGCCGCAGCTCGCGCCACACGATCGCGGCGAACGGGCTCATAGCCGCACTTCCAGCGCCTCGGGCAAGGCGATCGGCAAATGCGTCGCCACCAATGCGATCCCGCCGCTGCCGCGGTGATCGGCGATCAGCTGCTCGAGAACCTGCACTGATTGCAAATCAAGGCCGTTGGCGGGTTCGTCGAGCAGCCATACCGGCGCGCCGCTCGCCACGACGCGCGCCAGTCCCGCGCGCCGCCGCTGGCCGGTCGACAGCAACCGCACCGGCACCTGCGCCAGCTCGGCTAGCCCAACCACCGCCAGCGCGCCCTCGACTGCGGCGGCGCGCCCGTCGATTCGTGCCCAGAAGCGCAGCGCTGCGGCGAGACCGAGCTCGGGATCGAGCGCGGCGGTCTCGGCGAGCAACGCCCGCGCGCCTTCGCCGGTCACATGCCCCGCAGCGGGCGGAAGCAGCCCCGCGGCGATGCGGATCAGGCTCGATTTGCCGGCGCCGTTGGGTCCGGTGACCAGCGCCGCGTCGCCGGGCGCCAGCACGAAGCTGCGTTGTTCGAACAGCAGTCTTCCGCCGCGCACGCATCCGACATCGGCGAAGGACAGGCCGGCGCTCACCCGGCGGCGTCTTCCAGCGCGTGCATGTCGTCGTCGGACAGACCGAAATGATGCCCGACCTCGTGCACCACGATATGGCTGACCAGCGCGGGCAAGGTCACGCCGGTGTCGCACCATTCGTCGAGGATCGCGCGACGATACAAGTGGATGCGATCGGGCAAGGCGCCGGAATCGAAGGCGGATTTTTCGCCGATCGGGCGGCCGTGATAGAGTCCGGTGAGTTCGAACGGATCCTCGATCCCCATCGCGTCGAGCGTCTCGTCGTCGGCGAATTCCTCGACGATCAGCACGACATCGGCGAGATGCTCCGCGAAAGGCGACGGGATGCGCGCGAGCGCCTCGCGGGCGAGGGCCTCGATCGTTGCCGCGTCCGGCGCGTGGGAAGCCGCTTGCCCGCTCATCGCCAAACCCATAGGCGGTAGGGCGAAGGCTGGGCAAGGAGGCGATCATGGTGGCGCGGTTGACCGAGGGGCACAGGCGCGAGTCGCTCGCGGCCATCCCCGACTGGAGCTATGACGAAGCCCGCGATGCGATCACGCGGCGCTTGACCTTCAAGGATTTCAGCGAGGCCTTCGCGTTCATGACGCGGGTGGCCTTGCTCGCCGAGAAATCCGACCATCATCCCGAATGGTCCAATGTCTGGAACCGGGTCGACGTGCTGCTCACCACGCACGATGCGGGCGGCCTCTCGCAGCGCGACATCGCGATGGCGCACGCGATCGACGCGCTGCTCTAGGCGATCGCTCCGCGCCGCATCTGCTTGCGCAGCGCACCCGGCATCCAGCGCGCCGCGAAGGCGAGGCGGCGCGCGGTCTTGCCGATGACGACATGGACCTTGTCGCGCTGGATACCGTTCCAGATCTCTTCCGCTGCCTGTTCGAGCGGCGTGAATTCGAGGCCGGCGGCGCGCACCGAGTCGCGCGCGGTGCGGTTGGTGCCAGAGACGTTCGAATCGAGCAGAGGCGTGTCGATGAAGCTCGGCATCACGACGCGGACCTTGATCCCCTCGGCCGCCCATTCGGCGTCGAGCGCTTCGGAGAGCCCGCGTACCCCGAACTTGACCGCAGCATAGAGCGCCAGCCCGCTCGACCCGTAGATCGCCGCGGCGGAGGCGGTGTTGACCAGAGCCGAGCCGGGCGTCGCCTTGAGAAACGGATATGCCGCGCGTGCACCGTTGATGACGCCGACCAGATTGATCCCGACGATGCGGTCGATCTCGTCATCGGTCGCGCCGGCAAGCTGCCCGCCGACCGCGATGCCGGCATTGTTGAACAGCACGTCGAGCCGTCCGCCGCTGGCCGTCGCGAAAGCCGTGAGGGCATCGCGCCATTGGTCGCGGTCGCGGACGTCCATGACGTGCGTGGTCGCCATGCCGGCGGGAAGCATCGCCTGCGTCGCCTCGAGTCCGGCGGCGTTGACGTCGGCGAGCCCTACCCGCCAGCCGCGCGCGGCGAACAGCTTCGCGACCGCCTGCCCGATACCCGACGCCCCGCCGGTGATGAAGATCGCTTTCTCACCCGCCATTCCGCCCCCCTGTCTTTTTGACCTTTCAAACGTCATCCCGCACAAAAGCCGGCGATGCCAGAGCAAACCCGCACCGTTACCTTCAAAAATGTCAGTAAGGTCCATGCGGGCGGCGTGACGGCCGTGGATAACGTGTCGCTGGAAATTGCCGGCGGCAGCTTCGTCGCCCTGGTCGGTGCCTCGGGATCGGGCAAGTCGACCTTGCTCAAGACAGTCAACCGGCTGGTCGAGCCGAGCAATGGCGAAATACTGATCGGTGGCGAAGCGGTGACTGCCGAACCGCCGCATCTGCTGCGCCGGCGGATCGGCTATGTGTTCCAGAATGTCGGGCTGTTCCCGCACATGACCGTGGGCGAGAATGTCGCGATCGGGCTGCGTCTCGCCGGGGAGCGCGAGACCGCCGCGCGCGTCGCCGAACTGCTCGAACTCGTCGAACTCCCGCCCGAACTCGCGCGGCGCATGCCCGATGCGCTTTCCGGCGGCCAGCGCCAGCGTGTCGGCGTGGCGCGTGCGCTTGCCTGCGAGCCCGGCCTGCTGCTGATGGACGAGCCGTTCGGCGCGCTCGATCCGGTGACCCGAGACGGGCTCGGCAAGGCGATCCGCACATTGCACGACAGGATGAATCTCACCACGATCCTCGTCACCCATGACATGGCCGAAGCGCTGCTGCTCGCCGATCGCGTGCTGGTGATGGCGGCGGGACGAATCGTCGCCGACGCGACGCCGCGCGACCTGCTGTCGGGCAAGGCCGGCGCTGCGGCCGACGCGTTGATCGCGGTGCCCCGCGAGCAGGCCCATCGGCTGGCGGAGCTGGAGCAATGAGGGGGAGGAATTGCGCATGACCGCAGCCTTTGCCCGCGTGCCCGAATTGCTGGCGCAGCATTTGCTCCTCGCTTTCTCCGCCTTGCTGCTCGGGCTGATCGTCAGCCTGCCGCTCGCCATATTCTCCGCGCGCAACAAGACCGTCGCCCGGGTCGCGCTCGGCTTTGCCAGCCTCGTCCAGACCATCCCCAGCCTCGCATTGCTCGCGCTCTTTTATCCGATCCTGTTGTGGCTCTCGGCACTGGTCGGCGGCGGTATCCCGGCTTTGGGCTTCCTGCCGTCGCTGCTCGCGCTGTCGCTCTACGCGTTGCTGCCGATCCTCAGGAACGCAGTGACCGGCCTCGCCAATCTGGATCCCGCGGTGATCGAGGCCGCCGACGGTATGGGAATGACCCGCAACCAGAAATTGTGGCTGGTCGAGGCGCCCCTGGTCGCGCCGGTGCTGATGGCGGGGATCCGCACCGCCGCGGTGTGGACGATCGGCGCGGCGACATTGTCGACCACAGTCGGTCAGCCGAGCCTCGGCGATTTGATCTTCGCCGGACTGCAGACGCAGAACTGGACCCTGGTGCTCGCCGGCTGCGCCGCCGCCGCGGGGCTGGCGCTCGGCGTCGATGCGTTGCTGGGTCTGGCCGAGTTCGGCATCGCGCGACGCAGGCGCGGCTTGGTCTGGGGCAGCCTCGGAGCAATGCTGACGATCGCGGCGGTCGCGCTGGCGCCGGCATGGCCGGCAGCACGGGGCACGGTGACGATCGGCGCGAAGGGTTTTTCCGAGCAATATATCCTCGCGCGGATGATCGGGCATCGGCTCGAGGCCGCAGGATACAAGGTGCGCTACAGGGAGGGCCTCGGCTCGGCGGTGGCGTTCGGGGCGCTCGCGGCGAACGACGTCGATGTCTATGTCGATTATTCGGGGACGATCTGGACCAATCAGATGCAGCGCACCGACGTTCCGCCGCGCGCGGCGATCGTCGAGGGCGTCGCCGGATGGGCGAAGGCGACGCACGGAGTGACCTTGCTCGGTTCGCTCGGGTTCGAGAATGCCTATGCCTTCGCGATGCGTAGCGACGACGCGAAGCGGCGCGGCATCGCCAGTCTGAGCGATCTGGCACCCCAGGCGGGCGAGCTCGATTTCGCGACGGACGTGGAATTCCTCGAACGCCCCGAATGGGCGGCGGTGCGCCGCGCTTATGGGCTGCGCTTCAAGTCGGCGCGGCCCTATCAGCCTACCTTCATGTACCGCGCGCTCGGCAGCGGCGAGGCCGATGTGATCCCCGCTTTCTCGTCCGACGGTCGCGTCGCCGCCGATCGGCTCGCCATCCTGCAGGACCCCAAGGGTGCGATCCCCGGCTATGACGCCATCCTGCTGCTCGCCCCGCAGCGTGCGGAAGACGGCCGGTTTCAGGCGGCATTGCGCCCGCTGATCGGCGCGATTCGCGTGGAGAAGATGCGCGAGGCCAATTATCTGGTCGATCGCGACAGGGACAAGCGAAGCCCCGACGAAGCCGCCCGATGGCTGGCAAGTGGACTCGGGCGCTGAATTTGCGTTATCGCTAACACAAAGAACAAGACGGAGGAGATGAGATGCGGCCTGGAATGAAGCTGTTGCTTGCAACCACGATTCTCTGGGCCGCGCCGGCCTTTGCGCAGCAAGCGCCGACAGCGCTGTCTGGTGGTCCCACCGTCGCCGATCCGGCGAAATGGCCCAGAACGGCGAGCGAGGGGCTGATCGACGCCGCCACCGAGAAGTTCGTCGGCGAGCTGCTCGCGAAGATGACGCTCGAGCAGAAGGTCGGGCAGATGATTCAGGGCGATATCGGCAGCATAAAGCCCGAGGAATTGCGCAAATACCCGCTCGGCTCGATCCTCGCCGGGGGCAATTCGCCGCCGCTTTCGGGCAATGACCGCTCGGGCCAGGCCGATTGGGTCGCGACCGCGCGCGCGTTTCGCGCGGTCGCGATGGAGCCGCATCCCGGCGGCGTGACGATCCCGCTGATCTTCGGAGTCGACGCGGTCCATGGCAACAACAACGTCATCGGCGCGGTGATCTTCCCGCACAATATCGGGCTCGGTGCCGCCAACGATCCCGCGCTGATCCGTCGCATCGGCGAAGCGACTGCCGCCGAAACCGCCGCCGCGGGCCCCGACTGGGCGTTCGGTCCGACGCTGGCGGTGCCGCAGGACGATCGCTGGGGCCGCAGCTATGAAGGCTATTCGGAAGATCCGGCGATCGTCCGCTCTTTCGCCGGCGAGATGGTCCGCGGGCTCCAGGGCGAGCCCGGCACCGGCCGGATCCAGAAGGGCAAGGTCGCCGCATCGGCCAAGCATTTCCTCGGCGACGGCGGCACTTTCAACGGCGTCGACCAGGGCGACACGCGAGTCAGCGAGGACGAATTGATCGCGATCCACGGCGCCGGCTATCCCAAGGCGATCGAGGCCGGCGCGCTCACCGTGATGGCATCGTATAACAGCTGGAACGGCGCGAAGATGCACGGCAACAAGTCGCTGCTGACCGATGTGCTCAAGGGCCGGATGGGGTTCGACGGCTTCGTCGTCGGCGACTGGAACGGCCATGGCCAGATCCCCGGCTGCACGCCGACAGATTGCGCCGCGACCTTCAACGCCGGGCTCGACATGGCGATGGCGCCCGACAGCTGGAAGGGGCTGTTCGAATCGACCGTGCGCCATGTGAAGGACGGCACGATCCCGATGGCGCGGGTCGATGATGCGGTGCGCCGCATCCTGCGCGTCAAGGCCAGACTCGGACTGTTCGAGCCCGCGCGCCCGCTCGAGGGCAAGGCCGGTGTGCTGGGCAGCCCCGAACACCGCGCCATCGCGCGCGAGGCGGCGGCGAAGTCGCTCGTCCTGCTCAAGAATAATGGCGTGCTGCCGGTGAAAGCGGGCGCAAAGGTGCTGGTCACGGGGCCGGGCGCGGACTCGATGGGGATGCAGACCGGTGGCTGGACGTTGAGCTGGCAGGGCGACGGCAACGGCAACGAGCTGTTCCCGAATGGCGAGACGATCTTCGCAGGCGTGAAGAAAGCCGTCGAGGCCGCGGGCGGCAGTGCGACGCTCTCGCCCGACGGCAATTTCACTTCGCAGCCCGACGTTGCGATCGTCGTGTTCGGCGAGCAGCCTTATGCCGAGATGCGCGGCGACGTGCGCACGCTCGAATTCCAGCCGGGCGACAAGCAGGCGCTGGGGCTGCTCAAGCGGCTCAAGAATGCGGGCGTCCCGGTGGTGTCGGTGTTTCTCTCGGGACGCCCGTTATGGACCAACCCGGAGATCAACGCCTCCGACGCCTTCGTGGCCGCGTGGCTGCCGGGGAGCGAAGGCGGCAGCGTCGCCGATGTTCTCGTCGGCGATGCGCAGGGCAAACCACGGACCGACTTCAAGGGCCGCCTGTCGTTCAGCTGGCCGAAGACCGCAGGGCAGTTCACCCTCAACAAGGGCAAGCCGGGGTACGATCCGCTGTTCGCGCTCGGCTATGGCTTGACCTATGCCAGGGGCGGCGCGGTGCCGGCGCTGAGCGAGGAAGCGGGTATCGACCCGTCACTGGGCAACACCAGCACCTATTTCGCCAAAGGCGTGACTCCCGCACCCTTCGCGTTCGCGACCGACAGCCGGATCACGCGAAAGACCGTCGACGGTCCGCAGACGCAGGAAGGCGCACAGCAGCTCGTCTGGCCGACTGGCCCGGCGACGCTGCGGATCGGCGGCGGCGATCTCGACCTCAGCCGCGAGGCCAATGGCGATCTGTCGCTGCAGATCAGCTACCGGGTCGATCGCGCACCGACAGGCAAGGTGCAACTTTCGATGGAAGGCGGCGCCAACAAGGGGGCGATCGACGCCACCAGTCTATTCAAGGGCCAGACCGGCACGTGGCGCACCGCCAAGATCTTCCTCAAATGCTATCAGCAGAACGGCGTCGATCTGACCAAGGTCGGCGCGCCGTTGGTGCTGCAGGCATCGGGGCCGTTCGGGCTCAGCATCGCCGACGTGCGGATCGTCTCCGATCCCAACGCCTCGATCTGCCCCGGTGCGAAGCCGTGAGCGAAAGCGTGGCGATCGAGACGATCACGATTGCGCGCGGCGGCTATCGCGCCGAGCTGCTCACGCTCGGCGCGGCGCTGCGCCGGCTCGAAGTGCCGGGGCGCGACGGCAGCTGCGCCAACGTCGTGCTCGGCTATCGCGACCTCGACGAATATCGCGCGCATCCGCGCTTCTATGGCGTAATCGCGGGCCGCTATGCCAATCGCATCAGCGGCGCGCGGTTCAGTCTCGACGGCAAGGAATATCGGCTGCCGGCCAATAACGGCGCCAACAGTCTGCATTCGGGGCCCGGCGGCTTCGACGTGCAGGACTGGAAGGTCGAGGCGCGCGATGCGCATTCGGTGACCTTCGCGCTGATCAGTCCGCATGGTGATCACGGCTTTCCCGGCAACCTGCACGTTCGCGCGCGTTATGCGATCGAGGCCGACGGGCTGACGATCGCGCTGCGGGCGACGACTGACCGCGCGACGATCGTCAACCTGACCAATCATGCCTATTTCAACCTTGCGGGCGAAAGCAGCGGCGCGAGCGTGCTCGGCCACATCCTGCAGATTCCGGCGAGCCAGATCACCCCCGTCGACGCGGCTTTGATCCCGACCGGCGAGCTTCGATCGGTCGACGGCACGCCGTTCGACTTCCGCACGCCCAAACCGGTCGGCCGCGACATCGATGCCGCCGATCCGCAGCTCGAGCTGGGCCACGGCTATGATCATAATTTCGTACTGGTCGGCGCCGCGGGGACGATCCGGCGGATCGCGACTTTGTTCGATCCGGAATCGGGCCGGGTGATGGAGGTGCATTCGACCGAGCCGGGGGTGCAGCTCTACACCGGCAACCATCTCGCAAATGGTGCGCCGGGGACCGGCGGCGGTGCCTATCCTGCGCGCGGCGGGCTATGCCTCGAGCCGCAGAAATTCCCCGACAGCCCCAACAAGCCCGACTTCCCGACGGCGCGGCTCGATCCGGGGCAGGAATATCGCCACGACATGGCGTTCCGGTTTCGCATCGCGAAGGATGCGGCGACCGCGATGCACTGAAGCCCTTGCCGGCAGCGGCGCTAGAGCACCGCATCTGCCGCATGGATGACCACACCGACCAATCCGCCGACCAGCGTACCGTTGATGCGGATATATTGCAGGTCGCGCCCCACGGCATTTTCCAGCCGCCCGGTGATCGTCTGCGCGTCCCAGCCGCGGATCGTGTCCGAGACCAGCCGGACGATCCCGTCGCCATAGTCCGACGCGGCGCCCACTGCGGCGCGGCGGACGAAGCGGTTGATCGTCTCGGCCAGCCGCGCGTCGCCCTGCAGCGTCTCGCCCAGCTGGCGCAGCGCGCCGCCGAGTTCGCCGGCGAGCACGCGATCGGGATCGCGCGCAAGCCGCAGCAGCGCCGCCCGGCCTGATTCCCACACGCCCATCCACCAATCGCCCAGCGCCGGATTATCGAGCAATTCGTTCTTGAATGCCTCGACCTGTGCGCGCTTGTCGGGGTCTTGCTGGAGATCGTGCGCGAGCTTGGCCAGTCCTTCCTCGGCCTTGGCGCGCAGCGGATGGCCGGGATCCTCGGCCATGTCGCCGATCAATTTGGCGAGCCCGGCGATGATCTTGTTGGCAAGCGTCTCGTCGAGGCCGGTCCAGCGCATCACCGATCCCGAACGTTCGTGCACCATCTGGCGAATCATGTGCTCGTTCGCGTCGAGCACCTTGGCCGCCCAGTGGATGATGCCGTCCAGCAAGGGTCGATGCCGGTCCTCCTGCATCGCCGTCGCCAGCGCCCGTCCCAGCAAAGGCGCGATCTCGAGACCGCGCAGCCGTTCGGCCAGCGCCCGTCGCGCCATCCCGCCGAGCCGCTCCTGGTCGAGCGCTTCGAGTATGTCGGCGGCCAGCCGGCCGATGCCCGCGCGCAGCCGTCCGCGGCCGGTGCCCGGATCGGCGAGCCAGCGACCGGCCGCGCGCGCGACGTCGACTCGCTGCATGCGGCGCGCGACGACGCGGGGAATGAGGAAATTGTCGCGCAGAAAGGCCGCCAGCGTGCCGGCGATCCGGTCCTTGTTGCGCGGAATGATCGCGGTGTGCGGGATCGGCAAATGGAGCGGGTGGCGGAACAAGGCCGTCACTGCGAACCAGTCGGCAAGCCCGCCGACCATCGCCGCTTCAGAGAAAGCGCGGACATAGCCGATAGCGGGATGGACATGGTCGAAGTGGCGCGCCGCGAGAAAAATCACCGCCATCAGCACGAGCAGCCCGGTCGCGACCAGACGCATACGTCGAAGGCCCGCGGGAACGGCTTCTAACGAAAGGGGAGCGCGCGACCTCGTCACACGCTCCCCAATACCCGAACCCCGCGGAAGTTCACTCCGCCGGTTGCGGCCCGTCTTCGGGCTTGTGGTCGATCATCCCGCCGCCATCGGCCTTGCCGATCACGCGGCTGCCATCGTCGCCGGGCTTGAAGGTGAGCAGGCGCCGCGACAGCCGCGGCCCGAGCCAGGTTTCGAGCCCGACCGCGAGACTGAACAGCGCCGGCACGATCACCAGGGTGAGGATCGTCGAGAGGATCAGGCCGCCGATGACGACCACGCCCATCGGCGCGCGCCACGACGAGTCCCCGCTGAGCGAAAGCGCGGTCGGTATCATGCCCGCGACCATCGCGATGGTGGTCATGACGATCGGCTGGGCGCGCTTGTGCCCGGCGTCGACGATCGCCGTGAACTTGTCGACCCCCTTGGCCATTTCCTCGAGCGCGAAATCGACCAGCAGGATCGAATTCTTCGCGACGATGCCGAACAGCATCAGGATGCCGATGAACACCGGCAGCGACAGCGGCATGCCGAACAGCATGAGCGCGATCAGCCCGCCCAACGGCGCATTGAGCAGCGACCCCATGTTCACCAACGGCGACATGAAGCGGCGATAGAGCAGCACCAGCACGGCGAAGACGAGGAAGATGCCCGAAGCCAGCGCGACGAAGAAGTTGCTGAGCATCTCCGCCTGCCACTTGGCTTGGCCGACGGTCATCTGGCCCACGCCCTGCGGCAGATTCTTCATGATCGGAAGCGCGTTGATCTTCTTCATCACTTCGTTGTTGACGAAGGGCTTGCCCGTGGCCGGATCCATTGCGAGATCCGCACCGACGACGAGACGGCGCTGCAGGTTGAGCCGCTGGATGCGGGTCGGGCCGGCGCCGAAACCGATATCGGCCACCACCGACAGCGGCACCGATCCGCCATTCTGGGTTTGCACCGGCATGTTCTGGATCGTCGACAGCTTGGCGCGAGCATCCTCGTCCAGCGCCACCCGGATCGGGATCTGACGGTCGGAGAGCGAGAATTTCGCACTGTTCTGGTCGATGTCGCCAAGCGTGGCGATACGGATCGCGCTGGAGAGCGCAGCGGTGGTCACCCCCAGATTGGCGGCGAGATCGAACCGCGGCTTGATCACGATTTCGGGACGGTTGAGGTCGCCCGCGACGCGCGGCGCCACGACCTCCTTCATCCCCTCCATCTGCTTGACCAGCGTGTTGGCGGTCTGGTTGAGGAGCGCGGGGTCTTCGCCGCCGAGCGTGATCGTCAGGTCGCGGCCGCTGGAGCCCCAGCCGAATTGCGAGCGGAAATTGACTCGCGCGTCGGCGATCGCGAGCAATTTGGGCGCGACGCGCTTCTCGAACGCCGTGCTCGGCTCTTCATGGTCTTCCCGCAGCTGGGCGGTCACCCGGCCATTGCCCACGAAGCTGCGGCTGTAGATGTCGGTGACCAGGGGCTCCTGGCGAAGGATCTCGGCGACATGGGCGACGACGCGTTCGGTATCCGCCAGCGGCGTGCCGGGGACCATCTCGATCGTCGCGGTGACGCTGTCCTGGTCCTGCGCCGGCTGGAAGGTCGACGGCATCGTGGCGAACATGATCAGCGTCGCCGCCAGCGAGACCACATAGCCGGCCACTGCCGACCAGCGATGCCGCAACGTCCAGCGCAGCATGCCGGTATAGGCGTCCATGATCCGGCCCTCGCCATGATTGGCATGGCCCTTGGCCTTGAGGAAATACGCCGCGATCATCGGCGTCAGCAATCGCGCGACGGCCAGCGACATCAGCACCGACGCGACCACGGTCATGCCGAAATTCTTGAAATATTCGCCCGAAATGCCCGGCATCAGACTGACCGGGAGGAACACCGCGACGATCGACATCGTCGTGGCGAGCACCGCGACGCCGATCTCGTCGGCCGCGTCGATCGACGCCTGATAGGCCGATTTGCCCATCCGCATATGCCGCACGATATTCTCGATCTCGACGATCGCGTCGTCGACCAGCACGCCCGCCACGAGGCTCAGCCCGAGCAAGGTCATCTGGTTGAGCGTGAAGCCCAGCATGTCCATGAACCAGAAGCTGGGGATCGCCGAGAGCGGGATCGCCAGCGCCGAGATCGCGGTCGCGCGCCAGTCGCGCAGGAAGATGAACACGACGATGACGGCGAGCACGGCGCCCTCGATCATCGCCTCCATCGCAGTGTGATATTGCTGCTCGGCATATTTCGAATTGTTGTTGAGCAGCTCGAACTTGACCTTCGGGTTGCGCGCCTCGAGCTTCTTCAGCGCCTTTTCGGCATCGTGGAACACCATCACGTCCGAAGCGCCCTTGGCACGCTTGATGTCGAACGAGATCACCTGATGGCCGTTATACTTGGCCATGCTGCGCTGCTCGGCATAGGCGTCCTTGACGTTGGCGATGTCGGCAAGCCGCACCGTCCGTCCATTGCCGGTCGAGATCTGGGTCTGGCCGAGGCTATAGGCACTGTTGGCATTGCCGATCACGCGCACCGATTGCTCGAAACCCGAAATCTCGGCGCGGCCGCCCGCGGCGTTCAGATTGACCTGGCGGAGCTGCTGGTTGACCTGGCTGGCAGTGAGCCCGACCGACTGGAGCCTCGCCGGATCGAGGATCACGCGGATCTCCCGATCGACGCCGCCGTTGCGCTCGACCGCGGACATGCCGGAAATCGCGAGCAATTCCTTGGCGACGCTGTTGTCGATGTACCAGCTCAGGTCCGACACGGTCATGTCGGTGGCGACCGCAGTGAAGCTGGCGATTTCATTGTCGCTCGAAGTGTCGACGCGGCCGATCTGCGGCTCGAGGATGCCGTCGGGCAAATCGCCGCGGATCTGCTGGATCGCGCTGCGCACGTCCTCGACCGCGCGATCGATCGGCATGCCGAGCGTGAGCTGGACGACGGTCTGGCTGCTGCCCTCGGAAACGGTCGAAGTGATCTCGTCGATGCCCTGAAGGCTGCGGACCGCCGATTCGACCTTCTGGGTGATCTGGTTCTCCAGCTCGCTCGGCGCGGCGCCGGGCTGGCTGATCGCGATCCACACGATCGGAAAGTCGATGTCCGGATCGTTGTTGACGTCCATCCTGCCGAAGCTGACGAACCCCGCGATCGTCAGGAACAGGAAGAGGACGATCGGCGGAACCGGATTGCGGATCGCCCAGGCCGAGATGTTCCGGAAGCCCATCTTGTTTCGCCTTTACTTCGACTTTTGAAGGTTCGGGATGACCTTCTGACCGGGGTTGAGGAAGGCGCCCGCGGTGAGCACGACGCGCTCGCTGCCGCTGAGCCCGCTGGTGATCGCCACGCCTGCCTCGGTGACGTCGCCGGTGGTCACCCCGCGGCGCGCCGCCTGGTTCTTGTCGTCGAGGATATAGACGAAATTGCCGTCATTGTCGCTCTGTACCGCGGACTGGGGCAGCATCACCGCGGTCACCCCGCCGGCGACGACGCGTGCGCTGGCGAAGCCGCCCGGACGCAGCGCCGGATCATAAGTGAGCGCGACGCGGGCAATGCCCTGGCGCGTCTGCGGATCGATCACCGGCGAGACCTGCCACACTTCGCCGGTGAAGGTGCGGGTGGTGCCCGTGGGAACCACTTCGGCACGCGCGCCGGGCCGCAGCTTCTGAAGATCGGCTTCGGCGAGCTGGGCGCGGAGCTCCATCTGGCCGCCCATCGCCATGCGGAACAGCACGCCCGAACCCGCGCTGACGATCTGGCCGGGCTCGACCTGGCGCGTCAGCACCAGACCGGCTTCGGGCGCGCGGATGTCGAGCCGGCGGTTGCGTGCCTGCGTCTCGGAAAGTTGCGCCTGCGCGACGCGGACGCGTGCCTGCGCCTGATCGCGAGTCGCAGTCCTGCGGTCGATGTCGGCCTTGGAGATGAAGCCATTGGCGACGAGCTTGTGCGCACGATCGAGCTCGGCCTGGGCGAGGCGCGCCTCGGCCTGCGCCACGCGGACCGAGGCGGCGAGCGATTCGGCGGTCTGCGCCTGCACGCTGCGATCGACGGTCGCGAGCACCTGGCCCTTGCCCACCCAGCTGCCCGGCTCGACCAGCACGCGGGTGACCACGCCGCCTTCGCCCGCCACGCCGACCGGCATCTCGCGGCGTGCCGCGAGGGTGCCCGTGCCGCTGATGATCGTCTGCACGGTCTGGCGTCCGGGAACGGCGACGGTGACCGTCGGCATCTGCGACTGGCCCGGACCGCCCGACGCAGCCTTGCCCGCCGCGGCGCCCTTGGGCTCCGCCGGCTTCGAACCGCTCATCATGAAGAATGCGATCGCACCCACCACGAGGATCGCCACGGCGGAGATCCATAGCCAGCGACGGCTCTTGCGCGTGGTTTCCTCGCCGGTGAACTCCAGCCGCTCCTGCCGTCCGAACATCCCTGCCTCATAGTTCATGTGCGAGCTTTCGAATTCGGCCGATGCGGCCGATGCCCCCTTGATCGCACTGTATTAGATGAATAAAGCACCGACGACAAGAGCCGTTTCGCTTTGTGCGGTGCGCAATGCCCGTTCTGGACCTTTTTCGCAAGATCGGCATCGTTGCTGGCAAGAAACGGTTGCAATGGCGCAGCCATGGCGCGACGTTCATTTTCGGCTCGAGGGCCGCCGCAACGGGAGGGATCGCATGCCCAACGGTATCCTTGGATGGCTTTTGATTGGTCTCGTCGCCGGCGCGCTCGGCAAACTGATCATGCCCGGGCGTGATCCCGGCGGGATCATCGTCACGATCCTGTTCGGGATCGTCGGCGCGCTGCTCGCATTCTATCTGACTCCGCTGCTCGGGCTCGATGTCCATGACAGCACATGGCAGGCTTATGCCGCGGCGACGGCGGGTGCCGTGGTGCTGTTGCTATTCTATCGAATAGTCATGGTCCGCCGAATCTGAACGACAGCCTTCAGCGTCGTTCAGCTTCGATGCGGCTCGCGTGCAGCAAGGCGGTGCAACAACCTTGTTCCGGGAGAGTATCGAATGATTCGCCTGTTCTTGTCCGTCACTGCTGCGGGATTGACGCTCGCCACCCTGTCGGCCTCCGCGCAGGAGATTCGACCGATGATGTTGCCGGCGGACGGTACGCTGCTCGAAGTGTCGGCCGATGGGGTCAGCGCCCGGACGCCCGATCTGGCCATCATCCAGGCCGGCGTCGTCACCCAGAACGTCACCGCGGGCGAGGCGATGCAGCAGAACGGCGCACGGATGACCGCGGTGCTCGCGGCGCTGCGCCGCGCGGGTATCGCCGAACGCGACGTCCAGACGTCGAGCGTCACGCTCAGCCCGCAATATCGTTATGCCGAAAACAAGCCGCCGGTGATCACCGGCTATCAGGCGAGCAATCAGGTGACGGTGCGCTTTCGCGACATCGCGAAGAGCGGCACGATCCTCGATGCGCTGGTGCGCGAGGGCGCCAACAATATTTCGGGGCCCAATCTGACGATCGACAAGCCCGAGGCGGCGCTCGACGAAGCGCGTGCGGCGGCGGTCGCGGCAGCCCGGGCGCGGGCGGATCTCTATGCCAAAGCCGCCGGGCTGCGCGTCGATCGCATCCTGTCGATCTCCGAAGGCGGGGCGATGCCGCCACCGATGCCGATGGTGATGGCACGCGCCGAACGCTTCAGCGCCGACGCGGCGGCGACGCCGGTGGTCGCGGGCGAACAGGAATTGCGTGTGTCGCTTTCGGTGCGCTTCCTGCTCAAATAACCATGCACGAAAAAGGGGCCGCCCTCACGGGCAGCCCCTTTTTGTCTATGCCTGGTGTTTAGCGGACTGCGCCGCGACGCACCAGATTGACGATCGCCAGCAGGATGATCGCACCCAACAGCGAGACCAGGAAGGTCATCGGGGTGATCGCGCCGTTGTTGATCGAGCCGCCGAACAGCAGGCCACCGATGAACGCGCCGACAATGCCGACCACGACGTTCAGGAAGATGCCCTGCTGGGCATCGGTACGCATGACAATGCTCGCCAGCCAGCCGACGACGCCGCCAATGACGAGCCAAACAATAAGACCCATGACAAGTCCCTCCGTTGCTAGCCCGGCGAGCCGGGCGACGTAGGGAAAAATCCGCAAGCACTTGTATTGGTTCCGTATCGATATTTCGATGCGCTCGTGGAACTTTGCGGCTCTTCGGCCGTGGCGAAACGAAAGCGGCGCGCTTCCGGCATCCGGAAACGCGCCGCTCTGGCCCGATGGGAGGGGCTAGCTCAGTATTTCTGCTGACGCTCGTAGAGCGAACGATAATGCTGGATGCGAGTCACCCGCAGCCCGGGCATGCCCGAACGGTCGATCGCGCGCTGCCAGCCGGCGAACTCCTCGACGGTGAGGCCATAGCGTTCGCAGACCTCGTCCACGCTCAGCAGCCCGCCATTCACCGCGGCGACCACTTCGGCCTTGCGGCGCACGACCCAGCGGGTGGTGCTCGGCGGCGGCAGCGTGTCGAGCGTCAGCGGCTCGCCGAGCGGCCCGATCACTTTCGCAGGACGGATCTTCTGGTTTTCAATCATCTACTTGCCTCATCGGGGCGGGGGCCCCCGTTACTCAACACAACCACCTTTATTCCCGGCGCTTGAACAACGGCTAAAACGCCACGGTAAACGCCGGCTTCATTCCTCTTTCCATCGCCTTAGCTTCGCCGCCGCGGCGCGGTGGAACGCGCCGTGAGCGGGTGCGAGCAGCGCATCTACCGGCGCCGTCAGCGCGAGCCGCGTCTGGACGCACGCCGTGGGGCTCGCCGCCTGCCGTGCGGCGATGCCGACGAGCAGAACCGCCAGCTCGGTCGGCATGGCGGTGACCGCCACGTCGCGATCCAGTCTGGCAAAGCTCAAATCCACGGATACGAATCCAGTCTCGACTCTCTTGGTCGGCCAGCTTTAGCCAATCAGGATGAAGGGGCCGTAAAGCCGATGGGAACGCTCGCTTAACCTGAGTTGCCAAGGCGTTGCTGCGCAGCCGGGCTGGATCGAAACGACACAATCGCCTATGTGCGCTCGCGTGATTCCCGTGGATTTCCAGCTTGCCGGGCCGCTTTCGAAGCGGCGGATCGTCGTCGCCATGTCGGGCGGGGTCGATTCCTCGGTGGTGGCCGCGCTTGCCGCCCGCACCGGTGCCGAGACGATCGGGGTCACGCTCCAGCTCTATGATCATGGCGAAGCGGTGGGGCGTGCGGGCAGCTGCTGCGCCGGGCGCGACATCCGCGACGCCCGCGCCGTGTGCGAC
>Ga0247823_10001785_pt1 | contig 17733 bp, 20 predicted proteins | sample 13C_PalmiticAcid_2_FD_192426 | JGI IMG/M metagenome (GOLD analysis project Ga0247823, IMG submission 192426) | Soil microbial communities from agricultural site in Penn Yan, New York, United States - 13C_PalmiticAcid_Day30 | ecosystem: Environmental > Terrestrial > Soil > Agricultural land... | reverse complement strand
CGGCGCCGATGAGCGAAGCAGCTTGAACGTCCATTTTATACTCCTTGGGAAAAACGTTGATTATACAGTTGAAATATCAGTGCAGATTGATCGCGTCGTTCAGATAGAGCGACGTGAGCAGCGCGAAAACATAGGCCTGGATACCCGCAACGAGCAGCTCGAGGCCGCTGATCCCCACCATCAGCGCCATGCTGGGGATGCCGACGCCGAGCCCGACCGCCGGACCGGCGGCGATCCCGTCGATGATGAACGAGGCGAACACCTTCATCAGCACGTGGCCGGCGGTCATCGCGACGAACAGTCGGAGCGCAAGGCTGAACGGGCGGACGAGGAACGACACCAGCTCGATCGCGGGGATCAGCCACAGCAGCCACCAAGGGGTGCCGTGCGGGACGAACAGCGAGAAGAAGTGCAGGCCGTGGCGCCAGAAACCGACGATCAGGACGATCGAGAAGCTCAGGATCGCGAGAAAACCGGTGATCGCGAAGTGGCTCGTCACGGTGAAGGGATGCAGGCCGAAGAGGCCGAAGGGCATCAGGCCGATCACGTTCAACATCAGGATGAACATGAAAAGCGAGAAAACATAAGGGGTAAACTTGCGGCCTTCAGGGCCGATATTGGCGTTCATCATGCTCGAAATAAAGCCGGTGAAGCCCTCGACGGCGACCTGCCAGCGGCCGGGGACGAGCTGGCGCTTCATCCCGCCGATCATGAAGACCCACAGCAAGAGGCCCGCGATCAGCATCCACATCGCGCTCGTGGTGAAGGCGACCTCATGATTGCCGACATGGAACATGTCGAACATCTTCTGCACCTCGAACTGGTGCATCGGGTCCACTTTACCTTGATCCGCCACGCGATACCTCGCCTTAAATCCCAAGTCAGTCGAGCGTCAATCCGGCTTCGAAGGCCGAACGTTCGCAATCCGAAATATGTTTCTGAAGGCGACCACTATTCCGAGGAACAGTACCACCAACAGGCCCCAAGGTGCCGTGCCGACGAAATGGTCGATCGTCCAACCAACCAGCGCGCCGCCACCGATCCCGCCCAACAGTTCGGCCAGAACGCGGTTACCGAGCTTGTAATTCGCATCGGTCTCCGGTCCGGCGTTCACTGCGGTCCGTTTCGCTTCTGCGGCTTCGGCCCGGTCCAATCGCTCTTCGAGCGAGACCAGGCGCGAATCCTCCGAAGCTGGTTCCGGATCGCTGCCATTCCCCGTCATTTGCGCCATCCTCCTGAAACAGAGCCGATATCCATCGATTCCGCCTGCGAAAAAAGGCCCGAAAATTCGGGGGACCCCTAAGGCGCGGTCCGTTTAGGAACGACACCCGATTAAGTCAATGCTTGTGCGCAGGTGCACAAAATTGACGGCGGCGAAGTGCACAAAAATGCCGCCGCGTTTAGGGGCGCGGCGGCATCTGAGGGCCCGCGGGCCCCAATTATGCGCTTGTTCTTTACGGGCAGCGCGCATCGCGTTCGGGCGGGCTGCCGTCGCGCGTTTTCCATGCGCCGCCAGGCGTCTGATACTTCTCGCCCGGCTTGGTCTGCGCGATCAGATTGCAGCCGCTGGTAAAGGCGAATTGCTGTACGGTGCTGCCGGTCGACTGCGCGCTCGCGGTATAGGCCGCCTTGCGCTTGATGTTCAGATCCTCGACCAGCGCGCGGATCGCCGGGGTCGGCGCCGTGGCAAAGCCCAGATAGCCGTCGACCTGTTCGCCAATCTGTCCCGCGGCGCGCGCGGCAGCATAGGCAGGATCGCGCTGCGCCATTGCCGACGGCACGGCCAGCGCAACGGCGGCGGTCGCCGCGATCGCAGCAAGAGCCAGTCCGGTCGGTTTCCACATCGTCTTCGTCATCTTCATGTTCCCCATCAGAATATCTCGCTATTCTGCTCGATGAGCTTCTTGGCGTCGCCATCCAGCCTGTACACCACTTCCTGCCGGATGTTGATGTTCAGGTTGATCTCGATCGGCTTGTCGGGCGTGTCGATCTGCACACAGCCCCCAAGGGCCGACATGCCTATCGTCACCGCAACGCACCGACCGTATAAGGCCAGCCTCCTTGCTCCAGTCTCGGGTCTATTCATCGCATGGGCTCGCTTTCTGGAGGCTGAACAGGGACGATCTTTACTTTTTCGGCTTCTTCCTGCGCGCGGATCAGCGCGGGCAGATTCTGTTCGATCAAGAGTGTCGGGTCATAGAAGCCCTTGGCCGAGGTCAACAACTGGCGAAACGGCGCCCGGATCTTCACATTGAAGATCAGCGGAAGTTTCGCGACCTGGTTGGTCAGGAAGTTGCGCGTCGCGCCTTCGCCCTGCCCAACGCCGCCAAAGCGGATATCGGTCACCATTTCGCCGTCGAGATCCCCGTTCAATATGATCGTCAGGTCATCATATTTAAGGCTGCGCAGGGCGCCAAAGGCAAAATTGGCGAAGACGCCGAGATTGCGGTTCGACAATTCGCCGACATAGGCGAGCGTCCCGCCGCCGCCGCGCGAATCGATGCGGCCGTTGACGATCCGCCCGCCCAGCCCGTCGAACTCGACCGGCAAAGTCCCGTCGAACACGCCCGTAGCGTTGATATTCTCGAACCCGAAGCTTTGCAGGAACACCGCAGCGTCGACTCCGACGATGTCGAACGACAACCGCCGCGCGTTGGCCGCGCTGAAATCAAGCGTCGTTGGATGGAGCAGCAATTGCCCACCGGCAAAGGGCCATCTTCCACCCTCGACCCGGACGCGATTGTCGCCAAGCAGCCGATACTCGATCTCGCCGTCGACGACCGGAATCCCCGGATTGATCTCCTTGATCTTCGCGATCTGGCCCGGCGCCGTCTTGAGTCCGATCAGATCGTCGAAGCTGATCGTCGTTGTCAGGCCCGTCACCGGACCGAAGGCGGCCGCAAGGCTGGTATCGGCGGTGGCGAAAGTCCCGCGGCTGGTGACGCCGTCGGCGGTCCAGTCGATCCGACCGTCGCCCACTACCGATCCCTGTACATTGGCAACGACGCCGAGCGCGAGGCTGGTGAGTTGATCGGGCTGGAACGCGTCGTTGAAGCGCAGTTCCTTGACGGTCAGGTCGGCCGAACCGCCGCTGTCGGCCAGACGGTGCCGGATGACCGTGTCGAGGATTTTGGTTCCGGTCTTCTGTTCGTTGAAGCCCGCTTTCGCCTCGATTACCCCGTTCGAGAAGCGAAGATTCGCATCGCGGCTTATAAGCGGGAAGAAACGCGGATCGGGCGCGGCGTCGGTGAGCAGCAATCCGCCGTCGAGCGTCAAAGCACCATTCGCAAAGCGCCACTGCCCTGCAATCTCGCTCATGTTGAGCGGCACCGCGCCGATCTTGCCGCTCGCGCCGCTGAGGTCGCCTGCCATCCCCTGCGGCGTCGCCCGTCCGGTCAGGCTTTGCGCGCTGAAGCGCGTGACGCTTTCGCCCTCGCCCAGCCTGACATCGGCGAGCGCGAGCGACCAGCGCATCGCGGACAGGTCGACATTCGCCGGACCGCTTTTCAGGCTGAACGGCGAGTTGCCGCTCGTCCCGCGCAGCGCGATGCCGGGAATGCGGACATAACCGCGCAGCCCATCGGGACCCACGCTCAGCAGCGGAGCGCCGGGTCGGCTGCACAGGTCGATCGCGCTTCGTCCGAGCCGGAAGCCGCTGACCTCGATCCGGTCGGCCGCGACGCTGCTGCATCCGCCGTCGAACGCAAGCGCGCCCGTCGGCGCAAGGTAACCGTTCAGCGGCGCCGTGAGCCGCTCGACGCGCCCGCCCGCGAGCGGTCCCGACAGCGTCGCCGCCGTGGCGAAGCGCATCAACCCGCCCGCGCCACCCGAAAAGCGCACCGGCGTCAGCGCGAGCTGTGCGCCGCCGGCGCTATAAGGATCAAGGCTGGCGAGCCCCGTCACCCTGCCGTCCTCGTTGCGATCGAGGTTCAGCGTTCCCGAGGGCAGGTCACCGCCCGCGATGCTCCAGCGCCCAGTCGCGATCACCGCGGGCTCGTCGGCGCCATAGAGGTAGCCAATGCGGCTGTCGGCGCTGCCGGAGAAGCGCGCGCCGCTCGCGCTTGTCAGTTCGGGCGCAATCAGGTCGACCCGTGCCGTCGGCCCTTCGCCCGCGATCGCGAAACCCGCTCTGCCGCTCGCGTCGGCAAGCACGCGACTCAACGCGCCGACGGCCTTCGCTGCCAAAGGCCCGACCGGGGTGCCCGCCAGCCCGCGCGCACTTTCGGCAAGCGAGCGGCGCAGCGCAGCGCTGCCGCTAGCGCGGGCGAAGTTGATCTTTCCGTCGAATTTTGGCGCCGCGCTGCCAACACTGCCCTTGGCCTCAAGGTTGACCGTCTCGGCCGCAAAATCGGCACCCCGCAGCCGCGCCATCTCGGCATCGACATCCAGCTTCGTGAGCACTGAAGTCCCGTCGAAGCGCGCGATTACCCCCATCCGGTCGGCCGCGACCGGCCCCGCGACGAGCCGCGCGATGCTCGCATCGGCCTGGCCCCTCCAGCTTTGCAAGTCCTCCGACAACGAAAGGTCGAGCGCGACTTGCGGCGACGCGGCCGTGACACCGCCATCGGCGCAGCTCAGAGCGCGGCCGCGCAAGGGACCGACGAGTTGCGGTCGCACATTGCGGACGAGAACCGTGCCATAGAAGCTGATATTGTCGCCGCTGCACCCCGCTGCCGATATGCGCGGCGCGACCAGCGCGAGCTTTCCGGTGAAGTCGCGGCGCAGATTGCCGCCGCCGTGCAGCGCCGCGCCGATATTGCCCCACGGCGTTTCGACGCGCCCCCGCGCATCGCGCAAGGCGACCGACAGGTCGGGCAAGGCGAACGGATCTTTGCTCGCCGGATCACGGAATTTGTCGAGCGAGCCGAACGACAGGCGACCATCGACGAAGCGGCCATAGAGACGAACACCTTCGGCGTTGATCCCCGAAACATAGGGGCCGCGCCAGCCATAGCCGAGCAGTACTTCGACGCGTTTCGCGGTCAGATCGGGGCGCTTCGGGTCGCCAATCACAATGTTCGACAGTCGCTCGCTGCGAAAACCGATCCGGTCGATCGTATAGCGCGCGGGCACGTCGCGGCTGTCGAGCTGGTCGCGGATGAATTCATCGGCAATCGGCTCGCGCGCGATCCACACGCCGGCGACGAGAATGATCACCGCGCCGGCGGTCAACCAGCGCTTCCTGAATAGCAGCGTCCGGTATCTAAAGTGCGGCTTCGTAGCCTCTGCCGCGTCAGTCATGGAATATGGCCGATGACGTCATGGCGGCAAAATCTCGTCCCTCGACCCTCACCCCGTTCAAGGCACAAACGCCGGAAATCCCGTTTCGATGCAGGAGATTGATCCGGTTCGCCATCTTCCTTTCCCTATGACCGTTGAGTGCGCCTCACAAGGCGGTTATTGCCGCGCCATGGGGGATACACCGGATCATGTCGGTCATCGTTCGCGGCTGCGCGCGCGCCTGCTCGACGACGCCGATGGCCTCGCCGATTACGAACTGGTCGAATATCTGCTCGCCCTCGCTATCCCGCGCCGCGATACGAAGCCGCTTGCGAAAGCGCTGCTGCGGGAATTCGGTTCACTGGCGCAGCTTGTCAGCGCCGATCCCGAATCGCTGCGCCGCGTCGAGGGGCTCGGCGATACCGGCATTGCGGCGCTCAAGATCGTGCAAGCGACGGGGCTGCGCCTGCTCAAGGGCGAGTTTCGCGACAAGCCGCTGCTTTCGAGCTGGGATGCGCTGCTCGACTGGCTGCGCGCCGATATGGGGCCGATCGACGTCGAACGCGTCCGCGTCCTCTATCTCAATTCGCGCAATATGCTGATCCGCGACGAACTCGCCAGCGAGGGCTCGATCGACCAGTCGGCGATCTATGTCCGCGAGGTGATCAAGCGCGCGCTCGAGCTCGGCGCCTCGGCGATCATCCTCGTCCATAATCACCCGAGCGGCAGCCCCGAGCCGAGCCGTCAGGACATCGCGATTACCAAGGATATTGCTGGTGCGGCGGCAAAACTCGGAATCGCGCTCCACGATCACATCATCATCGGCGGGTCCGATTATCGCAGCTTCCGCGCGATGGGGCTGCTCTAGCCCGTCATTTGACTTCCGCCGTCCGCGGCCACATCATCATGGTCATGCAGATTCGACGCGGCCTTCTCCGCTTCCGCCATCATGGGGGACAGCTTCTCGCGGGCATCTAGCCCCGGGTTCCGGCGCGATCGCCCCGAGCCCGGGGCACCTTCCGTCCAGAAATTTCCGCGCGTGGCCAACAGCCGCGTGCTACCCGGAAAGTCCGCGCCATGACCAAGAAAAAAAGCGGGGCCGCGAGGCCCCATATCCGCATGATCGACAGTGAAGCCGACGTGCTGACCGAACTGACGCTGCAGCAGCAGCGCGATTCGGTTCGCTTTTATGAATTGCTGCTCGATGAAATCGATCGCGCCGCGATCTGCGAACGCACCAACATCCCGCGCGACGTCGTGACCATGGGCTCCAGCGTCACTTTCCTCGATGAAAAGAGCGGCGCCGAACGAACGGTGCGGCTCGTCTATCCCGCCGAAGCCGACATATCGGCTGGGCGAATGTCGATCCTGACCCCGGTCGGTGCGGGCCTGATCGGCCTCAGCGTCGGCCAGTCGATCAACTGGCCCGACCGCGGCGGAATCGAACACCGGTTGACGATCATCGCGGTCGAGCAACCTCGATAATCTGCCGCAAACAGTGATGCAGCCGCCGGATCGCTCCGACGGCTGCACCACCCCGCGGGACGCCGTTCAGGCGCCGCGCGACAGGAAACCGGTCAATTCTGTCTTATTAACCGCACCCGACTTGTCGCCGTCAGCCGAAGCGAAAGCCTGACCAATCCAGGTTTTCACTTCCGCCGATTCGACGTCAGCGCTGGGGTCGGTCGCGGCACGCAGCTTCTTCATCCACGCGCCAAACTCGGCTTCGTTCAGGTCGCCATTCTTGTCCCCGTCATAGGTCGGGAACTCCTGCTCGACGATCTGGGCGATCTGCGTAGGCGTAGCTGCCGCGCCCGAGGGAGCGGGCTCGCTTGCCGATGCTGGCGGGGTCGACGCATCGGGGGCGGGTGCGGGAGCAGTCGCCGGATCAGCCGGTGCCGGCGTTGTCGATTCCGGGCCAGGCGCCGGCTCGGTCGCCGTCGGCGGCGAGGCCGGGTCGCCGGGCGGAGTCGATTGCGCAAGAGCCGGGAAACTGATCGCGGCAGCGCCGATCAATAGCATTTGTTTCAACATGGTTTGTCTCCTGTGTGCGGGTTATTCGGGTTCCGATTCGGGCTTCTCTTCGGAATCCGGAGCGGGCTGGTCAGCCGGAGGGGTGGGCTCAGCCGCAGGGGGTGTATCGCTCGGGGTCGCATCCTCGGTCGGCGCCGTCTCATCCGTCGGCTTCGTTTCGTCCGTCGGCTTGCTATCGGGCGCAGGGGCCGTAGTGTCGGTCGGCGCCGGCTGCGACTGCGTCGTGGGGGCCGGCTCTTCGGCCGGAGCAGTCGTCTGGGCCAAAGCGGGGAAGCTGATTGCAGCGGCGCCGATCAAAAGCACTTGTTTAAACACACTTATTCTCCTGTAACGACGACTTCGATGGTCGGTGCGACCCGTCGCCTTTCTGATGGGGCATGGGAGCAACCCATCGTGTTTCCGCAAAGTTGCGCGCCCTCGGTGTTTGGCGAAACGCCCCGTCCCTGCTACGGGGCGCCCCATCGTGGTTCCGCGTGGATTCCGCGACAAGGCGCCCGAAAAGGAAGGAAATTCAATGGTTCCGCGTTACGCACGGCCGGAAATGACCGCGATCTGGTCGGCCGAGAATCGGTTTCGCATCTGGTTCGAGATCGAAGCGCACGCGACCGACGCTCTTGCCGAACTCGGCACCGTGCCAAAATCGGCCGCCAAGGCGCTGTGGGACTGGTGGGCCACGAACCCCGTCATCGACGTCGCCGCGATCGACGCGATCGAGGCGGTTACCAAGCACGACGTCATCGCCTTTCTCACGTGGGTCGCCGAGAATGTCGGCGACGAAGCGCGCTTCATGCATCAGGGCATGACGAGCTCGGACGTGCTCGACACCTGCCTTGCCGTCCAGCTCGCCCAAGCTGCCGACATTTTGCTCGTCGACATCGATGCGCTGCTCGAGGCGATCAAGCGTCGCGCCTATGAACATAAGCTCACCCCGACGATCGGCCGCAGCCACGGCATCCATGCCGAACCCGTCACCTTCGGGCTGAAGCTCGCCGAAGCCCATGCCGAATTCTCGCGCTGCAAGCTCCGCCTCCAAGCCGCGCGTGCCGAGATTGCGACCTGCGCCATCTCGGGCGCAGTCGGCACCTTCGCGAACATCGACCCCCGCGTCGAAGCGCATGTCGCGGCCAAGCTCGGCCTTGCGATCGAACCGGTCTCGACGCAGGTGATCCCGCGCGACCGCCATGCGATGTTCTTCGCCGTGCTGGGTGTCGTCGCCTCGTCGATCGAACGTCTGTCGGTCGAAGTCCGCCATCTTCAGCGCACCGAAGTGCTTGAGGCCGAGGAATATTTCTCTCCCGGCCAGAAGGGCTCGTCGGCGATGCCGCACAAGCGCAACCCGATCCTGACCGAAAACCTCACCGGCCTCGCGCGTGTCGTGCGCAGCGCGGTCACCCCTGCAATGGAGAACGTCGCGCTGTGGCATGAGCGCGACATCAGCCACTCGTCGGTCGAACGATTCATCGGCCCCGACGCGACGATCACGCTCGACTTCGCGCTCGGACGCCTGACCGGCGTCGTAGACAAGCTGCTCGTCTACCCCGAGCGGATGCAGAAGAATCTCGACCGCATGGGCGGGCTCGTCCATTCGCAGCGCGTACTGCTGGCATTGACGCAGGCCGGCGCGAGCCGCGAGGAGAGCTATGTGCTCGTCCAGCGCAATGCAATGAAGGTGTGGGAGAGCGACGGCCAGCTCTCGTTGCTCGAACTTCTCAAGGGCGATGCCGATGTCACCGCGAAGCTGTCGGCGGATGACCTCACCGCGCTCTTCGACCTCGGCTATCATATGAAGCATGTCGACACGATCTTCGACCGGGTGTTCGGGGCGACGTAGCCCCGGACTGGAATCGCGCGGCAATCTGTCATAGGGTCGGGTCAGACCGACAGAGGAGCAAGACGAGTGGGTATCCTGCGAACGATCATCTGGGTCTTGTTGACCGCCGTGCTGGTTATCTTTGCGATGGCGAACTGGATTCCGGTGACCGTTACGATCTGGCCCGGACAGGTGCTCGACACCAAATTGCCCGTGTTGATCCTCACCGCATTTCTGATCGGCAGTGTGCCGATGTGGATCGCGCTGCGCACGACGCGTTGGTCGATGAAGCGCCGCCTCGACGCCAGTGAACGGCAGGCAGCCGATTTGCGCGCGCTCGCCAACCGGCCCGTCGAGGTTACGCCGACTACCCCAGTCAACGACATCCCCCCCGCCCCTACCGACCTTTTCTCGACGGACAAACCATGACATCCCCGCTTTTTCTTGCCATCGACACGACGCACCTCGACGCCGCGCTGACGCTGGCGCAAAAGGTGCGGCGCCACGTCGGCGGGCTTAAACTGGGTCTCGAATTCTTCTGCGCCAATGGCCATCACGGTGTCCACGAAATGGCGAAGCTCGGCCTGCCGATCTTCCTCGATCTCAAGCTGCACGACATTCCGAACACGGTCGCGAAAGCCATCCAGGCCCTCCGCACCCTCGAACCCGCGGTGCTGACGGTCCACGCCGCGGGTGGCCGCGCGATGCTCGAAGAAGCAAAGGCTGCAGCGGGTCTGAATACCAAGGTCGTCGCAGTCACCGTGCTCACCAGCCTCGACGCTCCCGACCTCGCGGATATTGGCGTCGGCGGAACACCGCATGATCAGGTGGTGCGGCTCGCCGCGCTGGCGCGCGAATCCGGCCTCGACGGCATCGTCTGCTCGGGACAGGAAGTGAAGGCCGCGCGCAAGGCCTGGCCAGGCGGTTATTTCGTAGTCCCTGGCGTCCGCCCCGCAAACGGCAAGGTCGGCGACCAGAAACGCGTCGTCACGCCGGCGCAGGCCATGGCCGATGGCGCCTCGATCCTTGTCGTCGGCCGCCCGATCAGCCAGTCGGCCGACCCCGATCTCGCCGCGCGCGAGATCGAAGCTACACTTTAAAGAGGTTTCCATGCCCCCCTTGGTGAAGATTTGCGGGCTGTCGACGCCCGAAACGGTCGATGCCGCCATTCGCGGCGGTGCGACGCATATCGGTCTCGTCCACTATGAGCCGAGCCCGCGTCATGTCGATCTCACAACCGCCGCGGCCTTGCGCAAGCGCGCCGGATCACACGTCAAGGTCGCGTTGTTGCTCGTCAACGCCTCACAGCAACTGACCGGCGACGCGCTCGGCATGGTGCGCCCCGACATCATCCAGTTTCACGGCAGCGAGACACCAGAATGGCTCGCCGTGGTCAAGCGCCTCGCGCCCGCCGAAATCTGGAAAGCGATCGGCCTGAAGGACGCTGAAACCCTGACGCGTATGCAAAAATATCATGGCGTCGCCGACCGCATTCTCTTCGACGCCCCCGCCGCAGCGTTGCCCGGCGGCACCGGCACGCGCTTCGACTGGTCGCTGCTCAAGAACCATCGCCACAGCATGGATTGGGGGATTGCCGGCGGCTTGACCCCCGAGAATGTCGCGCAGGCTATCGCCGAAACCGGCGCGCCGCTGGTCGACGTCTCCTCGGGCGTCGAAAGCGCGCCGGGCGTCAAGGATGTGGACAAGATCGCTGCTTTCCTTAAAGCCGCCGGTCGATGACCGACTTACCCAACAGCCTTCGCACCGGCCCCGACGCGCGCGGCCATTTCGGCCAGTTCGGCGGCCGCTATGTCGCCGAAACGCTAATGCCGCTGATCCTCGATCTCGAGCGCCACTATCGCGCGGCGCAGGCCGATCCGGCGTTCAAGGCCGAATTCGACTATCTGCTCAAAAACTATGTCGGTCGCCCCAGCCCGCTGTGGTTCGCCGAGCGGCTGACGGAACATCTTGGCGGCGCGAAGATTTACCTCAAGCGCGAGGATCTCAACCACACTGGCGCGCACAAGATCAACAATTGCATCGGCCAGATCCTGCTCGCCAAGCGCATGGGGAAGACGAAGATCATTGCCGAGACCGGTGCCGGCCAGCATGGCGTTGCGACCGCGACCGTCGCGGCGCTGTTCGGCCTGCCCTGCACCATCTTCATGGGCGCGGTCGACGTCGCGCGCCAGCAGCCCAATGTGTTCCGTATGAAGCTGCTCGGCGCCGAAGTCGTCGCGGTCGAGAGCGGCGCGATGACGCTGAAGGATGCGATGAACGAGGCGCTGCGCCACTGGGTCGCAAACGTCCACGACACCTTCTACATCATCGGCACCGTCGCCGGCCCGCACCCCTATCCCGAACTCGTCCGTGACTTCCAGTCGGTGATCGGCGACGAAGCACGCGAGCAGATATTGGAAGCCGAAGGCCGGCTCCCCGATATGTTGATCGCCCCCGTCGGCGGCGGATCGAACGCGATCGGCCTATTTCATCCCTTCCTCGACGACGCCGATGTCGAAATCGTCGGCGTCGAAGCGGCGGGTGAAGGCCTCGACAAGAAACATGCCGCGAGCCTCGCGGGCGGGCGTCCGGGCATCCTCCACGGCAACAAGACCTATCTGCTTCAGGACGACGACGGCCAGATCACCGAGGCGCACAGCATCTCGGCAGGTCTCGACTATCCGGGCATCGGCCCCGAGCATAGCTGGCTCCACGAAATCGGCCGCGTCCGTTACGAACCCGTCACCGACGACGAAGCCCTCGCGAGCTTCCAGAAGCTCACGAAGCTCGAAGGCATCATTCCCGCGCTCGAAAGCGCGCACGCGGTCGCCGCCGCCGAGCGCATCGCGCCGACACTGGGCAAGGACAAGATCATCATCGTCAATTGCTCGGGCCGCGGCGACAAGGACATCTTCACCGTCGCCGATGCTTTGGGGGTAGCGTTGTGAAGAATATCAAACATCGCGCGATGATCGTCTTTCTCATCGCCGCCGCCGTTCAGGCGCTCGGCTTTCCGTTGATCAGCAAGATTTTCGGCTTGGGCGACCGGTTCCAGTCGCCGTCCTGGGTGGTTGTCGTCCTTGTGTCGCTGATGTTCGTGTGGCTCGACAAAGCTGCAAACCAGAAGAAGTCTGCCGAATGACCCGCTTCGCCGCCGCCTTCGCCAAGCCGCACCCCGCGCTCGTCGCCTTCATCACCGGCGGTGACGGCGACACCGCCGCAAACCTCGACGCGCTCGTCGCGGGCGGCGCCGACGTGATCGAGCTCGGCATGCCCTTTACCGACCCGATGGCCGACGGTCCGGCGATCCAGGCCGCAAACCTGCGCAGCCTCGCGAAGGGCACGACGACCGCCGACCTGTTCGCGATCGCCGCCGCCTTTCGTCAGCGCCACCCGGACACCCCGCTCGTCCTGATGGGCTATGCCAATCCGATGACGATCCGCGGCGCCGGCTGGTTCGCCGCCGAATGCGCCAAGGCCGGAGTCGACGGCATCATCTGCGTCGACATCCCGTCCGAAGAGGACGCCGAACTTGGTCCCGCGCTCCGTGCCGCCGGAGTCGACCTGATCCGCCTCGCGACGCCCACCACCGATGCCGCGCGCCTGCCCGACGTGCTGAACGGCGCGGGCGGCTTCCTCTATTATGTTTCGGTCGCCGGCATCACCGGCCAGCAACAGGCCGCACAGGCGAGCATCGACGAAGCCGTCGCGCGCCTGAAAGCCGCGACCGACCTGCCTGTCGCGGTCGGCTTCGGCGTCCGCACCCCTGCACAGGCCGCTGAAATCGCGAAGGTCGCCGATGGCGTCGTCGTCGGATCGGCCTTTATCGACATCATTGCCGAGCATGGCGACGCCGCCGCGCCGCATGTCGAGGCCTTCACCCGTACTCTCGCCGATGCTATCCACGGCGCAAAGGAGATCGCCGCATGAGCTGGCTCGACCGCGTTCGCAACGCGCTGCCCTTCGGGGCGAAACGCGACACCGCCGACAATCTCTGGCACAAATGCCGCCAGTGCCAGCAGATGGTGTTCGTCAAGGAATGGGAAGACAATCTGAACGTCTGCCCGCGCTGCGACCATCACGACCGCATCGGCGCGACCGAGCGTTTCGCACAGCTGTTCGACGGCGGCCTGCACGAGTTGATCAGCGCGCCCGCGGCACCCGAAGATCCGCTGAAATTCCGCGACACCAAGAAATATGTCGACCGCATCAAGGCGGCGCGCGCGCAGACCGGCGACCGCGACGCCTATCAGAATGCGTTTGGACGCATCTCGGGCCAAGGCGTGGTGATCGGTGTGCAGGATTTCGCCTTCATGGGCGGGTCGATGGGCGTCGCCGTGGGCGAAGCCTTTGTCGCTGGCGTCGAGGATGCGATCCGGCGCGGCGTCCCTTATATCGCGATCACTGCTGCGGGCGGCGCGCGCATGCAGGAAGGCACGTTGTCGCTGATGCAAATGCCGCGCGCTACGGTGGCGCTCGCGCGCCTGCGCCGCGCGGGCCTGCCCTATATCGTGCTGCTCACCGATCCGACGACCGGCGGCGTCACTGCCAGCTATGCCATGCTCGGCGATATCCAGATCAGCGAGCCCAAGGCGCTGATCGGCTTTGCGGGTCAGCGCGTGATCGAGAATACGATCCGCGAAAAATTGCCCGAAGGCTTCCAGCGCGCCGAATATCTGCTCGATCACGGGATGATCGACATGGTTGTGCATCGCAAGGAACTGCCCGAAACGCTCGGCCGCCTGATCGGGTATCTGGCGCCAGAGAAAGCGGCCTGACCTTTCCTGTATCGTCCTTGCGAGGAGCGAAGCGACGCGGCAACCCAGAGCTGGCGTAAATCGCCCTAGATTGCTTCGCAACGCTCGCAATGACAAACTTTTGATAGGCGCCGTCTAACGATGCCCGACCACGCGCACAGCTCCGACCAAGCGGTCCAAACCCAACTCGACCGCCTTGCCGCGCTTTCCCCGGGCCGCGACATCCTCGGGCTCGAGCGCATTGCCGAACTCTGCGCGCGCCTCGGTAATCCGCAACTCCAGTTGCCGCGCACCTTTCATGTAGCGGGGACCAACGGCAAGGGATCAACCTGCGCCTATCTCCGCGCAATCCTCGAAGCGCAGGGGCGCAAGGTCCACAGCTATACAAGCCCGCACCTCGTCCGCTTCAACGAACGCATCCGCCTCGCCGGGATGTTGATCGATGACGCATTGCTCGCGGCGCTACTTGAGGAAGTCCTCGACGAAGCGGCGGACCTACAGGCGAGCTTCTTCGAAGTCACCACCGCCGCGGCCTTCCTCGCCTTTGCGCGCATCCCCGCCGATGATTGCATCATCGAGGTCGGGCTGGGCGGGCGGCTCGATGCGACCAACATCATCCCGCCGCCGGCGGTCGCCGGCATCGCCTCGCTCGGTATCGACCATGAGGCCTTCCTGCTCGCCCCCGAAGCTGGAACGCCCGACGATCCCGCGATGCGGATCGCATGGGAAAAGGCCGGGATCATAAAGCCCGATACGCCCGTAGCCACCCTCGCCTATCCGCCCCATATCCGTGACACCATCGCCGCTAAGGTGGCCGACGTCGGCGCGACGCTCTTTCCGCAAGGCGAAGGCTGGACGGTCGAGGCCGAAGGCGACGCGTTCCGCTGGATTTCGAAACTCGGTTCAGTCGCACTGCCGCTGCGTCCCCGCATGACCGGCGCGCATCAGATGGCAAACGCCGGACTCGCGATCGCAATGCTGCGCCTCGCCCCTGATCCGCAGCCGACAGAAGACGAAATTGCGCGCGGCGTTGCCAGTGCCTTCTGGCCCGCGCGGATGCAGCGCCTCGGCACGGGTCCGCTCACCGCCCTGCTCCCCGAGCAAACCGAAATCTGGCTCGACGGCGCGCATAATGTCGATGCGGGTCTCGCTCTGGCCCGAAAGTTCGCGGCCGAACCGCGGCGCATCCATCTCGTCACCGGGATGCTCGCGAACAAGGATCCTGCGGCGATCATCGCGCCGCTCACCGGCCAGTTCGCCAGCCTGACCGTCGTCCCCGTGCCGGGGCACGAACATCATGGGGCCGAGGCTTTCGGCGCAGGCGCCCGCGCGGCCGCGTCCATCACCGACGCCCTGCGCGACCTCGACGTCGACCCCGGCCGCGAGTTGGTCCTGATCGCCGGCTCGCTCTATCTCGCGGGCGTCGTTCTTGATCTCAACAGCGAGTGGCCCGCCTAGCGCAGCTCCGCGAGCGTCCGCTTTACCCAGTCGTACATTTCAGCCTCAGCTTTCAATGTAACCGGCGGCGTGCGCTTCATCCGCTGCTCGACTTCCTTGAGCACCGTCCGCGCGCCCGCCTTGTCGCCCTTGGCTATCAGGATGCCGGCGATCCGGCAGCGTATCTCGTCGCCGGGTACGCGGTCGACGATCTCGCGATAGATCGCCAGCGCATCGGCCGTGCGGCCATCGGCTTCGGCAACCTTCGCACGGAGCAGCGCGCGCCGATCGATCTCGGTCCGCGAGATCGTCTCGGGCAGCGCGTCGATCGCCGCAAGTGCCTCGGCCGATCGGCCCGCTTCATAGGCCGCTTCGGCGGTCCGCATCCCGATTGTCCGGTCGGCGTGCGGCGAAAGCCGTTCGGCCGCGCGAAACTGGTCGAGCGCTTCCGCATAACGCCCGCGCGCCATCAGCGCGTCGCCCAGCTCGATCCGGTTCCCCGCGGTATCGCTGAACTCCGCGGCATCGCGCGCTTCGCGAATGCGGCGCTCGGGATCCATCTTGTCGGCGATTTTCGTGCGTGCCTCGCGCACACGCCGGTCGCGAGGAAGCCCCGGGAGGATTTCGACGATGAAATAGGCGAGGATGCCGACCATCGGCAGGAAAGCGATCGCCATGATCCAGGCGGTGTTTCGCCCGGTCCGGAAGACATGGACGATGCACAATACCTGCAGCGCGATCGAGATGAGGAAAAAATGCATCGACTAGGCCGCCGCCGCCGACGCCTTGCCCTTCCACGCCAGCAACATGCCTGCGACGAAAGCGACGAGCGAGCCGACGAGAATATGGGTGCCGAGTTCGAGCTGCTGGTACATCAGCACCCCGACCAGTCCCGCAACGATCAGGACAAAGCCGACGATCCGCCATGCGCCGACCGGTTGCTTCAGCTGCCGGTCATCGATCGCGCCGGTCTGACGAATGCTCTCGACTACATAGCCCTTGCTCCACAATACCCAGAGCAGGAGCATGCCGGGGATCGCAGCGGCAACGGTGAAGCCCCAGAAGCCCACCCAGCCCAGCTTTTCGGCAACAATGCCCGCTGGCCCCGCCATGAACGTCCGTCCGACCCCGGCGAAAGACGACAGCAAGGCGAACTGGGTGGCCGTATAGGCGATGCTCGACAGCCCCGAGAGATAGGTAGCGAACACCGTTAGCCCGATACCGCTCGTCAGATTCTCGGTGACGATCGCCGCGACGAGCATCCAGTAATTATTGCCGGTCGCCGCGAGGATCATGAACATGACGTTCGAGAACATCATCATGAAGCCCGAGATGAGCAGCGCGCGTCCCATGCCGAGCCATAGCAGGAAGGGCGCGCCGAGCGCGGATCCGACGATCAGCGCGCCAAAGCCCCACAGCTTGTTCGCCGAAATATAGTCGAGGTCGGGAAAGCCCAGATCGACGATCATCGGCCCCAGCATCGTCTGCCCCATCGCGTCGCCGACCTTGTAGACGAGTACGAAGCCGAGGATCAGGAAGGCTCCGTGGCGCGTCAGGAATTCGCGGAACGGGTTCACGACGGCCTCGGTCAACCACTGCCCGGCTTTCATCCCCGATGCATGCTCGAACCGGTCGACAAACTTGCCCGGCCCCGCCCATAGCGCACCGAGGATCGCCGGAACGATACAGAAGGCGGTCAGGCCATAGGCGGTTGCCCAGCCCAGCCCCAGCCCTTCGTTTGACGCGAAATAGATTGTGCCGGCACCCGCGATCAGATTGCCCGTGCGATAGCCGAACTGGTTGGTCGCGGTGCCGTGAGCGAACTCGTCTTCCTCCAATATCTCGATGCGATAAGCGTCGATGACGATGTCCTGCGTCGCCGACAGGAAGGCCGTAATTAATGCCCACACCGCGAACAGGCCGATGTCACCGGGTTTCGGGTCGCTGGCGCCGAGCTGCCAGATCGAAACGAACAGCAGGGCCTGCACGAGAAACAGCCAACCGCGCCTTTGCCCGAAGGTCCGGGTCAGGAACGGCAGCGGTAACTTGTCGACGATCGGCGCCCACAGGAATTTGAGCGTATAGGGAATGCCGAGGGCGACCGCGAAACCGATCGTCGCCGTGTCGATCCCCACCTTGGCGAGCCAGAAGGTCATCGTCGCGATCAGCAACGTCAGCGGGAAGCCACTCGATATGCCGAGCAGGAAGGTGATCATCGGGTTTTTGCGCAGATACGGCCGGAAAGCCGGGATCGACAGTGCGACGATCGCCAGCCCGCCAAGGATCGCAGCGAAAATGATGAACCGAATCAGATCAACCGACATGCAGACGCTCCCCGCGCATCCGCAAGGCGGACACATTGTTATGGCCAAGGCCTATAGCCTTGGTCTCAAATTGGAAGCGGCTAATTATCGATCGGGCGCCGTCACGCGGCGGCGGGACGCCAGAAGGTCGTCAGGCCGCTGACCTTGCGCG
>Ga0247823_10001784_pt1 | contig 17740 bp, 14 predicted proteins | sample 13C_PalmiticAcid_2_FD_192426 | JGI IMG/M metagenome (GOLD analysis project Ga0247823, IMG submission 192426) | Soil microbial communities from agricultural site in Penn Yan, New York, United States - 13C_PalmiticAcid_Day30 | ecosystem: Environmental > Terrestrial > Soil > Agricultural land... | reverse complement strand
GGCCTCTGGGCGGGCGAACGGTTGGGCTGTTCGCGCTGACGACCGCGATCGCGGTGTCGGTCGGCATGGCGGTCGCGCTGCTCATCCAGCCGGGGGTCGGCGTTCCCGTCGGCGACGCAGTGCCCAAGGCGCTCGGCGACCCCGTGCCGCTTTACGACCAACTCATCGGCATCATCCCGCTCAACATCGTCGAGGCGCTGGCGAAAGGCGACATGCTCGCGCTGATCTTCGTCGCCATCCTCGTCGGCGTCGGCACCGTGCTCGCTGGCGAGGCGGGCAAGCCCTTTGCCGGCGTATTGCAATCGCTTTCGTCGGTGCTGCTGAAGATTGTCGGGCTGGTGATGGAAATGACCCCGATCGGCGTCTTCGCGCTGATCGCCAATGCCGTCGCGGCGAATGGCGCCGCGGTCTTCGTCAATATCGGCTGGCTGGCGCTCGCGGTCGTCGTCGGGTCGCTGATCCAGATCGTCCTCGTCCACAGCCTGATCCTGCGGCTTCTGGCGCGGCTTCCGGTCATTCCCTTTTTCCGCGGCATCATCGACGCGCTGGTGGTCGCTTTCTCGACCGCCTCTTCGTCGGCGACGCTGCCCGTCGCGATGACCGTCGCGGGGAAGAATCTGGGCGTGTCGCCCAGCGTCTATTCGACCGTGCTGCCGCTTGGGGCGAGCATCGGCAAGGACGGCACCGCAATGTACGTCGGGCTGCTCAGCATCTTCAGCCTGCAGGCCTTCGGCGTGCCGATCGATGCGGGGGTTCTTGCGATCGTTCTGCTGACCGGCGCGCTCGCCGCCTTCGGCACCGCGCCGGTGCCGTCGGCGTCGCTCTTCATGCTGGCAGCGGTCCTCTCGGCCGTGGGGGTTGCGCCCGAGCAGACGGCGCTGATCGTCGGCTTTGTCCTGCCCTTCGACCGGTTGCTCGACATGACACGCACGGTGCCGAGCGCGAGCGCCAACCTGACCGTCGCGACGACCGTCGCGCGGTGGGAAGGCGAGCTCGATCAATCCATCTATCGCGCGCCGCCCCGGCGCTGATAATCAGTCGGCTTGCGCTTCGACCGGTTTGGCGTCGCGGGCGGGGCTTGTCGGCGCGGCTTCGACAGGCGCGGCCGGACTCGCGCCATATTCGGCCTGCGCGGCATGCAGGTCGGCGAGGAAGGCCTCGTCGCCATGCAGCCGCGTCAGGACGGCGGCGGCGACCGTTCGCGCGGCCTCGGTATCGGTCGGGAAATGATAGCCGCAGATCACGCGGCTCAGCGCATAGTCGCGCCCGCGCTCGAGGATCAGCGGTGCGCGGCCGGGCGCGACGTCGGCCAGCAGCAGCGCGGTCGCCCAGCCATAGACGGTGTGACCCGAAGGATAGGATGAGCCGCCGCGCGGTTCGCGATCGGGTGCGGGGACAGGGCTGCTGCCGCAGCGGCGCGTCAGCTGGTAGCGTTGATAGGGGCGCGGACGCTGGAACGCATCCTTGGCGGTCCAGACCGGATCGGCGGCATCGCGCATCACGCGGTTGAGCAGCGCGACCAGCCGCGGGCTGCGCGCGCGATCGATCGGCTTTCCGAATGCATCGGCGAAACGCGGATAGACCATCTTGCTGTCGAGTTCGGCGGCGTCCCAGCGATCGGGTGCGATTTCCGCCTGAAAGCGTTGTGAAACCACCATATCGAGCTGGTCGAGAACCGAGCCGGGCGAGGGCGGCGGCCCGACGAGGAGGCGATAGTCGGTGCTGCCCTTGGGCAGATAGCCGACGGGCTTCGCTTCGCCCTCGGGACGCTTTACCCCTTCGAGCGACTGGCCCGCGGCCGGGGACGCGGCGAGCGTTATCGCCAGGGCGGCTATGCAAAGGGTGATCCTGCGACGGGTCATCGGTGGAACTCCAGCAAAAGAGCCGCGCCGCCGTCGTCCACAAGGGCGGCGACGGCGCGGGGAAGGGTCAGAATTTGGCTTCGAACCCGAGGTAGAAGTAGCGGCCGATCACGTCATAATCGCCCGAGACATTCTGCGAACTGCCCGACGCGGTTCCCGACGGCAGGAAAGGGCTGACGCTGTTGAAGGCGTTGTTGACGCCGGCATAGGCGCGGAAGTCGTTGCCCGCCGACGGCACGTCGACGCTTGCATAGAAATCATGGCGTATCCGGTCGCCGATCCGCAGGAAGGGTGGGTTCGATCCGGCCTTTTCCGCGGCCGCAAGGCGCAGGTTGCTGTCGACCGCCTTGCCGGTATAGCGGAGCTTCCAGCGCAGCCGGAGGCCGCCGTCACGGTAGCCAAGCTGTGCCTGCCCGGTATTGAGCCACGACCCGATCTGGCCCTTTTCGTTCGTCCGCGACACGCCGTTGACGCCGTCGAAAACGGTGTAGAAATCGAGCAGGCGCGAATAGAGCAGCCGTATATCGAACTTGCCCGTCGACGACAGGAATTGCGGCGCATCGAAGCGATATTCGAGCGCGACATCGACGCCCGAGCGGACGATCTGGTTGAGATTGAGGTCGCGGTTGAGGATGCGGGTGATCTGCCCTTCGTTATTGCGCGTAATCTCGTTGCAGAAGAAATTGTCGGTCAGGCCGTCGGGATTGCCGAGGCATTCGCGCAGCAATTCATCGGGTTCGAGCGCCGAGATGGCATCCTTCACCTTGATCTTGAAATAATCGACGGTGAGCGACAGCCCCGAAAGGGCGCGTGGCATGAGCACCGCGCCGAGCGTGATCGTGTCGGCGGTTTCTTCCTTGAGTTCGGGGTTCCCCGCCGAGGGGCCTTCGATATTGTCGGTGATCTGGGTGAACACGCCGTTCGCCGCGATCGCCGCCGCGATGGCCGGGATCGAGCGGCAGTTGGTCGCGACGGTGCCGGCCGTCGCGGCGGTCACGCCGTCGCACAGGTCAACGACATCGTCGGCGTCGTCGCGCGGCGGCGAATAGAGGTTGGTGACAGTCGGCGCGCGCTGGGCACGGGCATATTGCGCGCGGAAACGCAAATCCTCGATCGGCGCCCATTCGCCGCCGACGCGGTAGCTGAGCACCGAGCCGACGTTGGTGATGTTGTAGTCGCCGACGCGCACCGCGGCATCGAGCGCGAGCCGATGGGCGAAAGGCTGTTCGCGCAGCAGCGGAACGTTGATTTCGCCGAAGACCTCCTTCGCTTTGACGTTGCCTTCATATTCGGCGATGAACGACGCCGACCCGAACCCGCGCCGGGTTGCCTCGTCGGTGGTCGAGCTTTGCGCATCGCGGCGATATTCGCCGCCGAACGCGACCGACACAGGACCTGCCGGCAGGTCGAAGAGCGAACCGCTCATATAGCCCTGCACCACGTCCTGACGCATGATGCCGTCGAGATTCAGGTTGGCGCGGATATAATCGGCGGCCTGCGGGGTGATCGACCCGCGGCCGAACAGATTGACCGGGACGCAGCCCGCGGTGCGCGCTGCCGCATTGACGCAGCGGACGCGGCTGAGGTCGCCGGGTGCGGCGGGGTCGAACTCGGTGTTGATCGCATTTTGCAGATTCTTGAGGTTCAGAACGTTGACGCGGTCCTGATCCTGATGGAAGCGGCCGTAGCCGTAGCCGATTTCCCACTTCCAGTCGTCGGCGAGGGTGCCGCGCAGCCCGGTCCAGGCGCGCCACGTCTGGCGGTCGTTGAGGACGCGATAATGACCGAGTTCGCTGAACCGGCGCGACCATTGCACGCCGGAAGACGAAGCCAGCGCGCGGATCGCGGCGGGGACATAGGGGCTATTGCGCGGAATGCGGCCGATCGTCTCGAGATTGTTCGGATCGCCGAATTCGTCGTCATAGGCGGCGGTTTCGGCGCCGCCGCGTTCGGACGACGTCTTCACCTTCGAATATTGGACCTGACCGAAAAATTCGATGTCGCTGCCAAGGTCGACCGAAAGCTTGCCCGCGGCGAGGTACGAGGTGCGCGGCCCGCTGATCTGCAGATCGGGGCGCGTTTCCCAGCCATAGACGGCGGTCGACGTGCTGCGTGCGAGATTGCCGTTGGCGTCATAATAGAAATAGCCGCCGCCCGTAGTCGAGCTCGACAGGAAGCGTCCGCCCGGGACGCTGCTGCTCTTCGCGGGGCGCGTGATGCCAAGGTCGCCCTGATTGAGCGGATTGGCGTCGGCGGACTGGCTGTAGGACAGCGATTCGAGCGAGCGGGCGCGTTGATAGCCCATGATCCCGTCTTCCTTTTCATAGCTTGCGCCAAGGATGACGGACACGCGGTCATCGAAGAACCGCTTGCCGACGAGGAGGTCGAGGTTGAGCCGCTGGCTGTCGCCCTGGCTCGAAATGCCCGCGCGGCCGCCGATCCGGACGCCGTCGAACTTGCGCCGCGTGATGATGTTGATGACGCCCGCGATCGCGTCGGAGCCATAGACCGCCGACTGGCCGCCGGTGATGACCTCGACGCGCTCCACGAACATCGTCGGGATCGAACTCAGGCTGACGGCATTGCCCGTGATCCGGTTCGATACCGTCCGCCGCCCGTCGATCAGTGTCAGCGTGCGATCCGACCCGAGGCTGCGCAAGTCGACCGAAGAGGTCCCGGCGCCATTGATCTGGTTGTTCGAGTTGGCGAGGTTGAGGCTGGGCGTGACGCCGGGATAGTCGGCAAGGATTTCCGAAAGCTCGGTCGCCCCCGACGCCTGGATATCCTCTTCGCTGATCCCGATGATCGGCACGGGCGAGTCGGTGACGACCGGACGCGCGATACGGCTGCCGGTCACGATGATGTCGCGGTCGGCTTCCTCCGCCGCCGCGCTCGCCGGTACGGCCGCATAGGCCGCACCCGATGCGTCGGCGACCCGGCCGGCGGGCCGGACGACCAGCACGCCTGACCGGCCCCAGCTCGCCTCGAGCCCCGACCCGGCGAGCAGGCGCGCCACGCCGTCGCGCACCGTGAACGTCCCGCGGAGCGCCGGCGCGCGCTTGCCTTTGAGGGCGCCGCTGTCGAAGGTGACCTGCTGGCCCGATGCGCGGGCGAGTGCGCGCAGGCTCGACTTCATGTCCTGCGCCGGGATCGAAAAGCTGAAGGTGCGTTCCTGCGCGATCGCCGGGACGGCGAGCGCCGATGCGACGAGCGCGGTGGTGGCGATCGAGCCACGGAGTGCGGATCTGAAAAACGGCATGATAATCCCCCCTGCTGCGCCTGGCTTTTGCCGGGCAGTCACAGGACAAGGACGCACGACGCCGCCCGAGGGACATCGGCGCAGCGACAAAAAAGGATCATCGGCGTTCCAATATGATTTCGCCGCCGACATGTTTCGGCCGGAGCGGGTGCAGCGCGGCGATGCCTTCGACGAAGGCATCGACGTCACCCGCCTTGAACATACCGTCGACCGGGATATCGCCGAGCGTGGCGTCCGATAGCCGGACCTGCTTCGTCGAATAGCGGTTCATGCGCTCGACCGCGCTCGCCAGCGGTTCGCCGTCGAAATTGATCAGGCCCTGCTCCCAGCTCAGCGATTGGGTGAGGTCGGGCCGGATGACCTGCGCGGGTTTGGCCGAACCGACCGAATCGACGAGCTCGCTGCCGGGCCGCATCATCAGCCGTTGCGGCGCCGCGGCCGCCGAGCGGGCGGTGTCGGACCGGTCGCGGACTTCGACCTGGCCTTCGTAAAGGATGACGCGCACTTCGCCGTCGATCAGCTCGACGCTGAACGATGTCCCCACAGCGACCACGAGCTTGTCGCCGGCCGCCACGGTGAACGGGCGAAGCGGGTCCTTCGCGACGTCGAATTTGGCGCGGCCCCCGACGAGTTCGACCTGGCGGGCTTCGTCCTTCATGCGGACATTCATCACCGTCACGGCGTCGAGCGATACGCGCGATCCGTCGTCGAGCACCGCGACCTGCCGTTCGCCGATCCCTGTTTCATATTCGCGCGGCCGGTCGAGGTGCCAGAACAGCGCCAGCGTGACCGCAAGCAGCAGGGCCGCGGCGAGGCCGGATATCCATGCCAGTCGCCGCGGCGATGCGGCGAGCCAGCGGCGCTGGTTCGCCTTGCGGAATTGCGTGAGCGCCTTCGTCCGCAGCGCGATGACCTGCGGCCAGTCGGCGACCGCACCCGAATCCTGCCAAAGCGCGCCCGCTTCCTGGAACAGGTCGGCGTGACCGGGGACCGCGAGCCAGGCTTCGAATTCGGCCCATTGGCTCTCGCTCAACGCGCCTTCGGACAGCTCGATGCACCAGAGCGCGGCGGCTTCGATCGCCTCGTCGGCGGCGGGCATGGCAGTCGTTTCGCTGCTCATGGCGCGCTCCTCATTTCCTTCATCAGTCCCGCCATCGCGCGTGCGACATGTTTTTTGACCGCGCTTACCGAAATGCCGAAGGTTTCGGCGATCTTGTCCTGCCCCAGATTTTCGAGCCGGTAGAGGATGAAGATCGTCTGCGTGCGTTCGGGCAGCGATGCCAGCGCCGTCGCCAGCACCGACAGCTCGGCGCGGCCTGCGGCAACGCGGAACGGATCGATCGGGTCGATCCCGGCCTCTTCGCTGCGGCCGAGCAGTTCGCGGTACTGCGCGCGCACCTTCATCCGCCGCGACCGGTCGGCGAGCAGGTTGGACGCCATCTGGAATATATAGGCCTCGGGCGAAGCGAATTGGTCGCCTTCATGCTTGAGCAGCTTCGCAATCAGTTCCTGCGTCAGGTCCTCGGCCTCGGCGTGGTCGCGTACGCGCCGGAGGAAATAGGACAGCAGCGCGGGCCGCCAACGGCGACCGAGGTCCAGCTGGTCTTTAGCGGGCTGCATGGGAAGGCGGCGTGTCCTGCGAAACTATGGGCATGAGCCTGTAGACGCGCCAGCGCGCGAGAGGGACACCCGAAATCCAAATTTTTTCGCAGCCGCCCGGCCGGAGCCCCATTTGCGATGAAGGCAGCTTCAGTCGTGACCGGATTCGGGGACCCGCCGCCGCTGCGCCGCACATTCGTCGGCGAGGAAATCGAGCAGCGCGCGAACCGAGGGGAGAAGGCCGCGCCGCGATGGAAAGACCGCATGGACGATTTCGTTCGAGGGTTTCCAGTCGGGTAGCAGCGTCACCAGCCGCCCCGCTTGCAGATCGTCCCAGACGACCAGTGTGGGCAGGCGCGCGGCCCCGGCCCCGGCCAGCGCGGCGTCGCGCAGCACCGCCATATCGTCGGTGATCAGCCGCGGCGCGTGGCGTACCTCGGCAATGCTGCCATCGGCATGGGTCAGGCGCCAGCGATGCTCGCCGCCCGCCGGCCCGAAGTCGACGCTGGGCAGGCCGGCGAGGTCGGCGGGCAGGGTGATGGCCCGTTGCTTGAGCAGATCGGGGCTGGCGACGATCCGGATCGTGCGCTCGTCGAAACGGCGCATGACGAGCTCGCTCTCGGCAAGCGGCGGCGGACGGACGCGGATCGCGAGGTCGAAGCCTTCGCCGATGACATCGACGCGGCGGTTGGTGCTTTCGACATGGAGCTCGACGTCGGGATAGAGCGCCATGAAGCGGCCGAACAATGCGCCGAACTGGAAGGCGAGCAGGCCCGTGGGGCAACTGAGCCGCACGACGCCGCAGGGTTCGGCGCGCGACTGGTCGATGACGGTTTGGGCGCCTTCGGCCTCGACGAGCATGGCGACGCAGCGGCGGTAATATTCCTGGCCGATCTCGGTCACCGAAAAGCGCCGCGTCGAGCGCTGGATCAGACGCACGCCCAGCCGGTCTTCGAGCAGGCCGATGCGGCGGCTGACCTTCGATTTCTGCAAGCCCAGCGCGCGCGCGGCGGCGGCGAACCCGCCATGATCGACCGCCTGAACAAAGAGATAGAGATCGTTGAGATCCTGCATTGTCCTATTTTTAGGACTGTGAGTCCATTTTTGCAATCTTTTGGCATTTTTGGCGAAGGATTATTGTGCATTCAACCGATGCCTCCCCCTGGAGGCGCAGGAGATGCACGATGAAGACGATCCTTGGCACTTACAGCAATCCCAACCAGCATTGGGTCGGCGACGGCTTTCCGGTCCGCTCGCTCTTTTCGTACAGCAGCCTCGGCGACCGGGTCAGCCCGTTCCTGCTGCTCGACTATGCCGGCCCCTATAATTTCGCGCCGACGACCGATCGACGCGGCGTCGGCCAGCATCCGCACCGCGGATTCGAGACGGTGACGATCGTCTATGACGGCGAGGTCGAGCACAAGGATTCGGCGGGTAACGGCGGCATCATCGGCCCCGGCGACGTCCAGTGGATGACGGCGGCGGGCGGGATCCTGCACGAGGAATATCATTCGCCGGCGTTCGGCAAGACGGGCGGCCCGTTCCGGATGGTCCAGCTGTGGGTCAACCTGCCCGCGAAGGACAAGATGGCGCCTGGCGGCTATCAGGGTATCACGGCGGCGGACATTCCGACCGTCGAGCTGCACGAGGGGGCCGGCCTCGGCCGGGTGATCGCGGGCGAAATGCTCGGCGTGAAAGGCCCGGCGCGGACCTTCACCCCGATCAACGTCTGGGACGTCCGGCTGAACCGCGATGCCGACCTGACGCTCGACCTGCCCGAAGGCCACACCGCGATGCTCGTGGTGCTGGCCGGCCATGTCACCGTGGGCGGCAGCGAGGAAGCGGGCGAGGCCGAGATGGTGTTGCTGAGCCGGGAAGGGGGATCGATCGCGATCCACGCCGACGGCGATGCGACGATCCTTGTCCTGACCGGCGAGCCGATCGACGAACCGATCGTCGGCTACGGGCCTTTCGTGATGAACAGCGAAGCTGAAATCCGGCAGGCTATCGACGACTTCAACAACGGCAGGCTCGCGCCCGTCGCGGCCTGACGCGGACCCGGCTCCCTCCCCCACCTCCCGGGAGCCGGGTCCTCTCTCCCCTCGATGAATTGACGGTGGACCCGCGTGCCCCGCCGCGACGGCAGTCGCCTGCCGGCCCTTCGGCGCGCCCCAATGCAGGAGAAGACCCATGACAAGCGAAGCCATCCGCGACCCGAAGGCCGACCATCTGCTGACTCCGCAGAATTCCGCCTTCATCATTATCGATTATCAACCGGTTCAGGTGAATTCGATCGCCTCGATGGACCGGCAGTTACTGCTGAATAACATCGCGGGCTGCGCTCGCGCGGCGGTCGCCTATGACCTGCCGATCGTCCATTCGACGGTGAATGTCGAAACCGGCCTCAACAAGCCGCCGGTGCCGCAGGTCCGCAAAGTGCTGGGCGACTATCCGACCTATGACCGGACGACGATCAACAGCTGGGAAGATGTCGAATTCCGCAAAGCGGTTGAAGCCACCGGGCGCAAGAAGCTGATCATGACCGCGCTCTGGACCGAGGCGTGCCTGACCTTTCCCGCGCTCGATGCGCTTGCCGAGGGGTATGAGGTCTATGTTCCGGTCGATGCGGTGGGCGGCACCTCGCTCGCCGCGCACGACGCCGCGCTGCGGCGCATCGAGCAGGCGGGCGGCAAGATGATCTCGGTCCCGCAGCTCTTCTGCGAATTGCAGCGCGACTGGAAACGCAGCGAGACCGTCCCCGCCTTCATGAACCTGTTCATCGAGACGGGCGGCACCGCCGGAATCCAGTTTTCATACGACAAGGCCGATTGAGCCGAAACGCCTCCGCCGGCGCGGCAGCGGTCGCCCGACGGAACCCCTTAAGGAGAAGACCCATGTCCACCCCCGCCAACTTCGCCGGAGCTCGTCCGGTGATCGATCCCGACGACGCGGTGATGCTGCTCATCGATCATCAGAGCGGCCTGTTCCAGACCGTCGCCGACATGCCGATGACCGAGTTGCGCGAGCGCGCCGGCGCGCTCGCCGCGATCGCCACGCTTGCGGGCATCCCGGTCATCACCACCGCGTCGGTGCCGCAGGGACCGAACGGCCCTCTGATCCCCGAAATCCACGCAAATGCCCCGCACGCGCAATATGTCGCGCGGAAGGGAGAGATCAACGCATGGGACAATCCCGAATTCGTCGCCGCGGTGAAGGCGACGGGCCGGGGCACGCTGATCATCGCGGGTACGATCACCAGCGTCTGCATGGCCTTTCCGTCGATCAGCGCGGTGCACGACGGCTATAAGGTGTTCGCGGTCGTCGATGCGTCGGGCACCTATTCGAAGATGGCGCAGGAAATCACGCTCGCCCGCGTCGTGCAGGCCGGCGTCGTGCCGATGGACACGGCTGCGGTTGCGTCGGAAGTCCAGAAGAGCTGGCACCGCGACGATGCCGAAAAATGGGCGCATATCTATACGAAGATCTTCCGGCCCTATCAGCTGCTCATGGAAAGCTACGCCAAGGCTCAGCAGGTCGCCACCGAGCACGAGCCGCTGGATTCGCAGCGCGGCTAGACGATCCGACATCGGTTCGGCGGGCGGTCGCTTCGGGGCTTCGACGCCCCGGAGCGGCCGTCGGCAATCGAGGCGGCGTCGCTCCGCTCCGGACGAATCCGCGCGATCGTCGATGGGGTCGGCGGCCGATTGATCGTGGACGTGCGAGCCGGCATGCGCAAGGCTGGTGCCTTGGCGTTGTATCGAGCGCGTCTGGAAAGAAATGGCTCCGCTTCGTGGAAAAAGTTCGAACTGCGCTGATTGAGGAGTCTGCGCAAATCGGCCTCTTGCTCCAAAGTTATCGAATGATTTCAGGGAAGATAGCAAATGGCCGAATCGCTGGGATGAGATAGATAGCGGCAGCTTTGCGCCCGATCCCAGTCATAGCCGGCCGCGAAACCGATGCCTGAGAGCTGCCGTTCGGCCCCTTCAGAACTTAACGGCAGGAACGCGCCCCGTTTTCAGACCTCCACCCCATCCTGGGGCACGCCTCAATAGCGGACATCAATCCGGGCGCACAACAACGACCCCAATGGCGGACGATCCGGAATGGCGGCTCGCGCCCTTGAAAACTGGATAGTCGATCTTTGATACCCTCAACAGAATCGGAAATGGCGCTGTATCTGTTAATGGTGAGGAACCGCGTCAGAGATCAAACCTCTAGCTAAACGCGTCTGATAAAGGCAGTACCTGATTGGGGGTTCTGTGACGAATAGCAAAAACGACCAGACAGCGAGCCAAATAGATGAGTTGAAACCGCCCACGCCGTGGCCGGGCGCAAATGCTCGCTTGCTCGGTCTGGGCGTCGGATTGCCGGTATCGGGACTTGATCGCCTCGCAAATTTCAGCGCTGCGGAGTTCGAACGCTTCACATTGGAATGGGCGTCCGATTATCTGGCCGTGAAAAGGGCCGAAATCGTCGAAGTTCAACAGCGCGGTGGCGCAGGCGATAAGGGCCGTGATGTCATCGCCTGGCATGATCAAAACACCGTTCCGGACCGCAAATGGACGCTCTATCAGTGCAAACACTACGGCTCAGCGTTGGGGGCTGGCACGGCGGCGGCAGAAATCGGCAAGGTGCTGTTTTACAGCCACCGCGGCGACTACACCTTTCCGGAAGAATATCACTTCGTAACTCATAAGGGCGTGACCTCGCCATTCCAAGATCTGCTGGATAAACCCGAAGATCTCCGAAAGTTCATCATCGATAACTGGGACGAGTATTGCCGGAGCAGAATCCGCAAAGATCCCGTCGAATTGACGGCCGAACTCAAGGCCTACATCGAAAGTGTCCCTTTCACGGCTTTCCGTGCAAAGCAGCCGCTGACCCTTCTCAATGAACACGCCCAAACGAAATATCATCTGACTGTTTTCGGCGCGCCGCTGATCGAGCGCCCGAAGCCGCCCGAGCCGCCATCTGAGGTGGCGCCGGGCGAGAACGAATACGTCACGCAGCTCATGGAAGTGATTTCAGCCGACATCGGCCACAACGTGACAAACCTGACCGGTTTCTTGCATTCGGAGAAGCATCGCCGATTGTTCGATCGGTCGCGACTGACCTTCTATCATGCCGAAGGCCTCAAGGAGCTAGCACGGGATCAGATGGCTGACATTGCGTTTTTCGACACCCTCCTGAAGGAGTTCCACGATGGTCTATACCACTGGCACACGAGCGAGCCTGACGGCTATCCGCGGCTGATCGAGACCGTTAAGGCATCTCAGAACATACAGCTCAGCAAACACGCGCTCGAGCCTCACGTTCTCCCGAACGACCGAGAAGGGATGTGCCATCAGATGGCGAACGAAGGGCAAGTCCGGTGGTGCGACAAATGAGCTTACCGGATCAACAGGCACGACCCTTCAACACCCCGATAGAGTCGGGAATGCGGCTCCTCTTCGCGCTTGATGAAGCCAAGGGCGAAGCCTTCGATCTCCAGCGTCTTGTGTCTTACGACTATCTTCTCGTCCATTCCGGCGACGTGGAGGGCGGTCCGCCGAGCCTTCACCCCGCCGTGCCGTTCAGGGGAGGCGAGCTTCTGGTGAAGCGCGAACTCGTTCGTGCGGGTCTCGACGCCATGTTCGCTAAGGAGCTTTTGGAAAAGAAATTCGAACCTACCGGCATTTGCTATCGTGCCACGGCACTTACAGGCGCGTTCCTAAAATTGCTCGTATCCGCTTATGCATCGTCGCTCCGCTCGCGGGCGGCTTGGATGGTTTCCCGCTTTGCGACTTACACGGACGAGATGCTCGAAAGCTACATGACCGAAAACGTCGGCCGCTGGGGCGCGGAATTTGATCGGCTGACGGCTATCAAGGAGCTGGAACTATAATGCTCCAGATCAGGGAAATACGCCTCAGCGGTCCAAATGTTGAAGATGCCTCAGTCAAATTCGGCCCCGGCCCGAACGTCATCGCCGGTGAATCCGACACCGGCAAGAGCTACCTGCTTCATTGCCTCGACTATATTTTCGGGGCCGAGGAGCTGAAAAAGCGCATCCCGCAAGCCGAACCCTATGACGAATTGAAAGTCGAATTTCAGAACACGGCAGGCGACTATCTCACCTTGGTTCGCAGCCTTTCGGGCGGCGATCTTAAAGCGCATCGTTCCCAGATCGATGCCATCGACGGAGATGGAGAGCCGGTCGCATATCGGCGGCACGGCACAAGCAAGGCAGATGACGTAACATCGGTTCTGTTTCCTTTCGCGGGCATCAAGGAAGCCATGCTCCGCAAGGATAACGATGGAAAAGTGCAGCGGCTCTCCATCCGCACATTCTTGCCGACGATAATCGTCGACGAAGTCTCCGTGATCGAAGAGCAGTCGCCCGTTCTTGGACGGGGAGGGTTTGATGAGACGGCGCGGAAGCGCATGTTCGCCTACATGCTCTCTGGCAAGGACGACTCCAGTGTCGTCGCTAGTGAAAAGAAAGCGATCGTCACGGCACGATTGAATGCCCAAATCGCGCTGATCGACGACTTGTTAGCACCGTTGGAGCAACAGCTCCAAGCCACGCCGACTGATCAGACAGAGGATTCTATCGAGAAAATCGATGAGACAATCGCCAAGGTCTCCGACGAGCTTGCAGCGATCGAAACGGAACGTGCGACCTTGCTGAATGAGCGCGACACCGCGAGCGACGTGAGAACCAAAGCCGAGACTCAAGTCTTAGCGATTGATCAATTGCTAACGCGATACCAGCTCCTCAGCGAGCACTATACGTCCGACCTTAGCCGTTTGGACTTTGTCGCAGAAGGCGCGCATTATTTCGATGGCTTGCAGACCGTCACGTGTCCGCTATGCGGCCAGAATATGGACGACGAGCATGCCCATAAGGCTGCCCAGGCCAGTGCAGATGTCTATGCGGCCGCCAGAGCGGAAGCCGCGAAAATACTTGCTCAGCGTGCTGACCTTGAAGACGCCATTGGCAGCTTGGAACAGAGGCGTGCATTACGCGAGGCGGAAAGGGTAAATGCACTAGCCGCGTATCAGGGTGCCGAACGCATGCTGGCCAGCATTTTGCAACCGGCTGCCGCGAACAGCACCGCGCAGCTTCGTCGCCTCAATGCGCGGCGATTGGAGTTGGAAACTGCCCGCAACACGAGCGAGCAGGTAGAGACCTTGCGCGCGCTCAAAGCGGAAATCGAGCAGAGCAACACTGGTAAGGGCAAGGCCAAGAAGCAGTGGGAAAGCTTGCCGGGAACCTCCTTGCTGGCATTCTGCAAGGAAGTCGAAGCAGTTCTGAAAGAATGGAAATGGGAAGGCGAAGGCCGCGTCGAGTTTGACGAGAAGAGTTTCGACATCAAGGTCGATGGGCAGACTCGACAATCTCACGGCGCGGGTTTCCGAGCTGTACTGTATTCCGCTTTCGTGATCGCGCTGGTTCGCTATTGCCAGAAGAACAATCTACCCCATCCGGGCTTCGTGGTCATCGACAAGCCATTGACCAGCTATAAGCGGCAAGGTGCGAGGAATGTAAAGGGTACTGACAACCCAGTAAGCTCCGGCGTCGAGGCAGCTTTTTGGGAGTCACTCACCAAAATTGCCAAGGACATGCAAGTCATTATCGTGGAGAACAAGGAGCCGCCTACCAGGGTGGCTACCGCCGTCCACTATGAGTGGTTTGCCGGAAATGAGGCCGGCCCCGGCGATCGGGTTGGCTTCATTCCCGAGGCACTGGGCAACTAGTTCTCTTCAGAGACACTATTGGTGCCCTTCGGCAGCTCGCCCCAATGGTCAGGGATCGGCTTTTTCCAAACCTCGTAGAGCGGAGCAAAGGCGAAGTGGGCGCCGTCCGTGTCTTCGATTGTATCTGCGAGTGTGAATTTTTTGCCATCCCTCAAAATCTCGGCACTCAGATGGATTGGATCACCGTCCTTTGAGACGGCGGTGGCAGTTAAGAGCTCTTTCCTGTCCGGGGAGTCGACAGCGCGCATATATGGATTGGCGGCGTTCGCCGGTGCGCTCCATGTCTCGCTAATCATCACGGCGGCGTCCGCACCGATCTTTTGAGCCTGTTGCGCCAAGGTCCGCATCATCATGAATTTGTGGCCATGCTCCATCGGGCGGAGTTCGCGAAAGTCGATCGGCTTTCCATGCCGCATGAGGATGACCATCGTGATGTGGTAGCCGTCCTTCTCGAACATTCTGCGCGCCGCTCCGAAAAGCGATCGAGCATGGTCGTGAATCTTGCCGCTGTCGGCGTACATCGTGGAGGGGTTGATACCATATCGCTTTTCGAGCTTTGGCCCCTCTGCCATCATTTCTTCTCGACCCAGCTTCTTCTGAATCACCTCAAATTCCAGCGGCTTGCCTGTCGCAAGCCAAACATCAAGAGTGCGGGCCTCTTCATGCCCGATCATGCACGGAAGACGGCCTTCTTGATCTCCCTCCGCGAATTGCTCGCCAGTGTTCACGTTTGTGGAAACAGTTGCGGCCAGTCCCATCTGCTGGTGCGCCGATCGGACCAGTTGAGATAAATGTCCATAGGCAGTCGCCACCGCATCTAGCAGTTCAATGTCGGGCAGTGAATTTTCGATCCAGCGACGGCGTATGCGCAACACGCCCTCCTTCTTGATGTGCTGGCCGACCAAAGAATCGGGGATGCTCTCGACCAGGGCTAGCGGCGCGTCCGAAAGTTTGGCGGGTATTTGGATTTTAGGGCCTTCGTCCAGATGAGAGGCGACAATCTCCGCACTCACAAAACTGTGCGCCTCGAGATCGCCCTGCTTTTCGATCTGATTGCGAGCTTCAACCATCCAACGCATTAGCGAAATAGCCGCCAGCTTCGCTTGCCAGTCCCTATACCACTCTTCGAAATCCGGAATGAGCGCCTTGTTCTTCTGTAGAACGAATGAGACCTGCCGCGCTGTTTGAATAGCGGCCTGGATGGCAACCCTGAACTCGTCAGGGTCGAAATACGCCCGTTCGGCCTGATGCCAAAAACGATGAACATCTTCCAAGCGACGATCAATCGCCGCCAATGGACATTGATTTTCGTCGTGATCCCAAGCCATGTCGATGTTGAAATCCTACCGGGTTGCACGAGTTACGACGCTGGAAGCCGTGAGATAGGATACAAGGTATTGCCGTTTCGGAAACCTGCCTAATAGCACCCGCTTGGCCGACCTCAATCCTTCCGCATCACCGATCCGTCATTGCAAATCCAGCGGACGTCGTCGTCACGCTCAATGCCATCGAGGGGATCAAATGCGAGATCGGCGACGATGCGACGTGTTGCCGGATCGACGGCCTCGGCGAAGGCAATCCTCCCGTCAACAACTGGCGCCAACAGCTGCGCTCGTACGTCTCCCTTCATGTTTTGTGCCGTGACGACAGCCTCGATTTGGGCCTTGCCGATCGTGCCCGTTCCTAGTTCGACTGAAAGCTCCACCTCGAACGACTTCTCCTGTCGAAAGGACGAGCATGACCAAATCAACACCGGACCCGGGCCCTCCTCCTCGGTATAGAAGGTGAAGGGCTCATGGCGGGAGGCTGGGCCGAGCCTGCCGTAGTTCATGTGCCGAAGCGGATCGTGGAAGAAACGCGGATGCGGGGCGGGCCTTCCAAAGACAAAAACGTAGTAGGGCCGTGAATGCAGCTGTGTGTTTCCCGAACGGACCTCTAGCGACAGACCCTCGGCGGTGATGACACCCACATTCTCAATCGAAATCCTTACACGATGCTGTGCATGAAGCCGCTGCAGCCCGAGGTGCATGGCCGGTAGGTCTTGTTCTATCAATCGCTCTCGCCACTTCCCCTTGCGATCGTCGAACGAATAGTCTCGAGCCATTGACGAGAACCCAAGCCCGTCCTCCCTGTCCTGCCGGGGCGCCGTCCGCAAGATATAGCTCTGGATCGCTTCCCTCTGCTCATCGGACGCGGGTTCCACCACTAGGTTGCGCCAAGGCAACGGCGTAATTGCCTCAACGCGCACCTTTATCGTGGGCTGTTCCGTTCTCAGCACTTGGAGCTCCCGCTCCAGTCGTGCTCGCTCCCGGGCGTCGGGGGAGGGCTCGGGTGCCCGTAGCCAATGTTCGGGCAGCTTGACGGCGCGGAGACCGTGCGTGATCGCACCGTCGCGCGGCCGCATGTCGTGACTTAGCAGCTCCAGCCGGGTGCGATCCTCAACTAACGCGTGCAGTGCTTGCGCGACGATTCGGTCGTCGCCGTCGTCGCGATCGAGGTCGTCTAAGGTATCCCAGTCAATTCTGGCGTTGCCAACGAGCGCGACATCGACCCGGGGAGGACCGGCGAACAGCTCGGCCGGCGAGCGAGTTTCCAAGAAGCGATCGAGCAGCTTATTGAAACTCCGCGCCCGCGCGCCAAGACGACCGTCATTCTTCTTCGCGTCGATTTCGCTCTGCGCTTGGCGACAGACGAGCAGGAGAATAGGTCCTTGCCCAAACTCGCCCCAAGGCAGTTGATCAAGAGGTTTGGTTTCAAGGACGACTTGCGTATCAATAACGAGTACCCGGTCGTACGCAGAGATATTCAACATGCTAGACATGAGATTACCATGCCCGTCGTATCGCGAAGCGGCAACCTCGGCGATTTCCTCGAATATGATGAGACTCGCGAACGCCTGCTCGGCTTGGCGGCGGCCGACGGCACGTTGCAGGCATGAGCGCAAGATGTCCTGAGGGCCCTCGAAGAGGGAGCCAATTGCCTAAGGAGCAGCATTTTCTCGTTTGGAGGGGATATCGCCATATTGCGCAGCGCAGCGGACAGCCGGCAACGGCAAAGCTCAGCAATCTCTAGAGCATCTCGTTTACACCGAGAGGGTTTGCGATCGGACGTCTGCCTTATCAGTGACGCGTACGAAAGCTGACAGACCGCAACCGGCCACGAACGACGAGCATGACGACCGACTGATCGCAGCCCGTTCGAAGTGTGGGGAGAGATGTGGGAGCCCAAAGGTCCGCACGCGAATTTTCTTCGCTTTTCAATGCCTTATATTGAAGAAATG
>Ga0247823_10001783_pt1 | contig 17747 bp, 6 predicted proteins | sample 13C_PalmiticAcid_2_FD_192426 | JGI IMG/M metagenome (GOLD analysis project Ga0247823, IMG submission 192426) | Soil microbial communities from agricultural site in Penn Yan, New York, United States - 13C_PalmiticAcid_Day30 | ecosystem: Environmental > Terrestrial > Soil > Agricultural land... | reverse complement strand
CTACATGCACCGTATGATGTTTTCTTCGCCGGAATCGAAGATTCGCAGACCACTCTGGGCCCGCCGGTGCCGATTACACCGGCGGTTATGGTACGGGCACTGAAATTGCAGCAAAAATGTCCGCCCGCAGAACGAAACAAGATCCTGAAAATCATCGATATTCTTACAGATTAAGGGGCAGTTTTTACTGTACGAACGGCCCCCGCCCGACTATTTCTATGGCCATGAAATCCCTTTCGAAAGTTTCTGCGTTCACGGCATGGCTGTCGCGTCCCTCGATTCCATTCTGGACCTTGCCGTGGCTGATGGTGCTGCTGGTGGCGGGCACCGTCGCCCAGAAATATGTTGGTCTTTATATCGCGCAGAAAACGTTCTTCTCCTCGTTCATTTTCTGGTTTGGTCCGATACCCCTGCCCGGTGGTTATACCGTCACCGCGATTATCTTTGTCGCGTTGCTGGCCAAAGTAATTACCCAAAGCCGCTGGAGCTGGCCACGTGCCGGAATCATCCTGACGCATCTGGGTGTACTGGTATTACTGGCGGGTGGGTTGCTGACCGCTGTCACTGCTCGTGAAGCTTTCATTGTCATTGATGAAGGTGCTGAATCTTCACTGGTCGAAGATTATCATGCGCGCGTACTGAGCATTACTAAAGACGGCGACGAGATTGCCAGCATTCCGCAAGATAGACTGCATGAAGGCATGTTGCTGGGCATGGAGCATAACCTGCCCTTTAACATTCATATCCGTTCGCTCATGGTCAATGGCACGCCGCAACCACGCAAAGATCTGAACGGTGAGAACTGGCGTGGCCCGGGCGCGAAGGTAGAGATGATCCCCGCCAAGCCCGACATGCAGAACGAGAACAATCATGGTGCCGTCACCATTGAGGCACGCGGCACGGGCAAGGATACAGACGGTCTGTACCTGATGACCGAGGTTATGCCGCTTTATCCGCAATTTGATGTCAAAGACAGCGTCTATGAACTGCGGTTCCGCAAGGCCACAAGCGACCTGCCCTTCACCTTGGCTCTCTCGGACGTCGAGAAAGACAATTACCCGGGCATGGATATGGCACGCGCCTATCGTTCGACATTGACGATCAAGGATGGCGAAACAACCTGGCCCGCCGAGATCAGCATGAACAACCCGCTGCGGTATCGCGGTTATACGTTTTATCAGTCGTCTTACATGATCAATGAAAACGGTAAGGAAGCCACCGTACTCAGCGTGGTGTGGAATGTCGGACGCCTGTTCCCGTATATTGCCAGCGCGATTATTGCCGTAGGCCTGATCTTGCATCTGCTGATCTCCACACGCGGTCGCCGTGCCGCTGTTTTAGTGCTGGGTATTTTGTGCCTGCATCAGACCCCTGCGCTGGCGACCGATCTTGATATGCACGATTTTCGCATGATTCCGGTTCTGCATGAGGGTCGCCTTAAGCCGCTTGAGACCTTTGCCGAGACAGAACTGCGTGCTTTTTCCGGCAAAATATCCATCGACAACCTAAGCGCAGATCAATGGCTGGCGGAATTATTGTTTGACCCCGTACGCGCCGCTGAACGTCCAATATTTCAGGTGCGTAACCGTGATGTGCAATTGGCATTAGGTTTGCCCCACGTTCCGGGGGCGCTTTATACGTTATCCCAGATCACCAAACCACTAAACGCACAAGCAGAGCGCCTGCATGTATTGGCGCAAACACCCGTCGATAAACTGGAAGCCCGTCAGAAGGACTTGCTGGAGCTGCACCACAAGGTTACGGCCTATATGCAGTTGATGCGCAGTTTTTCATTGGTGCTGCCACTGGCTGTTACCCCACCCGACAGCCTGCTGACCGAGAAAGAACGTCAAAGCCTGTCTGGTCAAACGCCTGATTACCTGACGCTGCGCAAGTTTGAAGAGCGCGCCAGCAAACGCCTGAAACAGATCATTGCCAAGCGCGGTGATGACCCGGCAAAATATAACGCAGAGGAGCAAGCCATTGCCCTGTTCGCGTGGCAACTGGAAACATTATCCGGCAGCAGTGCCGATAACCGCCTATTCCGTGTCATTCCGGTTGATTGGGATCATGAAGAACGTTTAAGCCCTTGGGCCGTCCTGCAAGAAGGCAAAGGATCACCCGCGACCGCCGCCCTGATTGCACAATGGCGTACATTAGGCTTGGCATGGTTGAATGAAGATGCGACAGCATGGCAGAAGGCAGCGCATGAACTGCGTGGTGAAAACCGTACTGTCAAGTTTACGGCTGAACGGCTTTATAATCATATCAATCCGTTCCAGTGTGCATTGCTGCTGTACGCGCTGACAATCATTGCGCTTATTGTCTTTATCAGAACGCCGAGCGTACTGGCTTATAATTTTGCGATGGCCAGCCTGTTGCTGGGTGCGGTTATTCACGCCGCTGGGATTGCCCTGCGCGTATACATTCTTTCACGTCCGCCCGTGGGCACGCTTTATGAATCGCTTTTGTTTGTGTCGCTGGTCTGCGTGCTGGTCGGCACATTGCTGTTCTGGAAGCGTCGCGATGGGTTCAGTGGTTTAGCGGCAGCATTCTCTGGCCTGCTCGTGCTCTGCATATCGCTTTATTTTGGCGCGCAGAGTGGCGATACGCTTTCGATGCTGGTGGCAGTACTTAACACCAATTTCTGGCTGGCAACACATGTGCTTATCGTCACGGCGGGTTACGGTTTTGCGATTGTCGCCGCGATGCTGGCGCACGCATGGTTGTTTGCCAAGAATGACCGTTCCGGATTATTTGCGACGATGCACCGCGTCGGTTTAGCAGCGTTACTCTTTACCGCTGTCGGCACTATTCTCGGGGGTATATGGGCTGATCAATCATGGGGCCGTTTCTGGGGATGGGACCCGAAGGAAAATGGCGCACTGCTGATTGTTCTCTGGATTACATGGTTGCTACACGGGCGCATGGGTGGTCATTTATCACAGCCGTTATATGCCGTGGGTATCGCCAGCCTGAATATGGTGGTGGCGCTGGCATGGTTTGGCGTCAATTTGCTCAGCGTCGGTCTTCACTCCTATGGTTTTATCTCCGGTATCGCCACGGGGCTTGCGACATTCTGTGCATTTGAATGCGCCTTGATTGCCTTCCTATATGGGAGACGGCGTCATGCATAAGAGTCTGAACGCGCTCATCGTGATTATTATTGTCGGTCTGACATTGGGTGCGACATGGCTGATGGATGGTTATAATGGTGTTGTGGCAGGTAAGAAATCAGCCCCTGCTGTAGTTCAAGATACGCTACAGCCTGCACCCGCCGTTACGCTTACCGACCTCAAGGGAAAGAGCGTTGATCTGCATGATTACAAAGGCAAGATCGTATTGCTGAATTTCTGGGCGACATGGTGTACGCCTTGCATTGCCGAATTTCCACAGTTTGTAAAACTGGCGCAAGCGATGCCGGATGATCTGGTGATTCTGGCCGTGTCGATTGATGATGATCCGTCCGTGATCGGCAAGTTCATGCAGCGGTATGTTAAGGGCCACGAGGACACAAACAACCTGAAGTTATTCACCGACGCCGACAAGAAGGTTTCGCAGGATATGTTCCAGACCGTGCGCGTACCGGAAACAATCATCATCACCCCAGAAATGATGATGGCCCGCAAGGTCGCGGGCCTAAGCATCGAATGGGATAGCGACGAGACGAAAAAGTATCTCGCCGGATTAAAAGCTGACTAGCTCTTTATACCGAGATCTGGTTTTTGGGTCGGCTTGATGCTCAGCTCACGTTCCTCAAGTTTAGCCGCAAATACAGCTGCACTGCCGGATGGATCTTCGATCTGTGCCAGACGTTTTAATGTCTGTTTATCTTCCGGGCGACGTGTATCACGCACCTCATGGGTCAACCCTGTAAGGGCCCCCGCGTTATCAAATGTAGGTGAAAATACGCGTCCCATGTCCAACTCCCGTTTCTTTGAATTACCCCCTCAATCTACCCCGCTGAGGTTAACAATCCGTAAATTTTAAATAATCTGACAAATCATAGGGGCGAATATCAGGACACACCCCGCTAAACCCTTCAATCGACTATCGAATTAAGCTTAAAAAGGCCTTATATTCAAAGGCATGAATTTAGGGTTATCGCGTTCATTTATACATATGATGTGCGCGGTCATTTTCTTTGGGGGAATGGCCACGTCCGCTGCCCATGCCCAACAACAAGTCCCCAGCACCGCCGACCCGAGTCGTATCGAAGAACGCGTCACCCCGCCCAGCCGTGAATGGCAACGCCTTGAGCAGGCGGCGCCTACCCCGCAAGCCGTACCGATGACGCCAGACGGCGCGGAAGAGTTACGCTTTGTATTACAGTCCCTGAGCATTGAAGGCATGACCGCCTATAGCAATGCCGAGATTGCACCGCTTTACGCACGCTATATCGGTGAGGAGATTTCCGTGGCGACGTTGTTCCAGATCATGGGGCAGTTGCAGCAAAAATATCTGGAAGATGGCTACACACTGACCAAGGTCTTTATTCCGAACCAGAATATTGAAGGCGGTGATGCCAAGTTGCTGGTGGTGGAAGGATACGTTGCCGAAGTCGAGATAGACCAAAAAATTCCATACAGCGCGGTAATTGAGGATGCGCGCTTGCGTATTCTGAACATGCACCCGCTGAACACGATTGCGCTTGAGCGTTTACTACTGGTCCTGAATGACATGCCGGACCTGAATGTCAGCGCCGTGCTTGCCAGCATCAAGACAACAGAACCCACAAATGTGCCGCAAGGGGCTGTGCGCTTGCTGCTGCAGAAGAATGACAAGCCCTATTCATACGGCAAAGTTGCCTTTGATAATTATGGTTCTGTATTTTCCGGCCCTTATCAGGTGCGCGGTTTAGCCCAGGCGCCACATGTGTTTGTGCCCTATGGCCAGATGAGCCTGATGTTGCTGGGGGCCACTCAATTGCCCGAGCAACGTTATGGCGCCTTGTCTTATGAGATGCCGGTATTCGGCGCGTCGGGCACTACGCTGTCCCTCAGCGGCACCATCGCGCGCACAGAACCGGGATCAAATCTGGACCCACTTGATGTACAAGGTCGTTCAGAAAGCATCGCCGGCAACATCAGCTATCCCCTGATCAAACAACGCGCAGAAGAATTGAACATTGATGCCGGATTTGAGTTCAAGGATTCCAAGACAGACCTTTTGGGCGAGCGTCTTTATGATGATCGCCAGCGTATACTCAGCGCAGGTATGAATTATAATTTCTCTGACTCGCTGTTCGGCCTGAATATATTCGATATTCATTTTTCCAAAGGCCTCAACATCCTGGGTGTACGCGAAAAGGGGTCGGTTGATCTCTCGCGCGCTGATGGCCATCCCGATTTCAGCAAGTTCAATATGGCTGCCGGACGTTTGCAGGCACTGCCCGAGAACTTTGAAGCCTATGTGATGCTGACGGGGCAATACAGCAATACACCGCTTCTATCCTCTGAAGAGTTCGGTTTTGGCGGCGACCAGATTGGCCGGGGTTATAACCCTTCAGAGATCGCCGGAGACCGTGGCATGTCCGCCAGCCTGGAAATCCGGTACAAAAGTATGGTCGAATATGAGGGCTGGAATGTCGCTATTCAGCCCTATGGCTTCTTTGATATCGGCAAAGTCTGGAATATCGACAATGACGACACGACCCATATGTCCGGGGCATCCACCGGGATAGGCTCTCGCTTTAATGTTAATAATCAATGGGATAGTGACGTTTCTCTGGCCTTCCCGCTGACGCGCCACGCTGAAAATCCACCTAAATACAGTGGTAAATATGGCCCGCGCCTGATGTTTTCCCTCAGCCGCAAATTTTAACTCTTCAATAACCTTCGGCGGTTAATCTCATCTTAAGTCTAGGGGGTATTCTATCACCCCTTCTTTAATTTCTCTTTTACCTCAATAATTTACAATTAAGAGATCATGGTTCAGCGGGCACAAACTAGTCGTCGCCTTTTGCACACCACTGCTACTTTTGCAGTGCTTGTGTCTGCACCCCTGTTCCTCATCACCACACAGGCGCATGCAGGACCCGATGGCGGAATCGTCACAGGTGGTTCGGCAACGATTGATGTGAACGGCAACACAACAACAATCAATCAATCATCAGATCGCGCGATCATTCGATGGAATACGTATGACGTAGACGCAGCTGATCATGTGCGTTATCAGCAACCATCATCATCATCAATTACTGTTAACCGCATTACAGATTCAAAGGCATCCCGTATCGATGGCCGTGTGAGTGCGAACGGTAACATCATACTTATTAATCCGAACGGTATCGTGTTCGGCGCTTCATCAGTCGTGGATGTCGGCGGTGTTGTCGCCACCACCAGCGACATTGAAGATGATAACGCATTCATGACAGGTGGCGCGGTCAAGTTTACCAAACCGGGCCAACCCGATGCCAAGATCATCAATAACGGCACCATGACCGTACGTGATGCGGGCCTTGTCGGTCTGGTCGCCCCCCATGTTGAGAATAACGGCATTATCCGCGCTAAAATGGGCCGTGTACAACTGGCATCCGGTGACATTCACACGATTGATTTTGCCGGTGACGGCCTGATCAAGCTTGAAGTATCTGACGCCGTGATATCACAGTCCGTCAAGAATACTGGCACCATCGAAGCTGATGGCGGCGATGTTCTAATCACGGCGGCACAAGCCCGTAACATGGTTGACGCCCTGATTGTCAACACAGGCACCATCCGCGCCAACACTGTAGAACAGAAAACAGGTACTGTAACCGTCAGTACACACGGGATTGAAACAACCGTACCTGTTGTGCCTACAATTCCTGCCGCAGGCACAGGTACAATTTTAAACACAGGAACCATCCTGACTGAAGGTGATGACCTGAACGAAGCCGGTGGTGATATCACCATCCTTGCTGATGACATCACACTGGGTGATGGATCATATATTTCTGCCGCAGCGGATACTGATGGCGGCACCATTCGCGTTGGTGGTGATTATCAGGGTGGCAACAATGTGCCGCGTTCAAACAATACTGTCGTGACAGACCTTGCAACACTCAGCACCAGCAGCCGCCGTTATGGCCGTGGTGGCCGGATTATCCTGTGGTCCGATAACACCACTGAATTCTACGGTAATATTAACGCCAATGGCGGCCTTGAAGGTGGCGATGGCGGTTTTGTCGAAGTTTCCGGCAAAGAGTATCTGGCCTTTGAAGGCACAGTGAACCTGCTGGCCCCGCACGGTGCCTCCGGCACATTATTGCTGGACCCAACCAATATCTCGATTTCATCAGGCGCTAACGCCAACGTTACGGGCACATCACCTTATGCTCCGAATGCTGATAGTGTTACATCCGTTCTGAATGTGACAACACTGCAGAACGCCCTTGCCCTTGGTAACGTCATCGTACAAACACGCGCGACAGGTGCGCAAACAGGTAACATCACCGTTGATGCCGCGATTACATGGGCCAGCGGTAATACACTGACCCTTGATGCGCATGCCAACATCATCGTCAACCAGTCGATCACAGGCGGCAGCCTGACCATGATTGCCGGGACTGATGTGCAGCTGCTTGCCAATATTAATGGTACGGGCACACTGACATTCCAGACTGCCGCAGATGCCACGACAATTGGGCTGGGTGGTGGTGCCGGTACATTCAACATCAGTGCCGCAGATTTCCCCTACATCCAAAGCGGCTGGAACAATATTATTGTTGGCCGTGCCACAGGCACAGGCCTGATGACCGCCAATGCCCTGACATGGAACAGCAATCTGACCCTGCGCAGTGGTACAGGCGGCATTACATTGTCCGGCGCACAGAATGTTGGCAACCACGATATGACCATCATCACTAATGGTACGGTATCACTGGGTGCCACGAATGCTCTGGGTGGTACAGGAACATTGACCCTTCAACAGGCGACAGCAGGAACGGCGATTGGCCTCGGCGGCGCAGCCGGTGCCCTGAACATGAGCACCACCAGTATTGCCCGCATCACAGATGGCTGGTCACTGATCAATATTGGCCGCACCGATGGCTCGGGTAGCATTACCATGGCCGGTTCAGCAACGTGGAAAGATAATGTCACCATCAATGCCGGTACTGGTGTTCTAAACGTCACAGGTGCGCAGACATTTGGCGCGAATAACGTCAAGATCATTACAGATGCCGATATTACCCTGGGCATTACCAATTCGCTTTATGCATCTGGCGGCACACTGACAATTGAGCAGCGTTCAGCCAATACAACAATTGGTCTGGGCGATTCCCAGACAGGCACGATCAACCTGACCACAACCGAAGTCACGCGCCTGCGCGATGGCTTTGCCAGCATTACAATCGGTCGTGCCGATGGTACGGGCGATATTAATATCGGCACATCGACATGGCTTGATCCGCTGACAATATTAAGCGGGACAGGTGATGTTTATATCAACAACACCATGACCATGGCCGGTAACGGTCTGACCGTTACTACAGTCGGTGGCGACATCACTGGAACAGGTGCTATCTCCCAGAACACAGGCAACACAGTATTCACCACGAATGGCGGTATTATTAATATTGGTGCCATCACCCAAACTACGGGCAATCTTACACTGAACTCCGGCGGTGCTGCCATCACGACAGCGGCGATTACCCAGACCACAGGCGCCCTCACCATGAATTCGGCTGGTGGCGCTATCACATTGGGTGGGGCCACAGGTGGCACGACGACAGGCGCCTGGAACTTTAACAGCGGCAACGGTGTCATCATTGTCAATGGGAACCTGAGCAAGACAGGCGGCACAGTCACATTTGATACGGGCACCGGTCAGTTCACAGCCAACGGCACATTGAGCTTTGCAGCGGCCACAACAAACATCACCGCAGGCGGCGCTTCGGGCATTGCGATCAACAACACAGTGGCACAAACAACGGGTGCCCTGACCCTGACCACAGCAGGCGGCAGCATCGTCACAAACGCCAGCGCCGTCATGACACATACAACGGGCAACCTGACCATGAATTCGAATGGCGGGGCGATCAATCTGGGTGCCGCCCTGACCCAGAATGGCGGGGCCGCCAGTGGCAATCTGAATATCAATAGCGCTAATGGCCTCATTACATTCGGTGGCACCATCACACGTTTGGCTGGTAACGTTGACATCAACAGCGGCACAAGCGCGATCACCTTTGCCAACGCCCTGAGCCTTGCTGCAGCCAATACAAATATTACGACAACAGGCTCTGGCCCGATTACGCTGAACAATACCGTATCGACCAGCACAGGTAACCTGACCCTGACCACAGCAGGTGGTGCGATCAGCACAGGTGCCAGCGCCACAATCACACAGGCCGGAGGCAATCTGACCATGGATTCACATGGCGGCGCGATTACCATCGGCGCAGCTGTGAACGCCACGACAGGCACCATGCTACTGGACAGTGCCAACGGCATTATTCAAACCAACGGCGGCATCACCAAAACCACTGGCGCACTGAATGTGAATAGCGGCACATCAGCTGTGACCATGAATGGTGCATTGAACCTTGCCGCCGCAGCCCTTACCATTAACGCAGGCGGCAATGTCGGCATTACCGGCACCATCGGACAGACAACCGGCAACACATCCATCACCAGCACAAACGGCACAATTACACTGGGCGATACGCTGACACAAACAGGTACCGGCGCCATCACCCTTTCAACCAATAATCATGCGATCTCTACAGCGGCCCTGTCTAACACAACAGGCGCAACAAATATCACATCGCTGGGTGGTGATATCAGTACAGGCAATATTACCCAGACCACGGGCGCCCTGACGCTGGCATCATCAGGCGGCAGCATCTCTACAGGCTCAATCAACAGCACGACCACCGGTGCTGCTAACATTACATCCAGTAACGGCACAATCAATCTGGGCGGTACACTGACCAAAACAGGCGGTACGCTGGCGATCAATAGCGGCACAGGCAGCCTGACACTTAATAACGTATCGTTTGGCGCGACGGCTGTTACGATTGATTCCACAGGATCCAGCACCATTCTCGTTAATGGCACCGCCAGCCAAAGCACCGGCAGCACAGCGATTACCAACAATACCGGGGCCATCAATCTGGTGAATGGATTTACACATACGAACACCGGCAATCTGACCCTGACCACACAGGGCGGCAGCATCATAAGTGGCGCCGTCAGCCAGACAACAGGCGCACTGACCATGGACAGCCATGGCGGCGCGATTAACGTCACAGGTACCGTTACCAAAACAGGCGGCACTTTCACGGCGGATAGCGGTGCTGGTCAACTGACACTGAGCAATGTTGCCTTGGGCGCAGGCAGCCTGAATATCATTACAGATTCCAATCTAGCGCTAAACGGTACGCTTAGTGGTACGGGTACATTTGTTCTGACCCAAGCCAGTGCGGGGACATCCATCGGGATTGGCGCAGGCCAATCCGGCACCATTTTGATTGATGCCACCGAGTTTTCCCGTATTCAAGATGGTTTCAGCAGCCGCACTATTGGCCGCACGGATGGTACAGGTGCCATTAATTTCGATGCACTGAACTGGACAGATACACTGGTGCTGCAATCCGGCACAGGCGTTATCAATCTGAACGGCGCCCAAGCTTTCAACGGTAACAATTTTACAATCCGCACAGATGGCGATGTTACGATTGCAGGAAATATTTCCAGCGGGACTCCGGGCGCATCAGCCGGTACATTCGCCCTAGTGCAAGCCAGCGCCGGTACGACGATGGGTATAGGGGACGGCCAGAGCGGCACGATTAACCTTACCACCGCCGAACGTAGTTTCATTTCTGACGGCTGGGCAAGCCGGATATTTGGTCGCGTCGATGGCACAGGCGCATTCAACATACTGGGAGGGACATGGCTTGATCCGTTGACTCTCCGCAGCGGTACGGGTCAGATGAATATCAATGGCAACCTGACCATGAGTGCCGATAACAGCTTGGTGATCACAACAGATTCCAATCTTTATATTGGTGGCAATCTGGTGGGCTCCGGTAACGGCAATATTTCGATACTTACAGCATCTGCGGGAACAAGCATCGGCATAGGTGATGGCCAGACAGGTACATTGCATCTGGATGATGCTGAAACCACACGCATTGTAAACGGTTGGAAAGGCATATTCTTTGGCGCCACCACCATGACAGGCGACATTAATATTGGTACCCGCACATGGAATGATGTCCTGACCATACGTAATGGCACGGGCCTTATCAATATCAACGGCAACCAGACCATGGGGGCTAACAACCTGACCATCAGCACCGATGCCGATATTGCGCTAAATGGCAACCTGTCAGGTAGCGGCACGCTGACCATCGCCCCGACACTGGCGGCGACATCCTACGGGATTGGTGATGGTCAAAGCGGAACCATTACTTTCTCAAATGCCGAACTTGACCGCATCGTCGATGGATGGGGCAGCGTCATTATCGGCGGCACCACAAACACAGGCGCGATGAATATTGCCGCCCGCACATGGAATGATCAGATGACATTCCGCACGGGCAGTGGCGCCATGAACATCAATGGCAACCAGAATGCCCAGGCAAATGCATTGTCATTCTTGACCAATTCCAATATTGCCATTAACGGCACCTTGACCGGTACAGGCACACTGACCATCGCACCGAACGCTGCGACAAGCATTGGGATTGGTACGGGTCAAGCTGGCACGATGTCTTTTACAGATGCCGAGTTGGATAACATCGTTACCGGATGGACGAACGTCATTATCGGCGCCATAGGTTCCGCTGGTGGTGGCGCCATGAATATTGCGGGCCGCACATGGAACAATACCATGGATTTCCGTACAGGTTCCGGTGCCCTGAATATCAATGGCGACCAGAATATGGGCAGCAATAGTTTAACGCTGCGCACCGCCACAGATCTCGCGGTCAATTATATTCTGGCGGGCACGGGTACACTGACCATCATGAACTCCGGCACAACAGCGGGCACCAACACCATGGCGGTTGGTGACAGTGAAACGGGCCAACTGAAGCTTACCAATGCCGAGATTGCAAGATTTTCCCCTTATGGCTGGACCACGCTGGCGTTTGGTAACACAGGTTCCGCTGCTTTTCTGAATGTCGGCACCTATACATGGGATAATAATGTCAGCTTGCGTAATGGCGGTGCCGTCAACATTAACGGTGTCCAAACCATCAGCAACGGTAAAAATCTGACACTGGCGTCTAACGGTGACATCGTTCTGAATGCCAATCTGATTGGTACGGGTACGCTTTCTATGGGTCAGGTATCCGCCACCACCAGCATGGCGATTACCGACAGCCAAACCGGCACTGTTAAAATTGACAACACCGACCTGAGCCGTATCGGCAGCGGCTGGAGCGATCTGATATTCGGCACGACGGCTACTACGACTAGTACTTACGGCACATTCCTGATCGGGGCCTATAACTGGAACCATAACGTCACCTTCCGTACGCTAGGCAACACCATCAATATCAAAGGCACGCAGAATCTCGGCAATCATAACCTGAGCATTATCACCAGCGGCAACCCGGCGATTGATGCCACAGCGGATCTGATTGGTACAGGTACCATTACCATCGCGCCTTATGCCACCAACGTCACCATAGGCGTAGGTGGCACAGGCACGGTGAATCTGACAGAAGCTGAATTGCAGCGCATTATTAATGGCTGGGGCAATATTGTCTTTGGCCGTGCCGATAGCACATCGGCCATGAACGTCGCCGCCCGCACATGGAATGATAATGTCACATTCATGACAGGCTCTGGCTTATTATCCATTGCCGGGGCGACCATGGGTGCAAACAATCTAACAATTGCCACCAACTCCGCCCTTACCATCAGTGGCGCCCTGAACGGCACAGGAACATTGACCATTCGTAACGCGAGCGGCAACACCAATATCGGTGTTGGCGATGGTCAAACCGGCACAGTAGCGCTTAGCAACGCTGAATTGACATTGATTTCCGACGGCTGGGACCGCGTTGTCATCGGCAGTTCATCATCCTTCGGTAACATCAACATAGGTGCCCGCACATGGGTCAACCCGATGACATTCGTGACACAGGGCAATGTCATTATTAATGGGGCCCAAACGACCACGGAAACATCCGGCACAACACTGGTTTATGCGACCACAGGCGGCGCATTCATCAACAATGTCGGTGCCAGCGCGATCAACCCCGGCACGGGTCGTTATCTGGTTTATTCAGTTGCCGAAGCCAATGACACCATCAATGGCCTGACACGCCCGACCATTGTGACCAATCAAAGCTATAACAGTTATGGTCCCGGCAGTGTGACGGAAACCGGTAATGTGTTCCTGTATTCGGGTCTGGCTGCGAAGATTCTGTTCCTGCAGATTGATGATGTTGACAAGGCTTATGGCAACACCAATCCTGTATTCACCTACTCTTATGTTGGTGGCCTGCAGAACGGTGATCTTCTGAATGATATTGTTCTCGGCTATTCTTTCTCAGCCGCAGGTTCCAACGTATTGGATGAGGCTGGCACGACACGCACCATTTCAGGTACGGTGACGGCAGGATCCGGCTATACCGTACAAGTGATCAATGGCACACTTACCGTTGTGAAAGCCGTATTGACGGTCACAGCCGACTCGGACAATCGTGTTTATGGCGATGCCAACCCGTCGCTCAACATCACTTACTCAGGCTTCAAGAATGGCGACGGCGAGATCGATCTTGATAACCTGTCCACAGCGTCAACTGCCGCCACCATTCTTTCGGACGTTGGGAATTATACAATTACAGCATCCGGCGGCAATGATGATAACTATGAGTTCGTTTATGTAGACGGCAATCTGGAGATTACCAAAGCCGTGCTGACGGTCACATCACAGAATGCGACACGTGAGTATGGCGCCGCCGACCCGACATACAATTTCGTATACTCAGGCTTCAAAAACAGCGACACACAGTCGATGCTCGACACGCAAGCAACCGGCAGCTCCGCCGCCACAATGGCCAATGTCGGCACCTATGCGATTACAGGTAGCGGTGCCGTTGATAACAACTACTCATTCAATTACGTGAACAGCGGCAACTTAAGCATTACAAAAGCCACCCTGACCGCAACAACCCAGAACGCTACACGCGTATACGGCGCGGCAGAACCGACACTCAATGTTGTTTATACGGGTTTCAGAGGTACAGATACACAATCCGATATTGATACGCTGGCCACTGCTAGCGCTGGCACGTCCGCCACCAGTGGCGTGGGCACTTATGATATTAATGCCTCAGGTGCCTTCGATAATAACTACACCTTTACCTATGCGAATAATGGTGACCTAACCGTTACAAAGGCCCTGCTGACCGCCACGGTTCAGGACGCCACACGCGTTTATGGTGCTGCAGAGCCTACATTCAATGTTATCTATAGTGGCTTTGCAAACGGTGAGGCCCAAGGCGTTATCGGCACATTGGCGAATGTCAGCGCAGGCACATCAGCCATTAGCAATGTCGGTAATTATGCGATTGTGGCCTCAGGTGCCGTGGATGATAATTACGCCTTCACCTATGTGAATGGCAATCTGGAGATCACCAAAGCGACCCTTATCGTAACATCACAAAATGATTCACGTGTTTATGGTGCTGCGAACCCGACCTACAGCTTTGCTTATACAGGTTTCGTGAATGGCGACACAGAGCTGGATATTAACACTCTGGCCACGGGTACAAGTGGCACCAATGGCACATCAGGTGTAGGCACTTACACCCTCAGTGGCTCTGGCGCTTTTGATAATAATTACACATTCAGCTATGTGAACAGCGGTAACCTGAGCATTACAAAGGCGATGCTGACAGCCACCGCCCAGAATGCCACCCGCGAATATGGTGCGGCTGAGCCCACTTTTAATGTCGTATACACCGGCTTTGTAAACGGGGAAAACCAAAGCGTTATCGGCACATTGGCGAATGTTTCTGCCGGGACATCAGCCACCAGCAACGTGGGCAACTACGCCATCACAGCCACAGGGGCGCTTGATGACAATTATGCCTTTACCTATGTCGACGGCAATTTGAACATCACCAAAGCGATGCTGACCGCGACAGTACAGGATGCCACACGCATCTATGGCGCTGCGGATCCGGCATTTAATGTTGTTTACTCAGGCTTCAAGAACGGTGAGACACAGGGTGTTATCGGCACGTTGGCCACGGCTGGCACCGCCGCTACTGTCACCGATAATGTTGGCAATTACGCCATCACAGCCACAGGCGCTGTCGATGATAATTATGCCTTCACCTACGTTGACGGCAACCTGAGCATTACCAAAGCCACCCTGACTGCCACAGCCAGCTCTGGCAGTCGTGAATATGGTGCCGCGAACCCAATCTTTACCGTAAGCTATAGCGGCTTTGTGAATGGTGACACAGATCTGGAGATTGACACGTATGCCACCGCTTCATCGGGTGGCGCAACCGCCAACGTCGGCACACATGCTGTGACGGCATCTGGTGGCCTTGATAACAATTACACATTCAATTACGTAGATGGCGCGCTGACCATTACGAAGGCGACCGTAACAGTGACTGCCAATGACAGTATCCGTCAGGCTGGGACACCTGATCCGACCTTTAGCGCCAGCTACAGCGGCTTCAAGAATGGTGAAACCTCTTCGGTGATTGATACGCTGGCGACAGTGAGCAGCAGCGCGAACCTGGCCTCACCTGCCGGACTTTATGCCCTGCAAGCGTCCGGCGCGCTCGATAACAACTATGACTTTATCTATGTCGATGGTGTGCTGACACTAACGGTCGATCCATTGGCGCAACCCGTAACACCGACCACACCAAAAGTCATTCCGCCTACAGCCGATGAATCGCTTTCAGGCAGATACATTTACCAAACCTTCTTGTACCCGGTCGCCGGAGAAGCCCTGAGTTATCCGCAAAATGGCATTGTCGTGATCCCGGAAGAACAGCTTTATAGCGACCGCGATGCTGATGATGATTTCCTGATTGCGGTGACGGAAGAAGTAAGCAACTACAATCCCCTTCCATAATTTATGTAAAATATGGTACCTTGTGTGCCTTACCCTTATGTGGGTGATTTCCTTTCAATTCCCTGTTTTTCCAAAACTCCGTTTGGCAGCGCGATTTTTTTTCGCTAATGTGCCTTTCAATAATTCATAAAAATACTCTTACAGGGAGAACTAGCGTGTCGCACGATCAAGACCTCGCGTCCGTAAAAGGCCAACCTTTATCTAAAGACGAACAAGCGCAAATGCTGAAGCATATCGCATGGGCGTCAGAGCGTTTGCAGGCGGCCAAAGGCGAAGTTCTCAAGGATATTTTCGATCAGGATGAAATGGTTACCCTGATCCTGACGGCCATGGTTGGTGGCGGGAACATTCTGGCAGAAGGTATGCCGGGTCTGGCAAAAACACGTACCATTCGCTCGATTTCACAAGCGACAGGCCTTTCCACAAAACGTATTCAGTTTACTGCCGATCTGCAGCCGATTGACCTGACGGGCTCAGAAGTGATGGATAAAAAAACAGGCGACTGGGGTTTCCGTCCGGGCCCTCTTTTCGCGCAATTGGTGCTGGCTGACGAAGTCAACCGCGCGAGTGAGAAAACACAATCCGGTCTTCTGGAAGCGATGGAAGAAAAACAAGTTACGGTTGATGGCGTGACACGCGTTCTGCCGAAACCTTATATCGTTATGGCGACACAAAACCCTGTTGATCAGGGCGGCACAAACAAGCTGCCGGAAGCCCAGGCTGACCGTTTCATGCTGAAAATCGTATTTAAATATGCGAGCGCCCCTGCTGAAAAGAAAATCGCACTGACACAAACATCGACAGAAGCCAACATTGATCAACTGATCGAAATGAATGAGCAATTCAAACAGCTCAACAGCAAGAATGCCGACAAAGATGTTACCGCCACAGCCGATCCTGACAGCTCGCTGAAAGCGCAAACCGTGATGAGCCCGCAAGATCTTTTCATCATGCAAAAAATTGCCCGTAAACTGCCTGTTGATCAGGCGGTTGTTGATGCCGCCGTGAATATCGTGCGTGCGTTGCGCCCGGGCGAGAATGATGTGCGTGATGAGTTTGTCGAGAATAACGTGGAGGCAGGCCCTTCACCACGTTCCGAGATCGCGTTCCTGCTGGCCGCGAAGGCCCTGGTGCTGGTTGATAATTTCAACAAGACAGGCGGCACTTTGGTGGCGCCAACCACCAAGGATATTGCCCGTCTGGCCGCCCCCATTCTGGGACACCGTCTGATCATGAAGCCCACAAAAGATCAGGATGTCGGCCCTGAAGATGTGATCAAGCACGTCCTCAAGAAACTGCAATTGGCATAAAACAAGAACTTAAATATTAATCTTCGTCAAGCGGCCGGAAAGCTGCTTGACGAATTTTATGACCGTGATAAACCCGATAGACAGTTTCACGGTTATTAAGACCGAATTAAAAATAATAACGATCAAACAGGGAGTATCTGATGACTAAAAGCCTCAAAGCCACATTTGCATCTTTCACACCACTCAAACAGCTTGCTGTTGGCGCCGCACTCGCTATTGGCGCGGCCTTCTCAGCATCTGCACACGTGCCAGCGCCGGGTTCGGATCAGCACGAATTGCTGAAAAAGCACGAAGATTTCATCATGAAAATGCAAAACAAGAATGGCGGTTCCTGCTGCAGCCTGAATGATGGCCGTGGCGATCTCGACGAAAAAATTCTGCCGGATGGCC
>Ga0247823_10001782_pt1 | contig 17748 bp, 22 predicted proteins | sample 13C_PalmiticAcid_2_FD_192426 | JGI IMG/M metagenome (GOLD analysis project Ga0247823, IMG submission 192426) | Soil microbial communities from agricultural site in Penn Yan, New York, United States - 13C_PalmiticAcid_Day30 | ecosystem: Environmental > Terrestrial > Soil > Agricultural land... | reverse complement strand
GTGGTGGATCGTTCGGGGGCGGTGGCGCCTCGGGGAGCTGGTGATGCGATTGACCGAAGCCGATCATATGCGGGTCACCGCGGCGGTCTCGCAGGCCGAACAATCGACCGACGGCGAGATCGTCACCGTCGTCGCCGGGCGTTCGGATGCCTATCACGATGTGGCGCTCCACTGGACGGTGCTGGCGATGTTGTTCGTGCTGGCCCTGCTCGCCTGGCAGCCGGCGCCGGTCGAATGGCTCCATGCGCTGCTGATCGATGCCTGGTCGGATACGCCGCCGCGCTGGTATCTCACCTTCGCATTGGTGCTGATGGCGCTGACCTTCCTCGTCGCGCGCGTCATCCTCGCGCTCGATTCGCTGCGGATCGCGCTTACCCCGGGCGCGACCAAGACCCGGCGGGTGCATCGCCGCGCGCTGGCATTGTTCCGCACCGCCGCCGAAAAGCGCACCAGGGCATCGACCGGCGTGCTGCTCTATCTCAGCCTCGCCGAGCATCGCGCCGAGATCATCGCCGACGAATCGATCCATTCGAAGGTGAGCGCCGAGGTGTGGGGTGAAGCGATGGCGGCGCTGATCGCCGCGGTGAAACAGGGGCGCCCCGGTGACGGCATGGCCGAAGCCGTCGCGCAGATCGGCAAGGTGCTCGCCGAACATTTCCCGCGAAGCGAAGGCGACACGAACGAGCTTCCCGATCGGCTGATCGAGCTCTAGGGACGCCTTCATGACGGACGAACCGGTAGATATCGCCTGGCAGGGCAAATGGATTGTCGCCAAGCGGCAGGGCAAATGGGAATATGTATCGCGCGCCCGCGACATTCAGGCTGCGGTGATCCTCGCCATCGACGACGAGGATCACGTTCTGCTCGTCGATCAGTATCGCGTGCCGCTCGGCCAGCGCTGCCTCGAACTCCCCGCCGGGCTGATCGGCGACGAGCATGACGGCGATACCGCGCTCGACGCCGCCCGTCGCGAGCTGGAGGAGGAAACCGGCTATCGCTGCGAGCTGGTCGAGGATCTCGGCTATTTCCACTCCTCGCCCGGAATGGTCAGCGAAGGCTTCACGCTGGTGCGCGCCACCGGGCTGACCAAGGTGAGCGAAGGCGGCGGCATCGCCGACGAGGATATCGTCGTGCATCGCGTCGCGCGCGCCGATCTGCCCGCCTTCGTCGCGCAGAAGCGCACGGAAGGCGTGGCCATCGACGTCAAATTGCTGCTTCTGCTCGGTGGAACGATGCTCGCCCGGTCTTGACGGGCTGGCCTTCAGACGCGGATTTCGACTTCGACCCGGTCGCCCGCCGCAATGCCGGCGGCGCGGCGTACCTCGGCCTTGACCGGCAGCAAATAGCCGCCGCTTTCGCTGTGAGGGAACACCGAGGAAGCGAACGGCACCCCGTCGACACTGGCGTGGACGCGTACCGATCCGAATCCGCGCGCACCCCCCATCGCCCGCAGCTCGAATGCCCGTGCCCGGATCGCATCCGCCACGGTGCCGGTGACCGTCACGAAATGCCAGCTCGCTTTGGCCGGAGGCTGCGGCGTCCAGCGCCATAATTCGGCGGTGAAGGTTAGCGTGCTGTCGTCCAACTCAGGCATTGCAGCACAGTGGCTGACCGGAGCGGCAGCGTAAAGCGCCGTGCCCGATCAGAGCTTCGCATGCCGCCATGCGATCTGCCGGACGCTGAGGCCGCTGACCGGGTCGCGCCAGTCGGGCGCCACGGCGCGCAACGGCCGCAACACGAAATCGCGCGCGCGAAAGCTTGCGTGCGGGATCGTCAGCCCTGGTTCGCCCCAGGCGCCCCCGGACCACAGGATGATGTCGAGGTCGATCACCCGCGCGGACCAATTACGTCCCCGGCGGCGGCCGAAGCGGCGTTCGATCGCCTTGAGCCGTGCGAGCAGCGCCGGCGGGGCTTCGTCGGTCTCGATCAGCGCGACGGCGTTGGCGAAGCGGCGCTTCGACGGACCGAGCGGCGGAGTGCGCAGTACCGGCGAGACCGCAATCACGCCTCCCAACGCGACGAGCGCCGCGGCGATCTCGGCCTCGGGGCTGCCGTGGCGCCCCCGGCGGTTGGAGCCCAATGCGATCGCGTAGCTTGTTGTCGGCACGTCCGCGGGCCTATCGCGGCATCATGCCCGCGCCAAGCCCCGTCGAGCCGCATCGCGATTGCCTGCTCTGCCCGCGGCTGGCTGCGCTACGCATGTCGCTCCGCATCGAGCATCCCGGTTGGTGGAATGCCCCCGTTCCCGCGCTCGGCGATCCGGACCCGTGGCTGGTGGTCGTCGGTCTCGCGCCGGGCAAGCACGGCGCCAACCGCACCGGCCGCGCCTTCACCGGCGATGCCTCGGGCGATCTCCTGTTCGCCACGCTCGACAAGTTCGGGCTGGCCCAGGCGGGCGAACCGCGTGGGGTACGCATCGTCAACGCCGTCAAATGCCTGCCGCCGGACAACAAGCCGGTCCCCGCCGAAATTCATGCCTGTCGCACCTTTCTCACTGCCGAAGTCGCCGCGCTGCCCTCGGCGCGGATCTTCGTCGCGCTCGGCGAGATCGCGCACCAGTCGGTGGTCAAGGCGCTGGGCGGGCGATTGCCCAAGGCGCGCTTCGGCCATCTTGCCGAGCATCGCCTGCCCGGCGAGCGGGTGCTGATCGATAGCTATCACTGCTCGCGCTACAACCAGAATACCGGCCGACTGACGCCCGGCATGTTCGAGGCGGTGTTCGCCCGCGCGCTGGCGCTCCGCGACGCTCGATAAAGCACCTTGTGCCGGGGACCAGCGGGGGGCTTTCAATGTAGGAAATGCCGTGCTGTGGTCTGCCGGCTCTTTGAATCGGTTAGGCCAGGTCGCGGAATTTCGCGTAATATGCTTTCTCGAACGCGCAATTTTCGTTCGAGATCGACGCGATATCCGCAAACAGAGTCAATTTAAGCCCGGGTCAAGCTAGATGTCTTGGACGAGCCGCCCGTAGAGTTCGGGTCGCCGGTCGCGGAAGAAGCCGAATGCCGCGCGGTGGCGCTTGACCCGGTCGAGGTCGAGCTTGGCAGTGATCACGCCGGTTTCCTGGCGGTCGAGCTCGGCGAGGACGTCGCCGCGCTCGTCGGTGATGAAGCTGGTGCCGTAAAAGGTCTGGCCATGTTCGGTGCCGACCCGGTTGGCGGCGACCACGGGGACGACGTTCGACACCGCATGCCCCACCATCGCCCGTCGCCACAGCCGCGCGGTGTCGAGGCTGTCGTCGTGCGGTTCCGATCCGATCGCGGTCGGGTAGAACAGCAATTCGGCGCCCATCAGCATCATCGCGCGCGCCGTCTCGGGATACCATTGGTCCCAGCACACCCCCACGCCGATCTTGGCGCCCGGGCCGTTCCACACCTTGAACCCGGTATTGCCGGGCCGGAAATAGAATTTCTCCTCATAGCCGGGGCCGTCGGGGATGTGGCTCTTGCGATAGACGCCCTCGATCCGCCCGTCGGGGCCGATCATCGCGAGGCTGTTGTAGAAATGCGGCCCGTCGGCTTCGAAGAAGCTGGTCGGGATGTGGATGCCCAGATCGGCGGCGAGATGCTGCATCGCCAGCACCGCCTTGTGCTCGTTCGCGGGTTTCGCATTGGCGAACAGCCCCTCGTCCTCGACCCGGCAAAAATACTCGCCCTCGAACAATTCGGGGGGGAGCACGACCTGCGCGCCCCTGCCTGCCGCCTCGCGGACCAGTTCGGACACCGCCTTGATGTTGGCGTGGATGTCATTGGTGAAAGCGAGCTGGAGCGCCGCGACGGTGATCTCGGTCATGGGGATTCCTCAGAGCCGCGGAAGCTGCTGGCTGATGCAGTGGAAACTTCCGCCACCGGTCAAGATATGATCGGCGCGCTGGCCGACAACCTGGCGGCCCGGGAAAAGCGCCGCCAGCGCTGCGATCGCCGCGTCGTCATTCTCCTGGCCGTAGACCGGAACGACCACTGCGGCGTTGCCGATATAGAAGTTCATATAGCTCGCGGGCACGATCTCCTCCTCGAGGCTCAGCACCCGGCCCGGCGAGGGGAAGCGGATCACGTCGACGCCGAAACCCTGCGCGCGCTGCGCGGCGTCCTGATAGACTCGCCAATTGGGGTCGTTGTCGGTGGCCTCGGGGATCAGCAGCCGGTTCTCGCCGACGAAGCGGGCGAGATTGTCGACATGCCCGTCGGTATGGTCGTTGAGCAGCCCGTCGCCGAGCCACAGCACGCGCGAATAGCCGAGGTCGGCGGCGAGCAGCGCCTCGACATCGGTTTTGGTGAAGTTGGGATTGCGATTGGGGTTGAGCAGGCATTGCTCGGTGGTGACGCACAGCCCGGTGCCGTCACCGTCGACCGCGCCGCCCTCGAGGATCCATCCATGCTCCTCGACCACGAGCTTCCTGTGCCGTGCGAGCCGCGCCCCGACGTCCGAATCGCCCGCGAGGTCGTATTTCCCGCCCCAGCCGTTGAAGCGGAAATCGTGCGCGCGGCCACCGCCGTCCACGATCGGGCCGGTATCGCGCAGCCAGATGTCACCGAACGGCTCGACCACCACCTGCGCCGAGCCGCCGGCGATGCGCTCGGCAGCGCGCGCCGCTTCGGGATCGGCGGCGACGAGGATCACTTTCTCGCCGCGCCCGTCGGCATGCACCGCGCGGGCAAAGGCGGCCACCTCCTCCCGCGCCGGTTCTAGGTCTTCGAGCCAGAGCTCGGCATGGCTCGGAAAGCCGATCCATACGGCGTGGTGCGGCGCCCATTCGGGAGGAGGAGGCAGAATCATGCCGCGCTATTACTTCCCCGCACGGCTCTTGTCTCGAATCGTGCGGAATTCGGCATTCGGATACCAATTGGGCCAGTTCGATCCCTCGGCAAGCTGGCGGCCGAGGCCGTAGAAGATGGTCAGATCCTCGACCGCGCCGTCCCAGTTCCAGCTCGGATCATATTGATCCTGCGGCTTGTGGTAGCGATTGGCGGTGTATTCGTCCGACGCCTTCTTGCCCGCTTCCTTGCCGCCGACGCGCAACTCCTCGCCGCTTTCGCCATAGAGCATCGGCACGCCCAGCTTGGCCATGCTGAAATGGTCCGAGCGGTAATAATAGCCGCGCTCGGGCGTGGGCTCGGGGACGATCACCCGGTTCTGCGCCGCCACGAACGGCTTCACCAGATCCTCGAGTTCGGACTTGCCGACGCCGACCAGCACGAAATCCTTCGCGCGGCCGACATTGTTGACTCCGTCCATATTGACCCCGCCCACCGTCTTCGCGAGCGGATATACCGGGTTCTCGGCATAGAATTTCGAGCCGAGCAGTCCCGATTCCTCGGCAGTCACTGCGAGAAAGACGAGGCTGCGCTTCGCCGGCCCGGCCTTCACATGCGCTTCGGCGAGCGCGACCAGTCCGGCGGTGCCCGAGGCATTGTCGAGCGCGCCGTTGCAGATGTCGTCGCCGTTCACCGCGTCGCAGCGACCGAGATGGTCCCAATGCGCCGAGTAGAGCACGACTTCGTCGGGCCGCTCGCTGCCGGGCAGGATGCCGATGACGTTCTTCGACGCCTGGCGCCGGATCGCATTGTCGAACGACACGTTTGCCTTCACCCCCAGCGGCACCGCCTTGAAGCCCTGGTGCTTCGCCGCGTCGATCAGTGCCGCGTAATCCTTGCCCGCGCTGGCGAAGAGCGCCCTGGCGGAATCCTGCTGGATCCAGCCGATCGCCTTCGACTGGTCCATATGATCCCCGGGCGTGTCCTGCTCGAGCTGCGGTCCGGTCCAGGAGGATTGCACCACGCCCCAGCCATAAGCGGCGGGCTCGGTATCGTGGACGATGATCGCCGCCGCGGCGCCTTGCCGCGCGGCTTCCTCATATTTGTAGGTCCAGCGGCCATAATAGGTCATCGCCCTGCCGCCGAACTCGCCCTGCAGCCCCTGCGTCTGCCAATCGGGATCGTTGATCAGGATGACCACCGTCTTCCCTTTCACGTCCACGCCGGCATAGTCGTTCCAGCCGCGCTCTGGCGCGTTGATGCCATAGCCCACGAAGACGACGTCGCTGTCCTGGACCGCGATCTTCGGCGTCACCTGATAGGTCGCGATCACCAGATCCTTGCGATATTCGAGGCTGACCGGCGTCTTGCCTCCCGTGAAGGTGAGCGGAGTGACGTTCTGCGAGGTGATCTCGACCAGCGGCACGTCCTGGAACCAGCTGCCCTTGTTCCCCGGCTTGAGTCCGGCTTTCTGGAAACGCTCGACCAGATAAGCGAGCGTCTTCTCCTCGCCTGCAGTCGCCGGTGCGCGGCCTTCGAACTCGTCGGACGAAAGCCGCTCGGTGATTTGCTTGAGCGTGTCGATCGAGAGCTGCGGCGCGGTCTGCGCGACGGCGGCGGTGCTCGTCAGAAGAAGGGCGGCGGTAAATAGGAGGCGCATGGAAACTCCCGCGAATGTGAATGGCGCGAGTGTGGCAGCGCCGTTCGGGACGGGCAAGCATTGCAGTTGCGCGTAAGCCGGTGCAGCCTTGGTAGCGATAACAGGAGAGAGCGCCGATGCGGCGAGTGACGGGGCTGGTGGCGCTGGCGATGCTCGCCGCGCCGGCGCACGCGCAACGGGATTATCGCGCCGCCGAGGCCGACCGGCGAATCATGCTCGATCGGCTGGGCATTGCCGACACGCGGCCCGGCGCGGACGGCGACCCGAAGGCGCCGAATGCTGCGAATTACGACGAAGCCGGAGCCGGAGATCCGAAGCTTCCGGATGTGCTGCGCATGCGCGACGGCCGGCCGGTCGCCAGCGCGGCGAACTGGTGGCGGCAGCGACGGCCCGAGATCGTCGCGCTGTTCGATCGGGAAATCTATGGCCGCGTTCCCGCGACTGCGCCGGCAATAGGCTGGCGCATCGACAAAGAGGAGCGTGTCGAGGAAGCCGGCGTCAGAGTGATCAAGCGCTGGCTGACGGGGGTTGCGGACAACCGCACATGGCCTTCGGCCCAGGCCGGAATCGTCCTGCGCTATACCGTCCCCGCCAGCACGCGCCGCGTCCCGCTGATCCTGTCCTTCGGATTTCCCGAAGGCTTTCGCTTCCCCGGTCCGCCCCGCGCGCCCGATCCCGGGCCGCCTTACACGGCGCAACTGCTCCGGCGCGGCTTCGGCTATGCGGTGCTGGTCGCCAATTCGGTTCAGGCGGACAATGGCGGTGGGCTCGGCGACGGTGTGATCGGCATCTCCTTGCGGGGCCGCCGCCGCGCGCCTGATGATTGGGGCGTGTTGCGCGCCTGGGCGTGGGGCGCGAGCCGGGCCTGGGACGTCCTCGCACGCGATCCGCGCCTGGATCCGAAGCGGATCGGGATCGAAGGCCTGTCGCGCTACGGCAAGGCGGCGCTCGTCGCCATGGCTTATGACCAGCGCTTCGCGATCGGCTTCATCGGCTCGTCCGGCGCTGGCGGCGCGGCGCTCTACCGGCGCGATTTCGGCGAGCGGATCGGCAATCTCGCGGCGGGTGGGGAATATCATTGGTTCGCCGGCAATTTCCTCAAATATGCCGGTCCGCTGGCTCCGGACGATCTGCCGATCGACGCACACATGCTGATCGCGCTCGCCGCGCCGCGCCCGATCTTCATCGGCGCGGGCACGATCGAGACCGGCGACGGCTGGGTGGATCCCAAAGGCAGCTTCCTCGCCGCGGCCGCCGCCTCGCCGGTCTGGCCGCTGCTCGGGCGTCCGGGGCTGGAAGCAACCACATTCCCGGAAGTGCTGACTTCCCTGACTGCGGGCAATATTGGCTTCCGTCAGCACCAGGGCGGGCATAACAACCGTGACAACTGGCCGGTCTTCATCGCGTTCGCGACGCGCCATCTTTCCCGGAAAGAACATTGACTTGCGCCCCAATTACGGAGGTGGCTGACCGGCAATGAAGAATAAGACTTGCCCAAGTTCGTTTCGCGAGTAAGCTGCGAGTCAACCGGGGGGGATTCAGGCATGGCTGAGCCGTTTTTGTCGGAGCTGAGGCTTTTTTCCTTTGTCTTCGCGCCGAAAGGCTGGGCATTGTGCAACGGCCAGCTGATGCCGATCAATCAGAATCAGGCGCTGTTCTCGCTGCTGGGCACCACTTATGGTGGCGACGGTCGGGTCAACTTCGCGCTTCCCGATCTGCGCAGCCGCACGCCGATGCATGTCGGTAACGGACATACGCTCGGCGAGCGGGGCGGGGAGCAGGCGCACACGCTGTCGATCGCCGAGATGCCGCAGCACACGCATGGGTTGCAGGGGACGGCGGCGACTGCGACCACCAACATTCCCAATGCCACCATGTTGCTCGCGGCGACGGCTCCGAATGACTTCTACACCGGCGCGGCAGCGCTGACCGCGACGGCGCCGACGTCGGTGACCAATGTCGGCGGCAATCAGGCGCATCTCAACATGCAGCCGTTCCTGACCTTGTCCTGGTGCATCGCCCTGCAGGGCATCTTCCCCTCGCCCAACTGAGGAACCCGACCAATGGCGCAACCTTATGTCGGTGAAATCCGAATGTTCGCGGGCAATTTCGCGCCCGCCGGCTGGATGTTCTGCGAAGGGCAGCTCCTGCCGATTTCGGAGAATGAGACGCTCTTTCAGCTGATCGGTACCACCTATGGTGGGGACGGCCAGTCGACCTTCGGGCTGCCCGATCTGCGCGGCCGGCTTCCGGTGCATCAGGGGAACGGCTTCATCCTCGCCGAAACCGGGGGAGCCGAAGAAATCACGCTGACGGTCAACCAGCTCCCGTCACACAGTCACCCGCTGCTCGCATCGCTCAACGTCGCGAGTTCGCCGACGCCGACCAACATCCTGATCGGCAAGTCGGGCTCGATCGACGCATTCATCAACGCCCAGCCGACCGACCCGCTGAGCCCGCTCTCGATCACGTCGGTCGGCGGCAGCGCGCCGCATACCAATATGCAGCCGTATCTGTGCGTCGACTTCATCATCTCGCTGTTCGGGATCTTCCCGAGCCCAACCTGAGGAGCCGCTCCGTGGCTGATCCGTTCGTCGCCGAAATCCGGGTCTTCCCATTCAACTTCGCGCCCAGGGGCTGGGCGTGGTGCGACGGGCAATTGCTGCCGCTGTCGCAGAATACGGCATTGTTCTCGCTGCTGGGCACCACTTATGGCGGCGACGGCAAGAGCAATTTCGCGCTTCCCGATCTGCAGGGCCGCGCGCCGATGCATCCGGGGCAGGGGCCTGGCCTGTCGCTCCACGATCTGGGCGAGACCGGCGGTTCGGAAACTGTGACTCTTCTGGTCTCCGAAATTCCCGCGCACGTGCATGCGCTCAACATGTCGTCTTCCGACGAGGCTGAGACCAACGTGCCGACCAACAACGCGCTGACCCGGGCCAAATTGAACATCTACTCGCCCAATACCACCGTCACTCCGCTGGCGCCCGAGGCGCTGGCACCCGCCGGTGGCACCCAGCCGCATAACAACATGATGCCGTATCTGACCTTTTACTTCTGCATCGCATTGCAGGGCGTATTCCCGCCGCGCGGTTAGTATACATGCCGCTGGTGCTCGTCGACGCCGTAACGCTGGGCGTTGTGTTACGGCCGATGTCGGATGCGGATCTCGCCTTCACCGCGGCGCTCTATGCCTCGACGCGCACCGAAGAGTTGGCGCCCGTGCCTTGGCCGCCCGAGGTCAAGCAGGCGTTCCTGGCGCAGCAGCATGCGGCGCAGCATGCCCATTACCAGCAGCATTATCGTGGCATGGAAGCCGCCATCGTCGAACGCGGGGGCGCCGCGATCGGGCGGCTATATCTGTATGAAATGCCCGCGGAGATCCGGATCGTCGACATTTCGCTGATGCCGGAGGCGCGACGGCAGGGTATCGGTGCGGCGTTGTTGCGCGATCTGTTGGCCGGGGCTGGTCCGCAAGGCAAGATCGTCACGATACATGTCGAGAAGAACAATCCGGCGCGCACGCTCTATACGCGGCTCGGCTTCACGATCGTCGACGAAGACCGCGGCGCCTATGACCTGTGGGAATGGCGCCCCGCGGGCTAGTAGAACACCGCCTCGTACCGCACGCCGCCAGGTTCGCGGGAAACCGGCACGATGAAAATCTCATGCCCCGCGGCGGCGCTGCTGAAGCTGTAGGTCGCCTGCGGAAGAACCGGTTCACCCGGTCCGAGGAACTCCAGCCGGAACGATCCGCCTTCGCGGCCCGAATCGGATAACGGCTGCGCATTGTCGAGTGCGAACGGATAGGCCTGATCGCCGACAGAAACAGTATAGACCGTGCCTGCCGGGAAATCGGCGAGGTGCAGTGCAGTCATAATGCGCCACCCCGCAGCGATGAAACCAGAAACAAGGCGATATGCATGCCGGGATCCTGCGGAAAGAGAGTCGCAAGACTGTGACAGCCCGGTATCTGCCTCGCAACCCCTCCCTTGCAACGCGGCCGTTTCGCTTTACGCTCGCGCCCGAAAGCCATCTTGGGGGGATTCCGTGATCAGAAATCTTGCGGCATTGGGCTTGCCGCTATGCCTTGCCGCGCCTGCGGCAGCCCAGACTTCGCAGGCGGCGCAGTTCGGCGCGCGCGAAGCCGTGCGGCAGATCAGCCTCTCTCCCGACGGCAACCATCTCGCCGTGGTGCAGCCGGATGAGGGGCGTGGCGCGGTGCTGATGATCGCCGACCTCGTCAAAGGCGGAGCGATGAAGGGGATACTCCGCTCCAGCGGGAACCCGGATCGCCTGACCGGGTGTCATTGGGCGAGCAACAGCCGCATCGTGTGCGACATCTTCATGATCCAGCAAGACGCCGTGAAGCTGGCCTTCACGCGCATGGTTTCGCTCAACCTGGATGGATCGGACCTGAAGATCCTGACCGCCGCAAGTTCCTCCCGGGCGCTCGGCGTGGCGCAATCGGGCGGCGAGATCATCGATTGGGGTCCCGAGGGCGCGAACGGTTCGCTGGTGATGACGCGCGAATTCATTCCCGAGAACACGACCGGCACGCACCTCGCCAGCTCACGGGAGGGGCTGGGCGTCGAACTCATCGACGCGACGACCTTGCGGCGGAAAACCCTCGAGCAGCCCAGGGGCACGGCGGTCGAATATATCAGCGATGGCCACGGCAATGTCAGAGTGATGGGGCTCCGCCCCGAACGCGCGTCGGGATATAGCGGCGACGTCATCAACTATTCCTATCGGCTCGCCGGTGCCCGTGACTGGAAGGATCTCGGCGCGCTCAAGGTCGGCGGGGGCCTCAGCGCAGGGTTCAATCCCTATGCCGTCGATAAGACGGCGAACCTCGTCTACGGTTTCGATCGCGTCGACGGGCGGAGGGCGCTGTTCAGCATCGCACTCGACGGGTCGCTGAAGCGGACGATGGTGCTGTCGCATCCGCAAGTCGATGTCGATCGGCTGATCCGGGTGGGGCGGCAGCAGCGCGTGGTCGGCGCAAGCTACGCCACCGACAAGCGGCAGGTCGAATTCTTCGATCCCGAGCTCCAGCGGTTGCGCAACGCGCTCGGCAAGGCGCTCCCGGGCAAGCCGTTGGTCACCTTCGTCGATGCGAGCGCGGACGAGGGCAAGCTGCTGATGTTCGCGGGTAGCGACAATGATCCGGGTACTTATTATCTCTACGACAAGGCGGGCAAGAAGCTCGAGGAGGTGCTGACGAGCCGGCCGCAACTCGCGAATGTAGCGCTTGCCAGCGTCAAACCCGTCACCTTCCCCGCCGCCGACGGGACCCTGATCCCCGGCTATCTGACGCTGCCCGCCGGGAGCGACGGCAAGAATCTCCCCGCGATCGTGATGCCGCATGGCGGTCCGGGGTCGCGCGACGAATGGGGGTTCGATTGGCTCGCCCAATTCTTCGCCGCGCGCGGCTTCGCGGTGCTCCAGCCGAACTTCCGCGGCTCCAGCGGCTATGGCGATGCCTGGTTCAGGAAGAACGGCTTCCAGTCGTGGCGAACCGCGATCGGCGACGTCAATGATGGCGGACGGTGGCTGATCAGCCAAGGGGTCGCCCGCGCCGATCAGCTTGCGATCATGGGCTGGTCCTATGGCGGCTATGCCGCGCTGCAATCGTCGGTGCTCGATCCCGACCTCTTCAAGGCGATCGTCGCCATCGCTCCGGTGACCGATCTCGAGACGCTGCGCGAAGAGGCGCGTGCCTATGTCAATTTTCCCCAGGTCGATGCGTTCATCGGTCGTGGCGACCATGTCCGCGAGGGCTCCCCCGCGCGCAATGCGAACCGGATCAAGGCGCCGGTGCTGCTGTTCCACGGCGATCAGGATCTCAATGTCGGTGTCGGCGAGTCGCGACTGATGGCCGGCAAGCTTCGCGAAGCCGGCGGGAAGGCCGAATTCGTCGAATTCGACGGTCTCGATCACCAGCTCGACGACAGCGCGGCGCGCACGACCTTGTTGTCGCGCGCAGATCAATTCCTGCGGACCTCGCTCAAGCTCAAGCCCTGACGCGAAAAGGGCGGCCGCAGCGCGACCGCCCTTGTTTCTCGTCGGCCGGGACCGGGTTTAGCGCGAGTAGAACTCGACGACCAGATTCGGCTCCATGCGCACCGGATACGGCACTTCGTCGAGCGTCGGCACCCGCGTGAAGGTGATCTTCGAGGCGCCCTCGGGGACGACATAATCGGGAATGTCACGCTCGGAGAGGCTCTGCGCCTCCATCACCAGCGCCATTTCCTGCGCCTTGGACGAAAGCGAGACGATCTGGCCGGGCTTGATGCGGCGCGAGCCGATGTTGCACTTGTCGCCATCGACGCGGACATGGCCGTGGTTGACGAGCTGGCGGGCCGCGAAGATCGTCGGCGCGAACTTGGCGCGATAGACGATCATGTCGAGGCGCATCTCGAGCAGGCCGATCAGGTTCTGACCGGTATCGCCCTTCATGCGCGACGCTTCCTCGTACGACTTCTTGAACTGCTTCTCGGTGATGTCGCCGTAATAGCCCTTGAGCTTCTGCTTGGCGCGCAGCTGGATGCCGAAGTCCGACATCTTGCCCTTGCGGCGCTGGCCGTGCTGGCCTGGGCCATATTCACGCTTGTTGACCGGGCTCTTCGGGCGACCCCAGATGTTCTCGCCCATCCGGCGGTCGAGCTTGTGCTTGGCGCTATGGCGCTTCGACATGTGTGATCCTTTGCAATCGCTGACAACGTTGGTCCCGGTATCCGCCTGCTGGTTCCTTTGTGGGGAAGGCAGGGCCACCGCTTCACCGGGGTGCGGGGCCATTGCGAAGGCGCGCGGTTAGCGGCAGGGCGGCGACGAGTCAAGCTGGACAGGCGCGTGGGCAGCCGTCAAGGGGCTGGCCATGCAAGATACTATCGATCCCGAAGCCTGTACGACGATGGCCGAGGTCCGCACCGGCGTGGACGCAGTGGACCGCGCGCTGGTCGATCTGCTCGCGCGTCGCTTCGGCTATATGGACGCTGCGGCGCGCATCAAGCCCGAACGCGGACTGGTGCGCGACGAAGTGCGCAAGGCACAGGTGATCGCCAATGCGCGAGCGCATGCCCGGGCGGCAGGGATTCCCGAGGCGGCGATCGCGGGGCTCTGGGAGCAGTTGGTGGAGGCGTCGATCGCCTATGAGCTCGAGGCGTTCGACCGCCGCTGAGCCCGGGCGGTCAGAACGCGCCGGCGGGCGGGGTAAAAGTGTCGGTCCGGCGCATCTGATCGAGATCGCGCTTCGCCTTTTCCGCGTCGATCTTGGCTTCCCACTTCGTCATGCAATAGCGCGTTCTGCGGAGCCGCGACCCCGTCGTATTGGTCACCTTGCAGACCGGCTTCTCGGACGGCTTGGCCGTTTCCGCAGGCGGCGCCTCGTCCTGTGCCAGCACAGCCGACGGCGCAGTCAGCGCGATGATCGCGATCAGCGGCAAGAAACGCATCGATATCTCCCGGTTCATACCCTCGATTAAACCCTATCACGTGCCCGGAAACAATATCGCTGCACACTCAACTGCGGCGATGCACCTTTCTGCCTGCGAGCGCAGAAAGCACACCGCGCAGGGTCCGCAGCTCCTGCGATGTCCAGCTTGGCCTGGTCAGCACCACCCGCAGCGTACGACGGATCGTCGGCACGCGATCCGGGGGGAAATAATAGCCGCTGTCCGCGAGCATGGCATCCAGCTGTTCGATCATCCCTTCCAGCTCCTCTTGCGGGGCGGGCGGATCCAGTTCGGTGACCGGTGGCATCTCGAGCGCCGCTCCCTTCGACCATTCATAGGCGACGAGGATCACGGCCTGGGCGAGGTTGAGCGAGCCGAATTCGGGATTGATCGGAACCGTCAGGATCGTGCGGGCAAGCGCAACGTCATCGGTGTCCAGCCCGGAACGCTCGGGCCCGAACAGAATCGCGCTGCGCCCTTTGGCGGCACGGATCGCAGGCGCCGCCTGCTCGGGCGTCATCACCGGCTTGGTCACCCCGCGCTTGCGCACCGTGGTCGCATAAACGTGCGCGCAATCGGCCACGGCCTCGGCGACGCTGTCGAACACTTGCGCCTGCTCGAGCACCACGTCGGCGCCGCTTGCGGCCGGGCCCGCGGAAGGATTGGGCCAGCCGTCACGGGGCGCCACGAGACGCATCTCGGTCAGCCCGAAATTGAGCATCGCGCGCGCCGCCTTGCCGATATTCTCGCCCAGCTGCGGGCGCACCAGAACGATGACCGGGTTCACCCCTTGCCGACCTCGCTCACATTGCCGGCAAATTCCTCGAAGTCCCGCGCCTCGCGAAAGTCCTTATAGACCGAAGCGAAGCGGATATAGGCGACCGAATCCAGGCCCTTGAGCCCGTCCATCACCATCTCGCCGATCCGCTGCGACGGAATCTCGCTGTCGCCCAGCGTCTCGAGCTGGCGCTGAATGCCCGAGACCAGCCGCTCGATCTGCGCCGAGGTGACCGGCCGCTTGCGCGCGGCGAGCGTCACCGACCGGATCAGTTTATCGCGCTCGAACGGCTCGCGGCGCAATTCGGACGAATGGGCCTGATTCTTGACCACGATCAGGTCGCGCAGCTGGATACGCTCGAAGGTGGTGAAACGCGCCGCGCACGCCTCGCATTGCCGCCGTCGCCGGATCGCCGCCCCGTCTTCGGTGGGGCGGCTATCCTTCACCTGGCTGTCTTCATTTCCGCAGAACGGGCAGCGCATCAGGCCTCGGGGTAGATCGGGAAGCGTTCGCAAAGCGCGCGGACGCGCTCGCGGACATTGGCTTCGACCTGCGCGTCGCCCTGCTCGCCATTCTTGCGCAGCCCGTCGAGCACGTCGGCGACCATGTTGCCGATCTCGCGGAACTCACCGGGCCCGAAACCGCGCGTGGTGCCGGCGGGCGAACCGACACGTATGCCGCTGGTCTTGACCGGCGGCAGCGGATCGTTGGGGATGCCGTTCTTGTTGCAGGTGATCGCAGCACGCTCGAGTGCTTCGTCGGCATCCTTGCCGGTCACGCCAAGCGGCGTGAGATCGACCAGGGCGAGATGCGTGTCGGTGCCCCCCGAGACCAGATTGGCGCCGCGCTCGTTGAGCGTCGCCGCCAAGACCTTGGCGTTCTCGACGATCGCCGCGGCATAGCTCTTGAAGTCGGGACGCAGCGCCTCGCCGAACGCGACCGCCTTGGCGGCGATGACATGCATCAGCGGGCCGCCCTGCAGACCGGGGAAGACCGCCGAGTTGATCTTCTTGGCGATCGCCTCGTCATTGGTGAACACCGCGCCGCCGCGCGGCCCGCGCAGCGTCTTGTGCGTGGTCGTGGTGACGACATGGGCATGGCCGAACGGCGTCGGATGCGCCCCACCGGCGACGAGGCCGGCGAAATGCGCCATGTCGACCATGAAGATCGCGCCGACCTCATCGGCGATCGCACGGAACCTGGCGAAATCGATGATCCGCGGATACGCCGAGCCGCCCGCGATGATCAGTTTCGGCTGATGCTCCTTCGCCTTGGCCAGCACTTCGTCGAAGTCGATCAGGTGGGTTTCGGGGTTCACGCCATATTGAACCGCATTGAACCACTTGCCGCTCATCGCAGCCTTGGCGCCATGCGTCAGGTGTCCGCCCGAATCGAGGCTCAGGCCCATGATCGTGTCGCCGGGTTTGGTGAGCGCGAGCATCATCGCGCCATTGGCCTGCGCCCCCGAATGCGGCTGGACGTTGGCGAAGTCGCAGCCGAACAATTGCTTGGCGCGGTCGATCGCGAGCTGCTCAACTTCGTCCGACGGGTGGCAGCCCTGATAATAGCGCTTGCCGGGATAGCCTTCGGCATATTTGTTGGTGAACACCGAGCCCTGTGCCTCGAGCACCGCCTTCGAGACGATATTCTCCGAAGCGATCAGCTCGATCTGGTGCTGCTCGCGGTCGAGCTCGTGGCGGACGCCGGCGAACACCGCGGGATCGACTTCGGAAAGGCTCCTGGTGAAGAAGCCCTCGGGCTGCAGCCCTGCCATCTGGGGGTTGGTGCTCATACGGGGCTCCTTTCGGGATGGCTGAGTTTGTCGACCCGCCGCTGATGGCGGTCGCCGAGAAAGTCGGTGTCGAGGAATGCGGTGACGCAGGCCTTGGCCATTTCCACGCCGATCAGCCGTGCCCCCAGCGCCACGACATTGGCATCATTATGCTGGCGCGCGAGGCCCGCGGAAAGCGGCTCGGAGACCAATGCGCAGCGGGCCGCCGGATTGCGATTGACTGCGATCGAGATGCCGATTCCCGATCCGCAGAGCGCCACGCCGATCTGCGCATCGCCCTGTTCGATCGCCCGGGCCAGCGCATAGCCGTAATCGGGATAGTCGACGCTCGCGGCGCTGTCGGGGCCGAGATCGACCACTTGATGGCCCTCGCTACGCAACCATTCGGCGAGTTCCGATTTCATGACGAAGGCGGCATGATCCGAGGCGATGGCGATACGGCGCGACATGCCGCGCTCCCTACCCCCTCGGGCTGGTGCTGGCTAGACCGGGACAATCTCTGGAGATCAAAATGCGCAAATCAATTCTCTTCGTAGCGCCCGCATTCGCGCTCGGCCTCGTCCTCGCCGGCTGCTCCGAGAACGCGCAGGACAATCTCGCCAGCGCGATCGAGGACACTGGCGACAGCCTCGAAAATGCCGCCGCCAAGACCGGGGACATGATCGAAAACGGTGCCGACCGCGCCGGCCGGGCGATCGAGAACACGGCCGACGATGTCGGGGATACCGTCGCCGACGGCGCCCGCGACGCAGGCAACGCGATCGATAACACCACGCGCTGACTCCGCCGGGGGGCGCCCGGCCGCCTGACAAGATTTTGTCACACGCGGCGATTAATGCAGGAAATGCTTGATCCGGCGCATGTTGCGGGCGCCCTCTTCAGGAGTAAGCCATGCGGACTGTTGCCAAGACGCCGAAGAACGGCGCCGTGCGGGGTGCCGTCCATCGGCACGAGCATCTCAGCAAGGAGGGGCTGCTCGAACGCGCCTTCACCTTCGCCTTTCGTGGCCTCGTCTATGCCCAGATCTGGGAAGACCCCGCGATCGACATGGAGGCGCTGGCGATCGCCCCCGACAGCCATGTCGTCACGATCGCCTCGGGCGGATGCAACGTCTTCTCCTATCTGACCGCCAATCCGAAAGCGATCACTGCGATCGATCTCAATCCGGCGCATGTCGCGCTCAACCGGCTCAAGCAGACCGCCGCGCAGCGTCTGCCCGATTATGCTGCGTTCCGGGCTTTCTTCGCCGACGCGGACAGCCCCGCGAACATCGAACGCTACAGGCGTCATCTGCGCCCGCATCTCGACGC
>Ga0247823_10001781_pt1 | contig 17752 bp, 23 predicted proteins | sample 13C_PalmiticAcid_2_FD_192426 | JGI IMG/M metagenome (GOLD analysis project Ga0247823, IMG submission 192426) | Soil microbial communities from agricultural site in Penn Yan, New York, United States - 13C_PalmiticAcid_Day30 | ecosystem: Environmental > Terrestrial > Soil > Agricultural land... | reverse complement strand
GGAAGAAGGTCGGCATGCCACTTGTGCAGATAGGCCTCCACCGCCGGATTTCCGACAAGCTTTCCTATGTAACCCTTCGCCACGACCATGTTTAAAACGTCGTCTGCGTAGGTTTGTTCGATCAAGCGGTAGCGGGCTCTGAGGTTGGCATTTTCCCGTTCCAGACCTCCAAGATGCTCCTCCTCTGCGCGGCGGACCTTTTTTCTGCGCGAGATCAACATCTCATCAGGTGTAGCGGCCAAGAGCGCTTCCGCATAGCCAACCAATACACTATTCGCGGAAACCATCAGTTCAACGCACTCTATTTGCCGAGTAGGTTTCATTTTCCGTAGCGCTACCATCACCTTTGGTGAGAACTCACGATCTCGCAGTAGCGACAATGCCTCAGCGCATACGCCATCCAATAGGTTGATCTTCGATACAAGGTGGTCGATGTTCATTGAAAGAGCCGCCGCAAGCCTCAGCGGCGAGACGCCTCGCTCAACTGCACGTCGAATCATGAAGTGTTCTTGTATCGTCGACAAACGATTCACACGCTTGTTGTAGGTATACGCTTCATCATCGGTGGAGATGAGACAAGCAGCAGAAGGTAAGCCGATTTCACGTAACGCCGCTACCCGAAGATGGCCATCCAAAATTGGATGCTTGCCGGACTTTCTATCTAGGGCGCCAACGATCAACGGTTCAATCAGCCCCACCTCCCGAATCGACGAGACCATTTGCCGATACTTCGGCGAACTGACAGCGGTTGCGGAGTAGGACTTGATGGGAAGTAGGTTTTCCAAGTCAACCTGAATAACTTTGGGAAGAAACCCCAAACTTACAACCTTCATCGCGCGCCCCCGCCCGCTGTGCTTGCCTTGTCTGCGAGGTACTTCGGTAGGGTGTCCAAACCTTCCGCACGGAGCAAGGTGACGAAGTTTTCGTCAGCTAGAAGTCGTCTCACTGCACTCACCACAACCAAGAGGCGTTCTTGAACCAGAACTCCTTTTCTAACGAACAACCGCTGTCTTTCAACCTCTTGCTGGTATGTACGGACCAAGCTTCGTGCAGTTACCGGAGGACGCACCTTGGTGCCTCTGTTCGAGCATGTTTTTCCCAGCATTGCTCGGCGCTTGAGTACCTTACGCAACTCCAAGAGCTGACTGCCTCGTAGAACACCTGATTCGTACATGCTGTGCAAGGTGGCTTGCAACGCAACGTCGTTGTCGCCGGCTTCTACGATGTCGCACGCTACCCTTAGGGGTAAGGCCCCAATCTCGACTGCCGTGAGAAGTCGTTCCTCGCCTTTGTTGGCCAGCATGAGAATGTCCCGGACGTACTCATGCGACAGGCCAGTCTTGCGGGCGATTTCCGACTGGTTGTATCCCTTGGCATGCAAGAGACGGATGCCGGTGAGAAGCTCTATCGGACGATAGCGACGTCTTGCCAGGTTCTCTACCAGGCTCATGATGTAAGCATCCTCGTCTGTTGCCTCGATGACAATCGCCGGAACTTGACTCTCACCAAGTTCTTGTAGCGCTTTCATTCGACCTTCGCCACAAACAAGTTTGAAACTCTCGATGCCATCACTACCCACGTGCGACGTGACGGTAATGGGTTTTTTGAGGCCTACCGACTTGATGCTGGCGACTATCTCTGCGAATACATCTGATGCGCGATCCCGTGTGTTGAGAACGACAATGCGGGGGATCGGAATGATCCTGACCGATTTGCCATCGACCAGAGTGCTCATGCGACTTTGCGCACATTGATCTGCGCACCCATTTGGTAAAGGTACTCCAAGCTGTCAAACCTGTAGCTTTCGATCTCCATTCGATTGTGGGACGACAAGCGAAGCTGCCTACTGACGAGATCGATCCGAGGAAGGAGGTAGTAGTCAAGCAGCCGCTCATTTGTCGCATCTAGTCTGATTGCGACAGTGACATCGGGTTCGAGACTCGCATCGAGGCGCACATGCCATGAGAAATGTCCGACCGCAGAGCGTCTGCTCCTAGACAAGACCGTGGACACTGTGAACTCGTCATTGACAGAGAGTAGGCCTGTGCGCTTGTCTCTCGTCACGTTTCCATGCAGACTCTCGATCTCTTGAACCGTGCGGTTCACTATCTCTGGATGAAGCCGTCTCAAGACTTTGTTGATCTCAATGTACTGATAGTCGCGCTCCGGAAGAAAGCCAATAAGGTTGTAGGCCCGTACCAAGCTTCCGAAGCGACTAACATAGGCTGATGCCGAGGGCATGCCGTCCGACTCGTTGATGATCAGTCCGGAGAGATAGCCCTTCTCATGCAAGAGCCTCTTCAGGCGCTCAAGGAGATCCTCATTGGAGAGGCGGCTGTGTCGCCCTCGAATGATCCCTTGGGCGGTATAGAAGGACTCCTTGTCCACCAGGGCTTGAAAGGCCCCTTCCTTCCTTATCCACATCTCTGGGGCATTCAGGATGTGAACCTTCTTCAACTTGAAGGAGGTGCGGTTGTAGAGGTTGTTGCCGATGTACTTCTCGTTTGTCAAAACACCGTGCACTGAACCTCGGGTCCAGAGGTGGCCGTGTTCTGCAGAGACGTTAGCAGCATTCAAACGCCCTGCGATTTCCATCTCAGTCATGCCGTCCTCAATGAACCAAGCGTAGATCTGCTGCACCACCCGGACCTCACTTGACGGCCCTGGTACGAGCACAACTCGGTCTGTCTGCAGACTCTTGCACTCGCCGCGTGCCAGCTCACCTCTTTCTTTGCCAAGTTGATCTATGAGCATGCGACGCAAGCCGTAGCCCGCCGCACCTCCCTGTCGATACCCCAACTCAATCAGTCGGCACTGCCCTGCAAAGACCTTTGAGGATAGTTCGCGGCTGTACTCCCCCGCCATTGCTCTCTTGACACCCTTGAAGATGGTTGAGGCTGGTGAACCATCATTTTCAAACTGCTCTGCGCAATATTCGACACGAATGCCGGCGCGCTTGCAGATGTACTCGTAGTAGGCGCTTTCATCAGCGTCTTGGAATCGTCCCCAGCGACTTACGTCGTAGACAAGAATGAGCTTGAAATTTGCATGACCAGACTCGACGGTTTGTATCAACTCCTTGAGTGCGGCTCGTCCATCAATCCTCAGTCCACTCTTGCCGTCGTCGGCAAATGTGCGAACCACCTCAAGTGATCGCTGCTTGGCATACGCGGAGATCGCATCTGCTTGGTTTTGAGTCGAGTACTGTTGATGATCGGTCGACATCCTGACGTATGCGGCGACAGGCGTTACGTCGTCTAGGTTTGTTTTTTCCCCGTGTTGCATGCCCGCCTCGTCGAAGTTTGCCTGCATCTAAGAGTTGCTCGGCTCAAAGCCCGATTGAGTTGAACAGTAGCAGCGAGAACGGCACCGAGCTATGAAGTCGTCTCCTTGCGCACTTTCAAGGAAGACTTCTTCCAATGAGCATGAACTTCGATCCGCAGCTTTAAGGTGATGGGGCTTGAATTTTCCAACGGGAGATCAAAAGCGAGAACTGCAGTGGATTTCCGACGAAGAGACCGAGCCGAAGAGCGTCCTGATGAGGACGCGTCTTCAAAGTGTCTATGTAGAGCATCAGCTAGGAGTTTCCCGAGATCTGAAAAGGAGAGATCGCCGCTGATGCGTTGAGCACGATAGCGCTTCCAGTAGTCTGGATTTCTGTTGATCCAAGCTTCGTTCGCTTTCGCTTGATTTGCAGAGTAGTCGCAATCGCTGCGTCGCTTGGTCGTTTGCCAGAGAAGTTTGCGCTCCTTTTGGCATGCCGAGTTTGCGCAGTAGGACTGTCGAGGGCATTGCGCCCTTGGTACGAACTTTTGGCCACACGCGCTACACCAGCGTTCTTCCACGGACGATCTCCTAGTCTCATCGTCTCACATAGATGCTGCCGAAGGCAGATGACTCTAGGCTTTTGGAGGCAGCGAATCAAGACCGCTGGTCAACGAGAGCCTCAGGTAGGGTGCCGCAAGATCAGCGTAAACTCATGTCGTAGACCTCGTCGTCGATCACCATCTTGAAGCTGTAAGCTTCGCGCCCCTGAAACTTGAACTGTTTGGCCAGAATGACTGCGGTTGGTCGGTACGAATAGCTGTAGCTGTATGTATTGCAGGTGAGCGCTGTTCCATCGGTGAAGACGATCACTCTCCCATGCTCGCAGCCCTCAAATCCATCTCCAAACTTCCGGCCATCTTTCCACCCATCGACGATCTTGGCCGCGACGATCATGTACCCAACCAGATCTTCCAGTTCGTCGGCAAGACCAGCCTTTGATACGGTGGGCAACGCAAGCGATGCGCACACGAGGAGCCGGATCAGTCGGTGGAGAGAAGCACGGTCTGGCTCTTGAATCATGGCTCAGCAGCCGCCATAGTTCTTCTTCCCGCTCTTGGTGATGGTGTAAGTGCCGCCGCGTGGACCGACGAAACATGTCTTGCCACCCGGCGCTGAATAGCTGGTGTTCGGTGTTGGCGCGAAGTTGTAGGAGTTCGCGACTGGCGATGGAGCAGCGGCCCGGTAGGCGGGTTGCACTGCTGCGGCCGGTTGAACATTCTGATTCGCTGCGCGCAGGCACTCAAGCCGCTTTGCGGCTGGCTCCAAGGCGTTGCAGGCCTCAAGCAATACGGCCGGCACCTGAGCCGCGACCACTCCCGCAAACAAGGCGAGAAACACCGCCATGTACTGCTTCATGTGCGCTCCTCCCCAATTTGTTCTTGCAATGCGCGCACGAATTGGAGCCTGAGAAATACACTCCGCTCGTGGACAAATCATTCTCACTATCGGGGCTGCGCGCGGCAATAGTGCTACTGCCCATCTTCCTCATGGGGTGTGACGGAGTTCCGTTCTTCGGGAGTCGATACGCCTATGAGGTCGGCTATCACGAGAAGGGCGCACCTCGCTGGGAGGTCTCAGGCGACTTCGCGAGCCTGGACGAATGCCGCTCTGCGGCACTTGCCGTCTACAACATGCACGCAACGCGACGGCCTGGGTCAGCTATTTCGTGGGCATGTCTGAAGAAGAATGGTGATGGCGGTTATGCGAGCAGGCATAGATAGATACTGACCAGGCCTACTTCTTCTTCGCTCCCAGCAGATCCCAAGCAAGGCCCGCCAAGAACCCAAGCCCGACAAGCCAAGCAGCAAGATGACTGACATCTAGGTCTGCAGGGCCGATCCAATAGATAAGGCCGGCGAGCGCGAGGCCTGCAATGGCACCTAGGCAAGCAAGAGGTGAAATCAGAGCGTCGAGCATGAATTTCAATGCCCGCTTCTGGCCGTCACGAGCCTGTCGGCGAGCCACTGCGTTCATAGAAGGCCTTCAATTCTGCGCATCCCTCGTCGAAGCGGTCATGGTAAGTCGCGCAGAATGCCTCTTCATCGCTCGACAGCGACAGCCATGAAGCCAGGCCTAAGAGTCGTGCGTCACTTGCAAATGTCGCGAGGTCTGTGAGAGCTGTGGAGTCCATATCCTCCAGCGGTCCAAACGAACCTGAATTTCTCACAGCATAGTCAATGAGCCACATCCAGTAGATGGCGCGCTCAGGTTCGGACAGCGTGCCCGCACCTCCATCGGCCTTCTTCTGAATGACGAGGTCACCGACATCTAGAAGCCAAGTTTCGAGTTCAACATTCATCTTGCTGGTCAGTTCAGACGCCCGCGTCAGGTCGAATTGAGGCCCGCCCGCGAACGACTGGTTTTGGCCGATGTGCGACATCCTATCCCAGGCAAGACATTGAGCGCCACGCTGTAGCCAGAAGCGAGAAAGCCCCCTGACCCGAAGGCCAGGGGGTCGAGAGTTTTGCGAGAGAAACCAGCCCACCTCAGCTACGATGAGGCCCATCGGTTGGAAGCGGGCATCACATGCCGGCAACACTGGAACTCGCAAGATGAAGTATGTCGTTGACACATGTGCGATCAATCGCATTGCAGACGAACTGTTCGATCCCGACAGCGAGTTGCCAGCGGGGTCTGAGTTCTATATCACGCACGTTCAGTATGATGAACTAAACAACGTACCCGACAAAGACAAAGAACGGCGCGCGCAGCTCTCACTTGTCACGGCGAAGCTCCGACCAAAGCTGATTCCCACCGAAAGTACGGCGTGGGACGTGACCAGGTGGGACCAAGCGAAGCTGGGAGAAGGTGCGACTTACAACGACGTGCGAGCTGCCCTCGATGCTCGCAACCGCCGCAAGGCAAACAATCCTCAAGATGCATTGATTGCGGAGAGCGCCCTGAAGAACGGTTGGACTCTTCTGACTGCTGATCGTGATCTAGCGGACGTCGTTGAAGACCGAGGCGGAACCGTCCACTTTATTGCGGCCAAGAAGCAACCACGCTCCCCGTAGCATCACACCAGAGGGCATAGGGGAAGGAACCGGTGGGATTTCGTCTATTCGGCGGTTTCTTGGGCGGCTGGCACCGGTTCTGTCATTTGGGCTGCTGTCCGCACGCAATGAGTGCAGTTTTGTCGGCACAGCCCTTGGTGGAACCGACGTAGTAGGCCAGCACTTGCTATCGAACGGTCAGGACGCCATCAGTTCAAGATCCCCGCAATCAGCAGTGCAAGATGCCCAGGATCGTTCGGCATGGACGACAGATGATCGATAGCCTCCTGCCTTGTCATCAGCACAAGGATGGGGAAATACATCTCCTGCAGCTCGATGCTTTCATAGGCGTAGACAGCGCCAGTTTCGGGGTGTTTGAAGTAGTACATCAGCGAAGCTCCGTCCAGTAGGAAATGGTGTTTGAGACTACGTTCACTTGATAGAACGATGCGTTTGGGACGATGGCGCTCAAGGTCTGGCCACCTGAAACAGTGGCTTGCTGTCCATAGGAAACCTCCACGCCGTCAACGAACATCGTTGCGGTTCCAGCGCCGGATTGCAGGTAGCGCGCGGCAATGAAGATCGGACGTCCTGAGGTGTTTTGATACGCCGTGCCTGCTGCTCGACCAGCCGTCAAGTTCTGCCAGGTCTGCCCACGACCAAGCTGGGAGGCGGTCAGGTTGGCAGCGGTGATCGCTCGCGTGTTGTCCGTGCCGCCTTGTGCTTCACCGTTCGTGGCAAGCTCAACCACGCCAGTTGCTTGCTGGGTGGCGTCTTGCTTAAGGGCGCCGAATGCTGCGGCAGCGGTGGTCTGCCCCGTGCCTCCGCTGGAGATTCCCACAGTCCCGGAAATGCTCCCGGCAGATCCTGAAACGTTGCCGGTGACGTTGCCGACAATGCCGTCAGAGAACGTCTTCACCCCCTCAATGGTCTGCGCCCCAGTTAGGAGGACAGACAGTCCGGTCGCGAGCTTCCCGTCTCGCAGTTGAGCGATGAAGGCGAAGATCGTCCGCATGTAGTTGTCGGTCGTTGATGGCGACTCAGATCCGGATGGTGAGTTAACACCTGGCGCGGTGGAAAGATCGTTGATGCTCGATGGCACTGGCATAGTTGGTCCTTAAAGAAGAAGTCCGTGTTGCATCTAGCCAATCAGGGCACAAGCGCCCTTGCTAGACTGTTGGCATACATCACCTGAAGATTTTTGAATTTGCTTGTGTCCAAATCTTTGACGATCGCACGCTTCGATTTGCTCTTGCTGCGCTCGCAATGACCTTGCCAATTCACGCAGCGACTGCCGCATGCCACCCTGCCACCCATTGCGGCTAACCCTGGCCTTTCCATCTGCGCTGCGCGGTCCGGTGGACTGCTCCCACGGCCTCCAGCTCTTGATGGCTTCGCGCTGCCGATCCCGCTGTTCCTGCGTCCAAAGTCGTGCCGCCATCCCGTGTACCTTCTAAAAGTTTGGTTTGCTGGTTTTCGTTTTTTCCGCACGCCTGCGCGGGCGCACATGCGCGCGTACTGGTCTCGAAACCCGTCGCCGCCCCGTTGTTGACCTGCTGCGGGCCGTTCGAGATGTTGGCTTGCCTTGCAAATACAACCGGCGGGTTCTTGATAGCTGCAAGCGTCTCTAGCGTGGCACGGCATTGGCCCTGTGCCTTCAGTGCAAGGCGCATGTATCGCTCCATTGCCTCCATGTGCTGCCCCACTTGCAGGGCAGACCTTCGGGCCAACTCGGCGAATATGGAGTTAAGAGACACCGCTTGCGCGTTGAGCATCTGCTCCGCGCCCTTCAGGTCTCCGTTGTTCACCGCGGTCCCGCTCTCCTTCAGGCTGGCGACCATGTCCGTAAGAGACAACTCGCTCAGCTCCCAACGTGAGAACGTCGTCACCAAACCGGCGTTGGTCACCAGTCCTTGTGTGGCCATGTCAGCGTTAGCCTTGTCCAGCGTGACCCCTTGAGGAATCACCATCTTCAGGAGTCTGCTCTTTGGGGTCTCAGGGGGGACTGCTGGCAACGTCACGGCAGATTTCTGGTCTTTTGCTTTGTCGGCCTTGCCCATTGCTACTCTCCCCGATTGTTGAGAAGGCCGCCGCTACCCGCACCGGGTCCAAGCAAGCCGCCAGCGCCATACCCCAGTAGCGCACCGGTCCGCTCGGCACGGGCCGCGCTTTCCTCGTTCAATCGGCCCAGCAGGCTGCGCATAGTTTGCAGGTTTGCCGTCCCCTCCTTGCCACGCGATAGAAGGATCTGCCCCATGGCGTCGCGCACTGCCTCGGGCGTTTTGACGCGATTCCACAGGTTCACAGCACCGGTCAGCATCCCGGGAGCGTTGCCATGGGCCGCACTCGTCGCAAATGTTGCGGTGTCGAGCAGTGGAGCGACATCAAGGTCGCCTGCCCCGTACATCCTCGAAGCGGTTTGCGAACCACGCCCAACCCCCTCCAGCCCTTTCAGACGAGCCTCTTTCGCCACGGCCGCTGAGAACTCGCGGTAGTCCTTGCCGAAGATGGCTTTCAGGCGGTCGCGAGTGGTCGGCTCCATCCACATCTTGAGAATGGAGGTCTGGCCACTTTGTGTGCCTGACTTCTCCCGCAGGGCTTGCAGCGCGCCCACGCGGAAGGCTTCGGCTTCTGACTGGCTCATGGAGCCGACCGCCGACCGCACATCGAAGGTGTCAGCTTTCATTGCGGTGCGGCCCAGCTCGGCTGCATCGATGAGCTGCGACGGGCCGGCATAGGCGTCGCGCGCGAGTTTGTAGACCGACTGCCCATCGACCTTTGGAGCGATCTGGTCGAGCTTGCCAGTCAATTGCACGCGGGCGTCGTCGATGGCCCGAGCCATCTTGTTGTTCCCCTGGCGCTTCGCGCTTTCGGCAGCGTCATAGAGGGACTGCTTAAGGGTGTCCAGCATGGCAAAAGGAACCGAGTCACCCTTTTTCAAGGTGCCGAGCGCGAGATCCTCGCCCGTCTGCAGGCGATAGAGCTTCTGCGCCTCTCCGTGAATGCCGGCTGTCTTGCCAAGAAGTGCCGCGACATCATCATCAACCTGGGCCGTCAAACCTTGGAGTTGGCTGTAGTACGGTGCTGCGGCCTGCCGACGGGCGCCGTCGAGCGCCTCGATGGTCTGTTGGAAGCCCGCCCCTCTGGTTCCCAGTGCCTAATCGGCCGCTCCTACCAGCCTGCCGGCTCTCCCCGCCTGGCGGTCATGGATAAAGATCTGGGCTCGGTCCTTTGTCCGGCCGGGCAGCGTGGTCAGTACGTCCAGAAGCTGACGGGTGTTCTCTCCCCCCGCGTCAGCAACTGCAGCCTCCGGGCCAAGCTTGCGATAGCGCGAAGCAACCTGGCCCGCTGGATTGAGCGCGCCCGACTCCACGAGATTCCCCCGGCCATCGCGCGCAAGCGCCTGCGCCACCTTCTGCTGCGCATAGGTGCCAGCAGAGGAATCGCTGACCCGTTGCATGACGTTTGAACCCACTGCGCCCACCGCGCGTTGGATCGGGTGAAGCGCCCCGGCCATCGCAGCCCCCTTTGCTGCGCCTGAGCCCGCGTCTAGAGCCACGCCAGCGAGATCTTCGGCCGTTGACTCCCCCGCCCCCGCCACCGCTCCGTACCCACCTCCAGAAGCTGCTGCACGCATCGTGTTCGGAACAACGCCCGCCAGCTTGGTAGTGGGGTTCATCCAGGCAGCTGCTTTGGGTGCAAGGCTGCCCAGTGCCGCGCCACCCGCCCGCCCCAGGGGGTTCGCGACCATGGTCGGCGCAGCCGTCATTAGCTGAGTGACTGCCGACCCGATCGGGAAATCTTCGCGGTATTGGTCTTGAACGCCGCGTGCGTAGTCCCGGGTCGCGCGGTAGTTCTCGCTCAACGGCTTCCCATTGGTCAACGTCTTGAGCGCACCACCGACACCGCCGATGATCTCGTCGCCAAAACCGAAGGTTGGCCCCTGCGCAACGTTCATCAGTCCCCGCACTACCGGGTTGCCCTCTTGGCGACCAGTCTCATAGTTACCGGACTTCGCCTGCGACATCTGAGCTTTGGCAAACGCCATCACTTCGGCTTCGCTTGCTCCTTCGGGAGCGTCGACCTCGAAGACCGCACCGTCTGGGCCTGAAACTTCAAAAGTTGCCATGGGGTTACCTGACTCGGCGAATGGTGAAGCCACCGGCAGCAGGGGACTGCGCTGGGGCTGACTGTTTGAACAATGGGTTTTGCTCCGAGTAGCGCGCCAGCTCGTCGTAGAAGCCTTCGTCAATGGTCCCATTGCGCTTGCGGTACTCACGTGCCATCCTCGCAACCTGCATGTCTCGTTGCGCCAGCTTCTGGCCAGTTTCAAGCATCTGCTTTCGGCCTTGCGGTGTCGTGGCGAGGCCGGGCACCATGCTCGCGAGAAATTCGCGATCTTTGTCGGACATTGCACCTGGCATTCCTGCGCCACCCGAGGGATTGCGGAGTTCAAGAGCGATCTCGCTGGACAAGGCCTGAGCCGCCTCCTTGTTCCCGATGTTGGGATCGATGTTGAAGCCAAGCGACTGACCGGCTTTCGCCACTTCAAGGCCAGCCGCAGAGAACTTACCGGTGTTGACACCCTCCAACAGTTCGCCGAGGCGGTTGTATCGGCTCACTTTGCTCTGTGCTGAGAACCCCGCGTTTTGAATGCTCGCGTACGCCTCGCCAAAGAACTTGCCGACTGACTTGGCCTCTTCGCCTTCTTGCTTCAGTACCACGTTGGTGTTTGCTGCCGGTGCGTGAGAGGTCTGCTTCTTGAGGCCGTCGAGAATGAATCGCTGACGGACCGCCGGGTCCTTGATTCCCGCCGCATCGAGCATCTCTTCAAGCGAAGTCTTCTTCTGCTGATCAGGGACAGATGCGACCGGACGCCCATCAGCTCCGTAGCGTGTCTGCCCTGGGGACAGCGTGAACGCCTCGCTCTGTTTCGGGAACAGCTTCTGTTCAAGCAGCTTGTCAACGAAGGGAGAAGCGGGGTTCATCAGGTACTTCTGAACCACGTCTTGCGAAGGGGCCTGCATCTGAGTCGTGCCGGTGAATTGGTCGATCTCCTGCGGCTTCGGAGCGAGCACATCAGCAAGGCCGGCCCTCCACTTCTCCTGCGCGATCTGTTGCGCCCCCTTGCGCTCAAGCTCTTGCATTTGCATTTCTCGAAAGCGGCGCTGTGTTGCGGTTTCGTGATCCTGCGTAATGCGGTCCTGTGCGCCGGCATATCCCGCCAAGCCCGCCAGCCCTCCACGACCGAGCGTGTTCCATGGTTGACCAGGCCGAGCACCAGCAGCAGCGCCGAAGGCGGCAGAGAGCAGCCCCTGCCCCTCTGGCGTAGACACGAAATCGAGAAGGCCTTTTGCCATATTGAGATTCCTACTGCTTAGCTATTGGTTACTGCGGGATTTCTTCTTGATCAACCCATGGGACCATCGGGATCAGTCGAGCCATCTCCGGCACCTCGTGCCAATGCCCTGGATGGGATGGCAGTTGAAAGAAGAAGATGGAAGGGCCGATGTACAACGTTCCTCGGGCATCTCGAAGCAATGGCATCAACCATGGAAGGTTCGCGTCTGCGACGCTGATTGCGTGCCTGCTGAAGGCGTCGTGCCGCTCCGCGTCTGTCATCGGATATGGGGCCGGCTGTTGGTTCAACCACTTGCTGACGATGTGAATGGTCATTGCTCGGTTTCGCTTTCTAAGTCTTGATTTGACGCTTGAGGGCCTTGCAAGTCCATCCCGGTAAATGGCCCTTTTTCGGGATGGTCCCGATAGAACCTGCGAGCCTCTCCAAGCACGTTCAGCGCCGTCTTCAAGCGCACTCCAATGAGGTCATCTACGGCCGCCACTTCAATGGCTCGGTCGCACTGGATGGTTTGCGCCACATGAGCGCGGAAGGCCCTGTACAGTTCGGCGTCTGACTTGGGAGCGCGCGCGTGGATCTCCTCGAACCAGTCGAGAAGCTCAATGTGCCCGCGCATGATTTCGGCGTAGTGCGCCTCGGTCCGTTTGCGCGGGCGTCCTCGATGATTCGATGGCGTTGGCTCGCTGCGTCTCACTCGGAGGTAGGTAGCTATCGCGTTCGTCTGAAGTTCCATGGCACACCTCAAATCAGAGCGGCTTGCTGCGCGCCGCTCGCGGTCGCCACAGAAGATCCCGGCTCTTGAGGGGGTTGAGCACCACCAGCAGTGGGCGGCTTCCGCGATTGCTTGGTCACGGTTGAGACTGCGGAGTGATCGACTTCTTGTGCCAGGTTGCGCGCAACCGCCGCCTTTGCATCGTTGCAGACCTCCTCTGCAATGTCGGCGAGGGCGGAAGATTGCGCGACCTCAATGTTCACGTCTTCATTGCCACGAATCGAGACGCCCATGATGTTGTCGTGAAGTTGGGCGGACCTGGCTTCGATCAAAATCAGCCATGGGACCAGCCGCTCTAGCTCCCGGCGCAATGAGCTTGAGATCGCCCGTTCAGCCCGCAGAAGATCCGCATCAGATGCGGACAGTTCTCGGACAAGGCCGAGCCGCTCAGCCATCAGACGAAGTTGCGAGGGGTGTACGTCAACGATGGCCCCTTCGGAAAAGCTCTTGTCCTCCAAGCGCAGGTTACCGTTGTCCAGCCGTTGGATGGTCAGGTTTGGAATGTCTTCGGTCCAGTTCATGTTCTGACTTTCAAAAGGATGTCGGGATGAAGGGTGCAGATCCTGCGAGGGTGGGAAATCTGCGGGGGTGCATTTCTTGCGGGGGTAGGCGGTAGTCATTTCGATACCCACGAAAATCGGTAGCGACTGGCAACGCGCCCGGCACCACGAGACTCCAGGTGCAACACGCGGTCCATGACGAGGGCAGAGAGCATCTTTGAGGCGTCGGTGAAGTGCACGCCCAACAGCTCCCCGGCCTGCCTGCTGGACAAGAAGAAGGGATCGGGTGCGTGGTGTTCGGCGAGGGCTTGGCAGATGCAGACCAGCCGATTGCCCGCCTCGCCATATCCGAGATCCGCAACGCCTTCCGGCAGCGGCTTTTCGTCGATGCTTTCCATGAGCTTTTCCAGAGTGAAGCCAAAGGGCGACCGCACCGCCGCCAGGCCGCGCATGAAGTCGGTCCACGAAGTGGTGAAGTCGGCAGTTCCGATGTGGGGCAGCGCGAGTCGGTGCCATTCCTGGACCAATGCGCGCAGCTCGGCGGTAGGCGCATCCGGATGGACCCCTTTGACCCATCGAGCGAGCGCGAACAGGCATCGATTTCTCTCACCCACCCCACTGGGGATCACGGTCGGAGGCAGGGACCTACAGAGGAGACCAGAAGATGACTGAAGAGAACTTCTGTCATCCTCTGTTGTCTTCTGTACCTCTTCTGTAGGTGACAGGGAATCGACAGCAGCAAGGAACCCAGGGAGGTCGGCAATCGGCCCGTTCTGAATGGGTCGTCCCGTCACGGTCAAATAACGGCGGTCGCTGTACAACTCCACATTGATGCCGTCGATCTTTCCGCGTCGGCCCGTTGGAGCCCCGCAGGCACGTCCAAAGGCACGCAGGCCAGTCCCGGAGGGGGACAGCTCTACGTAGCCCGCCCCAATGCGTTTGAGCAGCGCCAGAGCCTCCTTTTTCGGTTGGCCTGCGGTCACGCATTTGTCGAGGTCAATCCCGACAAGTCCGTCACCGGCCAGGACGAGACCGACCCCCGACCACCCGCCCTCACCGTAGGCAGTGGCCGCAGCTTCAAACGGCGACCATGTAGCAGGGTCAGTAGCGCTGGCCGTGCTGTTGACACAGTCGGCGCGGTAAGGCACCTTTGACCCGCGCCAAACCACCCAGCGCGGAACCTTGCGCAGCTCTGCCGGGATCGCGTCAAGCATGGGCGTCAGCATCTGGATCGCCCTCACGCGCTGGGGTGTGCAGTCGCGCATGGCTGGAACGCTCCAACGCAGAGAGCACCCGAAGCGCTTCAATCAACCGTTGCCGCACGTTCGGGATGTGCTCCAATTTGATGGAGTCACGCTCAAGCCCTTTGGCCTGCTCACGGATCGCTTTGGCGGCTTCCCTGAGCATTCCTGCGGCGTCCGACTGCGGCTTCGGAACGAACCCCTCTTTCGGCTCTCCATCAAGGTGATAACGGGCGGCGTTCGGATGCATATACCCGTCACGGTCGTACAGGGTTACGCGTTCGGTCCGAATGTCAAAGCCGAAGCGATCTCTAAGCTCTTTGCACCTAGCAGGTGCTTGGTAGATCCCCATGTGCCGAAGCTCACAGCTCGTTCGGGGGCTCTCTCTTAGCGCGGCAATGATTCGCTCGCGCTGGGCTTCCACAGAAGTGCTGCGAGACTTAAAATTACTGCGTGCTTTCTTGGAGGCCCCGTTTGCATCTTGGTCGGTGTTCGGGGCTTCGTTCATTTGGTGGGCCTCCGCGCTTGCAGGCGAGTCCACAGGTAGAGGATGGCAGCCATCATTTGGACACCTCCTGACCTTGAGCATCACGCCATGCGATCAGCTCCGCACCGTCAAGAACGGTGCAACGCGGGCTGAGGCGTTTCGGCTTTGGGAAGTCTTCCCGTTCCTTGATCCAACGCCACAAGGTGGCTGGACCGATGCCGAGGAGTTCGGCGGCTTGCTTTGGTCGATAAGACCGGGCTTGCAAATGTTGCATCTAAGGCTCCAGTTAGTCCCGTTTTGTCTAGTGACTGCGGGTGGAGAGATGCTCAGTTTTGCGCCGTTCTTTGAAAACTGGTCTAGCGCACATCAGACCAGTCAATGCGCTACGGCTTTTCCTTGAAGGTCAGGCGAACGGCTGGTATCGAGTCGGAGATGCGAACCATCACCAGGGGGTCAATCACCGGTTTGGCTGGCCGCGTTCTCTTGGGAACAAATGTGCTGGCGAACTCGCCAAGTGCCTTAGCGACTCCGAGGAATCGATCCCGCCCCTCTGCAGTCTCAAAAAGGTGTGCAGGGTCATCTACATAGGGGAAAGGTCCATTGAGGCGAAACGCTGCCCAAATGTGCGCCGACGGCGCGAAGGCCTCGAAGCAATCCCTCAGGGTTTGCTCGGCACGTTTCAAGGGGGTTTTGTCGCCGTACTTAGGCCCAAGAGAGAACGCCTGATACTCCTTCAGCGCCTTGCCAAGGCTAGGCTCGTCTGCTCCGCGCTGATGCATTTGATAGATGAGATGAAGCAAATCGCCTGCGGCCGTGCCTTGCTTGACGGCCTCCACCTGCAGCTCCGACATTTCATTGCGTCCCGGGCCATCTAGAAGCCGCAGCAGAGTGTCCCTTTTCACTTGGATCAAAGTGGAGCCATCGGGTGCTTCGGACAGCGCGCTGCGCATCTCGAAGCGCTCCATATGAAGTTGCCGCAGCTCCTCATTCCGTGGGTAGTACATCCACGCGGTGATGCGAGCTACATCCTTCCCGTCTCCTAACAGCCGAATCTCGTTCACACGCACCCCTTCTCGGTGCCCTTCATAGGATGCCCCAGCAGGCGGGTGAAGGTGTCCCGCTCTTCGGTTCGCGGGCCTAGCTGGGGCGAAAAAAGCAACGCCCGAGGGCGTGGCGGTGGGCTCAGATGTGCGGGTCGAATGTGCGCCGAATCTGCTCAACCCGGGCCTCGATTTGCCTGAGCACACGGTCGACGTAGTTGGTGCTTATCTCCTCAGATTCAACTGCGAGGCGGGCGGCTGACAGCAGGGCAGAAACATCGAACAGTGCATCGCTGGCGGCGTGCGCTACTTCTTCTAGTTCGGTGGTGGTGACATCAGACATTTTCAGCCTCCACGCGCTTGGCGAGACTTGCCACCGTCATATCGATGAGGCTTTCGGCGGCGTACAGCAGTGACGAATCACTCTCTTCATTTACTCGGGAGATCAGTTCTTGGACGACGCGGAGTTCGTTGCACATTTGGCCTCTAACATCATCGTCGGCCGACATTGCGTCATGCACACCTTCAGAAATGCGCTTCATGATGCCTTGCACACCCGCCATGTGGTCCGAGTTCACGTCGTCCGGAACGGCTTCCAAGATCGCGTTCACCTCCAGCGCAAAGCACAGCGCGTCCTTGTACGTTTTGACAGTCACTGGTGTGGTCTGCATTCCGGGTCCGGGCACCTGCGTATCATTCAAATCAGCCATGGTGAAAGTCCTTCTTTCGTTATGGTCAGACGGTCGAGGCGGTGAAATCGCTTCGGCCGTCGTCTTTGGCCCCGCAGGAACGGCGCGGGGCTTACCGCTATCGCACTTCACCTCCAAGGTTTTGCGCGACGAACTCAAGGGCAGTTCGATCACGTTTCGTGAGGTTGCAAGGTACACATGCTGCAAACAGGTTTGAGATCTCATCCAGACCGCCTAGGGCTCGCGGAAAGGCATGTTCGATGTGCCATTTGCCGTCGAGCGTGAGGGGCCTGGAGCAGTAGTGGCACTTTCCACCTGACTTCTCAAATATCTCGCGGCGACGCCGAGACACTGGAGCAAGAACAACGTCTCGAATTGGTGGCTGATCAAACGCCTCCATCGGCCACAACTCTTGCTGGTTATCTCCGGCACCGCGGGCCGATGCCTCGGCTTGCACCAGAAGCTGAGTTGCTTCCAGAAGCTTCCGAGCCGACGCGAGCGCTGCCACTTTGTCCGTGGCAACACTGAGCACAACTCCAGGACCTGGCTCGATTACGAGGTACTGCAAAGCATGGAGCCCCCGGTCCAAGGTCGGCAGGGTCGCCAACGCGTAGCGCCCACGCCCGAATACGCCGCCGTAGATAGGGCGATGAAGAAACGCGCTGGTCTGCATGCCAGCCTCAGACGAAATCGAGATTGTTGAGTGCAGGTGCCGTTTTGTCTCTCGCCATGATCAGCAAAGACTGCAGACGAGAATCAGACGAGGTCAGGTTTCCGGCGACATCGTTCAGATTCCCGCCGCCCTCTGCCAGATCAAAAGCCGCATGAATTACCGCGAGCGCTTGAAACAGTTCATGCTTCGCTGCGCCCGCAGAGTCCTTCACCTGCGCCAGACGGTCTGTGTCATCAATCACAATATCGGTAGCCATATCGCACCTCCTACGTGCTTTGTGGTCAGGGGTCGGCTCGTGTTCCACCACGTTCCGGCCCCGCCTTTGCCCTGCAAAAGACCGCCGCAGGGCTTAGCGGATCGAGATCACTTTCCCCTTCGCCTGGTGTGTGGTCGTGCAGTACGCCGCCCACATGTCCATCAATTTGCGACGTTTCTCAAACGCGTCGCTGCGCAGATACGCAGCTTCGGTCTTGTCCCCCACAGCGTGGGCCATCGCCCGCTCGGTGATTTCACGCGAAAAGTTGGTGTGTTCAATGGTCCAGTCCCTGAACGTTGAACGAAACCCATGCGGCACGCCGTTGGCTTTCATGTCCTTCATGAGTTTGCTCATCGCCATATCTGAAAGTGGGACGAGCTTTCGCGGCGAAGGAAAGACCAGAGCGGTGCCGGCC
>Ga0247823_10001780_pt1 | contig 17758 bp, 17 predicted proteins | sample 13C_PalmiticAcid_2_FD_192426 | JGI IMG/M metagenome (GOLD analysis project Ga0247823, IMG submission 192426) | Soil microbial communities from agricultural site in Penn Yan, New York, United States - 13C_PalmiticAcid_Day30 | ecosystem: Environmental > Terrestrial > Soil > Agricultural land... | reverse complement strand
GACCACGGCACCCTTCCCCGTCACATTGCCGTACACCTACACGGCGGACACCCCGGCCTGCGTGAAGGCACAGCTGCCGACGAAAGCCGGCGCCGGCACCGGCCTGGCGAAGACGTCGTGCAGCTGAACCGTCAACGGGCGTCGACCACCTCGGTGAGTGGGCCCCGCGCTTGCAGCCGCACCGGCAGCAACTCGGGCAGCCTGCGACGGAGGTCCTCGGGCCGACGTGGATCGAAGGTCCCGGTGACGGGCAGCGCGCCGACCTGCGGGTCGGCCGGCACCAGGCCCGTGGCCCCGTAGCGCTCGAACTCGGCGAGCACCTCGACGAGCGGCGTGGCGTCGAAGGACACGCGACCCGAACGCCAGGCGGCGATGGCGTCCGGGGCGACCCGCGAGGCCGCGCCGAGCCGGCCGGCCGCATCACCCGCCACCTGCTCGCCCGCGCCCAGGTCCACGGAGGCGCCGCCGAGCCGCACCTGCACGCGGCCCTCCTCCACCGCCACTCGTCCCCGCGTGTCCTTGTCGACCTTCGGCGTGTAGCGCACTGCGAAGCGCGCACCGGCGGTCTCGATGCGCCACGGGCCCGCCTGCACTTCGAACGGGCGGCCGTCCTGCGGCACCTCGAAGACCACCTGTCCCGTCGACAGGCGCACCACGCGGCGCGACCCGAACAGCGAGACCTCGGCGCGGGTGGACGCGTCGAGCGTCATTCGCGTCGTGTCGGGCAGGGCGACGTCGAGCTGCGCGCCGCGGTTCGTCAGGTAGGTGTTCGCGTAGTCGGGCTGCTGGCGCCAGTAGGACCAGCCGACGAACGAGGCGCCCACGACGGCGGACAGCAGCACGATCACGAGGGCGGCCGCCAAGTACCAGGGGTGGGAAGGTCGATCGGGGGTCGGGTCGAGGGTCACGTGGGCGCCGGAGGAGGAGACGAGGCGGCGGAATTATTGCCGACGGGGTGAGCCCCCTAACTCGAAGCGTCGAGTTCAACAGGTTTGAGGATGCCTGGAACGGCACCGACAGGCAGACTGACATGCACGGAATCCAATCCGTGTCCGCGACATGTTTGTCGTACGAGCGGCAAGCGCGGGCCTATCGACACGGCGCATTGCGCGAGGAGCCCAACATGCCAGTCGCAGTTTCCTTCCCCGGGGTGTACGTCGAGGAGTTGCCCAGCGGCGTGCGCACCATCGCCGGTGTCGCCACCTCGATCACCGCGTTCGTCGGCCGCGCCGCCATGGGCACCGACGAGCCGATGCTCATCAACACCTTCGGTGATTTCGAGCGCCAGTTCGGAAGTCTCGACCCGGCGTACCCGATGAGTTACGCGGTGCGCGACTTCTTCCAGAACTTCGGCGCCCGTGCGGTGATCGTGCGGCTGTACAAGAAGAAGAGCGGCGAAGGCGTCAACGACGCGGCCAAAATCACGCTGACCAACCTCGACCTCGTCGCCGCCTCGTTCGGCACGTGGGGCAATGGGTTGCGCGTGCGCGTCGACCACAACGTCTCGGCCGACGTGGCCGCGCGTTATGGCCTGGTCGGGGCGGACCTGTTCAACCTCACCGTGCGCAACGGCAGCGGGGCGTTGGAAACCTTTCTCAACGTGACCGTCAAGGAAAGCCCGCGCCGCGTCGACCGCGTGCTGCTGAACGAATCGGCCCTGCTGCGCGTGGCCAGCACGACCACCCTGCCCGGCACCTCCGTGCCGCCCAAGCACGACGATCCCGGTCCCGGCAAGACGATCTGGAACGACGACACTGCATCGACACCCGTGCTCAGCGCCGGCATGGCCAGCGACAGCGACCCGCTGGACACCGCCACCTACCAAGGCAGCGAAGCGAACAAGACCGGCATCTTTGCGCTGAAGAAGACCGACCTGTTCAACCTGATGAGCATTCCGCCGGACACGCGCGAAGGTGACACGGCGCCGGCGGTCTACAGCAGCGCCCTCGACTTCTGCGTGCAACGCCGCGCGATGCTGATCGTCGATGCGCCCGCGGCGTGGGACTCAGCCAACGACATCGTCGCCAACAACAACGCGGCGCTGACGGCGCTGGGCCTGACTGGTGAGCGGGCGCGCAACGCGGCGCTCTTCTTTCCCCGCCTGCGGCAGCCCGACCCCAAACGCGACGGCCAACTCGACACCTTCGCCCCGAGCGGCGCGATTGCCGGCCTGATGGCGCGCACCGACACCAACCGCGGTGTGTGGAAGGCCCCGGCCGGCGTCGACGCCGCGATTTCGGGCGTGCAGGGCCTGTCGGTGAGCCTGACCAACGAAGAGAACGGCCAGCTCAACCCCATCGGCGTGAACTGCCTGCGCACCTTCCCGATCATCGGCAGCGTGGCCTGGGGCGCACGCACGATGCGCGGTGCCGACCTGCTGGCCGACGAATACAAGTACATCCCCGTGCGGCGCACCGCGCTATACATCGAAGAGAGCCTGTACCGCGGGCTGCAGTGGGTGGTGTTCGAGCCCAACGACGAGCCGCTGTGGGCGCAGATCCGGCTGAACGCCGGCGCCTTCATGCACAACCTGTTCCGTCAGGGTGCTTTCCAGGGCAGCTCGCCGCGCGACGCGTACTTCGTCAAGTGCGACAAGGACACGACGACGCAGAACGACATCAACCTCGGCATCGTGAACGTCGTTGTCGGCTTCGCCCCGCTGAAGCCGGCCGAGTTCGTGATCATCAAGCTGCAGCAGATGGCCGGCCAGATCGACGTCTGAAGGCTTGACAACACACTCGCCATCAAGGAGCCGACCATGGCACAGTTCACAGTCAACGCCCAGCGATTCGACCCCTACAAGAACTTCAAGTTCAGGGTCAAATGGGACGGCAAGTACGTCGCCGGCGTGTCCAAGGTGAGCGCTCTCAAGCGCACGACGGAGGTCGTCAAGCACCGCGACGGCGGCGACCCCAGCAGCAGCCGCAAGTCCCCCGGCCGGACCGAATTCGAGGCCATCACGCTGGAACGTGGCGTTACGCACGACAAGGAGTTCGAGCAGTGGGCCAACAAGGTCTGGAACTTCGGTGCCGGCCTGGGTTCAGAGAGCTCGCTGAAGGACTTCCGCAAGGACGTGATCATCGAGGTCTACAACGAAGGCGGGCAGCTGGCGATCGCCTACAAGGTGTTCCGCGCCTGGGTCTCCGAGTTCCAGGCCCTGCCCGACCTCGACGCCAACGCCAACGCGATCGCGATCCAGCACCTGAAGCTCGAGAACGAAGGCTGGGTGCGCGATGTCGAGACGCCGGAGCCGTCGGAACCGAGCTTCACCGATCCGGCCTGACGAAGGACGCTCGTCCATGGGCTTCGACCACGCCCCCGGCGCGCTGAGCGCGCAAGCGGTGCTGCTCGCCTGGGAGCAGGCGCAGGGCATGCCGCTGCAGCAGCGCGCCCTGGCGCTATTGCAGCTGGCCTGGCCGGACGTGGCGCCGCAGCGCTGGGGCACGCTGCCGCTCGGCGCGCGCGACGGGCGCCTGTTCACGCTCTTCGAGCTGCTGTTCGGCCACGCACTGGAAGCATTGGCCGACTGCCCGGCGTGCGGCGAGGCGCTGGAACTCCAGCTGCGCACGGTGGACCTGTGTCCTGAGCCCGCTGGCGCCGGAGACGAGGCGCCGCCGCCGCTGCAATGCGACGGCTACGAACTGGCCTACCGACTTCCCTGCAGCGACGACCTGGGTGCGCTGCAGCGCGCGGCGGGTGATGCCGACGCGGCGGTGCGCTGCCTCGTTGAACGCTGCCTGCTGCACGCGCGCCGCGCCGGCCGGCCGGTGGCGGCGGCCGACCTGCCGCCCGCCGTCGTCGAGCGTTTGCAGCAGGACATGGCCGAGCGCGACCCCGGCGCCGACATCCGCATCGCCTTGAGCTGCCCCGCCTGCGAGCACGCCTTCGAGCGGCGCTTCGACATCGGCGACTACCTCTGGCAGGAAATCGAGGACTGGGCCGAGCGCACGCTGGCCGAGGTGCACCTGCTCGCGAGCGCGTACGGCTGGACCGAAGCGCAGGTGCTGGCACTGGGCGCAGGACGGCGCCGCCGCTACATCGCGATGGCCCAGCATTCGGCGGTGCAGGCATGAACGGGCGTCCTTATCTCGCGCGGCTCGTCGAGCGCGTCGCGCCCTCGGAGCCGCTGCTGCGCCGGCGCCAACCCGCCTTGTTCGAAAACGCGCACGCCGATTCGGCCGCGGCGCTGCAACCCTCGGCCCCCGAAGCCTTGCCCGACGTGCACCCCCCCGCGCGCCAGGCGGACGTGCCCATCGCGGCCATGCCACGTCCGACGCAGGCGGTCGCCGCAACGACCCCATCGGCCGCGCGCAGCGCGGCGATCGAGGTCCGCCTGCCGAGCGAGCAGCCGCGCGCAGACCACACGCTGCGCGCCCCCGCGGTCGACGTGCCGCCACCGCGAGCACACACGATCGAACGCGCGGCCCTGGCGGCGCCGCACGCGGCACCGGTGGCCGCGCGGCCTGCAGCCGTCGTCGAGCGCATCGTCGATCGGCAGCGCGAGCCCGCCACGCCCATGCCGCCGCGCACCGAGGAGCGCGCCCAGGCCGTGCTGCCCCAGCGCAACGAGCGACCCGCCACGCCGCCCGCGCTGCAGCTGCATACCGTCGTGCAGCGCATGCCGGCACCGGCGGTGGCCGAACCGGCGGCCGCGCGTGCGGCGCGGGCCGCCGCCGTGCCGTCGACCGCTGTCGTGCGCCGTGCCGCCGCGCTCGCAACTCCCGCTGCGCAGCCCGCGCCGCGCGCGAGCGCTCCGCCGCCGATCGACATCACGATCGGCCGCATCGAGGTGCGCGCGGTCGCCGCACCGAGCCAACCCAGGCGCGGCGTCGCCGCTCCCAAGCTCGGCCTGGACCAGTATCTCAGCGAACGCGAAGGCCGGCGATGAGCGGCGCCCTTGCCATCGCCGGCGTCACCGCGGCACTGAAGGACCTGCTCAATGACGGGCTGCTGAATCACGACCTGTCGTCGCTCGGCAGCTTCAGCATCACCGCGCAGGCGCCGGACCGCGTCAACACCGGAAGCAACGAGGCCAACGCCCTCAACATCTTCCTGTACAAGGTGACGCCGAACACCGGCTGGCGCAATGCCGACCTGCCTTCGCGCGACGGCCGCGGCCAGCGCATCGCCAATCCGCCGCTCGCGCTCGACCTGCACTACCTCGTCTCGGCCTACGGCTCGCAGGACATGAACGCCGAGATCCTGCTCGGCTATGCGATGCAGCTGCTGCACGAGACGCCGATGCTGACGCGGCAGCAGCTTCGCACCGTGCTTGGCACGCCGTCGCCGGTGGACGGTGTCACCGTGCCTGGCATCTTCGGCGCGCTGTCGGCCGAAGACCTGGCGGACCAGGTCGAGCTGATCAAGATCGCGCCCAACTACCTGAGCTCCGACGAACTGTCCAAGCTCTGGACCGCGATGCAGGCGCGCTACCGGCCGTCGATGGCCTACATGGTGTCGGTGGTGCTGATCGAGGCGCAAGGCGGCGCCCGCGCCGCGCCGCCGGTGCTGCGGCGCGGCCCCGACGACCGCGGTCCGCGCTCGCAGGCCTCGGCGCCGCCGCAACTGCTCGCGGTGCGCAGCGCGCTGTCGCCGCTGTTGCCGGCGCTGCGCCAGGGTGACGACCTGCTGTTCGCGGGCATCGGCCTCGCGGGCGACGCGAGCCTGAACGCGGTGTTCACGAACAGCCGCCTCGAAGTGACGCAGGCCTTGCCGCTCGACGCCGGCGGCACGTCCAGCGAGCGGCGCGCTCACCTGCCCTCGCCCGCCGAAGCGGCCGCGGCGATGGACGACTGGGCGGTGGGTGCCTACGGCGTGTCGCTGCGCGTCGAACCGCCGGGACAGCCGGCGTGGACGACCAACAGCGTGCCCGCAGTGATCGCGCCGCGCATCACCGCGTCGCCAATGGCCGCAGCGGCCGGCGCGGCATTCACGCTCACCGTCACCTGCGCGCCGCGGCTGCGCCCGCTGCAGGAGCCTGGCGTGCGCTTGCTGGTCGGCAGCACCCAGCTGCTGCCGACGCTGCCCATCGTGACGCCGGCCGACACCACGCAGCCCAGCACACTCAGCTTCGAGATGCCTGCGCTGGACGCAGGCAACCACCTGCTGCGCCTGCGGGTGGACGGCATTGACAGCCTGCCGGTGCTGGTCGACGGCTCGCCGCCGGTGTTCGCGTTCGACACCGCCCAGCAACTGGTGGTGTCGTGATGGACGAAGGACGGCCGATGGACGCCTGGCAGGAGCAGAACAACCGCTACCTGGCGGCGTCGTTGCAATGGCTGCGGCGGCGTCTGGTGCGCCTGCTGCCCGCCGCGCCCCCGCCCGTGCCTGCGTCACCGCAGCCGCTGCCCGCCGTGGTCGAATCCACGCGCAAACCGTGGTTCGGCCGCACTGAGCCTGCGCCGCAACTGGTCCTCGCCACCTCGTCGGGAGAATCAGGCGTCCAGCAGGGCGCCGAGGACACGCTGGCAGCGGCCGCCGCGGCGCGGGCGGAGGCCGCATCGATGGTGCCGCCGCCGGCCCTGCACATGCTCGCCGAGCGGCTCGGTCTGTCGGAGTTCGAGCGCGATACCTTGCTGATGTGCGCGGCCGCCGAGCTCGATCCCGGCATCGCCGTGCTGTTCGCACAGCTGCAAGGCCAGCCGAGCCGCGGCGCGCCGAGCTTCTCGCTCGCGCTGCAGGCGCTGGACGAACCGAACTGGGACGCGCTGTCGCCGCACCGGCCGCTGCGCTATGCGCGTCTCGTCGAATGGGTGGGCACGAACGCCGCGCTGCCGCTGACCGCGACGCCGATGCGCGCCGACGAACGCATCGTCCACTACCTCAAGGGCCTCAACTTCGTCGACGAGCGCCTCACGCCGCTGCTGGCGCCGGCCGGCGATGCGGGGCCGGCGCTGCTCGCGCCGTCGCAGCAGGCGGTGGCCGCGGCCATCCAGTCCCAACTGCAGGCCGCGGCCGAGCACACGCAGGTGCCGCTGGTGCATCTGGTGGGCGTCGACGCGCACAGCCGGCTCGACGTCGCGCGTGCGACCTGCGCCGCGCTCGGCCGCCATCTCTACAAGCTCAGCCTCGACGCCCTGCCTTCGTCGAAGAGCGATCTGGAGCTGCTGGCGCGCCTGTGGCAGCGCGAGCGTCTGTTGCTGCCGATCGCGCTGTACCTCGACGCCGACGAGCTGCCTGCGACTGGCGAACTCGCCGCGGCATTCAAGTCGTTCAGCGCGCGCGACATCGGGCTGGCCTTCGTCGGCTGGCGCGAGGCCCCCGCGCGCAACGGCGTGCAGGCGCTGTCGTTCGACGTCGCCAAGCCCGGCGCGCGTGAGCAGTGCGAGGCCTGGCAGCAGGCGCTGTCCGGCACGCCCCTGTCCGGGAACGCCGCGCAGCTCGCGCCGCAATTGGCGAGCCACTTCGACCTCAACCTCGGCGACGTCGACCGCAGCATGGCCACCGCGCGCGCCGCCGCCGGTGCCGAACCCCTGTCGCTGCAGGCCTTGTGGCGTGCGTGCCGTCAGCTCACCCAGCCGCAACTCGACCAGCTCGCGCAACGCCTCGAGCCCAAGGCCACCTGGAACGACCTGGTGCTGAGCGACGAGGCCACCGCGCTTTTGCGGCAGATCGCCGCGCAGGTGCGCCACCGCTACCAGGTCTACCAACAATGGGGCTTCGCCGACCGCATGACGCGCGGCCTGGGCATCAGTGCGCTGTTCGCCGGCGAGAGCGGCACAGGCAAGACGATGGCTGCCGAGGTGCTCGCGAACGAGCTCGACCTGGCGCTCTACCGCATCGACTTGTCTGCCGTCGTCAGCAAGTACATCGGCGAGACCGAGAAGAACCTGCGCCGCCTGTTCGACGCCGCCGAGCAAGGCGGCGCGATCCTTTTCTTCGACGAGGCCGACGCGCTGTTCGGCAAGCGCAGTGAGGTGAAGGACAGCCACGACCGCTACGCCAACATCGAGGTCAACTACCTGCTGCAGCGCATGGAAGCCTTTTCGGGCCTGGCCATCCTGGCCACCAACATGAAGAACGCGCTCGACCCCGCCTTCATGCGCCGGTTGCGCTTCGTCCTCGACGTCCCCTATCCCGGCCCGGCCGAACGCCGACGCATGTGGGAGCGCGCGCTGTCGCCCGCCGTGCCCCGGGAAGGCCTCGACTACGAGCGCCTCGCGAAGCTGAACCTGTCGGGCGGGAACATCCACAGCATTGCGCTGAACGCGTCGTTCATGGCGGCCGCGCGCGGCGGCCCGCTGACGCAGGGCATGTTGCTGAACGCCGTGCGCAGCGAACTGCGCAAGCTTGGAAAGCCGGTCAACGAGGCCGAGCTCCGTTGAAGGGACGCACGATGAACATCCGACTGCACATCGAGCACCTGGTCCTGGATCCCGGCCTGTGCGCGCCGGAAGACCGGCAGCGCCTGCGCGTGGTGCTGCAGGCCGAGCTCGGACGGCTGCTGTCGCAGCAGGCGCTTCTGGCGTCCGCGAGCGGCCGCCACCTCGACCGGCTCGACGTGCCGCCGGCCGTGCTGCCGCGCGGCGACGTGCTGACGCTGGCCAGCGGCATCGCCGCCGCGCTTCACCAGGGGCTGCTCCATGTCTAAGATCGCCGCAGCGAAGAGCGAGACGCTGACGCCGAGCCGCAAGTCCCCCGGCGTGCCCGAGTCGGTGCACCAGGTGCTCGAATCGCCCGGCCAGCCGCTCGACGCGCAAACGCGCGGGCTGCTTGAGCCGCGCTTCGGCCGCGACTTCAGCGCCATCCGCGTGCACGCCGATGCGCGGGCCGCTCGTTCCGCCGCCGACGTCGGCGCGCTGGCCTACACCGTGGGGCGCGACGTGGTCTTCGGCAGCGGCCACTTCACGCCGTCGTCGCCCGGGGGGCTGTCGCTGCTCGCGCACGAACTCACCCACGCCGTTCAGCAGAGCCAGTCCGCCGCCGGCGATGGGCCGCTCGCCATCGGCCACCCGAGCGACGCGACCGAGTCGGTGGCCGACGACGTGGCGCATGCCGTGGCCCATCGCAGTGCTCTGCCCCCGATCCGCGGCGGCCAGCCCCGCGTGCTGCGCCGCTTCGTCGACACTTTCGGCGGCCGCTTCGATACGAGCACCTACACCGCGATCAACGATGCGACCGGCGCGGCGCCCGACGGGGTCGGCAAGATCGTCGGCTGCCAGATCCTGCTGAAGTTCACGCCCAACGACCTGGTCGAAGCGCCGGCCAACGGCATCGGGATGACACAGACCGTGCAGACCTTCCGCAACGCCGCAGCGGGCGGCAACGTCGACGTGCCCGCCAACGCGCGCACCGTGCCCGATGCGCTGGTCGCCGGCGAAGGCGACATCGGGCGCGGCATCGACCGCGTCGATTTCTCGCCCGAGGCCGGCTCGACGCTGCCCACCACCAACCCGCTGTACGGCGTGCACAACACGGCCGCGGACCCGGCTGCCGGTACCGCGGCGAGCGTTTCCACGAGCCTGACCGACACCGCACCCGGCGGCACCGCGTCCTTCGGCTCGCATGTCAGGAAGGCGGATGGCACCTTCAACGCCGCGGTCGATGCGACGCTCAGAGACAGGCCGCGCCGCCAGATCAACTTCGCCGGCCAGATCTGGCAGCAGCAGTTCGAGACCACGGCCCTGGTGCTCCGCGGGCCGATGACCAACACCTACCTGGGCTCGGTGCGCTGGGGCTGGCAGACCGACGCGGCCGGCAATGCGACGCTCAACCCGCCGGCGATCACGCGCATCAACGCCGGCCTGCCGTCGCTCGGCTTCATGCAGGCCGCCAACAAGTGGAACAACCTGCAGTTCACCGACACCGGCACCGGCACCGTCCACGACACGGTGGACCTGCCGACGATCGACAACCCCTTCGACTCCGGCACCACGCTGCCCAGCGCGCGCACGACGCAGAACCTGCTGCTGTGGCTGGACCTGATCAAGTCGCAGATCGACGGCCTGCCGAACCCGAGCGTGGAGCGCACGAACAAGGAGTTCGAACGCCGCGCGCTCGAGGCCGAACTGCTCACGCGCCAGATCGCGCTGAAGGTCAAGGTCGTGAAGACCGAGGACACCTTCGGCGCCGACGAGGTCTACGCCAAGCTCAAGGCCGGGCCGCGCGCGCTGCGCTCGCGCGTGCAGGACCTGAAGAACGGCCAGGAGACCACCTTCACGTTCGCGTTGAAGAACCTGATGCCGATCGAAGGGCCGATCCGCGTCGAGGTCTATGACGAGGACGTCAACGACGACGACTTGATCGTCGTCATGGACTGGACCAGCCCCTTCGGGCCGATCATCAACACGCGCTCCCGCAGCGGCGCCGACTACCGCGTCGACGTGCGCTTCGATCGCTAGGAGATCCTCATGAACGCGCCCGACATCATCGCCTGGAGCCCATCGTCCAACGGCCTGCGCCTGGGTCTGACGCGGACCGGCGACGGGCTGCGCGTGCTGCTTGAGAACACGGGTCAGGCCTCGTTGAGCGTGTTGAGTCACGTGGTGGCCGGCGGCGCGCCGCACCTGGACTGGTTCGAGGTCTTCGTCGAGGAGCCCGGCGGAAGGTCGCGCCGGCTGCGCTTCTTCGCCGACCGGGACGAGTCCGCATCCGTGACCGCCACGCTCGCGCCCGGCGCCCGCTTGTCGCACGACATGGCCCTCGCCTACTGGGCGGCGCAGCCGGTGAACGGCGCTGAACCGCTGCCGCCCGGGGTCTTGCCTGCGCATGCCGAGTACCGCGTCGATGCAAACGAGGCCGGCCCGTCGTGGCATGGAAGTCTCGTGACTCCGGTGCTGGCATGAATTCGCCCCCCATCGCGCCCCGGCTGCTGCGCGGCGGCCTCGTGCTCATCGATGCGACCACGGGCACGGTGCTGCGAGTCATCGCCTTGCAATACAACCCCGACTCGATGACGCGCAGCCTGCAGGTCAAGGGCGTCGGCGCCGAGGCCGGCGACCACCTCGAGGCCTTGCGCCTGAAGGGCCCGCCGGTCGAGACGATCAAGGTCGAGATCGAGATCGACGCCACCGACGCGATGGAAGGCAACGACGCGACGGCCAACGACGCCGGCCTGCACCCGCAGCTGGCTGCGCTCGAAACCATGGTGCACCCGAGCAGCGCATCGCTGCAGGCGGCCAACGCGCAGGCATCGGCGGGCGTGCTCGAGATCGCGCCGGGCCTGGCGCCGCTGCCGCTCTTCGTCTTCGGGCCAAAGCGCATCGTGCCGGTCCGGATCACCGAGATGTCGATCACCGAAGAGGCGTTCGACGCGAGCCTGAATCCGATGCGCGCGAAGGTCAACCTGGGCCTGCGCGTGCTGACGGTCGACGACCTGGGCTTCGACGCCAAGGGCGGCAACCTCTTCATGACCTACCTGCAGGCCAAGGAAAACATGGCCACGCGCGCCAAGGGCGGCAGCTTCGCCACGCTGGGCATCAACGGCATTCCCTGAAGGACAGCCCCATGCCGAATTTCAAGTTCTCCCCCACCAGCCGCTACTACGACACGCCGACGAAGACGCTCGAAACGAGCGACGATTCGAAGACGGTGTACCTGGCGCGCCGCTTCGTGCCGCAGGCCAGCCGCTTCGCCACCTTGTCGACCCATGTGGTCGTGGCCGGCGAACGGCCGGACCTGGTCGCCGGCGCCGAGCTCGGCGACCCGCAGGCCTTCTGGCGCCTGTGCGACGCGAACGACGCGATGCGGCCCGACGAACTGACCGCCGAGATCGGCCGCCGGCTGCGCATCACACTGCCCGAAGGCTTCCCGGCCCCGTCCCTGCCCTGAGCCATGGTCGACGGCATCCACCTCACCTTGATGATCGGACCGGTGCTGCCGGTGCCGGTGCCCAAGATCGTGGTCGACGCCGTGCAGTCCGTGCAGGTGACGAGCGGCAAGGACAAGACCGGCTTCCAGATCACCTTCGCGGTCAGCAAGAAGTCGCCGCTGCTGACCACCATGCTGCCGGCCGGCTATTTCGATCCCATGTCCACGCGCGTCGTGATCGCCGTGACGCTGGGCGGCTTCCCGCAGGTGCTCATGGACGGCATCGTCACGCGCCACGAACTGGCGCCCGGCAACGATCCCGGCCAGGCCACGCTGACGATCACCGGCGAAGACCTGAGCGTTCTGATGGACGTGGTCGAGATGCCGTTCATGAGCTACCCGGCCACGCCGGAAATCGGTCGCGTGTACCAGATCCTCGCCAAGTACGCGGCCTTCGGCATCGTGCCGCTCGCGATCCCGCCCTTCATCACCGACGTGCCCATGCCCACCGGCACCATTCCGCCGCACAAGGGCACCGACCTGGCCTACCTCAAGCAGATGGCCAGCGACTGCGGCTACGTGTTCTATGTCGAGCCCGGGCCCCTGCCGGGCCAGAGCATCGCCTACTGGGGGCCGGACATCCGCATTCCGGTGCCGCAACACGCGCTGAGCTCCAACATGGACGCGCACACCAACGTCGAGTCGCTGAACTTCAGCCTCGATGGCCTGGCCAAGAAGGTGGTCGTCGTGACGGTCTTCGATCCGGTGAAGAACCGCGTGCCGATCGTCGTGCCGATACCGAACTTCAACCTGTTCAAGCCGCCGCTGGGGGCGCGGCCCACGCCGCCGGCCAAGGTCGAGTTTCCCGACTACATGACCAAGGAACAGCTGCCGAGCGTGGTCAACCGTGTGCTCGGCATCCTCGCGCGCTCGTCCGACGCGGTCACCGTCTCGGGCACGCTGGACGTGACGCGCTACGGCCGCGTGCTGCGCAACCGGATGCTGGTGGGGGTGCGCGGCGGCAGCCTCGCCTACGACGGCATGTACTACGTCAACAGCGTCACGCACAACATCAGGCGCGGCGAGTTCAAGCAGAGCTTCGAGCTGAGCCGCGACGGACTGATCTCGAACACACCAAGGGTCGTCGTATGAGCGAAACCTCGCGCGAACGCAAGTTCTGGGGAAAGTACCGCGGCACGGTGGCGGTGAACGTCGATCCCGAGTTGCGCGGCCGCATCACCTGCTTCGTGCCGGCCGTGTTCGGCCCCGCGCCATCGACCTGGTGCGAGGCCTGCACGCCGCTGGGCGGGCCTCCCGGGCCGCCGATGGGCGTCTACATGGTGCCGCCGCCCGGCGCCGGCGTGTGGGTCGAGTTCGAAAACGGCGATCCGGAACACCCGATCTGGACCGGCTGCCGCGTGGCCACCGGCGACGTGCCGCCGCTTGCGCTGGCCGGCAATCCGGCCGACCCGAACATCTGCATCCAGTCGCTGCTGCAGCACTCGCTGATGATCAGCGACCTGCCGCCGTCGCCGGTCACCGGCGGCATCATCTTGAAGAGCACGACCGGGGCGATGATCGTCGTCAACGATTCGGGCATCTACATCTCGAACGGCAAGGGCGCGATGATGACGATGATCGGTCCGACGATCGACTTCAACGTCGGTGCGCTGACCATCACCTGAGGAGAAGACGCGATGCCCGGCTTCCTCCTCCATACCGGCGCGGTGGTCCAGTGCACCCACGGCATCCCGGCGCAGATCCCGCCGGTGCAGCCGCGGGTGCTGGTCAGCGGCCAACCGGTGGCAACGATGTCGAGCCAGATGCTCGTCACCGGCTGCCCATTCACGATCCCCGGCCCGAAGCCGCAGCCCTGCCTGACGATCAAGTGGCTGATGCCCACCACCCGCGTACTGGTGATGGGTCAGCCCGGCGTCGTGCAGCCTTCGCCCGGCACCGGCCCGGGGCTGTGCCTGAGCCCCGAGCAGATCCCCAACGGACCGCCGATGGTGAGCTTCGTGCAACCACGCGTGTTCGCGACCTGATGGGCACGACCTGAGGAGAGACGATGGACCTCGACTTCCCGCTGCACTTCGACGCCCGCGGCCGCACGGCCAAGGCCGATCTGGACGAGCACGTGCGCGACATGATCGAGCAGCTGATCTTCACCAACCACGGCGAGCGGGTGAACCGGCCGGACTTCGGCAGCGGCGCGATGCAGTTGGTCTTCGCGCCGAACAGCCCCGAGCTGGCCGCCACCGTGCAGTTCACGCTGCAGGCCGCGTTGCAGATGTGGCTGGGTGACGTCATCGACGTCACCGAGCTGGCCGTGACCGCAGACGACGCGAGGCTGGTGATCGACCTGGCCTACGTCATCAAGGTCAGCGGCCAGGCGCAGACCGCCAGCTTCAACCGCAGCCTCTGAACCCCAAGCAGGAACCGCCATGGACACCACCTGCCTCAGCGATCTGCGCCGCCAGGCCGTGCGAGCAGCCACCGGCCGCATCGGGCTGGACTACGTCGAGACCGGCGACGACCCGACCACGCTGGTCGCCTACTTCCTGGGCAAGCTGCCGCCCGAGTTGGCCACCGATGCGCCGGACCTGCCGCGCCACCTGGCGATCACCGGCGGCGGCGTGATCACCGACTTGAAGATCATCGACGCCGACCCGCATGTAGACCCGGACCCCGAGCGCGACGATTTCCTGACGATCCGCCTCGACCGCGAGGGCGACCGCTCGCGCTACACGCTGCAGCTGGTCGACATCGAGGGCATCGACCCGCGCTACACGTCGGCCGGCTTCAGCTTCCGCATCGACTGCGCGAGTGACGTCGACTGCAAGCCGGCCTGCAACTGCGACGCAGCGGTGCGGGACGAGCCGCGCCCGAACTATCTGGCCAAGGACTACGCGAGCCTGCGCCAGTTGATGCTCGATCGGTTGGCGCTGCTGGTGCCGACCTGGAGCGAGCGCCATGTGCCCGACCTCGGCATCACGCTGGTCGAGCTACTGGCTTATGTCGGCGACTACCTCAGCTACTACCAGGACGCGGTCGGCACCGAGGCCTACCTCGGCACCGCGCGCCAGCGCATCTCGGTGCGGCGCCATGCGCGGCTGGTCGACTACCGGCTGCACGAAGGCTGCAACGCGCGCGCCTGGGTGCAGGTGGGTGTCGACGTGGACACCCCGCCGCTGGCGTACAGCCAGCTCGCGTTCGTCACGCCGTGGCGCGACGATCTGGCCGAGCTGCCTCGCTTGCTGAGCCCCGAGCAGCTGGCCAACGTGGCGCCATCGGCGATCGAGTGGTACGAGCCCTGTGTGACGGACGCGGCGCGGACCGTGGTCTTTCGCGCCGCACACACCCGCATCCGCTTTTACAGCTGGGGCCGGCGCTCGTGCTGCCTGAACGCGGGCGCGACCAGCGCCACGCTGCTGGACACCTGGCTGCCCGATGGCCAACGCGCGCTGCAGCTGCAACCCGGCGACGTGCTGGTCTTCGCCGAGGTGAAAGGCGCCCTCACCGGCCTCGAAGCCGATGCCGACCCGACGCGCTGCTGGGCCGTGCGGCTGACCGAGGTCGCACCGGACGAGGACCCGCTGTACCCGGTCGCGTTCGGCGACGGTGAAATCCCGCAAACCCGGCCGACGCCGGTGTTGAACATCGTCTGGGGCCGCGACGATGCATTGCCCTTCCCGCTGTGCCTGACGACCATCGGCGCCGCGCCCGACTGCGCGTACCTCGAAGACGTATCGGTCGCGCTCGGCAACATCGTGCTGGTGGGCCATGGTCGTGGCCAGCCGCCCGAGGCCCTGGGCCCGGTACCGTGGGCGCCGGGCGCCGCCTGCTGCGACTGCGAAGGCGAACCGTCCGAGGTGGCGATGCGTGCATTGCCGTTCCATCCACGCTTGCCTGGCGCGCCGCTGGTGCATGCCGAAGCAGCACCGCCGCCCACGCGCGCCGCTGCCGCGTCGCTGACGCAAGACCCGCGCGCGGCCGCACCGCAGCTCTGGCTGGCCGAAAACGACAGCGATGCGATCTGGACTGCCCAGCCCGATCTGCTGGGCAGCGGCCCAGATGATCGCCATCTGGTCGCCGAGATCGACAACGACGGCGTCGCCCACTTGCGCTTCGGTGACGGCGAACTCGGCCGCCGGCCCGACCCTGGCCAGGTCCTGCAGGCGCACTACCGCGTCGGCGGCGGCCAGGAGGGCAATGTCGGCGCCGGTGCAATCTCGTTCATCGTCATCAGCGGCCTGACACTCGACGGCGTCACCTTCACGCCATGGAACCCGCTGCCGGCCCAGGGCGGCATCGACCCCGAGCCGATCGAGCAGGCGCGCGAGTTCGCGCCGCTGGCTTTCCGCAAGGCGCTGCGCCGCGCGATCACCGCCGACGACTACGCGGCGATCGCCGCCCTCAACCCCGCGTTGCAAGGCGCGCAGGCCGCGCTGGTGTGGACGGGCAGCTGGTACGAGGCCGATGTGGCGCTTGACCCCTGGCAGCGCAACGCTGCCGATCCGGCGCTGTTCGCCGCGGCCGAAGCCGCGCTGTACCGCGTGCGTCGCATGGGCCATGACCTTCGCGTGCGGCGAGCCGCCTCTGTGCCGATCATGCTGGCGATGCATGTCTGCGCACTGCCGGGGCATGAGCGCGGCCACGTCAGGGCCGCTTTGCTGAAGCGCTTTGTCGGCTCGCCCGGTGGTTTCTTCAACGCCGACCAACTGAGCTTCGGCCGGAGCGTGCACCTGTCGCGCATCGTCGCGGCGGCGATGGCCGTGCCCGGCGTGATGTGCGTCGAGGTCAAGGCGTTCCACCGCTACGGCCAGCCGCCGAACCACGAGATCGACACCGGCGTGCTGCCGCTGATGCCACACGAGATCGCCGAGCTGGCGAACGACCCGAACCACCCGGAACGCGGCGTGATCGCGATCAGCGTCGAAGGAGGCCTGTGATGAAAAGCTGCTTGAGCTGCGGCTCTTTCGCGCTGCCCTGCGGCTGCTGCGAGGGCACCGCGGTGCTGACGCCCGCGACGATCGGCAACCGGCCCGGCCTGCCGACCCTGGCCTATCGCGTCGGCACGCACGCCACCTTCTTCGAGTCAATGACGGCCCGGCTCGCCACGACCGAGGTCGACGGCGTGACCGGCGACGGCCAGACACGGCAGACCTTTCGCCCGTTGCAGGCGCTGACCACCCGCGACCGCAGCGACTTCTCGATCGCGCTGCTCGACGGCTGGGCGACCGTGGCCGACCTACTGTCGTTCTACCAGGAGCGCATCGCCAACGAAGGCTACCTGCGAACCGCGACCGAGCGCCGCTCGGTCCTGGAGCTGGCGCGCCTGGCCGGCTACACGCTGCGGCCGGGCGTGGCGTCGAGTGTCTACCTGGCCTACACGCTGGATGACAACCAGATCGAGCCCACCGTCATCGGCCTCGGCGCTCGGGCGCAAAGCCTGCCGGGCCCGGGCGAGACGCCACAATCCTTCGAGACCAGCGAAGACCTGGAGGCACGGCGCGAGTGGAACAACCTGCAGGTGCGCATGACGCGGCCGCAGGCCATCACGCTGGACACCGCGCTGCTGATCGATCGCGTGGTCGTCTCCGACACCGTCAACGCCTTGCGGGCCGGGGATCCGCTCATGCTGCTGTTCGCCCAGGACGGCAGCCTCGCGGCGCTGCGCAACATCCGCTCAACCGAGGGGCCGACACCTGACGGCAAGGCGACCATTCACCTGGACCCGGTACCGCCCCACCTCGGGCTGACCATTGGCCTCCTGGTCACCACCGTGGCGGCGATGCAGAAGTTCCTGCCCACGGCCGACGCGCCCACCACGCGCGTGATCAACGGCGGCGGGGAAGTGCTGAGCGGGGCCCTGCTCGACCCTGCGGCGGCCGAGCCACGCGAATGGGCCAGCGAAATCCAGCGTTTCGACCGGGAAAGCGACATAGACGACCGGGTGCAGGCGCTGATCGATGAACTCGGCCAGGATGTGGCCGACCTGCTGGAAGTG
>Ga0247823_10001779_pt1 | contig 17766 bp, 11 predicted proteins | sample 13C_PalmiticAcid_2_FD_192426 | JGI IMG/M metagenome (GOLD analysis project Ga0247823, IMG submission 192426) | Soil microbial communities from agricultural site in Penn Yan, New York, United States - 13C_PalmiticAcid_Day30 | ecosystem: Environmental > Terrestrial > Soil > Agricultural land... | reverse complement strand
ACGAACGGTGCGATTTCGCGCCAGCGCACCACGCCGCGGCCGGGGAACGGAAGGCTGAGAGTGCCGTCGGGATTGGCCGTGACCACTATAGGAGCAAGCAGGCTGGCCAGCGCGAACAGGTTGCCCGTCGACCGGCGCGAGGATTCCCAATATCCGGCGGTTGCCTCTCCATGTCGTCGGTCTGCGGCGAAGCGGGACTCCGCTGGGAGCGATGGCGAGGCGGGAAAATAACGATCCATGAACCCGTCGAACAAAGCGTTGTGGATACCGGTGGCCGCCGCGTCGTCGCCCGAGCTGTTGAGTGAGATGAAAATGCCCACACCGTCGTCGACCAGCAGGTGCAGGTCGCTGTGGAAGAACTGCGTGCCCCCATTGTGGGCGATCGAGCGGTGCCCATTGCGGCTGGTTTCATAGAAGCCGAACGCCATGGCGTTGAGCGCCGGAAATGTTCGCGCCTGTGGCGCGTGCAGGGCCTGTGCGGCCGAGTCCGATAGAATGCGGGCTCCATCCAACTCGCCCTTCTGGAGCTGGGCGATCATGAATCGGGCCATGTCGGGCGCAGTCGTGTTCAATCCGCCCGCCGGATATGGGATGACGAATTCGTAATATTCCTTTGGCTGATCGTTGGTCTTGTATCCCTCGCTCAACAGAGCGCGCCGATTGGCGGGCAAGACCTGCGCGAAGGTCGATTGCCGCATGCCGAGCGGTTGCAGAATATGGCGTGCCGCATAGGCGTCGAACTTCTCGCCGGATACCCGTTCGACGACATAGGCGGCGAGTGCCGAGGCGTAATTGGAATAGGCAGGCACTCGGCCTGGCGGATCGACGCGATCCGGGATGTGTGTCTTGAGATATGTCTCCAGGGACATCGAGGAATGCCGTCCCATAAGGTCTTTGAAGACTTCTTCGAAGCCCGTGGTGTGCGTGACGATATTGCGCAGTGTGACCGGCTGGCCGGCATAGGCCGGAATGTGAAAATCGAGATAGCGGTTCACGTCTGCGTCAAGATCGAGTCGCCCTCGTTCGACCTGTTGCATCACGGCGGTCCAGACAAAAAGTTTGGATATCGAGCCGGGTCGCATGATGGTGGTTTCAGGGTCGATCGGTCGCCGACGAGCGACATCGGCGTATCCATAGCCCTTCACTGTCAGGATCTGTCCGTCCTTGACGACCGTGACCACGCCGCCGGCGATCTTTCCGTTCCGGATGGCATAGGGCAGCAGTCCGTCGAGCCAGGCGTCGAGATCTTCGCGCGTGAGTTTGGATGCGGTCGCTGTATCGCTATTTGCGGCGAGCGAGGCCGCGGGTAGCAGCAATATTACTGACAAGAGCAAAATAATGTGGCCGATTACGCGAAGCAAGGCGCTCAATTCTCATCTCCCGGAACCCGCGACGAAGCGGTTATTGTTTGACATTGGGGCCATCCGCTGGAGGCGGCGTCAATCAGACTTTGCATTTCAAAGCGTGGCCGGGCCGCCATAGGTTAGCCGCACCCGACGCGGTCGAACGCCAGGCCGCGTGTGCGTGCCGAGTTGAGCAAGAAATGTCCCGACCACCCCTCCGGAAACCATAGCGAGGCGCCAAACTGCGTGGGGTCGAGGGCGCTGCGAATGTGCAACCAGGGTCCGCCGAGCGGTGCCAGATCAAATAGGCTGATACCCCAATGATCGCTGAACTGTACCGCGAACCCGTGCTCGCTCTTTTCGATTACGGTGGTCAGGCCGCTCTCCGCGCTTTCATAGCGCCCGATGATAGCTGGATCGAACGGCGCGGGAGACAGCTTCTCCAGCCGTTCCTCGCTGCCTGCGAAACGAAGTCGTATCGAATCCTGCTCAGGGCGCACGCGGATCGTGCTTACGCCGGTTGCGCCGGTGGTCAGCCAACCATCGGACTCGGCAGCGAGCGGCCATGCTGCCGGATATTTGGCTGCGCGCAGATGCAGGTCGCCGCCCTTTTCCTCCAGACCATAGACCATCCCGGTTTCGTGCGACCCATAGTCGCCGAGCCAGCCTGCGAAGGCGTCTGCCGGCGGTGGCACCGCAGCCGGATGAACGAGGGGCGCCAGCACGATGTCGACCACTTGGTCTGCGAGCAGCGAGGGTGAGGCCCCCGGTGCGCCGTTAGCGAGGATTACGACGTCAAGAGCTTCCTGCGGTGCGCAAACCATCTCGCAGGAACCCCCGATCACTGTGCCGGCATGGCGGAAGGTCGAGATCCCGCGGTAGGTTTGCGCGATGAGGCCGAGGCCGTAATTGCCTTGGGACCCATCGGCCTCGATCGGCAGGTCGAGCAGACGGGCGCCCAGCCCATCGCGAACATGGGCAGCCCAAGCCAGCATGTCGCCGATCGTCGACACGACACCGCCTTCTCCGAGCATCTCCCGCGAGGGGAACAGACCGCGTTCCCACCTACAGTCTTGGCGCGCTAGGTGCAGACTCGCAGCGCCCCGGATCATGACATGGTCCGAGGGCTCGAGCGAGGTCGCGCTCATGCTGAGCGGCCCGAAGAGTTTCCGGGCCAACAGCGCGCTCAGCGGTGTGCCGGCAAGACGGGCGAGAGCCAAGGAGACGAGGTGATAGCCGCCATTATTGTAACAGGTGGCCGAGCCAGGCGGAAAATTACGCCCCGTCTGGCGCATCAGCACCTCCCAAGCGCTGCCTTCCGGTGGCGCCGCCATCCCGTGAGCGATGAAACCCAGGTCGATGTGGCAGCGCGTGCCGCCGCGATGCTGCAGCAGTTGGCGGATCGTTGGCTCGGCGTTGGGCGCGGACAGTTGCGGCAGATAGTCACCGATTGGCCGATCAAGATCGATCAGGCCTTCATCCTCCAACGTCAGGGCCAAGGCAGCGAGCATATGTTTGCTGGTCGATCCGATCCGCATGCGCGTGGACAGGGCGTTCGCAACGCCGGTTTCCAAACTCGCCATGCCAAAGGCGCGGCGATATTCGCCATGTTCCCCATGGCGTATCCCGACGATCAGACCGGGCGCATCTGCCCGGTTCCACGGCGCGAATAGGGCGTCCAGCCGTGCTTGTGTGTCGGGAGCGAAATCGGTGTCGGACATAAGGCCTTATGCATCAGTCTGCGCCGGGAAATTTTGCGCGAGCCATTTCTCTTTTTGATCGGCCGACAAGCGCGCAAGCAAAACGATCTGCGTCCCCGGCAAAAGTCCGGCCGGTCGATCTATGCCAGACGGACATGAGGGAGAAGCTCATGTCTACACAGCGGCTGCTGTTGACCGATCTGCACATATTCGACGGGCATGCATCGAACCTGACCGACGCGCAGGACATCCTGATCGAAGCGGGGCGGATCAGGGAGATCGGAGCGAATTTGCGAGCCGAAGGCGCGCGGGTTCTGAAAGGCACGGGGCGGTTCGCGATTCCAGGCCTGATCGACGCTCATTTCCACGCGAATGCGCCGCTGCTCGATATTGAGATGGCCGATCGCATGCCGCATAGCCTCCTAGCCCAGCACGCCCGGCTCAGCCTGCAAGGCGCCTTGCAGCGTGGTTTCACCACCTTGCGCGACGCTGGCGGTGCGGATCGGGGGCTCGCCATGGCGCTAGAGGCTGGCCTCATCCCCGGCCCGCGGTTGTTCTTCGCCGGCAAGGCGCTCAGCCAGACGGGCGGCCATGGCGATCTCGCTCCGCTGGGGGCTCCGGCATGTGCATGTGCCTATAGCGGAACCTTGACCGAAGTGGTCGACGGTGTCGATGCCGTGCGGCTTGCAGTTCGCAAGGCGCTTCGTGATGGCGCTTCACAGATCAAGCTCATGGTCTCCGGCGGGGTGTTGAGCGAGAGCGACCCGATCTGGAGCAATCAATTCTCAGACGAGGAAATCGCAGCCGCCGTCGCCGAAACCGGGGCGCGGCGGGCTTATGTCATGGCGCACGCCCACGGGGCTGACGCGGCGGCGCGGTGCGCCCGGCTCGGGGTAAGGAGTGTCGAACACGGCACCCTGATCGATGCGCCGACGGCTGTGGAACTTGCTGCCGCAGGCACTTATGTGGTCCCGACGCTTGGCATCATCGACGCCTTGCGCAGCCTTCCAGTCGGCGCGGTGCAGAGCCGGGTGCTGGATAAACTCGCGCTGGTCGGCGACCAAGCGCGCGCCGCAGTGGCGGCCTGCCGCGACGCCGGTGTTCGGCTAGGGCTGGGCACCGACCTGCTCGGCGAACTCCAGACCCGGCAATCGCGTGAATTCTTGATGCGAGCGGAGATCCAGCCGGCGTTGGACGTGCTGAAGTCGGCAACCTCGATCAACGCCGAGATGATGATGATGGAAGGCGAGCTGGGGGAAGTCAGCGTGGGTGCGCTGGCCGACATCCTTGTCCTCAATCGGAATCCGCTGGAAAACGTACGCGTTCTGGCCGATCCGGACGCGACGATCGATGCGATCATTTGCCGGGGACAGATCGTGAAGGGCGATCAATAGGAGCATTGCCGCGTCAGCGATGCGCGGTCGATGATCTTCCCATTCTTCATCACCAGGCTGATTTTGTGCAGCGCGCGAATGTCCTTCGCGGGATCCCCTTCGACCAGCAGCAAGTGCGCGCCGTCGCAATCCTGTCGGTTACAATCTGATCGGATCAGAAGTTATCCGGGGCTGTGCTTTTTCTGCCCGCGCTTCAAAGACGAAACCGATAAAATTCAGCAAGATCTGCGCTGCGAGTATCGAGGTGCTGCCGGTAGTATCATAATCGGGCGCGACTTCCACGAGGTCCATGCCGACAATGTCATGTCGGCGTGCGAGGTGCTGGAGCATTTCGAGCACTTCATAATAGAGGAAGCCGCCGTGGCTCGGAGTACCCGTGCCCGGCGCAATCGACGGGCAAAAGCCGTCGATATCCAACGTGACATAGACCCGGGCGCCTTCGGGAATGCGCGCTATCACAGCTTCCGGCCCTAACGCGCGCATCTGTCGCACCGAAATGATGTCCGAGCCCATTGCTCGGGCCTCCTCATATCCGTCCCGGGCGGTGGAGGAGACGTTGCGAATTCCCACTTGCGTCAGGCCCGTGACATAAGGCTTCTCGGCCGCCCGTCGCAACGGATTGCCATGCCCGAAGCGAACGCCGTGACGCTCGTCCACGAAGTCGAGGTGGGCATCGATATGAAAAATGTGAAAGCTGTCGCGACCTTCATATGCCTCGATGCAGGGAATGTTGACCGAATGATCCCCACCGATCACAATCGGCAGGGCCCCCGCGTCCAAGATGGCCTCTACACCCGTTCGAATGTTGGCGTGGCTTTGGATCGTGTCGGTGTGGATGATGTCGGCATCGCCGATATCCACGACACGGACTTGGGATCCGAGATAGATGCGATCGTCTTCATGATCATAAGCGCCGTCATGCCCGAAGCTGAAAAGCGTCGACGCCTCTCGCACCGAACGCGGCCCAAACCGGGCGCCGGCGCGATATTGTGTCCCGGCGTCAAAAGGGGCACCCAGAACCGCCACATCCGCATCGATTTGCGACCAGTCGCCGACATAGGGACCTTTGCCGAAGGTGCAAATGCCGACGAACGGAAGGTTCAGCCTTCCGGCCTCATATGCGTGACGACTCATCGATAGACTCCTGACGATCGGGTTCAAGGTGCAGCGGACCTCGCGCGGCAGCCGGGGACGACGATTTCGCGGCCTGACCAATGCTCGCCAGCCTCGGTTCGAAACGTCTTCCTAGAAGAAGTGCGGAACATTGCCTTTGCGGGAATGCCGATCTTGTTTGCGGGACGACCAGATATCGCGCCGCGTGAAAGCCGCGCCGCCTTCTCATTCAATTCCCTGCATCAAAGTCCGGCCGGCGCGCACGGCCCACTTTTGCGGAACGATCAGTCTGATTTGATTGGCGGAACAACAGGGCCGGGCGGCTTGCTCATCACTGTGAGCTTCTCTTAGGCGATTGCTCGGCCTGCAATGCAGTGCCAGGCATTCCAGGAATGGTCGTCGCCATATGAGAAATAATTTCGACATCATCATTGTGGGCGGGGGCATAGCCGGATTCGGTATAGCCGCCTTCCTGGGTAAAAATGTTCGCGCCCTGCTTCTGGAAAAGGAAGCGTTTCCCGGGGTTCACGCCACCGGCCGATCCGCCGCGCTGTTTTCCGAAACCTACGGCAGCGAGCCTATTCGAGCGCTTTCGCGTGCGGGGAAGGACTTCCTTTCCAGTCCGCCCGACGAATTTCAGCTCGCGTCGCCGCTTCACCCACGCGGCTGTCTTTACATCGCCAACCAAGACCAGGAGCAGAAGCTCCTGTCCACCGCTTCCAGTTCGCTCATGAAAGCGGCCGCGCAGATCGTTACCGGCACGCAGGCCATCGAACGTTGCCCCTTGTTGCGGCCGGGTTATGCGACGGCAGCATTGTGGGAACCCGGCGCTCATGACGTCGATGTCAATTCCCTGTTGCAGGCTTTTGTCCGTAAGTTCCGGTCCTCGGGTGGCGCGATCGCAACAAGCGCGGAAGTCACGGCAGTTGCGCGAGGAACCGATGGTTGGAGAGTTCGCGCCAATGAGGCTGAATATAGGGCACCCATCGTCGTCAATGCAGCCGGAGCTTGGGCCGATCAGATCGCCGAACTCGCCGGTCTTCCTCCCTTGGGCATCCAGCCCTTCCAAAGGACCGCGGTTCTCGTCGATCCTCCTGAAGGGGCCGACATCAGCAGCTGGCCCGCCGTTATCGACATTGACGAGAATTTCTATTTCAAGCCGGACGCCGGAAAGCTGCTGCTGTCGCCAGCTGACGAGCAGCCGGTGGCGCCCTGCGACGCTCAGCCGGACGAACTGGATGTCGCCATCGCGGTGGACCGTGTGGAGCGGGCCACAACACTTCAAGTACGCCGCGTTGACCATAGCTGGGCAGGGCTGCGCAGCTTCGCGCCTGATCGCCTTCCGGCCGTCGGGTTCGACCCCAGGACCCCGGGCTTCTTCTGGCTCGCGGGGCAGGGCGGTTACGGCGTTCAGACGGCACCCGCTTTGAGCCGGCTTGCCGCTGCCCTGGTTACAGGTGGACGCCCTCCTGCGGATATCGTCGACGCAGGACTGGAGCCGGGCTTGCTCGCGCCGGCACGGCTTGTGGACCGCGTCGAGACGCATCCGAAAGTCGATATTTCCGGCAAGGACGAGGGTGCCTGATGCGCGTGTTCATTTCCCAGTTGTTGACCGAGTCCAATAGCTTTGCGCCGATCCCTTCAGGGAGCAGCGCCTTCGAGGAATTTGGCATCCATCGCGGTGATGCGAGCGCGCAGGCACCCGAGGGCGTCTTTGCCACCCTGGCGCTTTGGCGGCGACTGGCCGAAAACGCCGGGCACGAGGTGATCGAGGGACTTGCTGCGCAAGCGCAGCCGGGCGGCCGCACGCTGCGCAGCGTCTATGAAGGGTTCCGCGACGAAATACTCGACGCGATCCGGGGTTCCTTGCCGCTCGACATCATCCTGCTCAATCTGCACGGAGCGATGTCGGCGGTGGGTTGCGACAATTGCGAAGGCGATTTGCTCGAACGGATCCGTGTCCTGGTGGGTCCCAACGTGGTCATCGGGGTGGAACTCGACCTGCATTGCCATGCAACGGCATCGGTGCTGCGCTGCTCGGACATATTGATCGCCTATAAGGAATATCCGCACAACGACATCGCCGACCGGGCGCGCGAGGTTTTCCAGTTGTCGATCGCGACTGCCGAGAAGCGGATCAAGCCCGTTATCTCGGTTGTGGATTGCAAAATGGTCGGCTTGTGGCACACGACGCGCGAGCCGATGTCCGGCTTTGTCGAGAGGATCCGCGCGCACGAGACGGCAGGGCGTGTGCTAAGCGTGTCGCTGGGACACGGGTTTCCCTGGGGCGATGTTGCGGAAGGCGGCGCGCGGCTTTGGGTCATCACCGACGACGCGCAGGAACTCGGCGACGAGCTCGCCCTGGAGCTTGGTCAGCGTTTCTTCGACATCCGCAAAGAGACGGCGCAGCCTTTGATGGCGATCGACGACGCTCTGCAGCGCGCAATGGAAACTACGGTTTTGCCCATTGTCGCTGCCGATGGCGCCGACAATCCGGGCGGTGGCGCGCCTTCGGACAGCACGTTCGTCCTCAAAAGGATTCTTGCCAAGGACATCGATAACGCGCTGATCGCATTCCTGTACGATCCCGAAGCGGTCAAAGTCCTCGTCGATACAGATGTCGGGGCGAAGCTCGAGCTTCGCATCGGCGGTAAAACCAGCGCCGCGTCCGGGAGCCCGGTCGATATCGAGGTGGAACTCAAAGCCATCCTGCACGGCCACTCCCAGTCCGGGCTCGGGCTGAACTGGCCGCTGGGAACAGCCGTATGGGTACGCGCTGCCAACCGCCTCGATCTCATTCTCACGTCACTCCGCAGCCAGCCGTTCGATCCGGCCAGCATCGAGAAGCTGGGGATCGATCTGGCGAGCAAGCGGCTGATCGTGGTGAAATCCATTCAGCATTTCCACGCCGGCTTCGCGCCCGTGGCAAAGGGCGGCGTCATCTACATCGCTGCGCCCGGCGCTCTGACGCCCGATTTTGCGAACATCCCCTACAAAAAGCGATCGCTCGACTATTGGCCGCGCACCGAATTGGCGGTGCCGTGCCTTGTTACAGATTGGAAGAATGAGCCATGACCAGCTTGCCGCACCTGTCACCCGCGGTGGTTGCCGGAGACCAGATATTTCTCTCGGGGCAGCTTGCCTTTGGACCGGACGGTATGATTGGCGGTGATATTGCCGCTCAGACCACGCGCTGCCTTGAGCGGCTCGAAACCGTGTTGGTCGAGCATGGTCTCGATCGCTCGGCCATCGTCAAGGTCTCGGTGTGGTTGACGGATCGCTCGTCCTTTGCGGCTTTCAACCAAGCCTACGCCCTTTTCTTCGGCGAGCAGCGCCCGGCGCGATCGACAGTGATCTCTGGCCTGGCCATCGACGGTGCGCTCGTGGAAATTGATGCGGTCGCTGTGCGGCGTGCATCGTGAGCATGAACGGCGCGGCCTGATGTTTGCCCGCTCTGCCAATCCCGCCTTTAAGCCGGACTACGGCAGCCCCGGGAACGCTGCGGCCTGGCCGTCGCCGCGGCGAGGATGGTTCACCGTCGCCGTGTTTTTCGTCACGGCGATCCTTTCTTATACCGATCGTCTCATATTCAGCCTGCTCGTCGACCCTGTCCGAAGCAGCCTGGGTATTTCCGATTTCCAGGTCGGCCTGGCGCAAGGGACATCATTTGCGATCATTTACGCTGTAGCAGGACTCCCGGCGGGCCGGCTCGCCGACATTGCAAACCGCGGCAACCTGCTGCTGCTGGGTCTTGTCATCTGGAGCGCCGGCACGGTCGCATGCGGGTTCGCTGCGGGCATGACCTCCCTCATGGGCGCAAGAATATTCGTCGCGGCGGGAGAGGCCATTCTCGCCCCGGCGGCGATATCGATGATTTCCGATATGTTCCCTCCGGAACGCAGGGGGCGTCCCATGGCGGTCTTCCTGTCCGGCATGAACGTGGGAAGCGGCTTGGCTATCGTCATTGGTGGCGGAGTCTTGTCGCTTGCCCAATCGGGGGCGTTTGATGGCCTCGGGCTCGGTCACTTCGCTCCGTGGCGGACGACGCTTGTTCTGATCGGTCTGTTGGGGGCACCTGTATTGGCCCTGCTCCTCCTCGTCCGGGAGCCTCAGCGGAGAGCCGGCCACGCACTGGCGAAGCGCTCGCTCAAGGCGGTACTTGGTGAATTATCAGGATCCTGGAGGCGGGTCTTGCCTATCATCGCGGGTCTCGCGGCACTGGCGACCGTGGATTTCGCTCTGATCAGCTGGGTCCCGAGTTTGTTGGTGCGCGACTTTGGCGTCCCCAGCTGGGAAGTATCGAACGGCTTTGGTCTCGTGATCTTGATTTCGGGATGTCTGGGAACCCTCGTTGGGGGCGTCGCAGCCGACAGGCTCTTTGCGAGGGGCGGCAACGCGTTGAGGCTACGGGTTGCGGCCGCGTTGGCATTGTCGGGCGGTCTCGCGATGGTCTTTCTTCCCGTCTCGTCCCCCGAATTCGTCGTGGCGATCAGTGGGTTCTGGCTCTTCGTTTCCGCCGCCGCAACGGTCTGCGGCATTACGACGGCCCAGGATGTCGTGCCAGCTGACGCCAAAGGATTGTGCATCTCGTTCATGGCAATGGGCAATATAAGCCTGGGTCTCGGGATTGGCGCTTCTCTGCCGGGCGCTCTGGCTGGGGGAGGAAACGACACCGATTCCGGTCTGGGCTGGGCGATCGCCGTCGTGGCGGTTCCATTGGCCTTGCTGGCTTTGAGCCTGTTTGCGGCCAGCAACCGTGGTTCCAAGGTGCACTAAGACATGTCAGATGCCAAATTTTCGGCGGTTCATGAACCGCTGAAAGAAACGCTCGATGCGGGGGCAGAATCCTTCTTGCAGGAAATGGTCGAAACCGAACATTTCTCCGGCGTCGTCATGGTCGCCCAAGGCGGCCAGATTTTACACAGGCGCGCCTACAATCCCCGATCTGACGACTATAAAATCCATGCCGCGAGCCGGCTTCATGTGGGCTCTCTCGGCAAGCAGTTCACCGCCGCCGCGATCATGCAGCAGGTGGAGGCAGGCGCGGTGCAGCTTGAGGGCGGTATCAACCATTTCCTGCCCATGGCCCATCGGGCCGAGATATGGCAAGGGATCAACGTCGAGCATCTCCTAGCGCACACAAGCGGCATACCCGATTATGCCTTGACGCGCGATTATTACGATGTCGTCGACGGGTGGGCATCGGGCTCCACAATCGTAGGAATGATCGCCGAGGCGAAGACGCAGCCGCTCCTTTTTAATCCGGGAACGCAATTTCGTTATTGCAACCTTGGTTACACGCTTCTGGGCGAGATTATCGAGGTTGCGACCGGCCTCAGATATGCGGATTACATCAAGGCCGCGCTTCTCGATCCCTTGGGAATGGCGAACTCGCAGATTCACAATGAGAATTATGTTCGCCTGCCGGGCGACGCTGTCGGTCTCCAATGGGATGCAAGACGAAGCTGCCATGTCAGGAACGAGACGGCATCCCTCCCGGTTACGCCGGCGGATGGCGGCCTCATCACGACGCTGGACGATTTTTTGCGGTGGGCGGCGGTCTACAGATCGTTGACCCACCCGAAGCTGTCAAAGCCATCACTCGAACGCCTGCTCGCGCAGGCCGCACCCGCAGAGACATATGCATGGCCCGAGCGGAACATGCGGGGTCAAGGCTTTTACGGCTTGGGGCTTATGCGAAGCGGAGACCTGATAATGCATGAAGGATCCATCGTCGGCTTCAGAAGCTTCTTCATCTACGGACGCGATGACGATCTGCTGATTTCGGTGTTTTCCAACAACACCTATAACGATGTGTTCCGGATCGCCTCCGGTCTGTTCTCGCTGCATGTGCCCTCGGCCTCGCAGGCCAATCAAGCGGGCGGCACGTAGGGTCTGAGTGACCGCAAATGCCCGCGTAGCCACCGCATGAATCTTGCGAGGCTAAGTGCGCCATCTGAGCAAATCGGGTCAGGCAGATGCGGGGACATGCCGGAAATAGCTTTACCTCGGCTAGTGGGCCGGCATGGACCGCGGGAGGATTAATTTGCCGCGGGAAGCAATGCTCGACGCCCGAGCAGGACGGTACCCAGCCAACCATTCCCTGAAAAGTTCAGGTCGTTCTGAATGTCCAAAATTACGCGTCAACGTGTATCAGCAGGAATATTCTGCTGATGGACGGAGATAAAGTGAGCGGCGCCAGACTTCCTTTGATGGTTGGCTGGCACCGGGTTGCCCACTTTATTTCCGTTCTCATTCATGAATTTAGAAATTGAGGCGTATTGTTGCCCCGATGGTGCGCGGGCGGCCGAGGAGCTCCCGATTATCGGGAATTTCGGTGTCCACGATCAACAACTGCTTCGTGTCAAAAATGTTCGAGGCAAAAACCTCGGCCTGGATCTCGGGCGTAATGTCGAGGCCCAGCCGGGCATCGAACACCGCAAAATCTCCTCCCGGCTCGGCTGTTGCCGTGGCGCCTGGAAAACGGTTGAAATAGCCCGAGAGATATTTCCCATCGACGCGGGCAAATCCTTCCCGTTCGAAGAGAGAAAAGTCATATTGAACGCCAGCCTGGACACTCCAGCGAGGAATGCCCGGCAGCCGGTCGCCTTTGCGACCACCAACCCCGTTACCCGGTGGAGAGTCGGTCTCCAGTTTCGCGTCGGTGAAGGAGCCCGATGCATTGATTGTCACGCTGCTGAAGGGCCGCACAGTAAAATCGAGCTCCACGCCCTTGCTGGTGGCCTTGCCGGCGTTTCCGGAGAAGGAAAACCCACATGTAGGGAGGACGAAACCGGTTTGTATGTCCGTCCAGTCGATATAGAACGCCGAAGCATTGAAGCTGGCGCGACCCCCGGCGAACGTCCGTTTGATGCCGGCTTCATAATTCCAGAGCGTGTCCGATTTCACCGAGGCGGGAACCTCCGTCAGGCCGAGCGCTGCAAGGTCCGCAGCACAGGTCGAGGGCAACGGATTGTTCGGGACGCCGAGCCGGAATCCCTTTGCAGCGCGGACATAATAGAGACTGTTGCGATCGGGCTTGAACTCGATCTGGAAATTAGGTGTTTTGACCGATTCCGACGCCTTGATAATATAGGAGTCTGTACCGCCGTTGAGGGCGCCTTCTGCGAAACCAATAGTCGTACGCTCGAACTTCGCAATACGAAGACCTGCCGAGATGCGGACGGTGTCGACAGGCTTGACAGCAATTTCGCTGAACGCTGCGAGCTGGTCGGCCTTGTTACGCTCGGTGAACCGGTAAAAAATGTCATCTGGTCCAAGCGACGTGCCTGTCAAAACAGCGGCATATTCAGAGCGCGAAGCGGGCGTGCCCAGCCATTGCAAATCTTGCAGCACGTTCGACTTTGAATGCAGGAAGAAGCCACCGAAAAGGACGGACAAAGGTTTGTCCGGGTCCGTTGCAACGCGAATTTCTTGCGAAAACGCCTTGCTCTTATTGTCATCGGGCAAGACAATCGGGCCGCCAAGAAAATAGGCTGACACGTCCCGTGACTGGAGCTGCGCGCGCGTAAGATAGGCTGTTGCAGACGTGATCGTCGCGACATCCAGATCGACGGTTGCAGTGGCATTGTAAAGCTGAAAGCTATCCTTCAAACGCTCCTGCGTCATCCGCGACTGGACATAGTCGCCAGCCAAAGGGAGGTTCTCGGGCAACCCGTCGGCAACCGCTCGCTGATAAAGCGCTCCGACAACAAATTTGAACTGATCATTCGGTTTGAACGTGAGACTGGCACGGCCGCCACGGATATCAGTCGAGTTTGCATTCTTGTCGTCCCGGGCCGGAACGCCGAAGGCGGATACGCCGACATCCGTCCACGAGGCACCCCCGAGCGCCGCTACCGGCTGGTCGGGATCGGGCGATCCCGAAAAATAATTGTCGATGAAGCCAGCGTCGCGATAATGATAGGCTGTAACTCTCGCGGCTAGCGTCTCCCCCAATGGTAGGTTCAGCGCTCCGGCGACATTGTGACTGATGCCGCCATGGGTTGTCGACGCGACCGAAGCTTCGCCCTTGACTTGCCATTCGCCGATCAGGGCTTCCGCAGGGACCACCTTGATGGTGCCGCCCATCGATCCCGCGCCATATAAGGTCCCTTGCGGACCGCGAAGAACTTCAACGCGTTCGACGTCGAAGGTTCTGAGGTCCGGGAAACCGTTGGCGCCGAATCCGAGGCCGTTGGTCACCGGCGTCTCGCCGATATAGAAGGCGACCGTCGGATTGCCGGTGCTGCCAGGTGCCGCGACCCCGCGAATGACGACGGTATTTCTTCCTGCGCCGCTGTCCAGGATGACGACGCTGGGTTGGGCCAGCAGATAGTCGCCCATTCGGCTATATCCGCGCTTTTCAATGGCGTCAGTTCCCAAAGCTGTAATGCTGAGCGGAACGTCCTGGATACGCTCGGCACGCTTTTGTGCCGTTACGACGATCTCAGGAATGGCTTCTCCGCTCTGTGGAGCCTGTGCGTAAACTGTTGCGGGCATTGCTGCCGCCCCGAGCACCCACAACCGGAGTATCCGGGTTGAACTGCGGAATGGCCGCGCTGCTTCTAAATTCTTCATCTCCCTGGGCCCTTTCAGTTAATTTAGGTCGATGGAGGAATAGAAGCGGCCGCAATAAATGTGTTTGATCGCCGGAGAATGTCTTTTGCCAACCCGAGATGTGGCGCATGTGCCGTTAAATTGACACAGGGTCGTCGTCTGCGCCGAGGTGCGTCGCGGGCGCTGTGGCGAACATACCGACCGAAACATTTTCCGACTCTAGGGCAAGCGTTCGAAGACCGATGACCGGCGTGGTCTAATTACCGATAGTCCAGAAAGAGAACGACTCATGCAAGGCGGGTACATCCCCTGGTCGCTATGCCAACGCCTTGTGGCTTAGTCGGCTGGTTCAATCGAATTCCGGCAGGGCGAACGGACGAAGCGCCTGCGGCCATCGCGAAAGCTGCATCATTCGTTCCTGACCGGACATTTGGCTCGGACGCGTCTCACCAAGAGCGTCTTAATGCCGGAGGGTCGAGCGTTCACTCTTCGGCGTCACCCCGAAATGTCGCTTGTACGCAACACTGAAGTTGCAGGAATGCTCATAACCGACCTCGAATGCGATTTCGGTGACGGACATGTTGCAACGACGAAGCAGCCGCCTTGCTTCTTCCATCCTGCGATTTCGCACATATTCGAAAACCGTCATGCCATAGACGGCCCTGAAGGCTTGGGAGAGCTTCGACTCATTTGTCCCGGCATTGCGGGCCAAGGCCTGCATGACCAGCGGCTCGGCATAATTGTTGTCGATGTGAAGCCTGGTTCTCTCCACCTTTGCAAGGGTCCGCTCATCCAGAAGGCCAAGCGGCGCCGGCGCGGAAGAGGCAAGTTGTCCCCACAGGTCGCAAACCAGCTCAATCGCACGTGCTTCGACATATGCTCTGCGCGTGATCCCCTGAAATGCCATCTTCTGCAAGGATCGGACACTGCCCAGCATTTCGGGCGTCAATCTCGCCGCTTCCGCAAACCACGCTCCGTCGCTATCCGATTGGCATCGGTCGAGCATGGACGGCCACTCCCCCCGCGCAATTCCCAGCCGTTCGATCAACATCGAAGGGTCGCACACGGCAGTGACGGCAAAACTGGGGCGAGCCGCGATCTGGCTGCGCTTTGACACACCCCGCCCATGGTAGCAAAACACGGACATCGGGCCCTCCACCACGACGTCCGACGTTCCTGGAACGGAGTAACAGGCCGATCCTTGCGCCTGGAAGTGAAACTTGAGCAAGCCGTCGCCGGATTCAACATCTTCGAACTCGGATGCGGAATCGAAACGCGACAATCCGACCAACATGCCCGGACCGCATTGAATGAATTCAATCTGGGGACCGGCGCCAGGCATCTCCATCATAACCACTGCCTCCTGCTGCGCGGCCCGACCTACGGGCGAGTAAAACCTATATTATCGAGGCGTTTTCTCCAAATGGAAAAATTTTGCCAATCCGGCGAACGCATTTCATTCTTATTCTCTCCAGATCACTCGAGAATTTTGTTTCCTCAAAGGACATGCGGCCGAGCGGATGACACCGGATAGGACGCCCGGAATAAGCCTGTGGGGATCATCGTGCGTCAAAAGACCGTAAGTCTGAGCAATCTTGTCCGCACGCTGCGTCAGAAGAAGGGCTGGACGCTCCGAGAGATGAGCAAACTTGTCGGTATCCCGCCTTCGACCCTCGCGAAGGTTGAACATGACAGGCTATCGCTGAATTATGAGAAGCTGCAACAGCTCGCGTCCGGTCTGGGGCTGAGTCTATCGGAGCTTTTTGGCGAGGCCGAAGGGATCCCGCGTCCTGCCGAGGCGACGGTAAACGCCCGCAGGAGCGTGACAGGCGAAAATAACTGCGTCCACATTGCTACGTCGAACTATGATTATCGTTATCTCTGCGCAGATCTCTCGCAATGTGGCATGGCGCCGATATTAATCCGTATCAAAGCGAGGAGATGGGAAGAACTCGATCAATTCTCCCGCCGTTCGGGGGAAGAGTTCGTGTATGTCCTCGAGGGTCAAATCGACGTGCATACCGAATGCTACTGCCCGATAACGATCGAGACCGGGCAAGGCATTTATCTCGACAGCTCGATGAGCCACGCCTTTCTTGCTCGTGATTGCGACGAAGCGCTTGTTTTGGCGGTTTGCTCGGGTGACAATTCGGATCTGTTCGATCAACTCGTCACGCTTGCGGATGGAGAAGTGCGGCGACGTTTCCCAGCCTACCCGCTAGGCCGATAGGAGGTGGCCAGACACCTCCTCTTTGATGTCGATGCCTTCTCGTCGCGTTTAACTCTTTGACGCGATTGACTGGGCGCATCCTCGCGCCCGACCGAGGGTACTTGCCACTATCGTCTTCTAAAGACGCGCGGCCAGCAACCGATCCAAACCGGCATCTTCCACGCCGACCTTTTCGAGGCGCGGGTAACGCAGGCCGCCATGATAGTCGATGACGACATCACGATAGCGCGCGCCACTTTTCACCAAAAGCCGGATCGGCGTTTTTGTGTCTTTTACGGCCTTGATTGCCGCGATGAGCCGGTCATCTGAATATTCGCGGCCATCAACGGCGACGACCATATCGGCAACGTCCAGGCCCGCCGCGAACGCTGGCGAGTCCCAGGTCACTGCGCTGATCGCTCCGGCCTTGCCCATCACGAGCCCCAGCGAATAGCTGAGGTCAGTCTGGTTTCGGCTCTTTTGCGCGCTCTTGAATGATGTGGTTGGCTCGTCGGTGTAGATGAGGCGATAGCCATTCGCTTCCAACCCCGCCAGCGGCGCGCGATCGCTCAGACCCTCCAGCCGCGTCTTCAGCAGCTGCGCCCAGTCATAGGGCTGGATGGCGTTCAACGCCGCGACCACCTGATCGAAATCATAGGTCAGGACACCCCAGTCGCCCTCGCGCATGCCGAAGAAGGCGGCAGCGAAATCGTCGAGCGATTTTTTTCCCCCCGATTGCCGGCGCAGCACCGCATCGACCTCGAGCCACAGCAGAAGCCCCTCATTGTAATAATCCTCGGAGCGCTGCCAGCTGACCCATCCCTTAGGGCGCCGCCGCGTGATGATCGGATCGTTGGTGGTGTCGATCAGAGGCCGCCAGGTTCGTGCGGGACGGTTGTCGAGCCCGGCGGCGATGCTCGCCAGGATGTCGAGCGTATCCTGTTTCGACACAATCCCCGATCGCGCCTGAAGCACATAGCCCCAAAGCTGCGTCTGTCCCTCGTAAACCCAGAGCAGCGAGTCGCGCATCGGCATCCTGAAATCCGGCGTCCATGCGTCGGCGCCGCGGCGAAACTTGCCGTTCCAGCTATGCGTCAACTCGTGCGGCAGGAGGTTGCGCGAACCCGGCCCATCGCTCCATTTTGCAAAATAGCCGGGCTTCACGGCGTTTTCTGAACTGCGGTGGTGCTCGAGCCCAATCCCTCCCATCTCGTCGGTGATCGCCAGCAGAAATTCATATTTGTCGTAATGCTGGGCACCGAACAGCTTCACCGCCTGTTCGATGAGCCTTCGGTGCGCGTCGATCTGCTCGGGCTTGGCTTCCAGCTCCTCCTGATCGTCGGCGAAGACGTTCAAATCGACCCGGTCGGATAACTTCCACTCGCGGTAATAGCGCCCCGCGAAGGCCGGAGAGTCGACGAGCGTTTCATAGTTCGTCGTCTCATAGA
>Ga0247823_10001778_pt1 | contig 17776 bp, 8 predicted proteins | sample 13C_PalmiticAcid_2_FD_192426 | JGI IMG/M metagenome (GOLD analysis project Ga0247823, IMG submission 192426) | Soil microbial communities from agricultural site in Penn Yan, New York, United States - 13C_PalmiticAcid_Day30 | ecosystem: Environmental > Terrestrial > Soil > Agricultural land... | reverse complement strand
CGATCCACTCGAAGCCGTACCGGTGGGCCATCTGCTCGATGAGCTCGGCGGATGCGACGTACGCCGTGTTCACCGCCATCGTCAGCGTGAAGCTCGCCAGGGCTCCGACCATCAGCGCGAACACCGGACCGTTGAGAAGGAGCGCGAGGTACGTGATGAGGTCGCCCTCGTGCGCCGCGTGATCGATGCCGGGGTACGATAGGGCGATCGCGGAGATCAGCGGAGTGACGACGCCGACGGTCAGGCCGAGGAAGAGGTACGATCGACGGATGTCGTGCCAGTTGCGAACGAGTCCCGCGGTCTGCAGGACCGACTCGACGCCCGAGTACGCGAGGATGCAGCTCGAGATGCCGACGACGATGAAGACGACGTTGTGTCCGATCGCGCGGATGCTGTCGCTGGCGAAGTGGCTTCCGACATCGGTGAAGCTCGAAGCCATAATCCCCCAGCCCTCGGTCGGCATGTCGACGATGCCGCTGGCGATGAGCGTCAGGAGAATGAACGCGGCGGCGGTGAAGATCGCGAACGTGAACCGGGCGCTCTCGCGAATGCCGGCGATGTTGAGCAGGCAGACGCCCCAGATGATCGCCATCTGGAACGGGAGGTCACCGAGCATCGCCAGGTCGAAGCCGACGACCGAGTGGGCGTTCGACACCGCCGACACCGTCGAGATGCTCGCCGTCAGAATGTAGTCGACGAGGATCGACGCCACCGCCACGAACGACATCACCGGTCCCAGGACGAGGTAGCTGAACGAGTAGACGCCGCCGCCCCTGATGCCGTGCTTCTCGAGAATGCGCGCAATCTCGGTGAGGCGGGTGGAGACGAGGCGAATGACCACGGACGTGAACGCGATGAAGAAGATCGCGTTGGTGCCGATGAACCGGTGCGCCTCGGCCGGTGCGTAGTAGATCGATGTCAGCTCGTCCATGAGCGTGATCACCGCCACCGCCACCCACGTCAGATACCACTTCCCACCTTCGAGGCTCGCCAGCAGGTTCTTCTTCCGCCAGAGATAGAAGAACAGGGCCGCCAGCGCAGCATTGATCGCGATCAGGACCGGGAGCTTCATGTCGAGTCGTCGTCTGACAGTTCACATCGACCGCAGTCTGCGGTCGATGAAAAATGCCACGCGCGATGCACCTGGTTCTTTACGGGATCTTGATGTCCTCGGCGGACGTCTTGACAACGCTCTGACCGCGATGGAGCCAGATTGCTTATGGGAGGAGGCGGCGCGCACGACGCCGTCAGCAAGGAACAGGCTGTACACTCATGGACACGAACCACATCAGCCGACTCATCGCCGTGCTCGCCGAGGCCGCTGGCCGCGAACACGACCATACCGTTTTCGCCGACGATGCGGCCGGCCGGCAACGGACGATCGAGCTGCTTGAAAGCCTCGGTTTCATCGAGGCCCGCAGCGGCTCGCCCGAGCTTGGCGAATCGGCCGACTGGGCGTATATCACGGGGATCACCGAGATGGGGCGCATGGAACTCGACGAGCTGCTGCAGACGCGAGCGACGCCGGAGGGCGAATCGTCAACGAAGCGCAGTCGAGGGGTTATCGCCCGAGTCCTCACCTGCCTGGGTTTCTAGGATCGTGATTCCGGCGTACCGTCGTCCATCGAAACGGGCGGCGTCATCGAGGGGTCCTCGGATTTCATTTCCCTGCCATGACTATTATTGCCCGGGGCCGGCGCCGCGGTTCTCAACGGATGCTGAGACGTTCGGCGAGCCGCGCGTCAATGTCCTTGCGCTCAACCTGGCTCTCGAAGCGGCGCAGACGACTCGGTAACACACATGCCGGAATCTTCCGATCCAGCGCGTCCGTCCGCCGATGCAATCCTGGCGCGAGTCTCTCGCGGCGATCGCGACCATGAGGGGCATCTCAAGATCTTTCTCGGCATGGCGCCCGGCGTCGGCAAGACCTATACGATGCTCGAGGCCGCGCGTGCGCGCGCGATGGCCGGCGATCACGTCGTCGTCGGCGTCGCCGAGACGCACGGACGGATTGAGACCGCCGAACAGTTGCTCGGAATGGACATCGTCCCGCGTCGCACCGTCGAACATCGCGGCACGCGGCTCGAGGAGATGGACGTCGACGCGATCCTGGAGCGACGCCCGCAGCTCGCGATCGTCGACGAGCTCGCGCATACGAACGCCCCCGGAAGCCGGCACCCGAAGCGCTGTCAGGACGTCTACGAGCTGCTCGCCGCCGGCATCGACGTCTATACCACCGTCAACATCCAGCATCTCGAAAGTCTCAACGACGCGGTCGCGCAGATCACTGGCGTGCGCGTGCGCGAGACGCTCCCGGACACGATGCTCGAGCGGGCCGACGAGGTGGAGCTCGTCGATCTCCCGGTCGAGGAGCTCATCGAGCGGCTGGGCGAGGGAAAAGTCTACTTCCCGGAGCAGGCGCAGCGCGCCACGCAACAGTACTTCCGTGAAGGAAACCTCAACGCCCTGCGCCAGCTCGCGCTGCGCTACGTGGCCGGCCGCGTCGATCGCGACATGCACACGTACATGCGCGCGCACGCGATTCCGGGACCGTGGCCGACGAACGAGCGGCTGATGGTCAGCGTGAGCCCGAGTCCGCTGTCTCCGCGACTGGTTCGCGCGACCCGACGCATGGCCGAGCGGCGTGCTTCGGAATGGTACGCCGTGTACGTCGAGACGCCCGCACAGAATCGCCTGGCCGAGGCCGATCGTGCGCGGGTTGCCGACACGCTACGCCTCGCCGAGTCCCTCGGCGGTCACGCGGTGACGCTGCCGGGCTCCGACATCGCCGAGGAGCTCCTCCGCTTCGCGCAGGTGCAGAACATCACGGAGATCGTCGTCGGTCGCTCGATGCGATCGTGGTGGATCGAGCTCGTGCGCGGATCGATCGTCCCGCGCCTGGTGCGCAACACGTTCGGCATCGACGTCTATGTCGTCACGGCGGAGGACGACGGCGGACCCACGGAGCGCGCGGCGGCCGTGACGCCCGAGGCGCCTCGGCACATCGCGCTCGGCCAATACGCGTGGGCGACGCTTGCCGTCGCCGTCGCGGCCGGGCTCGCCGGCATCCTGCGCAGTGAGCTCGGCGTGGCGAACCTCTCGATGGTCTTTCTCGTCGCGGTGCTCTTCGTCGCGATTCGCTGGGGACTTCGCGCGTCGATCGCCGCGTCGCTCATCAGCGTGCTCGTCTACGACTTCCTCTACGTCCCGCCGTTCCACACCTTCACGATCGACAGCCCGCAGGACGTCCTCGCCCTGACAGTCTTCCTCATCGTCGCCATCCTGACGTCGAATCTGACCGGCCGCATTCGCGACCAGTCGGAGGCCGCGCGGCGTCGGGAGGCACGCACATCCGCGCTGTACAACCTGTCCCGCCGGATCGCCGGGTCCTTCGACGTGGCGGCCATCGCCAACGTCATCGTCGCCGAGGTCGCGACGTACCTGGATGCCAGGGTGTCGCTGCTGGTGCGCGACGACGAGCGACTCGTCGAGCGCGCCGCGACGGCGGGCGTGGGACTCTCGGAATCAGAGATGGCGGCGGCCACGTGGAGCCTTCGGCACGAGCGGATCGCCGGAAGCGGCACCGACACACTCCCCGGCGAGAAGTGGCTCTATGTTCCTCTGCGCAGCGCGGGTCGCACCGTCGGCGTCATGGCGCTCTGCGTCGAGTCCGCGGCACGACTTCTCGATCCGGATCAACGGCGGATGGTCGAGGCGTTTGCGGACCTGGCTGCCGTGGCACTCGAGCGCGCGCGACTGGCCGGCGAGATCGAGCAGGCCGCGATGATCACCGAGCGCGAGCGGCTGCAGTCGCTTCTGCTCTCGTCGATCTCGCACGATCTGCGGACGCCGCTGGCCTCGATCGTCGGGGCGGCCTCGAGCCTCGTCGAGGGCGTCGACCGGTACGATCGCGCGACCCGGCAGGATCTCGCGCTGACGATCCGCGAGGAGGGCGAGAGACTCGACCGCTTCGTCGGAAACCTCCTCGACGCCACGCGGCTCGAGGCAGGCGCGTTGCGGCTGACGCGGGACTGGGTCGAGCCGGGCGACCTCGTGAGCTCGGCGCTGCGCTCGCTCGGACAGCGGCTCGGCCGGCATGAGGTCGTGCTCGATCTGCCACCGACGCTTCCGATGATCAACGTCGACTTCGTGCTGGTCGAGCAGGTCCTCGTCAACATCCTCGACAACGCCGTGAAGTATTCGCCCGACGACTCGAAGGTGCGCGTCGAAGGCTGGCACGACGACGAGTCGCAGTTCATCGCGATCACCGACGAGGGACCGGGCATTCCCCCGGAGGATCTCGAGCGGGTCTTCGACCGGTTCTATCGGGTTCAGCACAGCGACAAGCGATCGGCCGGCACAGGGCTCGGATTGTCGATCTGTCGCGGGATCATGAGCGAGCACGGCGGCACGATCACGGCGCAGAGCCCGGTCGAGAACGGGCGCGGAACGCGGATCGTTCTGCGATTCCCGTCCGCAGTCGCCTCGCCATCGCCCGTGGGTGCGGAGGAGCGATCATGACGGAGAACGTCGTCACCATCCTCGTCGTCGACGACGAGCCGCAGATCCGACGGTTCCTTCGCGCGACGCTCTCATCGCACGGCTATCGCGTGATCGAGGCCGAGTCCGGTCGCGGAGCGCTCGAGCGGATCACGATGGATCGTCCGGATCTGGTGATCCTCGATCTCGGACTGCCCGACATCGACGGCGCCGAGGTCCTGCGACGCGTCCGCGAGTGGTCCACGATCCCGGTCGTCGTGCTCTCGGTGCGCGCCAGCGAGCGCGACAAGGTCGACGCCCTCGATCTCGGGGCCGACGACTACCTGACGAAGCCGTTCGGCACCGGCGAGCTGCTCGCGCGAATCCGCACGGCGCTGCGCCATCAGGTGCAGGCGCAATCCGACGAGCCGGTGTTCCGGTACGGCCCGCTCGTCGTCGACCTGGCGCGCCGGCTGGTGACGGTCAACGACATCGACGTGCGCCTGACGCCGACGGAGTACGACCTGCTCCGCGTCCTGGTCACGCACGCGGGCAGGGTGCTCACCCACAAATTCCTCCTCAGCGAGGTCTGGGGAGCCGCCTTCGTCGGACAGACCCACTACCTCCGCGTCTTCATCGGGACGCTTCGCCAGAAGATCGAGCCCGATCCCTCACGTCCCCGCATCGTCCTCACCGAGCCGGGCGTCGGCTACCGTCTGCAGGTCGAGGAATAGGCGCCGGCATCCTCCCAGGGCAAATTCACCCGTTGCGCTCACCCATCGGGGTGAACCGGCTCACCCCGGCCTCCCGGTACGTTTGTTCATCCTGAAACGCGGGCCCCCGTTGTCCCCGCGCGACGAACTGAACCGATGAACCGACCGAGGAACGACGCATGGAACTGGCACGACGCAACGGACCGTTGCACCGTCTGATGACGGTCCTGTATTCGATCATCGCGACCCTTGCGGTCGCATTCCTTCTGGCGCTTCCGGCGCTGATGTGGACCGGATGCTCACGCAGCGCGACGGCCGACGGCACGGCGCTCGACACGACCGGAGCGCGCGTGGTCGCCGCCAGCGACGGCGGCGCCGGGTCAACCGACGCCGCCGGCTCGAAGGTCGAGCGCGGCGCGTACATGGTCACGATCGGCGGCTGCAACGACTGCCACACGCCGCTGAAGATGGGCGAGAAGGGACCAGAGCCTGACATGAGCCGCATGCTCTCGGGGCATCCCGAGACGCTGCAGCTTCCGAACGATCCGAAGGTCGAGAAGGGATGGGACGGCATGACCGCCGCGACGACCGGCACGGCCTTCCACGGCGGCTGGGGGACGAGCTTCGCGATGAATCTCACGCCCGACTCGCTGACGGGCATCGGCACGTGGACCGAGGAGATGTTCATCAAGACCATCCGCAGCGGCAAGCACTGGGGAGCAGGACGGCCGATCATGCCGCCGATGCCGTGGTTCAACTACGCGAAGCTCTCCGACGAGGACATCAGCGCGGTCTACGCCTACCTGCGCTCGATTCCGCCGATCGTCAATCACGTGCAGCCGTACCGACCGCCGCAGCAGCCGGTCGCGGCGAAGTAATCCAGACGAACGCAGAGGAGACGTTCCCCTCGGGGCCATCCGCGGAGCTCAGCCGCGCGGGTGGCCCCGATTCTCGTTGGGCAACGGTCGCGCGGTGGCAGTCGGATCGTTATCATTGCCAACCCCTCCCGAATCTCCGTCCAACAATCGCTGCGGTGATCCTCATGGCCAGTTCCAATCGCGCCCGGTGGCGTCGACTCGTACCCGCACTTCTCATGCTCCTCGTGGTGTCGACCGAGGCGATGGCTCAGACCGTCGAGGGGGATCAGTCGGTCGTCGTGAAGGGACGTCGCAAGATCGTCGTCGATCAGGACGACACCGAGGTCATCGGCACGAACAAGAACGAGAAGGTCGTCGGCAATCGCACCGAGACGACGACCGGCGGCGTGATCGTGTCGATCGCGCGCACCTACGCCGCGACGATCGGCGAGAGCGCGACGACGACGGTGGGCGCCAGCAGTGAGCTCCGCGTGGGCGTCGACCACAAGCTGCTCGTCGGTCGCAATTACGACGAGACGATCGGCGGCGCGCAGACCGTCGCGGTCGGCGCGGCGCGCACCGTGACCGTCGGCGGCACGCAGTCCGAGCGCGTGACCGGCTCGCACAGCCTGATCGTCGGCGCGGCGCAGTCGACGACGGTTGGTGGCGCACAGTCGCTGGCCGTCACCACCGCGCAGACGACGACCGTCGGCGGAGCGCAGAACACGACCGTCGGTGCGGCGCAGTCGACGACCGTCGGCACGACGCAGGCAGTGAGCGTCGGCGGGGCGCAGACGGTCAGCGTCGGTGCGGCTCAGACGGTCACCGTCGGCGGCATGCAGATCGTCAACGTCAACGGGGCGCAGAAGATCACCGTCGGCGGTGGCCGCACCGAGCAGATCACGGGCGCCGATGCAGTGACCGTCACCGGGGCGCAGACGATCCGCGCGAAGACGGTCGAGATCGTCGGCGACGATCAGATCACGCTTCGAACCGGCTCGGCCTCGATCGTCATGAAGAAGGATGGCTCGATCATCATCACCGGCTCGAGCGTCGACGTGCGCGCCTCCGGCGACGTGATCATCAAGGGAAGCAAGATCTCGCAGAACTGAGCGCGGGGGGATTCCCGATCGGCATTCGTAGGTTTGACGAGGTCACCACGAGCGCGCGCCTGCGTGCTCGCCGATATCCCGGAGCCGTCCCATGCCCGCTACGCCTCAGACAGCCAGCGTTCCCGGCCGATTCGTCGCGCGGGCCCATCGCCTCTCGTGGGTTGCGGGCCTTATCGCGCTGGCCATCGGCGTGATGGTACTCGTCGGCTGGGCGCTGGATATCGCGATCCTCAAGAGTCCGACGGGCACGTTGACGATGAAGGCGAACGCCGCGCTCGCGCTCGCGCTTGCGGGCATCTCGCTGTTCGGACTGCACGGCGTTCGCGAGCCCGCCGAGCCCTGGCTGCGGTCGCTGCTGCGCGGCGCGTTCATCGGCGCCGGCGGCGTTGTCGGTGTGCTCGGCCTGCTCACGCTTTCGGAGCATGTCTTCGGTGTCGATCTCGGCATCGACCAGATGCTGGCCTACGAGCCCGCCGGCGCGCTCGCTACCGCGAGTCCCGGTCGCTTCGGAGTGCCCGCATCGGTCTGCTTCAGCTCGTTCGGCGTCGCGCTGGTGCTGGCGCATCTGCGTCGCGCGATCGCCGCGATCCAGGTAATCGCCGTCGGTGTGTTGCTGTGGGCGCTGCTCGCGTTCATGGGGTACCTCTACGCCGCGGCCGAGCTCTACACGATCACGCGTGTCACCGCCATCGCCGCGCATACCGCCGTGACGCTCGGCGTCCTCGCCGTCGGTCTGCTGGCCGCGTTCGCCGACCGGGGTCTCGTCGCGGCAATCGGTTCCGATCGCGAGGGTGGACGACTCGCCCGACGCGCGATGCTCGCGGCGATCGTCACGCCGATCGTGCTCGGGTGGTTCTTCGTCTTCATGCAGCGCCAGGGCTTCTACGACATTGGCTTCGCCGTCGCGATGCTCGTCGTCGCGATCGTCATCATCGTCAGCCTCGTGATCGGTCACGGCGCAGTGCGTCTCGATCGTGAGGCCCGACAGCGCATGCTCGCCGAGGCGAGGCTCGGACTCAACGAGGCACGGCTCCGCCAGCTCACCACGCTCATCGACCTCTCGCACGATCCGATCCTCGTCTGGGATCTCGACGGAGGCATCGTCGAGTGGAACACGGGCTGCGAGCGCCTTTACGGCTACACGCGCGAAGAGGTGATCGGCAGGCCGAGCGATCTGCTTTTCGGCGCCGAGGGAGGCCGCAACGCGGCGATGCGCGAGTTGCTCGAGCGCAATCTCTTCTGGTCCGGCGAGGTCCGCCACACGACGCGCGGCGGCAGGACGGTGACCGTCGAGAGCCGGCAACAGCTCATGCCGACCGAGGGGCGCCGGCTCGTGCTCGAGTCGAATCGCGACGTCACCGAGCGGCGGCGTCTGGAGATCGAGCTCGCCGAGCTGCTGCGTCGCGAGCAGCTCGCCCGCATCGCCGCGGAGGAGTCGGCCCGGCTGAAGGACGAGTTCCTCGCCACTGTCTCGCACGAGCTACGCACGCCGCTCAACGCCATCCTCGGATGGGTGACGCTGTTGCGCACCGAGGAGATCGACGCGCAGACGGGCTCGACGGCGCTCGAGACGATCGAGCGCAACGCGAGGATCCAGGCCGAGCTCGTCAACGACATCCTCGACGTCTCGCGCATCGTCGCCGGCAAGCTGCAGCTCGCGCGGGCTCCACTGCGCCTGGCGTCGGTCGTCGAGGCCGCGATCGACACCGTGCGGCCGGCCGCGACGGCGAAGCATCTCGATGTCTCCGTCACGGTCGACGAGCCGGACCTCATCGTCGCCGGCGACGCCGACCGGCTTCAGCAGATCGTCTGGAATCTCATGTCGAACGCCGTGAAGTTCACACCGGCCGGCGGATCGATCCGGATCGTTCAGGAGCGTGCCGGCTCGAACGTCCGGCTTACCGTTGCGGACAGCGGCTGCGGAATCACGCCGGAGTTCCTTCCCTTCGTCTTCGAGCGGTTCCTGCAGGCCGACGGATCGCGCACGCGCCGCCACGGCGGGCTCGGCCTCGGCCTGGCGATCGCGCGCCACCTCGCCGAGCTCCACGGTGGCACGATCGTCGCCGCGAGCGACGGAACCGACCGTGGCTCGACCTTCACGCTCGAGCTGCCGCTCGAAGCCGGGCTCACGCTCGACGCTGCGAGCGACGTGGCATCGAAGCCGGTCGACGGGACACGGGTGCGCGGAGAGCGGGGGCTGGAGGGAGTGCGTGTGCTGGTCGTCGACGACGAGGCCGACGCGCGCGCGATGCTGCGGGGAATCCTCGAGCATCATGGTGCGGTGGTGACGGTGGCCGACGGCGCGCGCGAGGCGATGCGGCACGTGCAGGCGTGGCGCCCGCAGGTTCTCCTCTGCGACATCGGCATGCCCGAGGAGGATGGCTATTCATTGATCGGAAGGGTGCGCGGCATGGGCGCCGATGGCGCGGGCGTACCGGCGATCGCGCTGACCGGCTATGCTCGCGCCGGCGAGCGCGAGCGCGCCATCGACGCCGGGTTCCATCGCTTCCTGGCCAAGCCCATCGAGGCCGACACGCTCGTCGCGATGATCAACGACGTTCTCGAGCCCGAGGCGACCCGCTGATGTGCCGCTGCTCGTGCACCGAGCGGAGCACGGCGCGGAGCTTCTCAGGATCGACCGGTTTGACGAAGTGATGCGCGAACCCGGCCTCGCGCGTGCGCCGGCGATCCTCCTCCTGCCCGTACCCCGTCACCGCGATCAGCGGGACGCGGTCGAGCGAACGGTCCTCACGCAGCCGGCTTGCGACCTCGAAGCCATCGAGCCGCGGCAGTCCGATGTCCAGCAGTACGACGTCGGGATGATAGGCGCCGGCGGCCTCGACCGCGCTGACGCCGTCGTGCGCCATGCGCGCATCGTAACCCCACATCCGCACGAAGAGCATCATGCTGATCGCCGCATCGACGTTGTCGTCGACGATCAGCACACGCATGGCGGCCCCGGTGTCGGATATGTCCTTCGACGACGTCTCGGTCGCGGAGGTGTCGTGTGCGGCGCGCTCGTGCAGGGGCAGCGTGACACGGAACTCGGTGCCGAGTCCCACCCCGTCACTCGACGCCTCGACACTGCCGCCGTGCATTTCGACGAGTCGGCGCACCAGCGTCAGTCCGATGCCGAGCCCGCCCTCGGAGCGATCGAGTGTGCGATCGCCCTGCGCGAAGAGATCGAAGATCTTCGGCAGGAACTCCGCGGCGATCCCGACACCGTTGTCGCGAACGCAGATGATCGCGTCGTGACCCTCGGCCCTGGCCGACACCTCGATGCGGCCTCCCTCCGGCGTGTACTTCGCGGCGTTGTTGAGAAGGTTGACGATGATCTGCGAGAGTCGCGTTGCGTCGCCGTCGACACATATCGGCTCGGACGGAATGTCGATGACGAGCTGGTGGCGGCGGCGCTCGACCAGCGGACGGCTGGTCTCGACCGCCTGGGCGACGAGCGCGGTGACCTCGACGGTCTCGCGCTGCAGCCTGATGCTGCCGCTGGTGACGCGGCTGACCTCGAGCAGGTCATCGACGAGGCGGGAGAGCTGACCGACCTGTCGCTCGATGACGTCGCGCAGGTATCGCAGCTCGGGATCGTCGATCGTTTTGACGTGGAGCATGTAGACGGCGTTGCTGATCGGAGCCAGCGGATTGCGCAGCTCGTGCGAGAGCATCGCGAGGAACTCGAGCATCCGTCGCTCGGCGAGCTCGAGCGCTTCGACCCGCTTGCGCTCGGTCATGTCGCGGGTGACCTTCGCGAAGCCCGTGAGCGCGCCGTCCTCGGTGAACAGCGCAGTGATCACCACGTTCGCCCAGAACATCGTGCCGTCCTTGCGCACGCGCCACCCTTCGTCCTCGAACCGACCTTCCTTGCGCGTGACCTCGAGCTCGTACGCCGGAAAGTCCGCCTCGATCTGCTCGCGCGGATAGAACACCGAGAAGTGCCGGCCGATGATCTCATCGGCGCGGTATCCCTTGATGCGCTCCGCTCCCGCGTTCCAGCTCGTGACGTAGCCTTCGGTGTCGAGCATGAAGATCGCGTAGTCGCGGACGCTTTCGACAAGGAGCCGGAATCGCTCCTCGCTTGCCTTCAACGGCTCGGCGTCTCCTGGTCTTGGGTTGGCCATGAGGGCAGTTTTGTTCGATGTGGGGACGAAGCCTGAAGCGCGCGCCGGCCGCAGCGCCGGAGTGCAACCAGATTTACACAGCCATAATCGGGCCGCAGCACGCCGGGAGCGTTCGCCGGCCGGCGGCGGTCGCCTCCGGGGGTCCTGAAAACGCGAAGGGCCGCCCGTGGATGGGCGGCCCTCGGCGAACATGGCGGGTAGGCGCGGCTACTTCCGCTTCTTCGGCGTTGCATCACCGGAGCGGCCCGGCGCCGTTGCACCGCCGCTCTTCAGAAGGATCTGCCGGCTGTCCTCCTTGACGACGCTGTTGTAAAACGACTTGTAGCGGTCGTACTCCTCCGGAACGACGATCCCCTTCTTGTAGATGTAGCGCCGCATCGCCGTCAGGGTGCGGCCGCTGACCGTGTAGGAGATCGAGTACTCGGCGATCGGCGTGCTCAGCTCCTGCTTCGCCGGAAGCTCGACCGGCACGACGCCGGCGGGCAGCGCGATCTCGATGCGCTCGGAGATCGTGTCGGCGCTCGGCCAGTAGTCGTAGGCGTACTCGCGACGCTCGTACGACAGGGCCTGGTCGGCGCTCGCCGACGTCTGCCACGGCAGCTTCATCGTCTTGAACGATCCGACCTCGTCGAGGAACTCCGGCGCCTCGAATCGATACGTGTAGCCGGCGCTCAGCAGCGGCGCGTCGATGCCGTCGGTCTCGAGCGAGACGAGCTTCGCGTTCGGGAACTCCTCGCCGAGCGAGGCGAGCATCGACTTCTCGCGGTCGCGCTTCGACTCGTCGCGGAAGGCGCCGCGGATGCTCGCGGCGATCCCGCCCGTTCCCTCGAGACGACGCTCGCCGGTCAGGGCGTTGTTCTCGGAGAGGTCGAACTTCGCGGCGACCGTGAGGTTACGCGCGATCAGCCCGTTCGACGGCAGGTGCTCCGGCGCGGTCACGCCGGGACGCACCAGCAGCATGAACGCGCCGCGGTCGCCGTCGGGCAGCGAGCCGTACGGGTAGTTGTTCGCCGTCAGGTCGAGGTAGCGGATGCCGCCGTCGGTCTCGACGCCGACGATGCAGTGATTGAACGGGATCGACGGAAGCACGACCGTGTTCAATCCCTCGTCGCGCGTGTTGAGCAGCACGTGGTGCGCGGTGATGCCGACCTCTCCGAGCATCGCGACGCAGAGTGTGGCGACGTCCTTGCAGTCGCCGATGCGGTTGACGAGCACGTCGCGCGCCTTCTGCGGAACGTGCGAGCCCTGGCGGAACGGCACGCTGCTGTAGCGGATGTTCTCCGTGATGAACTCGTAGACCGCGCGGATCTTGTCGGTCGTCGTCGCCTTCTCGCGACCGGCCATCAACTGCTGGACCGCTTCCTTGACCTCGAACGACGCCTTCGTCTTCGAGCGCGTCAGGTCGCGATACCACTCGACGAGATACGCCCAGTCCTTGATCGAGCTGATGTGCAGCGCCTTGCTGACGTCGCTGTAGGCGGGCATGCCGTACTCGTAGGAGATCGCCGGCAGATCGCGCTGCGTCCACTGGTAGAGCACGCCGTCGTCGACGCCGGTCTTCAGCGGCTCGACCTGCATGTTCTGGGTCGTGTAGCGGAAGTCGAAATCCTTCGGCATCAGCAGCGCATAGCGCACCTGGCGCGCGGGATAGAATCCGTTGAAGTGATACGTGTCCCAGAAGTGACCCGACAGTCGTCCGGCGTAGTGGTTCTTGACGCGCCACTTCATCCGGATCAGATCGTTCGGCTCGAGCGACTTGAAGACGAGGCTGTTGTCTTCGATGTCGGCTTTGATCTCCGTTCCGTCCGGCTTGATCGCCACGGCCTTCTCGATCGTGAGCACCTCGGAGTAGCCGTTGTAGGGAATCGAGTACTCCTTCCACTCGTCGATCGCGAGGTTGTTGAAGAGCTTGACGACGTACTCCTGCGACGACTCCGAGGCGCCGCCCTCATAGACGACGCGCTGGGCATCGTCGACGAGGATGACCCCCTTGTCGCTGGGATACTCCTCGGCCGACGGCGCGGCGGCGATCAGGCTGTCGATGTTGAGCGCGGGGATCTGTTCGAAGATCGAGCGCTTGCCCTCGAGCTCGCGCAGCTTCGCGCGTGTGTCGTAGTCGGTGGGATAGTACGAGAGCGCCGTGCGGTAGGCGGCGATGGCGGCGGCCGTGTTGCCGCGGATGCGCTCGATCTCGCCGATGCGCGCCCAGTACGTCGCACTGCCCGGTCCAATCGCCATCGCGCGACGGACGAGCTCGTAGGCCTCGTCGTACTGCCGCGCGGAGAAGTAGGTCGTCGACATCGCGTAGATGTAGCCCGGCGCGGCGGGATCGAGCTCCAGCAGGCGGTCGTAGATCTCGCGCCAGCGGTCGACGTCGGACTTCGTCTGCAGGTACAGTCCGGCGAGCGCGCGAGCAGTCTCCGGATCGTAGTCCTTCTCGAGATACTGCTCGTACATCCGGATCGATCCGTCGGCGCTGTTGGTGGTCTGCGCGTCGACGTACGAGCGCATCTTCAGGAATTCGAGGTTCTCGGGATAGCGCTTGTACGCTTCGAGGATCAGCTCGATCACCTGCTCGCTCTGCTTCTTCGCGCTCGCAAGGCGGATCTTCATCTCGAGCGTCTTCTCGCCGTCACCAAGCACGCGCTCCATGTCGGCGAGCATCCTGCCGGCCTGCTCGAGATCCTCGGTCTCGAGGAACTGGTTGAACTTGAACTCGATCGCGCTCGGGACGCCTTTGTCGACGTCGTGGATGCGCTCGAGCGTCTGCTGCACCTCGTCGTACTTGCGCCCGCGGACGTAGGCCTCGAGCTGGCGGTCGAGCAGCAGCGCGTTGTTCGGCGCCAGTCGCAGCGCGTCGCGCAGCGTCAGCTCGGCGTCGGTCGCGTTGTCGTTGAACAGATACGCGCTCGCAAGGAGCAGGTAGTTCTCGAGATGCGAGGGATTGGCCGCGATGCGCGCGCGGAAGAACGCCTCGGCGAAGTTCTCGACGTCGCGGTGCGTCGCGCCCGGCTTGGCGGTGTACGACTGCGGCTCGCTGGAATACTTCAGGCCCGGAACCGGCTCGCCGCGCTGGTCGGTGATGCGCAGCAGGAAATTGCAGCGGTCGATGTCCGATAGCCCGCACTTGATCAGCACGCGATTCCATCCCGCCTGAAGCTGCGTCTCGGCGATGTAGGTGTCGAGGTCGTTGTTGCGCTCCTCCGATTCCTCGATCACCTCTTCGTCGTTGAGAAACGCGCGGAACGAACCCGACGTGCCGATGCGGAAGTGCACACGCGCCGGAGCAGGCGAGTACACGAAGGTGTTCGCATAGTAGATCGCGTCGGAGGTGCCGAACGAGCGCATGAAGTCGATCCAGTGATCGCGCCGCAGCGCCGACGGTCGGAACCACTCCGTCGGCACGCCGTTCTTCCCCTTGTACCGCGCGGTCGCCTCGTAGGCTCCCTCCGGCGGGTAGACGTTGACGTGACCCGAGGCCGAGGTGTTGTCGAACGGACCGATCAGCGTCCACTCGTTGACCGCGTTGAGCCGATCGCTGTGCGCGATGAGCCCGTCGAGGTCGTTGCGGCGCTCCGACCACGAGGCGAGCACCTCGTTGGCCATGGCCTTGAGGATGCCGAGGGAATCCGCCTTCGTCGCGAGGCCGCGCTTGAGCTCGAGCGCATCGTCGGGCTCCGAAAGCATGGGAGCATACCAGCTCGCGTAGATGAACGGGTAGACATCAGGCTCCGACTCGAGCGCGTTGCGAAACGAGCGCAGTGCCTGATCGTGCCGACGTTGCAGCGAGTACAGCAGGGCAAGGCCGAGGTGGGCGCGCGAGCTGCGCGCGTCCTTCTCGAGGGCTTCATTGAAGCGGCGCTCGACGAGCGCCTGGTCGCCCTGCTCCCATGCCTTCCAGGCATCGTCGAGCAGCGCGTCGGCGGGTTCGGGTAATGGCGTCGCATTGAGCGACGGAGCGGCGAGCGCGAGCGCAACGGCGGCGAGCGACGCGAGGAGAAGGCGAGCGTTCATGTGGTTTCCGGGTGCTTGGTTCCACTTCCGCCCGGGAGGGCGGCCATGGGATTGTCGTCAGGGGAAAGGCGTGGTCGCCGTACGCAACCGGGGGGAGGCGGCGTGGGAACCGGAGGCGTGGAAGATACGGTCTGACGGGTGACGGGGAAATGCCTCCGCGGCAAAGGGCGCCCCTGTCATCCCCCAGGGGATCTTTCCTTGGTGGCGTGTCGCCGAAGGACGCGATGGGGGCGGTGCGGGTTCTTCTTCGCGGCGGCCGCCGGCAGCCGCCCTCGCACAACCACACCGGCCCACATGCGGCCGTCGCACTTGAAGAAAGGCCGCCTCCGGGGGTGACAGTGAAGCGCCGCCTCAGGTCGACCGTCGCCACCGCGCCACCAGCTTCCACGCCTCCCTCAGCCACAGCACCGAGCTCGCGACCGCGGCGCACTGCAGCCAGTCTCCGGCGTCGATCGCGACCGTGCCGAAGGCGCTCTGCATGAACGGGGCGTAGACCACCGCGACCTGCATCGCGAGCGAGAACACGATCGCCGCGAGCAGCCATCGGTTCGAGGACAGTCCCGCGAAGGCGCTGCGCTCGTCGGAGCGGGCGTTGAAGACGTTGAAGAGCTGGAAGAAGATGAGCGTCGTGAACGCCATCGTCTGGGCGTACGCGAGGTTGCCGGTGCCGTCGATGAGTCCGGCGGGCAGGCTCGCGTCGAGGACGAGCAGTGTGCCGACGGCCATGATCGCGCCGACGAATCCGATGCCGCGCCACATGCGTGGGGTGATCACACGCTCGTGCGACGGGCGTGGCGGACAGCCCATGAGTCCGGGCGAGGGATCGTCGACGCCGAGCGCGAGCGCCGGCAGTCCGTCCGTGATGAGGTTGATGAACAGAATCTGCGTCGCCAGCAGCGGCAGCACGACGACGCCACCGTGCGGCGCCAGGCCGATGACGTCGGCGAGGAGCACGCCGAGGAACATCGTGAGCACCTCGCCGATGTTCGAGGAGAGCAGATAGCGGAGGAACTTCCGGATGTTGTCGAAGATCGCCCGGCCCTCCTCGACCGCGGCGACGATCGTGGCGAAGTTGTCGTCGGCGAGCACCATATCGGCGGCCTTCTTCGAGACGTCGGTGCCGGTGATCCCCATCGCGATGCCGATGTCGGCACTGCGCAGCGCGGGAGCGTCGTTGACGCCGTCGCCGGTCATCGCGACGAGCTCGCCGTTGCGCTGCAGTGCGTCGACGATGCGGAGCTTGTGCGAGGGATCGACGCGCGCGAAAACCGAGACCTCGCGCACGGCGGCGTCGAGCTCGTCGTCGGTCATTCGCTCGATGTCCGATCCGCTCAGCGCCGTCGCATCGCCGGTGATGCCGAGCTCGCGCGCGATCACGGCCGCGGTCGTCGGATGATCGCCCGTGATCATCAGCGGACGGATCCCTGCGCGTCGCGCCCGCTGGACGGCGTCGGCGGCCTCGGGTCGAGGTGGATCGATCATGCCGATCAGTCCGAGAAAGACGAGCTCGCCCTCGACGTGCCCGCCGATGCTCTCCACGTCGAATCCATCCACCGGAATCGATCGCGCCGCAACGCCGAGCGTTCGCAATGCTGCCTGCGCCATCTCTTCGATCTCACGGAGAATCTCCGCGCGACGAGCGTCGTCGAGCGCCCGCGGCGTCTCGCCGAGCATCTCTTCGGTGCACCGCGCCAGGAGCACGTCGGGCGCGCCCTTGGTGAACAGGAGCATTCGCTCCGGTCGCTCACTGTCGGTGTGCAGCGTGCTCATCAGCTTGCGCTCCGACGAGAACGGGATCTCGCCGACGCGCGCGAGCCGCTCCGCGAGCGCGTCGGCCTCGAGACCGGCCTTGCGGGCCGCGACGATGAGGGCGCCCTCGGTCGGATCGCCCTGGATGCTCCATCGCCCCGACGATTGCTGGAGCACCGAGTTGCTGGCACGGTCGGCCGCCGCGAGGGCGCGAACGAGCTCGGCGCGAAGGGGATCGTCGATGGCGCCGCCGCCTTCGGCCACGACGGCGCCCGTGGGCTCGTAGCCCGAGCCCTCGAAGCGCACCCGTCCGCTCGCGGTCGCGACGACGCGCACGGCCATCTCGTTGCGCGTGAGCGTGCCGGTCTTGTCCGAGGCGATGATGCTGGCGGAGCCGAGGGATTCGACGGCGGAGAGATGGCGGATGATCGCGTTGCGGCGCGCCATGCGCTGCACGCCGATCGAGAGCACGGCGGTGACGACAGCGGGCAGGCCCTCGGGTACGGCGGCGACCGCGAGCGCGACGCCGAGAATCAGCACGTCGAAGATCGCGTGCATGCCCTCGACGCGCTCGACCAGGAGGATCGTCGCGACCATCACGACGGCGATCGCAACCACGACGAGTCCGAGGAGCCTTCCGGTGCGATCGAGCTCGCGCTGCAGTGGCGTGCGGTCCTCCGGCGTCTCGCCGAGCATCCGCGCGATGGTGCCCATCTCCGTCCGCA
>Ga0247823_10001776_pt1 | contig 17795 bp, 22 predicted proteins | sample 13C_PalmiticAcid_2_FD_192426 | JGI IMG/M metagenome (GOLD analysis project Ga0247823, IMG submission 192426) | Soil microbial communities from agricultural site in Penn Yan, New York, United States - 13C_PalmiticAcid_Day30 | ecosystem: Environmental > Terrestrial > Soil > Agricultural land... | reverse complement strand
GCTTGGCCGATCCGAGCGCATCGACTTCCGTCTGCTGACAGTGGAAGAACGGCGGCAAACCCTACGAGAGAGAGTTGATGATTGATGGGCGCGACCACCGGATGGGCTATGCGGTAGCGTACGGAGTTTCGACCTTGTTGCGGTTACCGTCCATCCAGCACTGGGATGGCTGTACAGCGGTCGAAGGGACCGGGCATTGAGTTGGAGACACCCGGTGGTTTGAACTACATGATCGTTCACAACGACGAGACCGCAACCTGCCTTGGCATTCCGGCCGTTGAGGTCGAAGCCGCGCCGCGATGGTCGGAGATTGACTAACACCGCGATTGGGGCTATGTTCATCCGAACCATAACGGAGCACTCCATGCGCTACCTCATCCCTGCGCTCCTCGTCTTGTTCGCGATGTCGGTTCGTGCAGCGACTCTCAACGTCTCGTTCACCGATGGCGACGGCCGAACTTGCAACGCCGAGATCGTGATCGACGACGACACCCACCACGCCGTGGCCGTGAAAGGAGCCGACTATGAAGGCCGTGAGTACAGCTTCAATTTACAGGCGTTCACTGCAACTGAGTGGGCCGCGTGTGGCTCGAAGATGTACTACTACAGCTTCGGCGGTTGCTGGTACATGATTTCGCCGAGTCAGGAGGGGGTCATCTGCGGTGTGTACCGATATGGCGGCCCCGGTTATAGCTCGGCGATGTATTCGTACCGCTTGATCGACCCCGCGTCTCAGTCGGATACGACGACAGACGCACGGCCCGAACACAACTGAGTCCGATGAGTTCTGTCGTGATGCGGGATGGCCCGGCCGCTGAATGCTTCCGGGCCGCGACCAGATCAAAGTGCCCCGACTGCTCCTGCGGCCGGGGCGTCGTCGTATATGGGCGCGATGTCCACGTCTCCCTGACCGTGATCACCGGGTCGTGAACCATCGTGGGGATGTCGAGGAGTCCAGCGAAGCGTATCGTCATCACCGTCAAGTCGGTCATGTCATTGGACACAACCGGGTGATCGAGGTCATCGCCCGCGTGTCCCAGTGCCGGATACGGGACGAGCGATCGTCGGTCATGGTCGCGAAGACCGGGGTCGGTGAAGATGCTGGTTATGGAGGGATACAAAGACGTGGGGGTGATGGACAGCGTTGAAACAACCGGGTGGATTTCATCTATCCGCGTGACACCTTCGTGCTTACGGTCGCCTGATATGCAGGGCGACACCGTGATGGCGATGGGGGTCATCACGTTGATCACGAGTCGGTGTGGGAAGGGGTGGGGATCATCGGCGGATGGGAACAACCGACTGGTTTACGTGATACAGGTGATCTTGGGCACAGGTCGGTGATCTCAAGGGGGTGTCGAGTAGGAGGTGGGTGCAGCAGGTTGCGAAGGTTGGGAACCAACCGGGTGTTGAAGGGGTATGGCGGCACCGAGGTCATTGGAAAAGTTCAAACAACCGGGTGACGGCCTGACCCGATTTTGTTATGCAGGCGCATCAACGACGCCGGTCAGGTTCGGCGCGTGGGTAGCGATTCGCGCCTGACACCTAAACGGTCGGCTCTCTTGGGTGGGGGGAAAAGCCCATCTACAATATAGATAGTATTGTGAATGGGTAAATCCCCCCACCCCAAGGCGATCTCAACGACTGATAGCGTCAAACCACTCTTCGATCGGTTTGATCGTTGCACCGGGGACGGGAAAATTGGATAACACCGTCACCTTGGCATTGGTTCGGGCAAGCCTTGGCCGTCCGACTGCCTGTAGCAGTTCGATCAAGGAGCACTGTATCTCCCGAAGGATCGAGCCCTCGGGATACGACTGGAACCAGAACTTGCGACCATTCCTCTGGACGAGGCGTCGTGTAAACACCCGGTCGTTCTCGCTCGGGGTCTCGCCCATCGCGACGGCGTACATGAGGTGAGCTACAGGATGTGTATGCGGAGTGCCGACGATCACCATATCCTGTCCCTTCCAGACATCGCGCCCTGCGAGAGAACCGAAGGTCCCGACGACGTTCAGACCGGCTTTGCGAAACCGCTCAGCGAATGCCTTGAAGGTAATCACGGGATTGTCTCCGGCGATGCGCTTCACTTTGGCGATCGACTCCGGCTTGTTCAGACTGGTACGTGAAAACGATTCGACGCAGTATTGGGTGAGATCGCCACGGTTCTCAACAAGGCCGAGATCGTGAACCTTGAGTCGATCCCCGAAAAGGAGTTGATACAGCTTCACCGATGCCGTGGCTGACATGACCACGATCTTGCGATCGGTCGGCAACTCGCGCACGGTGATGTACTGGATCGTGTCCAGACGCTTCGCATCCCCGCGCACGATGAAGTACGAGCATCGAAGGAAACCCATCACACCCGGTAGTGGACTATGCGACTGGGAATGCTCAAGCAGTCCTTGCTCGATGGCGTCAATGTTCTCGAAGCTGAGGTCGTTCAGCTTGTGGATCGACCCATCGCACTGCATTACCGTCTTGGTGACCAGCTTCGTGAACCGCTTCTTGTCGGACTTGCTCACATTGGAAAGTCCCTGCACGATGGTGTCGGTACGTTTGAGGTCATCTTCCGAAACCTCCCCCGACTTCAACAACGTGGGAATGATGTCCTCGTCGATGATGGCCGTACGCTTGTCGTCGCCCATACCCATCCACCGCTCGTGCGTCGTTACGACGGTGCCGCTCTTGTCGTCGTAGAACTCGGCAAGCTCGTTCAGATAGGCATCGACCCATTCGTGCCTGTGCCTGACTGAGTTCAGATACTTGATCACAGCCGTGGTGCTGCCGAGTGCGTACGATCTCTCGATGTACTGGATCATCTCGTCGGGAATGTTCTCGGGAAGCGCCGGAGACCGTAGTACCTCTACGCCACGGTCGTGGATGCGCTTAGCGACATCGCCGCATAAGGCGATCGTGGGGGTTGCCACGACTACGCCCTGATGCACGGTGTGCTCGACGGTCTGTCCGTGAGCGTCGATCCACGGGATCGTGAACAACGTATCTCGCGCTTCCAAATACGTCTCGGTCTTGCCAGTTCCGACTGGCACTCTGAACAGGTGAACGTCGGTATCGTCACTCGCCATGACCTTCTCGAAGCGTTCTCGCAGGTCAGCAGCCACTTCATCGACAGGACGCGAAGTCTCCTCGGAGGTGGTGATCACCAACCCCCGGCGATGTTTGGCCGTCGCAACGAGATTCGGAGACGCTTCCTCGACCTCGGCTTCAGGATAGAAGCTCACGTAATTCTGAGGGTACTGGTAACGGCTCACGTAGCGGATCATCGCCTCGTACTTCGCTTCATCATATCCGCCCGCTCGAATCCCTTCCATGAACCGCTTACGTCCACCCTCAAGGTGGACGAGGTTCGAGGCGATGCCGAAGAGAACGTCGTTGCTGAACCGAACCTCTCCGGTGTAGAACTCGCGGAACAGCCGGGAGTTCTCAAGGAGACGATCCCAGTCGATGCTCTCGACCAGCGAGCCCGGCGCGTCACGCTCCTCTGGCTTCGGATTGATGACGCGATCGTCGGTCTGGACGTGCTCCCTCGTGACGGTGCGAGTGAAGTTGAAACCGATCGCACGGTCACCGATAATGGCAACGCCGACATTGCCGTGCTTGTCTCCGGTGTACTCCCATCCGTAATAGAACTCGGACGCTCGATACTCCCCTCGATCCAGCAAGAAGACATCGGGCAGCCCATTGACGAGGTTGACCCCCATCTTGCGGGACAGTGTGCGCATCCGATCGAGCACGTGCTTCTGGTTCTTGGTCTCGAAAAGGTAGAGTCCGGCAGCCTCGATGACCTTGAGAATGTCAACACGGGCCGAGGCATCCATGTAATGGGCTCGCTTGCCACCGTAGAACATGCTCGCACCGTGCGTACAGGCCATGTCCATCTCAGGGAACAGCCCGGTGAAGGCTTCGAGAATCGCCTTCATGATGCGATACTCCATCACCGGCGACTCCAAGACGAACACTACGCGGAACTTCTCGCGTTCCTCCGTCGATGAGAACGATCGGTAGGAGAAAGCAGGAGGAACCCCGAAGCTCCTCGCACGCTCGATGATCTCCGCACTACTCACATATCCGAAGTTGTCCTTGGCGATCTCCTCGGGTTTGTTGTCGAAGTCGAGAGCGATGACCTGCTGATCCGACCAGTTCTTCACGCAGCGGTGGTCTTCTCTGAAATGAGCAGGTGCCCACGTCTGCCCCGCGCCGACAGCATCTGCCAGTTCCTCGACGGTGACATCAACGGCAAGTCCGCCCAGTGTGAACGTGATGTCCTTCGCGAACTCCTTGCCGGGCTTTGCCGACCACTTGCGGGGATGCAGCGAGACAGTGACGCGATCACTCATCGGTCAGCCCCGTGCAGAACGAGGAACTGCATCACGAGCCGCCACTGAGCTTGGGACGAGGGGATGCCGGATTGGGCAATGAGAACGTCGAGCGCCGTGTCGTTCCCTGAAAAGTCTATGACCGAGCACCAGTCGCGGGCACCGATGGGCCTCCACATGAGTGCGCCACCGGAGATTTGGAGGTCGAGATTATCCACAACGTAGGTAAGGATGTCGTACGTGTTCATAGGGTCCGTGCCTCCGGCTCATGGTCCTCGCCGGGACATAAGCACGCCGACGCGATGTCGGACTGGGCACAGGCGGCGGTACCGGAGCGTCGAGCCGCGTGAGTCATAATAGTATCGGCGAGTTGTGATGACCAAACCTTGCTCATGTTGGCTTCTGGCTTCTGAGAGCATCCCGAACAAGGCGAGTGGTCGATTGATGGAGTATGTATCTGACTCGACGAGCAGCGTGTCAGACACCCGGTTGGTTCCCATGACCAGCCAACTCACGAGCACCCGGTCGTCGCCGTCGAGACCGTGGTCGGCATCCTGCACAACGACATCACCACGAGCACGAAGATCACGTACGCGACGGCAGCCCTTCGAGGACACCTACATTGTGATCGTCACGGCGATGATGATCACCTTCCCCTCGGTTCCGAACGACTGTCGTGCGCCCGGCACGCCGTCGTGAAGGGCGAGGATCGGTGGGGTCGTCGTGGTCGGCGAGCTTGATAACAACCGGGGTGACTGAACCGGCCGGGACGACGTGTCCCGAGCAGGAGAGGTCCGTTCGCCAGTGCGACCTCGGTGACGGACATGGACGAGAAAATCGTGGTGGTTCAGAGAGCAGGGCCCCGTCTTCGTGACAGCGGCGAGTACGCTGACGAGCGCAGGAGGGACCGTCGAGAGTGATCGAGGCGTCAGGGAGATTTCAAACATCCGTGGGACCGAAATCTGACGGCTCACCGTTCGACGGTCGCTTCCTACGGGAGCATCCCTCTGATCTTCCAACCCTCGGGCGACCATCGCAGTATCATCTGGTATGCTCTGCCGCCCCCTCGTTGGTTGTCACGAACGGGCACATCGCCAAGAACGAGGTAGTCATCGTCAGTCAGGCCACCGGGATAGGCCGCCAGCCATGCGAAGAGGATGTAGGCGTTCGCGTGGCGTTGGAAAAGGCTCGTGTCCATGTAGCCCGGCCGACCGTCTTCGCCTCGAAGCGTGTACTGGTCCCGCGTGAAGACTCGGATGTCGTGATGAGCGAGGTATCCTTCGATGGTACTATCTCCGGCTTCGCGAGCCCACTTGACGATCTTCGTCCGAAAGTGCTCGACCGGTGGAAGCCAGTCGCGGCCCACAACGGTATCGACGTACGAATTGATGACCTTGAGGGAATCCCCGAAGAGCGTCATGAACCTGTCAGCATCATGTGCGAGGTACGTCTTCACGATCTCGACGAAAGCATCTGCGGCCTCCTGACGACGGTCGGTCGTCTGGGCAGTGACTGACGAACTGACTATGAGAATGAGGGCGAAGGAAGCCGGTCGGCGTATGTTCACGGTGCTATTCCTACTGGTGAGGCTGAACACAAGCTACGGAATGATAGACTTAGCAGGGAATGACGATAACACCCGGTTGTTGACGATCTTCTGCCCATGCCCAACGTGCATCTGATCCATCCTGAGCATCCCGTCTGGAAGCCAGTCGCGCTCGCCGACCGGGAATGTGTGCCCTACCTCAACAAGCTGTTCAAGCTCGGCTGGTCGCTCATTCCGTTCGACATGGACGGCATCGAGTGGATGATGCTCAGCGTGCCGTTGAAGACGCCAAAGAAGATCGGCCATCGCCCAAACCAAGTCGAGAGGATCAGGGCGATGAGAGAGCCGCACGCCCACGTTGTCGTTCTTCGCCACGATGCTCGCCGCGATCAATTCAGGGCGGTGCTCAAGGAGAGGAATGAGTAGGGCTTCTTCGACTACCGATCGGCCTCGGGGCTCGATCCCACCATCTGGCGATCGGTCTGGGAGGTCGTCATCGACGACATGGCCATGTGCGAAATCTTCGGGAGACGGTTGGATGAGACGTAGCAGACTGGGGCCAGTCGTCGTCACGCTCGCGGTGACACTTGTCGGCTGTGGTGACTTCTGCGAGCCGGGCGACGTGCAGGTCGTCGGTCCCCACGTACGTGGACAACGAGTCGCTGCGTACGTGAGGTATTGCGGTGCGACCGTAGACAATTCGACGGTCGTCCGAGTGTTGCAGCCGGGGGATGGTGTCGATGATGGGGCAGTTGCCTTCCGCTCCTACCACGGCAATGCGATCAGGGTCAGGCGCATCTCCATCGACACCGTAGCGGTCTCCTACATGGGGGATGTGCAGAAGATGGATAAGCATGTCGGCGGCATCACATTCATCTATAACGGGAACGATCAGGAGTTCTTTGATTCGGTTCAACAGAAGTGGCGCGAGCAGCCGAGCAATGGTTCGGTTGACGGCCAGTATCAAAGTGCCCTGATCCGGTAGTCCTACGAGCATGGCTGGTATCGAACACCCGGTTGTTTCAAATACCTGATTATCTTCGCGACCAGCACCTCGATCACAAACCTATTCCGACATGTCCAACCAGTCCAGCATCGACTCGCTCGCTGCCAGTCTCATCCAGATGATCGGCTCGTTCTTCGAGTCGATAACCTCATCACCTTCCAGACCGCTCACCGACTTTAACCCCGGTCACACCAGCATCTACGTGATCTACTCGGCGTCAGGGATACCCCTGTCTGTCGGTCATGTAGCTCGCAACACCACGAGAGGTCGTCAGGCACCTCCTGCAGATGCAGCAGCACTGCGCACGGTGCCGGGTACGGTGTACCGTATGGTCGAGGTTGGAGACGAGGTGTTGGCCGCGAACCTTGCCCGACTGATGGTCGACCTATTCAGCACCATGTTGCCCTTCTCGACCAACGGCAACGAGCGTCGGGTTGTCGTCAACCATGAGGAGCAGATCGCCGAGGTCCCGAAGCGCCGTGGGCGTCGTCCCGGCTCGAAGGGTGCGGCCAAGGGTGGTCGCAAGCGTGGACGGCGAGCGGTCGCTTCTCAGGAGATGTCGCCGGATGGCGCGGTCGCGGCCGTGGCTGAGCCGCCGCGTCGAAGGGGTCGGAAGCCGGGCTCGAAGAACAAGCCGAAGGTGAAGAATGGTGGTGACGTCACGGGCAGCACCCCGAAGCGCAGGGGACGGCCACCGGGGTCCAAGAACCGTCCCAAGTAGGTCGTGATGCGACGTGCCCTGAGATACTTGTCGCTCGCCATCTCACTGCAGTGCTGTACCGCCAGCCCTGAAGGGTCGTCCTCGCGAAGCAGCGATACTCAGAGGAATGAGTTCGTGGTCGCTGCCGGGATATGGGTGTCGCCCGACTCTGATCTCGTGCGTCAACCTGACTTCGCGGGCGGCGGACTCGAAGGTGGCGCGTGGTGGGTGCGCTTTCACGGCGACGGCACTTTCGTGCTTCACGAACGGAACGTCATCATCGACACGAACCTCGTGCACGTGTTCACAGGGACTACCGGGGGAAGAGCCTTGTGCGGCCGGTGGGAGCGTGAGAGCGATAGCACGTGGACTGTGGGCGACATGCAGGTTGCCTACGATGATTTGCCTCGCTCGATGCCCGACGTTGACCGATGGCGGTTGATGCCGGATGGGACGCTGCGATCCAGAGTCCGTGGCCGTGATCGAGTGTTCCGTCGTGATGTCATGATCGACTCGCAGTCGGTCGAGCAGATCGAGAGCATCCCCGAGGGCTGCCGATAGCTATCCGCCTGACTTCATGACGTTCACGACCAACACGATCGACACGTAGTGGAAGCGTACAACCATGAAGGGGTCCGCATCCACCTGACCTGAAAGTACAGGCACAGGAGAAGTTGAGCCCTCATCGCTACGTTTGACTCCGTACAACACCTTGGCACTCGCATCACCACCCGGCAGAATCTCGACCGCGCCCGTCCCAGATTAACCGCCCGACACCCGGTGGTGGTACCCTTCACCGTAGATAGAGGATAAATAGTCCTTCATTTGATATGAGCCGATATAACCCCTTCTCTCGGAATCAGTCGGGATCTGGGAAATTCAACCGTCCAAGGGCCCCAAACACCCGTTGGGTTTCAACGTCCCGAGCCTCCGCAGCACGTATTTCCCCCTCGGGGTCAGTTCCGAACCAACCGATCACCCGGTTGACGCCATCAATGGCGATCTGCGAACACCAGCCACGGCCCTCGACCCATGAGACCCCGATATAAAAACTGGATGCCGCCCTCGCGCTCTGCCGGTTCCGACCTGCCTCACTTCTGAGTATGTACCGCAGGTTCTCTCTACGGTTGTCGAGCAGGTCCCCGACGTGATCGACGAGATACCCGTCCCTCGGCGGCATCACCAGCAAGTGTAGGTAGATCATTTTCCGCTTCCCGTCGTCCTGCCGCTCCATGCGCACGGCGTAACCGGCTCCGTCAGGTCCGCTCGGCCGACGTTTGAACGTCCAGTTCACGTCGCCGTACATGTCCTCGATGTCGTCATCGACCAAGGTGACCATCTGGTTGTGCAGCACGATCTCGCCCACGGTGCTCGAAGGGAATTTTAGTTATGTATCCCCTCGCGGTGGTCCGCATCCTCGGTGGTGATGCTGCGTACAAAATGTGTTCGATAACTGGGCGTTACCGAACAGGTACCTCACCAAGCCTACTTCTACATGCTGACCGACAGCACGAGCATCGTCCCGGCGACCACGACGGCACCGACAGGCTGGATCGAGCTTCACAAGCTCATCGAGGAGTCCGAGCAGTTCAGGCGAGCGGCACGATCTGAGAGAACGTGGAAGGCGTACCGCTCCGACCTGCGTTCCTTCGCAGGGTGGGCCGATCAGCATGGTGTCTCCGCGCTCCCTGCGACACCCGAGACCGTTGTAGCCTACATCACCACCAGTGCATCGAAGTATCGCCCGGCGACCATCCGTCGTCACCTCGCGGCGATCTCGGTCGCGCACAAGCTCGCGGGCCACGAGTCGCCAACGAAGCATCCCGTGGTCAACGAGGTGTTGAAAGGCATCGAGCGCACGATCGGCACCTCACAGACTCGTAAGCGTGCGCTCACTGTGCAGGAGATCAGGCGTATCAGCCGGAAGCTCCCAGACACGAAGCGTGGTGCCCGCGACCGAGCGATCCTGTTGCTCGGCGTTTCAGGAGCCCTTCGACGCTCAGAGATCGTGGGCCTCGACGTGAACGACATTGTGTTCGTCGAGGCGGGCATGGTGGTCACGCTAAGGGTGAGCAAGAGCGATCAGGAACGTGCCGGTGTCGAGATCGGCGTGCCGTACGCAGCGCATGAACTGACCTGCGCGGTTCGGGTGGTGAAGCATTGGTTGGAGGTGGCTTCCATCACCGAGGGCCCGGTGTTTCGTGGTGTCGATCGCGGTGATAGGGTGAGCGACGATCGCCTGAGCGCAAACGGTGTCGCCCGGCTGGTGAAGTCGGCCTGTGCCTCAATTGGCCTCGATGTTCGGAAGGTGGGTGGGCACTCCCTGCGGGCTTCGTACGCTACGATCGGCGCGTCGGCCGGGGTGAGTCCCTTCAGTCTGGCCGAGGGCGGTCGCTGGAAGTCGCTCGACGTGCTGCAGCGGTACGTCCGGCACGCCAACCTCGTGAAGGACAACCCGGTGTCGTCGTTCGGGTTCTGACCTACTCACTGGTGAGGCACCTTGTATATCTCCCCAGAGGCCGGGCCGCGAATCCGGCTCGGGCTCGGCGATCTGACGGTCAATGTCGAGCCGCCTCGCGCAAGGCCGTAGAGTATCAAGGAGATCCATGCCTCTACGGGGACCGGGGGAGACGGCGTGCGCGATGATGCTGACCCTGTATCTCAAGGGCATACATCTCGCATGATGCGGCCTCGGGGAAGGTGATCGTCGAGGAGATGTCTACATCGAGAAGATCGAGGGCGCGGCCGGGAACATGAAGGAGGGCTCTGGTGATCCAGAGCCCGCGAGGAATTTCAAACAACCGGGTGTTGATCGACTGTATCGCCTCACCTGTTAAGCAATCACTTGAGTCGATACTCGATCAGCGTGCGCCGTTCGGCGATCATCGCGAGACAGTAGGACTCCACGAGACCGACTCCCTCCCCGTAGTGCTCGATGCGCGACCCACATCGGGAGTTGAAGAACGGCTCCGAGCGATAGGTGTCTGTGGCGAAGGTGCCCGCTGGTACGGTGATCATCGTGTCCAGCCCCACGACCGTCTTTATATCCGGTACGGTTCGGTCCTCGGTCGTACCGGGAAGCAAAACCAGAGCATAGCCTTGGATCACGGTGTCGCCGACAGCGGGGCTGTGGAGAGCCACATGTGCCGCCGTTTGCCTTCGCGGCCAGACCCACAGTCCACTCGTCCGGTTGATGTACCGGGTCGAATCCTTCGATTCGTACCATATCTCCCCGTACACGGCGACTGCTCGCACGATCTCGATGGTGTCGCGTGCACCTGTATCCGTTTGATAAATCCAGCGATTGCCGACCGCAAGCGGCATCACAGGGTGAGTAGCTGCTGGATCGACCGACCGATCGCAGCCAGATACGATCATGAGGAACAATGCGGTGATTGTGAGTAGCCGTTTCATAGGCGGGTCCCCGATTTGGTTCATCTCCTAAGACTGCGATACCGCCAGTGTGTCGCGCCTTGATGTTATGCTGACCGGAGTCGCGAACTTCCTGCTCAAGCTCGTGCTCGGGGTGGCAATCTACTCGGTGATGGGCTTTGGAATCATCGAGGGGTATCGGAATTGGAAGCCGGGAGCGCATCATGAGGGTCGCGATGGTGTGGCAGCACCGGTAGTCTGCACGGAACCACGTGGTCAACATGACGATGGAGTACTGCAGCCGTGGTCGATGAAGGAAGCCGCGACGTTTCGCTTACAACGTGGGTCTTCATCGCGGCAGGTGTCTTCTTCTTCGCCGGACTGGAACTGTTCGCCATCGGGCATGAGTTCCAGAACGTGCTCGGTCGCGAGCAGCACCTGTACCCGTGGGGATGGGAGGGTGGTGGATGGGCCTACTCCAGTCGTTCGGCCTACATGATGTCGCTCGCGATACAGGCGACCTTCCCGATCACGTGGCTCTTTGGCGCTGGCTTCGCCCGGCGCTCGTGGATGTGGTTCGTATCGACAACCATAACGTGGTTTGCGTACTGGTTGCTGCTCCTCCTTCCGGTCTGACCGCGAACCGGCCAGCGTTCTCAACTCCCCGACCTCTCCTCGCCGCCATCCTCGCCAGCTTCTGCGCCCTCGTGCCGGGTGTTCTGAGGGTCACCATGTAGGGCGAGGTCGGCAAGCTCAACGAGAACCTTCACGCCGTGCTCGGCAGACCGTGGATCGCGAGCGTCGGCCGGTGATCTGCCCATGCTGTCAGGCCGCTCGTGATCACCTTCTCAGCAGACCGCAGGGTCGATCGTCGTGCTCAAGACAGACATCTCGGTCGGTGTCATCGAGACGGTGATGACGGTCGTCGAGGGGGAGTTCGAGGTAGCGAAGGAAGGGCACCGGGCGAGGTGTCGAGGTAGTAGGTGCATCGTCGTGGCAATGTACGCGGTATCGGGAGTTGAGCACTCCGGCCGTCAGTACGGCGTCGGGGTGATCGAGGAGGGGGAGCCATGAGACGATGATGCTGAAGGTCGCAGCGGATTGGTGCCGTGGGGATGGTCGAGATAACCGGGTGAGCGCAAGGTCGTCACCGTTGTCCAAGTGTAGCACCGTCGTCACTATCCACCGGACAGTCGGCGAGCCGCCCTACGTTGTAGACCTTGCTCCATGCACAAGGGCCGCAGCCATAGTCGACTGCGGGCTCAGGAGTCGTAAATGCAATCCTGTCGCCGGGCTGGACCGGCCCAAGAGTGTGTCTGAAGCACCCCAAGCTGTCGTTGGCGATGTTCACGCGAACCGTCATTGGTCCGCCCGGTTGATCGTACGCGTTGTTCGGGACGCCGATGAGGGTCTGGGATGCACGGATTGGCCCTCGGTCCCAGTTGGAGTTCATAACCTGACCCTCGATCGTGAGGACCTTGGTTGAGCAATCGAACTTGATGACGGTGAATTTCACATCGAACCAGTCCATTCGGCAGCTACGGTCCCGCCAGAACAGGCCGTGCCCCATGTAGGTCATCCCCGAGTACACCGAGTCTTCGTACTGCTGCACGAACTGGGCTGGCTCGATGTGGATCACCTGCGCGGGGACAGAGACGATTCCGGCAGCCATGAGCAGGAGAGAAACGCTGGTGAGCTTGAGCACGTTGTAACCTTCGGCAGATAAGTTCGACGAGCTTCGCCATGAGCCACAAGGTACACGGGGGCATGGGTTCCGTTACTGTGAGGATGTAACGGTCGGGATTCCGCTTCGGGCAGCACCTAGTCGATGCGATCGGGGCGATTCACCGAGCCGTCAAATCAGAGGAGACCTGACGGCTTCCTCGGGCGATCCTGTACGTTCCCTGTACGTTCCTTGTACGTTCAGAACTGAAACTCGACGCCATTCGGTGGTCTTAACAGGCATTCGATGACAGTCGGAATCCCTGAATGCCGCGAAAAAACAAAGGGTGACCCTTTTGGGGTCACCCTGTAGCGGTCTCGGCAGGACTCGAACCTGCGACATCAGGTTTAGGAAACCTGCGTTCTATCCTCTGAACTACGAGACCGTGCCGCGATCGAGCCTGTATCGCAGGATCGACCGGAGCCGGACTCGGCCGGAGCGCTCCGCAGATACCCTCGCCCGCGCCGCCGGCGCCTTCCGAGAGCTCGTCGTCCCGGCGATCGGCGCGTCGTGCGCGGCCTCGCGGGGAGGCACTCGGTCGCCGGGACAGACAAGATAGGTAATCGCGACGGCGGAGGAAAAGCGGTTCGCGGGTCGCCAGGGGTCTCCGGTGGCGCGGCGCGCCGTGGCAGCGGGGCCCGCCGTCAGAAGTAGAACCTCGCCACCACGACCGCGTTCGTCGACATCGTCGTGCGGCTCACCTCGTCGTCGTTGGATCCCGACTGCGCCGGCGTCTGCGTGACCTCCGGCGTACCGAACGAGACGTAGTTGAACTGCACCTCGGCGCCGAGGCTGAAGTGGCTGCCGAGCATGTACTCGCCGCCGCTCGCCAGTCCCGCGACGATGTCGGTCTCGCTCGACTCGAGCGTGCTCGGTGTACCGCTACCGAAGTCGACCGACTGCGACGTGCTCGAGAAGACCAGCCCCACGCGGGGTCCGACGTAGATCGCGAACGACTCCGCGGGCTCGATGCGGTAGAAGATCCCGGTGCCGACCCGCGTGACGGTTGCGGTGTATTCGGAGGTCGCCGTCATCGGAGGAGCACCGCCTGGGTCGACCTCCTCGGTCGCCGTCATCGACGTGGTGTAGATGCCCACCTCCGGCTCGATCCGGAACTGCCGCGTCGGCGTGATCGTGACGAGGAGGTTCGTCAGTCCGACGGGAAGGAACGTGGTCGCGTCGCTGTCGATCACGAAGAGCCCGGTCGGATTGAGATTCACGCCGATGCCGATCGGGCGGGGCTCGCGGGCGGTCGGATCCTGTGCGTAGGCTGCCGTCGTCGTGATGATGATGGCGCAGAGCGCGCGGAGCAGGCGGGGACGTCGCATGGCGATCTCCGATGTGAGTGTTGATCCGAAGCGAGGGGTGCTTTCGAAGGGTAGGACAGACGAAGGGGCGATGGCGTAACGACGCGACGGACGGTGCAGTGCCCCGCGAGGAGCGCACTCCGGGTCAACCGGGTGCGGACGCCGAGGGCGCCCGCACCCGTCCCCACTCGATCACCGCAGGCTTTCCGTCAGCTCGCGCAGCCGCTCGGCGATCGGGCCGCGCCAGCCGCGTCCCATGCCCTCGCGGCCCATGGCGTTCTTCGGGAGGAACCCGGCGTGCTCGAGGTGCAGCAGCGTGCCGCCGGAGCCGTCGGGCGTGAGCGTCCAGGTCACGACGGTGTCGAGTGCGTACTCGCCCGCGCCGCCGCGCCATGCGTACGCGAGGCGGTGCGGCTCGTCGACCTCGAGTACCTCGCAGTGGACGATGCCGTCCCAGTTCGGGGCCGGGTTCGCCTGGAAGGTGAACCGGTGTCCGACCGTCGGCTCGAAGTCGTTGGCCATCAGCCAGCGCGCCAGCAGATCCGATTCGGTCAGCGCGCGCCAGACGACGTCCGGCGCCGCGGCTAGCGCGTAGTCGACGACGACCGCGTCGGTGGTTGTTCCTGTGGTTGCATCGCTCACCTGAGTTCCTCCAGCAGTGTTTTGAGGTGTTCGAGGCGCTCGGTCCAGAACGCCTGGTAGTGGCCGAGCCAGTCGACGAGCGGTCGGAGGCCGCGCGGCTCGACGCGGTAGTAGACGTTGCGTCCGGCGCGCCGCTCGCTGACCAGGCCGGCTCCGCGGAGCACGCGCAGGTGCTGCGAGATCGCGGGCTGCGAGACGTCGAAGCCGGACGTCAGCTCGCCGACGGCCGCCTCGCCCCGGCACAGCCGCTCGAAGACGGCCCGCCGCGTGGGATCGCCGAGCGCTCGGAAGATCTGATCCTCTCGGTTCATGCCGGCGAACATACATAAGTGATCGCTTATGAGTCAAGCGTCGCCGTGAGCCGGACCATTCGGAGATCGCCTCCCAGATCGCCATCTTGATCGCTGGACGATCGTGGCGGCGTCGAGGGCCGGCGCCCGTTCGATCCGGTGGAGTACATCACGACCTCAGCAGGTGACGCTATGAACACCGAGCCGACCGATCCCCGGAAGGAGACCTCGTCGATCCCGGCCAATCCGATGGACATCCCGCAGAAGGCCGAGCTGCCCGACGCGGACGAGACCGTGCCGGGCACGATGCCGACCACGGCGCAGGAGGCCGCCGAGGCGACCGGCGACGATCCGCTGGTGCAGGAGCACCACACCGGCCGCAACCACGCCGAGCCCACCGCCGTCACCGGCGCCACGAACGACAACGCCATCGACAGCGAGTACATCGATGTCGGCGGCGGCGACTGACGGCGTCGCAGGGTGATCGCAGAACATCATGACGAGGGCGCCGCCGGCAATTGCCGGCGGCGCCCTCGTCTGCGTTCGTCTCGGTGAGTCGGCTAGCGGATGCGCCGGTACGCCGCCTCGAAGGCCGCGTAGCCTCCGTACGCCAGCAGGCCCAGCGCGATCGCCGCCAGGAGGATCGCGCCGTACGGCTGTCCGGCAACGACCGCGAGCACGCCGCCGGGATCGTGCGCCTCGCGCGGGTCGCTGCTGAGCGCCGCGCTGATGACGAAGATGCCGGCGAGGATGTAGATCGCCCCGCGCGTCGACAGTCCGGTCTTCGAGACGCGCCGCGCCATCGCCTGCTCCTCGGGGTTCATCCGCTGCGTCTCGAGATGCCGCCGGTACTCGCCGCCGAACGCCCGCTGGAACTGTGCCGCTCCGTAGACGATCACGCCTGCGCCGATCAGCACGACGAGCTCCGCGCCGAACGGCAGCTCCAGGAACGACGCCGTCCAGCTTCGCGCCGCGTCGTCGTTGCCGAGGCGCTCGCCGGTGAGCACGCGCGCCGCGACGATCGCGAGCCACCCGTTGATCAGCCCGCCGCCGAAGTATCCCGCCCGCACGAACATCCCCTTGAGCTCGCGCCCCTTGTCCTCGGTGTCGGCGATCGCCTGGACAAAGCGCCAGAGTGCGTAGCCGGCGAAGCCGATCGCCATCAGCACGAGCAGCACTCCGCCGACGAGCCCGCCGCCGTACTCGATGATCGCTCCTTTGGTGTCCGTCGTCCGTCCGCCGATGCCGAGTGCGTACTGTCCGGCGAGCACGCCGATGGTGCCGTAGACGAGCGCCTGGGCCGCGAAGCCGAGACGCGCCGCCGTGGCGATCCATCGCCGGTTCCGCCGGATGACCTTCCCGACCTCCGTGTTCCGCAGTGCTTCGTCCATGCTCTGCGGCAGCAGAACGATCGTGCCATCGGCGTCCCGGCGCGCGGCCGAGTCACAGGATGATGCAATGTCCGCGCGCGGTCGCGGCGCCGATGCTGACATGGATCATAGTTGCGCCGGGGCGGATCGGATAGTTTGGCACCATCGGCTCCGGGTCGCACCGCTGGCGGCATCCAAAGGAGCCATCGTCGAAATCTTCGAGGAACGGACGTGATGAAGCCTACCATGAACCGGCAGTCGGTTGTTCTGGTCTACACCGTGATCGCCGTGGGCGTCGCCCTGCAGTTGCTCGCGATGCTGGCGTTCGTGTCGATGTAGTGACCGCCCGGCCATCCGCCGTTCGAGTCACATGCTATCGGTGGGAGGACGTCATGAAGCGGATCGGGGGAATGTTCGCAGGCGCCGTGCCGCTGGCGCTCACGCTGGGAACGCTCGCGCTGGGAATGCTCGTGACGGGTGCGACGCCGACGATCGGCGCGCCGCAACGCACGGGCGAAGGATTCAGGCTCCTCATCGGCGACGACGTCGAGATCGCGCCGGGGGAATCGGTCGGAACGGTCATGGTGGTCGACGGTGATCTGACCGTCGGCGGCGACGTCGATCACGTGATCGTCGTCAACGGCATCGCGCGCATCGACGACGCGCGCATCGGCGACCTCGTGGTGATCAACGGACAGGCCGACCTCGGCCGCGACGCCGTCGTCGACGGCGGCGTGCAGTTGGTGCAGTCGGTGCTGCTGCGCGATCCGGAGGCGATCGTCCGCGGGGACGTGCGCAACGATACGAGCTTTGCCTTCGGCGCCGGACTCGGCGCGGTGGGGGTGCTCTTCGGCATCGGATACTCGCTGGCGCTGCTGATCGCTGCGGCGCTCTTCGCGGCGGTGCTGCCGCGGGTCGCGCGCGAGGCCGGCACGGCGATGACACACGAGGCCGCGAAGACCGCGCTCGGTGCGCTCGCACTGTGGGTGCTGCTGCCGATGCTCGCGGTGCTGCTCGTCGCGACGGTGGTGGGGATTCCCTTCGCGATCGGCATGCTCATCTTCCTGCTGCCGACGCTCGCGTTCATCGGATACCTCGTCGCCGGCGTCCGACTCGGCGACGCGATCCTCTCGCGCTTCCGCACGCGCGAGCCCGAGGATCATCCCTACGGCGAAGCGCTGCTCGGCATGCTCGTGCTCGTGCTGCTGAGCTGGATTCCCGGCATCGGCGGAGTGATCACCTTCCTCGCCTTCCTCGGCGGCTCCGGCGCCCTGGCCCTCGTCGGCTGGCGCGCGATGCGTGCACACGAGGCGACGCCGGGCGATGCCGCGCCGAGCGTCGGCGGGGTGCCGAGCATGAACTGATCCGATCCGATCCAACCGCCCCGAGCCGCAGATGTGCGGAAGGGTTCTTCGATAGGCGCCCGGGTTCCGAGAGGAGGCCGGGCGTCGTGACCTCACCCCCCTTGCCCCCCTCCCCGACTTCGGGGAGGGGGGCAAGGG
>Ga0247823_10001775_pt1 | contig 17807 bp, 12 predicted proteins | sample 13C_PalmiticAcid_2_FD_192426 | JGI IMG/M metagenome (GOLD analysis project Ga0247823, IMG submission 192426) | Soil microbial communities from agricultural site in Penn Yan, New York, United States - 13C_PalmiticAcid_Day30 | ecosystem: Environmental > Terrestrial > Soil > Agricultural land... | reverse complement strand
AGCCGGCCGCGCAACGCTTCGGGATGGAGCTATGCGAAGCTGCCGAGCTGGGTCGGCTGGGACAGCCATAACGGCATCGCGATGGCGGTCGACGCGGCAGGCCAGCTCCACGTCGCGGCGAACATGCACAACGATCCCCTCGTCTATTTCCGCACGACCGGCGCCGGCGACGTGCGGACGCTGACGCGGGTACCGGTTATGGTCGACGCTCCGAGCGAGCGGAGCATGACCTACCCCCTGTTCCTCATGGACGCCGGCGGGCGGTTGATCTTCAAATATCGCGATGGCGGCAGCGGACGCGGGCGCGAGATCTACAACGTGCTGGACGGCAACGGCTGGAAGCGGCGGCTCGACGCGCCGCTCGCCGACGGCGAAGGCAAAAGCAGCGCCTATTTCGTCGGGCCGGCGCCCGGGCCCGATGGCTGGTTTCACCTGATCTGGGTGTGGCGCGACAGCCCCGATGCGGCGACCAACCATGACCTGTCTTATGCACGCAGCCGCGATCTGGTGCATTGGGAGCGCTCGGACGGTACGGCTTTGTCCCTGCCGATCCGGCCGGGCGATGCCGAGATCGTCGATCCGGTTCCGGTGCGCGGAGGGATGATCAACAACAATACCATGCCCGGCTTCGACGCCGCGGGTCGGCCGCTGATCGCGTTCCACAAGTTCGACGCTGCAGGGAATACCCAGATTTTCATGGCGCGACGCGAGGCGGCAGGCTGGCGAATCGTGCAGGCGAGTGCCTGGAAGGGGTTTCGCTGGGACTTTGGCGGGATGGGATCGCTGGACTTCCGGCTGCGGGTCGGGGCGCCGGCGGCGGAGGGGAAGACGCTCCGCGTGCCGGTGGTGCGCGACGGGAAGCCGATCGACTTGTTGCTCGATGGCGAGACGCTGGCCCGGATCGGCGAGCGGCCGGGTGTGACTTTGGCGGATCGGCTCGCGGCGCGAATCGCGGTGCCGGCGGGGATGCAGCTCAATACCGTCGAGGACGCCTCGGGGATGGCGATCGCGTGGGCGACGCTGCCGCCGAACCGGGATATGCCGCGCGAGGACGTGCCGGAAGCGCAGATGCTGCGGCTGGTATTACCCTAAAGCTAGCAATCCACCTTTCGCTCGGTCGGCGTATGCGGCTGGATGCAGGGGTGCGTGGGATAGGCTTCGAGGTCCAGCTCGGTCGCCTCGCGCACCACTTCCACCCGGTCGCCCGCATCCTTCATCTCGTAGAGCTTGCCGAGCGCAAAGGTGAACGGCCGGTGGAGCACCATCATCAAGCGTCCGTCGAATGCGCGGAAGAGCATGCCGTGACCGCTGTCGCGCCGGACGAGCGGGTCGAGTTGCTCCCATGGCCCCTCGAGCGCGCCCGATTTCGAGCGTGCGACCGACTGGACATAGCCGCGTTCGCCATAGCTCGACCACAGCATCATCAGCGTGCCGGCGGACGTGCGGTAGAATTCGGGGCCGTCGGTCACCCAGACATCGTCGCCATCGGCCTGGCGCTGGCCCTTGGCCCAGGACGCCTCGTTGGCGCGGAACAACAGCCTGGGCGGACCCGCGGCGGCGAGATTGTCGTCGAGCGGGATCGCCTCGATCGTGCCGATCGTGGTTTGCAGCCATTCGTGCGCATAGACCAGCCACGGCTTGCCCGCGGCGTCGACATGGAGCGTACCGTCTAGCGTCATCAGTTCCCTGGGCGCGATCGGCTCGCCGCCCCGAACGACCCGATACGGACCGTCGACCTTGTCGGCGACCGCGAGGATCGTGCCGCGGCGATAGGGTTTGCGATTACCCTCGGGCGGTAGCCTCGCGGCTTCGTCGTGGAAGGTGGTGAAGAGGTACCATTTGCCCTTCCATGCGTGCACCTCGGGCGCCCAGGCGCCGCCTTTGGCCCAGCTGTCCTCGGGCAGTGCGAACGCCACGCGCGGGCGGCTCCAGTACTTCAGGTCCTTGCTGGTATAGACCATCGTGCCGAGCCGGCGATCGCCGGTCATCGCGGCCTCGTTGCGGGTGAACAGGTAATAGGTCTTGCTGGCCTTGTCGGCGACGATGAAGGGATCATGGAGCTGCATCTGCGGCAGCAGCAACGGTGCCTCTGCAGGCGCCGGCTGCGCGGCGACGGGGGCCGCGGCGAGCGCGGCCAGCGCGACGATCAGGAGTCTGAAGCCCATAGCCTCAGCCTCGCCCCGCCTCGATCTCCTCGAGCGATTTGCCTTCGTTGCGCGGCGCCCAGATCAGTCCGATCGCCCCCGAGACCACGAGAAAACCGGTCAGGATCCACGCCAGCCTGGTGAAATCGTTCGCCGCGAGCGCGGGCACTGCGAGGCTCCAGATGCCAAGGCCGATGCGGACGATCGCGAAGGTGGCGCCCTGCGCTGTCGAGCGGATCGCGGTGGGGAACAGCTCGGCCGACCAGAGCTGGAAGAAGCTCTGCGCACCGAAGCCCCCGGCCACGCCCATGATCACGACGTGCAGAATCACGATCTCGAGCTTGAACCCGAAGATCGCGAGCAACGCCATACCGACGACGTGCATCGCCGCCGAGATGCCGAACAGCAGGCGCTGATTGACCTTGTCCGACAAGGTCATGAAGATGGTGAGGATCGACACCATCCCGATCAGGAAATAGCCGGCCGGCAGCATCGTCGCGGTCCATGCCGGCAGATTGTGTTGCGCGATGAGGTAGGGCGTGAAGAAGCCGTTATAGCCCGCCCACAAGTTCCAGAAGCCGTACATCGCGGCGAGGAACAGCATCGCGCCGAGATAGCGCGGACTGAACAATTCGCGCCAGTTTCGACCGAGGGCGGCGCCATCGCTCGCGGCCTGGCTTTCTTCCCAACGCTGCGATTCGCGCATCCGCGAGCGCAGGAAAGTCAGCGCGATCGCGAGCACCGCGAGATGCGCGAACAGCCAGCGTATCCCGGTGATCCCCCATGGCTGGAGGAAATAGGCTGCGACCAGCACCGCGACGGGCCCCAGATACCAGAGCATCTGCGCGACTCCCGAATGCGCGCCGCGCCTGTCGTCGGGTGCCTGCTCGGCGATCAGCGACCATGAGGCGGGAATGTCCGCGCCCACCGCCAGACCTACCAATACGAAGCCCAATACGATCATCCACGCCGACGAGGCGAAGATCAGAAACAGCATGCCGAACGCGTAGAACAGCATGTCGTACTGGTAGATCTTCTTGCGCCCGAACTTGTCGCACAGGATGCCGCCGATCAGCGCACCCACGCCGGCCGAGATCGCGTTCGCGCTGAAGGCGCCGATCAGGCCGATGAAATTATCGGAGAGGCCGTAAATCTCCTTCCACAGCGCGAGCGCCACCGAGCCCGCGACGATCGATCCCGCATCGATGTAGTTGGCGAGGCCGGCGAGGATCGTGTTGCGCCACTTATGGTCCTGGGTGTCGCTCATATGCCCCCTCAGATGCCCAGCCCGAGCCGGTAGATGCGGTCGGCGTTGCGCCCCCACAGCGCGCGGCGCTCGTCATCGCCAAAGTCCGCGGTGATCGCGTCATAGGCGTCGAGATGCTGCGCGAAGCTGCCGAATAATTTGTCGGTCGGGAAGTCGCTGGCGAACATCGCGCGGTCTGTTCCGAACAGCTCGATCGCTTCGAGGATGTACGGTCGCGCCTGATCCACGCTCCACGGGCGGTGGGTGAAGCCCATGCCGGAGAGCTTGGTCGCGACGTTGGGAAGCGCGGCAAGCGCGGCCATGCCGGCGCGCCACTCGTCCCATTCGCCGGGGACGGCCATGCCGGCATGGTTGATAATGATTTGCGTTTCGGGGTGCCGGGCGATCAAATGCGAAAGCTTCGCAAACTGGCCTGGATAGGCCTGAAGGTCGAAGCTCAGCTGATATTTGCCGAGCAGCGCGAAACCGCGCGCCCAGGCTTCGTCCTGCGTCACATCGCGCGCCGAATAGGTGCGGCGGGGGTCGGCGTGCCAATTGACGATATGGCGGATGCCGCGAACGGCGTGGTGTGCGGCGTGCGCGTCGAGCAAAGCCTCGACCCCGGGATCGTCGAGCGCGGCGAAGGCGACGATCGCATTGGGCATGCCGCGCGCGTCTGACAGGCCCTGCAGCCATTCGGTCTCGGCGAGCGCCGCGGAGGCGTCCGCGCCGGCATCGACATGAACGATGCCGCGGACGTCCCAGCCCGCGGCGTCGGCGAGATAATCGTCGAGCAGATAGGTCGTCGCGATCGGCTCGACGCTGCCGTTCGGGCCGTCATCGGCGAAGGGGGGCGTCAGCCACGGATAGGCGATGCGATCCAGGTCCCAGAGATGCACATGGGCATCGATGAACGGCAGATCGCGCGCCACTATTCTCTCCTCCCCCGTGCTCCTGCGAAAGCAGGAGTCCAGAGCCTCACCCGTCTCACTTGCGACTCTGGGCTCCTGCTTTCGCAGGAGCACAAGGTCAGTAGGTCGTCCGGCCGCCCGAGGTGTCGAAAGTCGACGCCGTCGTGAAACTGCATTCCTCGCTCGCCATGAACAGGATCATCGCGGCGCTTTCCTCGGCCTCGCCGAGGCGGCCCATCGGGATCTTCGAGCGCATATAATCGACCTGGCTCGCAGGGAGCTGGTCGAGGATCGGGCTCTCGAACGTGGCGGGGGTCAGCGCGTTGGCGATGATGCCCTTGCCTGCCAGCTCCTTGCCGAGCGACTTGGTGAGGCCGATCACGCCCGCCTTGGATGCCGAGTAAGCCGAGGCGTTGGGATTGCCTTCCTTGCCCGCCACCGAGGCGACGTTGACGATGCGGCCATAGCCGTTCGCCAGCATCTGGGGGATCACTTCGCGGCAGCAATAGAACAGGCCGTTGAGATTGATGTCGATCACGCGCTGCCAGCTATCGAGCGGATATTCGTGCACCGGCGCGGTCGCCCCGGTGATACCGGCCGAGTTGATCAGCACGTCGATACGGCCGAGCGCCGCGGCGCTGTCCGTGGCGGCCCTGGCGACTGCTGCTGGATCGGAAACGTCGAGCGCGACGATGTGCTTCGCGCCGATGTCACTCGCCGCCGTGGCGAGCGCATCGGCGTTCAGGTCCCATAACGCGACCTCACCGCCCTCGGCGATGAAACGGCGCGCCACCGCGAGGCCCAGCCCACCGGTGCCGCCGGTGATGACCGCAGTGCGGCCGGCGAAGCGGCCGGAATAAACGGTCATTCGGCCACCCACGCCACGAATTCCTGGCGCTGCTCGCCAAGCTTTTCGATGCCCAGCGTCACGACGTCACCTGCCTTGAGATACCAAGGCTCGGGCTTCTGGCCGAGACCGACGCCGGGAGGCGTGCCGGTGGTGATGACGTCACCCGGCTCGAGGATCATGAACTGCGAGAGATAAGCGATGATCTGCGCGACGGTGAAGATCATCGTCTTCGTCGATCCGTCCTGCTTGCGCTCGCCATTCACGTCGAGCCACATCGACAGATTCTGGGGATCGCCGACCTCGTCGGCGGTGACCAGCCACGGGCCGATCGGACCAAAGGTCGGAAAGCCCTTGCCCTTGTCCCACGTCGCGCCGCGCTCGGTCTGCCAGTGGCGCTCCGAAATATCGTCGATCACGCAATAGCCGGCGACATGGCTGAGCGCATCGGCTTCCGACACGTAGGAAGCGCGCTTGCCGATGATCACGCCCAGTTCGACTTCCCAATCGGTCTTCTTCGAATCCCTGGGGATCGTCACCGGATCGTTCGGACCCTGGATGCAGGTCACCCATTTCTGGAACACCACAGGCTCTTCGGGAATAGGCAGGTTCGATTCGGCGGCGTGATCGGCATAGTTCAGCCCGATCGCGACGAATTGCCGCGTGCCGGCGACGCAGGCACCGTAGCGCGGATTGCCCTCGACCTTGGGCAGCGACGCCGGGTCGATCGCGGCGAGCTTCGCCAGTCCGGCAGGCGAGATTTCGGCCGGGCCGAGATGGGCGATGACGCCGGACAAGTCGCGGATCGCGCCATCATTGTCGATCAGGCCGGGACGTTCGCTACCGGCGGTTCCAAAACGGCAGAGTTTCATGGGATCGGGTCTCTCGTTCTCAATGCGTGTAAGGGCGGTGCATCGGCAGTTCGCGATTGAGCTCGACCCCGAAGCCGGGCTTGTCGAGCGCGCTCACGTGCAGGCGCCCGTTCACGGGCACCGGCTCGCCGATCAATTGCGGGTGGAACATGGGCACGACTTCGGTCGGCCCGGGATGCATCATCAGGAACTCGGCGAACGGGCTGTTATGCCGGGTGATCACGAAATGGTACGAATAGACCGACGAGCCGTGCGGGATCATCAGCACGCCCTTGCTGTCGGCATAATTGGCGATCTTGATCAGCTCGGTGACGCCGCCGCACCAGCCAACATCGGGCTGGATGATGTCGCAGCACTCCATGTCCATCAGCATGCGGAAGCCCCAGCGGGTCGCCTCGTGCTCGCCGGTGGTGACGAGCAGGCCCTTGGGGGCGTTCTTCTTGAGCGCGGCATAGGCCCAGTAATCGTCGGGGCTGAGCGCTTCCTCGATCCATTTGAGCCCACACTCGTCATACGCTCGGTGGGCGAGCCGGGTGGCATAGTCGAGGTCGAGGCTCATCCAGCAATCGAGCATCAGCCAGAAATCGTCGCCGACGCGTGAGCGCATTTCGGCGAGATCGGCGATGTTCTTGTGCAGCCCTTCGAGCCCCTCGGCCGGGCCGTGGTGGAGCGGCAGCTTGCCGCCGATAAAGCCGAGTTCCTTGGCGACGTCAGGCCGCGCACCAGTGGCGTAGAATTGCAGCTCGTCGCGCACCGCCCCGCCGAGCATCTGATAGACCGGCTCGCCGCGCAATTTGCCGAGAAGATCCCACAAAGCGAGGTCGACGCCCGATATGGCGTTCACCACCAGACCCTTGCGGCCATAATATTGGGTCGAGAAGTACATCTGGTCCCAGATCTTCTCGTACTCCGTCGGGCTGCGGCCCTCGAGAAAGCGCGCGAGGTGCTTCTCGACGATGAACGCGGCGGGCTCGCCCCCGGTGGTCACCGCAAAGCCGATCGTGCCGTCCTCGGCCTCGATCTCGACGATCAAGGTACCGAGCACGTTGATCCCGAAGCTCTGCCGCGACTGGCGATATTCGGGATAGCGCGCCATCGGCGTGGCGATGTGATCGTCGATCCAGTGGCCACCGCCTTGATCGTGATAATCGGCACCGCCGCCGCGGACGGTGAAGGCACGAACGTGCTTGATCTTCGAAAGGCCGGCTGCAGCCACGTCAACGGTTCCCTTTTAGGGCAAGCGTACCATATCCGCGCACGCCGCCTGATAATGTGAAAAATCGCGCGCAACGAATACCATCATGTGATACGTCGCGTCGCTATGCCTGACTGAAAGGGTCCGGCGCGAGCCGAAATGCTCCGCCGCCTCGCACCCCTCCTGATGCTTTACTTTTCCACTTTATGGGATAGGATGTTACGAGATGAGACGCGACCCGTCAAACGCTGAATCGGAACCGACCGAGAAGAAAGCGGGCCCCAAGGTGCAGGGCAGCCAGACGCTGATCCGCGGACTCGATATGCTCGACAAGGTGATCGACGGCCCGATCAAGCTCGCCGAGCTTTCGGCGCGGATGGGGCTCACCCGCTCGACCACGCACCGCCTCGCCAATGCGCTGATCGATCGCGGCTTCCTCACCTATCTGCCGCGCGACGGCTATCAGCTCGGCCCTAAATTGATCCAGCTGGGCTTCCTCGCCCAGAGCCAGGCCGACATCGTGCAGATCGCGCGCCCGCGCATGGAAGAGCTTGCCGCGGCATCCGAGGATACCGTGCATCTCGGCCGGATGGACGGCGATCTCGCGCTCTATCTCGACAAGATCCCCGGCCGCCGCCGCGTCGAGATTTCGAGCCGGATCGGCGATCGCCAGCCGCTGACCTCGACCGGGCTCGGCAAGGCGCTGCTGGTCGACGGCAGCGAAGCCGAATGGACGCGCCTGTTCGATGCCGACCAGGCGCATGGCGCGCCGCGCGCCGATCGCGACACCTGGTTCGAGCGGATGCGCGGCTATGCCGATGCTGGCCACGCCTATGACCTCGAGGAGAATGAGGATCAGATCCGCTGCGTCGCCGCCCCGGTGCGCGACGTTTCCGGAAAGATCGTCGCGGCGATCAGCGTGTCGAGCGCCGCGCAATATATGGACGACGAGCGGATGGCGTCGCTGAGCGGCCAGGTCCGCGAAACCGCGCAGCGGATCAGCACCGATCTGGGCTGGAGCCCCGACGTGCGCCCGCCGCGCCGCTCACGCAGATAATCGGGAGAGGCTTGTGAAGTTGTTGGAAGGCAAGACCGTGCTCGTCACGGGCGCATCGACGGGCATCGGCCGCGCCGCGGCGGTGGGTGCCGCAAAGGCCGGCGCCGACGTCGTCATCAACTATCACAGCCGGGATGACGATGCCGCGGCGTGCGTCGCCGAGATCGAGGCGGCCGGCCAGCGCGGACTGGCGGTGAAAGGCGACGTCGCCGCACCCGAGACCGCGACCGAGTTCATCCGAAAGGCGGTCGAGGCGTTCGGCAAGGTCGACGTGATGGTCTCCAACGCCGGGATCTGCCCGTTCCACTCCTTCCTCGACATGCCGATCGAGACCGTCCAGCGCACGATGCAGGTCAATCTGCTCGGTGGCTATTTCATGTGCCAGGCGGCGGCGAACCAGATGGTGGCGCAGGGCCATGGCGGCGCGCTGATCGCAGTCTCCTCGATCTCCGCGCTGGTCGGCGGGGAATATCAGACGCATTACACGCCGACCAAAGCGGGGCTCCATTCGCTGATGCAGTCGACTGCGATCGCGCTCGGAAAGCACAGTATCCGGTGCAATTCGGTGCTGCCCGGCACGATCCTTACCGAGATCAACAAGGACGATCTCGCCGACGAAGCGAAGCGCAAATATATGGAAGGGCGGATCCCGCTCGGCCGGCTCGGCCAGGCCGAGGATCTCGCCGGTCCGATCGTGTTCCTCGCCTCGGACATGGCTGCGTACGTCACCGGCGCGGCATTGCTGGTCGACGGCGGCGCGTTCGTGAATCTGCAGTGAGGGCGCTGTTCGCTGCCGGCATTGCGCTGCTCGCCTGCGCTTTGCCCGCCAAGGCGCAGCAGCGCATCCTGATCGCGAGCGATTCGACCGCGGCCAATTACAATGCCGATCGCTATCCGCAGACCGGCTGGGGAATGATGCTCAAATGCGGACTTGCGCCAGATGTCGAGGTGGTCAACCGGGCCGTCGGCGGGCGCAGCACGCGGACCTTCCTTTCCGAAGGCAAATGGGACGCTTTGCTCGCCGAGGCGAAGCCCGGCGATCTGGTGCTGATCCAGTTCGGCCATAACGATGCGAGCGTGTCGCGGCCCGAACGCTATGCCCCCGCCGCGACGCTCTATCGCGACAATCTGCTGCGGATGATCTGGGAATCGCGCGGACGCGGGCTGATTCCGGTGCTGGTCACGCCCCCTGCGCGCCGCTCGTTCGACGGCGCGCGCGCCAAGGCCGATTTCGCCGCTTACTCGCAGGTCGAGCGCGAACTGGTCGCCAGCACCAATACGCCGCTGATCGATCTCGAGGCACGCTCGCTCGATCTGGTCAGCCGCGCCGGCGAGGCCGGATCGAAGAAATATTACCTCCATTACACGGCCGCGGACAAGCTTGCCGCTTTCCCCAACGGCATTGGCGACGACACCCATTTCAGCGAGATCGGCGCCCGCGCGATGGCCAATCTGGTGGCACAGGAACTCAAGGGGCTGAAAGTGCCGGTGGCCGAAAAGGTCCTTGCCGAGCGTCCGGACCTCACGCGCACCAAACCGCTCGGCAGCTTCGCCTGCCACTGAAAATGACACCGCTGGACAAAAGCTGCAGCGCCGCGCAGGTTTAGCGTCGGCGCGGTTCGGGCGTGCCTTGCCGCGAGATGTGTCCCGACTGTGACCAAAACCCCACATGAATCGGCAAATGGCAAAAGGGGGATTGGCGGACCGTTTCGGTTAAGTCATATATATTGGGAAATAAGAACAAGAAATGAGACCGACTTGCGCAACAAGCGCGGCGGTCGGGCAGGACAAGAGGAGGGGACCAGCATGAGGGTTGCATCGTATTCGCGTGTTCGCGGCGCCGGGATTTCGGGCGCTGCGCTGGCTGTCGCGCTGGCGTGGACACCGGTGGCAATGGCGCAGGACGCGCCCGCCGCGGACCCGGCATCGCAGGAGACACCCGTCACCGACGAAGGCGAGATCGTCGTCCAGGGTTTCCGCGCTTCGCTCAACACCGCGCTCAACCAGAAGCGCGAAGAGACCGCGGCGGTCGACTCGATCGTCTCCGAGGACATCGGCAAATTCCCGGACAGCAACCTCGCCGAATCGATGCAGCGCGTACCCGGCGTGGCGCTGTCGCGCGGCGATGGCGGCGAGGGTCGCAACATCTCGGTGCGCGGTCTCGGCGCCGCGTTCACCCGCGTGCGCATCAACGGCATGGAAGGCACCGCCCAGACCGGCTCGTCGGACATTTACGGCGCCGGCAATTCGGGCCGCAGCTTCGACTTCAACGTCTTTCCGACCGAGATCTTCTCGTCGCTGGCGGTACGCAAGACCACCTCCGCGGACGTCGAGGAAGGCTCGCTGGGCGCGACCGTCGATCTCAAGGCGCCCAAGCCGCTCGATTACGACAAGGATTTCGTCCTCTCGGCAACCGCGCGCGGCGTCTACAACACGATCAGCAAGAAGGTCGATCCGCGCGCCTCGTTGCTCGTCTCGAAGAAGCTCGGCGACAGCTGGGGCGTGCTCGCCTCGGTCGCCTATCAGAAGCGCCACATTCGCGAAGTCGGGTATTCGGCGGTGGACATCCTCGCGTCCAACACCAACGGCCTCGCCCAGCCACTGGTCGGCGGACGGCCCGGCGCGACGATCTCGTTCCCCTTCTGCACGCCGGTGGGGGGCTTCACCTATAACGGCAACGTCTACAACAGCCCGTCGATCGGCACCAAGGGCGCGTCGGCCGCCAATTGCAGCACCGGCAACCCACGCACCAGCAACGCAGCCGCCTTTGCCGAAGTGTTCAACCGCGGCGTAGTGGTCAACCCGACCACCGGCAGCGTCACCGGCGGCACCCAGGCCTTTCTGCCGCGCCTTCCGCGCTACGTGAATTCGGAGCAGGACACCAAGCGCATCGGCGGCACGTTGACGGTGCAATTCTCGCCCGACGACGATACCGACATCAGCGTCGACGCGCTCTACTCGCGTTATGAGGTCGAGCGCCGCGACAATTACATCCTCGGCCTGTCGTTCGGACGCAGCGTCACCAACAATGGCCAGCCGATGGTCTCGGTGCGCGATATCGAATTCGATGCCAACGGATCGCTGGCCTATGGCCTGTTCGACGGCGTCGACGTGCGTTCCGAGGGACTGGTCGACCACTGGATCTCGGATTTCAAGCAGGGCGACATCAACTTCCGTCACCGCTTCACGGACAATTTCGAACTGAGCATGTTCTTCGGCATCAACCAGTCGGTGTGGTGGGGTCCGAAGCGCTTCCAGACCTTCATGGATGCGATCGACACCGACAATTTCTCGGTCGATTTCCGCGACGGCGAGGCTACGCCGATCATCGGCTTCGGCTTCGACGTGGCCAATCCGGCGAACTTCACCTACGGGCCCGCGCTTGCCGACGGCACCGTGCTCGGCGGATTCAGCTTCCAGGGCAAGCCCTCCAAGAACCAGACCGACAACCTAACCGCTGAAGTGAACACCGATTGGGACGTGGATCAGGGGCTCAAGCTCAAGATCGGCGCCCAATTCCGACGCAGCGATTATAACGCCTTCAACTCCAGCCCCTATACCGCGGACACGATCGTCCGCGCGCTTCCGGCGGGCACCAGCCTCGCCAGCATCACCCGCCAGATCAGCGGCCTCGACGAACTGTTCGGCCGTGGCGCACCGGCGAGCTGGGCGGCGATCGACCCCGACAAATGGGACGGCGTATTCGACTATGACTCGGTGCGCTTCTGCCGCACCTCATGCGGCGCCGGCGCCTCGCGGATCCGCGAGGAGATCAAGAGCGCCTATGCGATGACGACCTTCAACACCGAGGACGCGCTGCCGTTCAAGCTGCGCGGCGATATCGGGGTGCGCTATGTCCGCACCGACATGCTCGCGGCCGGCTATATCTCGGTATCGGCACCTGCGGGTTCGACGCCGACCAACCTGCGCGGCCAATATGGCCAGGTGCTGCGCGGCTATGACGACTGGCTGCCGTCGGGCAATGTCGTGATCGAACCGGTCGACAACCTCATCCTCCGCCTCGCGGCGGCCAAGGTGATGTCGCGGCCCGAGCTCGGCCAGCTCGCGCCGACCAGCGGCATCACCGCGACGACGCGCACCGGCAACATCAACAACCCGTTCCTCGATCCGATCCGCGCCGATACCTTCGACGCGGCGCTCGAATGGTATTTCAAGCCGGGATCGCTGCTGTCGGTCGCCTATTTCAAGAAGGACATCAAAACCTTCGTCCAGCGCGTCACCAGCCAGGTCCCGTTCAACCAGCTTGGGCTCCCGGTCGAGCTGCTTGCCAACACCAACACCGCGCCGACCGAGATCTTCACGATCGGCCAGCCGGTGAACACGCCGGGAGGCCCGCTCGAGGGTTTCGAAGTCAACGCCCAGATCCAGCTCGACTTCCTGCCGGGCTTCCTCGGCAATTTCGGCGTGCTGGCGAACTACACGCACGTGACCTCGACCATACAATATGTGCTGGCGAGCGTGAACGGCGTGCCGACGGTCACCACCACCGCGGACCTGATCGGCCTTTCGAAGAACACCGCGAGCGGCACGCTCTTCTACGAGGACAGCAAGTTCAGCATCCGCGCCACGGGCAGCTATCGCGACCGCTATATCCGCGGCATTCCGGCCTCCACCGGCAGCGATCTGCAGGGCAATTCGCCCAACCTGTTCGTCGATGCTTCGGCGTCGTACGCGGTGACCGACAACATCAAGGTCATCCTCGAGGCGCAGAACCTCACCGACGAGCGCAACAACCTCTATATCGACAGCGAGCGCAAGGACACGCTGTTCCAGACCCGGATCGGACGGACGTTCAACTTCGGTGTGAACTTCCAGTTCTAAACCTTGCCTCCCTGCGGGCCGTCGTTCGCGGCGGCCCGCTTCTTTCGGGGAGACCCGCACAGGAAAACGGGCTGCGATCGAAAGATCGCGGCCCGTTTCGCGTCGGGCGTCCGCACGGATGCGGTCCCGAAATGTAAATGATCGTGCCATTTGTTGGGACTTCATTGACTCCCTACGGATGCGGGGGCAGCTTGCGGAAAACAGATCGGGGAGAGGTTCATGCTGGCGGCACTCATCATTGCATCGGCGATCCCTGCGCACGCGGCGCCAATCGTGGCGGGACGGCAAATCGAGCGCCTCGATCGCGGGCTGGTCGCAGTGCCGGCAGCGGGCGGCGGCAATCACGTCTCGTGGCGGCTCCTCGCCACCGACCCCAAAAGCGCGCGCTTCACGCTCTATCGCGACGGCAAGCCGATCACGCGGGTAAGCGGCAGCCAAGCGACCAGCTTCCTCGACCGTGACGGTAGCGCGACATCGCGCTACTCGCTGGCGGCAAGAGGCGTCGGCGCGATCCCCTGGACCAACGGCTATCTTCCGATCCGGCTCGACAAGCCCGCCGATGGCCGCACCGGCGACGGCGAAACCTATAGCTATACCGCCAACGACGCCTCGGTCGGCGATCTCGACGGCGACGGACGCTATGAGCTGATCGTCAAATGGTATCCGTCGATCGCCAAAGACAATGCCTTTTCGGGCTATACCGGCACGACCTTGATCGACGCCTATACGCTGGAGGGCAAGAGGCTGTGGCGGATCAATCTGGGGCCGAACATCCGCTCGGGCGCGCATTATACCCAGTTCATGGTTTATGACATGGACGGCGACGGCAAGGCCGAAGTGGCGATGAAGACCGCCGACGGCACGGTCGACGGCACCAACCGCATGATTGGTGATCCGCATGCCAGCTGGACCAGCCGCGAGGGCGAGGTTGCCATCGAGGACCGCACCGGTGCCAAGGTGCTGGCCGACGGGCGAAAGGTTTCCGAACTCAAGGGCCGCGTCCTCAAGGGCCCCGAATATCTGACGGTATTCGACGGCACGACCGGCCGGGCGCTCGCCAGCGCGGCTTACGCCCCGTCGCGCGATCCCGGCGGCGACAATCCGGGCTACGAGCAGATGAAACAGGTGTGGGGAGACGGCTATGGCAACCGCTCCGAGCGCTATCTTGCCGGCGTGGCCTATCTCGACGGCCGCAAGCCGAGCCTGGTCTTCGGCCGCGGCTATTATGCCCGCTCGACCGTCGCTGCGTGGGATTACCGGAACGGCAAGCTCCGCATGCGCTGGCTGTTCGACAGCGCCACCCCGGGCAATGAGAAATTCGGCGGTCAAGGCAACCATCAGCTCTCGGTCGCCGATGTCGACGGCGACGGTCGCGACGAGATATTCTACGGATCGATGGTGATCGACGATGACGGCAGCGGGCTGTGGTCCTCCGGCCTCGGCCATGGTGACGCGATGCATCTGTCCGACCTCGATCCGACGCATCCGGGGCTCGAGAAGTTCGGCGCGCACGAGAATATGAAGATGAGCGGCAATCGCGGCGCGGCAATGCTCGACGCACGGACCGGCGCGATCCTGTGGTCGACGCCGGCCGACAAGGATACCGGCCGCGGCATCGCGATCGACATCGACCCGCGCCATCCCGGTGCCGAGGCATGGGCCTCGAACTCGCGCGAGCTCTACGACGTGAAGGGCAATGTCATCCCCGGCGGGCATCCGCGCGCGGCGAACTTCGCGATCTGGTGGGACGGCGATCGCCTGCGCGAGCTGCTCGACGGCAAGCGGATTTCCAAATGGGACTGGAGCAGCGGCACCGAGCAGCCGCTGCTCGATCCGGCCGGCACGGTCTCGAACAACGGCACCAAAGCGAACCCGTCGCTCTCCGCCGACATACTCGGCGACTGGCGCGAGGAATTGGTGGTGCCGAGCGAGGACAGCAGGGAGCTGCGCATCTATGCCACGCCGATTCCGACCAGCGAACGCATCGTGACGCTGATGCACGATCCGGTCTATCGTCTCGGCGTGGCATGGCAGAACACTGCCTACAACCAGCCGCCGCATACGTCCTACTTCCTCGGCGCAAAGTGATGCGCGCCTCCGATGGAGAGGCGCGATGCTGCTGATCGCGCTGCAGATGACGATGACCCAAGCCCCTCTCCGCTTCGACCTCGAACCGCCCGGGCGCGCCACCGGTCGCGTCGCGGTGGCGGCAGACAAATCGTACGCGCAGGGCGGCTTCGGGTACGAGCCGGCGCGGCGGGGCAAGGAGTTCCTGTTCTCCGCCGCGGTGCCCGAGGGCAATTATCGCGTGACCGTCCGGTTGGGCGGACGCGTCACGGTGAAAGCCGAATCGCGTCGGCTGATGCTACGCGACATCACCACCAGGCCCGGCCAGTACGTCACCGCCAGCTTCATCGTGAACGTACGCAACGCCCGGCTCGCCCCGCCCCCGGCCAATGCGCCCGGTGGAAGCGAGGTCAGGCTCAAGGGCCGCGAGACGGGGAGTTATACCTGGGACGACAAGCTCACGCTCGAATTCCTCGGCGATCCGCGCGTCGCTTCGATCGATATCGAGCCGGTCGCGGTGCCGACGATATTCCTTGCCGGCGATTCGACGGTGACCGACCAGCGCTCGGAGCCGGCGGCGAGCTGGGGTCAGATGCTGCCCGCATTGTTCGGCCCGGACGTGGCGGTCGCCAACCACGCCGAATCCGGCGAGACGCTGAAGTCGTTCGTCACCGAGCTGCGCTTCGATAAATTGCTGTCGCAGATCAAAGCAGGCGACTGGCTGCTGATCCAGTTCGGTCATAACGACCAGAAGGCGCAGTGGCCGCAAACCTATGCCGACCCGCAAATCACCTATCCCGCCTGGCTGCGCGCCTATATCGCCGAAGCGCGGCGGCGCGGGGCGCGCCCGGTGCTGGTGACATCGCCCGAACGGCGCAATTATGAGGGCGGCAAGGTGCGACGGACGCTCGCGGAATATGGCGAGGCTGCGCGCAAGGTGGCGCACGAGGAGAACGTCCCGTTGATCGATCTGCAGGAGCGCACCGTCGCGCTCTACGAGGCGCTCGGCGAGACCGAGGCCGCCAGACTGTTCAACGACGGCGGTGCCGACCGCACGCACCACAACAATCCGGGCGCATGGTTTCTCGCCCGCGCCGTGGCGGCCGACATTGCGACGCGGGTGCCCGAACTGGCGGTGCATCTCAAGCCGGCCGCGCGGAACTTCGACCCGGCCGATCCGAAGCTCGACGAAGGCGCGATTGCGCCCAGCCTTGCCGAAAGCGCCGTACGGCCGGCGGGTAGCTGATGCGCACCGGCCACACATTCGACGTCCGCGATCACGGCGCGAAGGGCGACGGCGTCGCGCTCGACTCCCCCGCGATCAACGCCGCGATCCTCGCCGCCGAGGCCGCGGGCGGCGGGATGGTGATCCTTCCCCCGGGAAACTATCTCAGTTTCTCGCTCCGTCTCAAAAATCGCGTCACGCTCGTGCTCGAAAAGGGCGCGACTTTGATCGCAGCCGAACTGGGCCCGCTCGGCCAATACGACCTGCCCGAGGAACGCGGGCCCCAGCTCTACCAGGACTTCGGTCACAGCCACTGGCGCAACAGCCTGATCTCGGCCGAACATGCCGAGGATATCGCCATCATCGGCAAGGGCCGGATCCTCGGGCTCGGCCTCACCCGCAACGGCCCCGGCACCCCATGGAGCAAGCAGGCTGGCGAGCGACCGCTGTCGATGGCGGCGATGCCCGCTGCCGATCTCGGCAAGCTCGAACGCTCGCGGAAAGCGATGCAGGGCATGGGCAACAAGGCGATCGCCCTGGCGCATTGCAAGCGGGTCAAGCTCGACGGCTTCGCCCTGTTCAAGGGCGGGCATTTCGCGCTGCTCGCCAGCGAAGTCGACGGGCTCGACATCACCGATCTCCGCATCGACACCAATCGCGACGGGCTCGATCTCGATTGCGTCCGCCGCGCACGGATCGAGCGCTGCCGGGTCAATACGCCGAACGACGATGCGATCGTGCTCAAGACCAGCCTCGGGCTCGGCAAGCGGTCGGCGTGCGAGGATATCGAGATCCGCGACTGCCATGTCAGCGGGTTCGATCTCGGCACGATGCTCGACGGCACCCGCCAGAAAACCCAGGAGCTGTCGCCCGACCGCGACCGCGTTACCGGGCGAATCAAGCTCGGCACCGAGAGCAATGGCGATTTTCGCCGCATCCGCATCGCCAATTGCCGGTTCGAGCGCAGCCGCGGGCTCGCGCTGGAGACGGTCGACGGGGGCGTGATCGAGGACGTGCTCGCCGAGAATATCGAAATGGCGGACGTGACCACCGCGCCCCTTTTTCTCCGGCTCGGCGCGCGGCTGCGCGGGCCCGAAGGGACGCAGGTCGGCGCGATGCGCAATATCGAGATACGCGGGCTGAAGGCGACGGGAATCGATCCGCGCTTCGCCGCGATTCTCGCCGGATTGCCCGGCAACCCGATCGAATGCGTCCAGCTCCGCGACCTCGACCTGTCGTTCCGCGGCGGCTTTTCCGAGCCGGTGCCGACCAGCCCGCCCGAGTTGGCCGACGCCTATCCCGAGCCGAGCATGTTCGGGCCGACTCCGGCCTGGGGCTTATGGGCGCGGCATGTGACCGGGCTCGAGGTCCAGCGGCTGCGGCTGACGCGCGAAAGTGGCG
>Ga0247823_10001774_pt1 | contig 17815 bp, 6 predicted proteins | sample 13C_PalmiticAcid_2_FD_192426 | JGI IMG/M metagenome (GOLD analysis project Ga0247823, IMG submission 192426) | Soil microbial communities from agricultural site in Penn Yan, New York, United States - 13C_PalmiticAcid_Day30 | ecosystem: Environmental > Terrestrial > Soil > Agricultural land... | reverse complement strand
GGGATGTGTGGGAGGCGGGGGCACAATTGTTTGGTTAAGAGGGATGTCGCTGCGTGGCTGTGGGTTGAAGCGTTGGTGGACGGGCTTGGGCTGGAAGATGTTGCGGGACTGGGGGAGTTGGCTGGTTTGCCGGGTGCCTCCCTGAGCCGATGCTGACGGTAGGTGAGGCACTTGGGTGACTGGTAGATTCCCGGTAGGCTCCAGGGGGAGACGGATGTGTTGGTCGACTGGTGCAACAGGTAGCAGAGGCTCGGCTCGCTGGCTTGCTCTTCTATAGCTATTCGGCTCGAGATGGTTGTTGTGGCCGGGCACACGGGAGACCAACTGGGCAGTCCGTTTCTCGGGGACCTTAGATGAAAACTTCTCGAAGAGGGCCGTATCGTTCTCTAGGCTGGAAACTGACAAATGACCACCGGCCGTTGAGGGATTCTTAGTCGAGGGATTGTTGGTCGGAGGATGCTTCGCTTTGAGTTGCTCCACCCTGCGTCTGGCCTTGTCACCAGCATTGACGGGCCGATTCTTGATTGCGTTGACAATCTCCCTGTCGTTTCTACTTGGGAATTCGATACTCTGTCCTCTTCCTCTTTCGTCGTGACCAAGCTGGCTGCGAATGGGACGTTGCTGAATTCCTGGAACTGTTCTGGGAAGCAACTCGGAACTTGGCTTGAGCTGCGTGTCTGGCCTCGGGGGTTGAATCGGCTCCTGACTTTGGCCCTGCACTGGGGCTTGCCGAATCTCTTGACCGTTTTGTAAAGGGAGCGCTTGCTGGCCTTTTTCATCCCCAACCTGAGGAATGTTCTGGGCTATGTGAGGAATCTCTCGGTTGGGCTGTCGGCGACTCTCTTGTTGACTACCTGAAATAATTTCCTGACGAGACTGCTGGTCCAGCGGCTGACTCGGTTGCTGACGGTCCCGGTGCCGTTTCTCCTCACGGGTTGTGTGGCTCCTCCTTCGTTTCCCGCGCCCCTGCACGTCAAATTTCCGTCTCTTGCCCTCCCGGCGGGAAGAAACAGCGGGGTTGTCTGGTTTGTCTGGGGTTTCGGTGAGGTCAATGACCTCGGGAGACGGTCTTTTGCGCAAGTGTCTGGGTGTAATGTCGGCTTCCTCAGCAGTCTTTGGATCCTGCCGCTTCTTTCCCGAGTAGTCGTATTTGGTGAGAAAGGGGTTCTGAGGTACGACAGAGGGACCCTGAGATCCGATACCAGTAAGTTGGGGTGGTGTCACCAAAGCTCTGATTTGGGAAGACTGTGTTTGGTTGGCCGGAGACGGTAGTTGGTATGTGCTCTTGCCCCTGCATCTGCGGATGACTGCGCGAAGGTCGTCCTCACCATCCGAACTCTCTTCGATGGTTGAGATGGAGGTCTGAGTGCTCTTGAACGACGGAGTCTCCCCTGGGGTGACCTCGGACGAGACGGACTTTGCCGATGTTTCTGCGGATAGTTAGCGATGTGCTCTCCCTTACTTAGGTATCGAACCAACAAACCTGTGGGCGTCAGATCTTGAGGTGGTGCTTCAGCTCTGCTCGCTCCTCTCTCAATTCCGTCCGAGACCGAAACTTCTGCGACTGGCTGTTGCGGGTTTGCTGAGATAGTCCCCGAAGAGGCAGACTCTGGAGACGCGGTGTCAGCAGCAACCCCGGCAAAGCTCCAGCCCTGGGTGAGAGCAAGATTGGCCACCGTCTGCCTTGGTTCTTGCATGATTTGGGTTTGGTTCTGCTCAAATGCTGCCAGGTCGACCGGAAATGAGTCCGTCCTGAGGTCAGCGCTCACAAATTGGGCGTGTGGTAAGGCAATCCGGGGATCAAAGGCCATGGCCATAGATATTTGGTTGCAGGTTGACAAATCGCCAGAAGAGAAAGAAAAATCAGGGTGTAGAAAAAGGTAGAGGAAGTAAACGAATTGGTTAAGAAAACAGGTTGTAGATAACAAAAAAAGAAGGTTGGAAGTAAGAGGGTGGTGGTTGGGAAGTGAAGGGTCCAGGCGGTGGGTAGGAAGTAGTTGGTAATAAAAGATGGGACTGAGAAAGCAGGCATGAGAGAGACGGGCGAAACGTGGGGGTTATGGACGAGAAATAAAGAACTGTGATAAGAAAGGAAACAATGTCCGAGGTCAAGTTAAAAGTCCGTAGGAATTTAAGACTAAGCTTGTAGGAGAGAGTGTCTTGTTCCCCGGACTTGTGTAGAAGGAGAAAACTAGAAAGGGGGAGAAGTAGCTGGGAAAGTAGCGCTGCCAATTATCGCAGTTCCACTCCTTGGTCCCCTCAAATCTCAAGGCAGCCCTCGGTTGATGGTTTGAGAGTAAATAAAAACCATTTGGGGGGTGCAATTGGAGATGTTGTGAGTTGGAGTTTCGAAGTTGGCAGTTCAGTAGTTAGTCATGGCATTTGGGACACCAGCTTCACGCACCATCGCCAATTGGAGGATATGAGAACTATTGCCATTGCACATTAGACTAGAAATTTACACTCATGCCAAACCCACCTCGACCCTCACTCCGGGTCGTCAGCAAACTTGGCCGCCTTCTCCTCCTCAATCTGCTTCCACCTGTCCTTGCCTTCCTCGGTGGTCGTGTCAATAATCTCTTCCTCCAGACTCAGAATCCCAGCCTAGACGCACAAATCATTAGCCTCATTCTCAGCCATGGCAATTCACTGCGGCAGAAATACGCACCTCACCCAACAACCCTACCAGCTCCTCGGCCTCGTCAATCTTCATCTCCCCCAACGCCTTATTCACCTCATCCAACTTCCCCGTTTCCAACGCCTTCCTCATCTCGGGCTTGAACCCCTCAAAGATCTCCCTCGCCCTCTTGGCCTCCTCATCCTCACTCCCCGCCTCCACCGGGGGCGGAACCTTGATGTTGATCACCGTCCCCGGCTCGACGGCATGCAGCTGTATCTGCTCGACCCCTTCGCCTTTGCCCTCGGCGGCGTCCTTGGCCCGCTGCATGACAATCTCCCGCGCGCGCGTCTTGATGCGCAGGTACGTGTCCTGCACGTCCTTGTGGAAGACCTCCTGGGCCTGGTGCCCGGGGGTGCTGATGCGCTTGAAGAAGAGGGCGACGCCGTCGCGGCCGAGGGCGCGGCAGTACTGCAGCAGCAGGGCCTGGTGAACGCAGTTGCGGGCGTAGTCGGAGCGGTTCTCGAGCTGCGCGTCGAAGGCGAGGATGAGCAGACCGTCGGTCTCTTTCTCGGTCAGGATCTGCGGGTGCTGCGAGAGGAAGGCGAGGGAGTCGCGGTACGAGGTGGACTTGATGACGGCAAACTGCTTGGCGAGGGGAGAGGCGGTGACCTCTTCATCGTCGTCGTCGTTATCGGGGGTAGAGTCGGAGGGTTTGGAGGAGGATGCGGCCGGGAGGGAGGTGGTGCCGGCGTAGCTGGGGTTGAGGAGTTCAACTTTGGAGGCGTCCTTAGCTCCTGAGGCGGAGGAGGAGGAGGTTGATTTGTTCACGTGGGAGCTGTCAAAGCCCGTGTGAAGGCCCTCGCTGGTGATCTTGCGCGACTCTTCCTTCTCGAGCTCCCCGAGCTTCTTGATCAGCTCGCCCTGGAGGTCAGTGACCTTCTGGAGGTGCTCCCCGATCTCGGCCACCATGCCGTCGTATCTTTCGTCCTGCGCAAGCTTCTTCTCATCGAGCGCCTTGTTGACTTGGTCGAGGAGCGTCGCCATCATCTTGGTGTAGCTGGGGAGCTGCTCCTCGGCGTTGTGGACGCCCGCTGGGCGCGGGGGAGGCTGGTCGTCCTTGGGATCAAGCCCGGCGGCCGATTCCATGACCGCCCGGAAGGCCACCTCCCCTGGATTTTTTGTCTTGGCATCGGATGCATGTGCTTTGAGGGAGGCGAGAAGGGAGGAGATGCGCTTGATCAGGGTGTCGTTGATGACGCGCTCGTACTTGAGGGTCTCGATCTGGTTCCTGCGTTGCTGGCGTTCGGCGTGAATCTGGTTCTGCTTGGCGCGGATGAAGGACCGCTTGTCGACATTGGGATGGACCTCGATGTCCGAGTCGTCGCTGAGCTCGAGCGCGTCCTGGAGAAGGGAGTCAGTTGGTGTGTTGCCATGGAGGGGTAGAGGGGGGGTGCCAGTTGGGGGAAGGCTTGCATACCCACTTGCTGTAATCGACCGGCATCGTGTTTGTCTGCAGCTACCCACAATTTCGAAGTAATACTCTGTTGTCTGCGGTCCTAGAGTCGGGAGAAATCCACAAACAGAGTGCTGCCCTGTCGAGATGTCGATTGTTTGTTGCTGTCACAATGTTGACCTTCAGCAGATGGTGGGGTAGCTCTTCGCTGTGGAATCACAACTGAAGTGGGGCAGAATACCATCGAATCCTTGCACCAACCACCAACAGCACTCCTCTGAGGGGAGAAGACGCCAGAAAGCTCCTTTCAGACTCATACTATCACGAGGCTGACGAATGCGTGAGAGAAAGCTAGAAACAATCCAAGCAATAAATCTGCGTCGACTCTTTGATACAAGCTTGCTGCTGGTGCAGCCTGGCCATGGAGAAGCCTGCTTCACGAAGCAAAAGGCCCAAAACGACAAAGGCCTAAACTAGAGGGTATAACATGCCTCCCCTGAGCAAGATTTGCCCACCCCATTGCTATTTAACAGTCCCCCAACCCAAACACACAAGAGTTCCTCACTTCTTCTGCCCCTCAACGAAATGCAGCGCCTCCTCCGTCGGCACACAGTCGATGGTGCTCGTCTTGTTATGGAACGTCACACCGTAGCACTTATTCGCGACCAGCACAATCTCCGGCCGGAAAGTCGTGCAGATGAACTGCGTCTTCTGCTCCTGCGAGATGCTCTGCAACAGACTCGCCACCGCCGTCCGGTACTGCGCATCCAGGTTGGCATCCACCTCGTCAAAGATGACAAAGGGGCTCGACTCGGCTGCCTGCAGGGCAAAGATCAGGCAGAGCGCGCACAAACCTGGAGTAAAAAATTAGCAGTGTCGAAGTGAGGGGGTTTTGGGCCTAAACCTACTCTTCTGCCCACCACTCAGCTGCTGGATCTTCTGCTGCTCGTCCATGACCTTGGAGTTGAACGAGACGCTGATGCCGACGCCCGTGTAGCTCTCCACCCCCGTCGGCTCCTCCTCTGACTCGTCTGCGTTGCCCTTCTTGCCGCGGTCCGCTTTGCGCTGGATCACGAGACGGCCATGGCCGGCAGGGACCAGCTTCTCAAAGATGGTGGCAAACTCTCGAGATACCTGCTTGAACGTCCGCTCGATTGCTTCGTCCTTCTCCTGATCCAGATGCTCAATAAGCGCCTCGATCGACTTCTGGGACGTGTCGAGCTCCTTGCGCCGCTTGAGCAGCTGGTCGCGCTGGGTTGTGAAGCTGTTGTACTGATCGAAGGCCTTCTTGTTGATGTGCTTGTACTTCTTGAGCGCCTCGTTGACCTTGCGCAGTCTCGACTCGATCTGGTGCTGTTAGTGGAATGGAACATGGTGCCTGCGGTCAGAAGTGCTCACCTGCTCCGGCTTCATCTTCTCGTACTTGCCAAACGCCTCTTCGGGCAGGATGCCCAGATCTCGGATGTTCTTGGCGTACTCGGCAGCCTGGCTGACGAGGCGAGCTCTCGTCTGGATGTTCTTCTCCATCCTCTTTTGGTGGTGGTCGATCCGCTTCTGTAGCTCCTGCAGGTCCTGCTCTCTCTGGGCCTTCTGCGCCTCAAGCTTGGCGAGTTCGCCGCTCACCTTCTCCGCCTTTTGCTCGTTCTCCTGCAGCTGCTGTTCCACGTCGGCCGCGGCTCTCTGTGCCTTCTTGAGCTCCCTTTGGGCGTCTTTGTAGCTCTCACTGCCCCCCGCTGTCGAGTTCTCAAACGCCTGGCTTCGCAGCTGATCCTCCTGTGGCCGAAGATGGCTCTGCAGCTCGGTCTCGAGCAGCTTCTTGCGGCCCTCCAGCTCGAACCGCTTCTTGCTGACCTCCTTCAGCTCCCGCTGCAACCGATGGACTTCGGCGCTGAATTCCTCCAGTTGCCGCTCCTCTGTTGCGGACAGAGCCTTCTTGAAGTCTTGCGAGAGCTCGGCCTGGTAAGTCGAGATCGAGTCGTCCAGGTCCTTGAGGTTCTTCTCCACCTGAGCCTGCCGTTCAATGGCCGCCTCAAGGTGGGCTCGCTCGCGCTCCAGCTGCGCATTCTTTGTGCGGAGCTCCATCTTGAGGGGCTCGAAGCCCATCTCGAACTGGCGCATTTGCTGCTCGAGCTTGTGCTCCTCGCCGCTGGCACTCGTGACCTTTTGGTCAATGACCTCAATCTCCTTGCGGATCTTGTCAATATCTGCCAGTTGCTGCTCATACAAGTCGCGCATGTTGCTGACTCGCTGGACTGCGTCGAGACGCGACCTCCTGGCATCAACATAACCACCAGTCATGGCACCTCGCTTGTTCGTTGTGTCACCCTCTGGCGTGATTGCGTCCAGACCGTGGGATCGAGCGTATTGAGACGCGATTGAGAGGTTGGGGCACACGATGGTGCGGCCAAAGACCTGCTGGAACGCTTTCTCATACTCTGGGTCGTACTCGATCTTGCTGATCAGAGGCTGCGCGTCTGACGCCCTGGGCATCTTGACCTGCCTCGGCCGTAGTTGCTCGAGGGGCATAAATGTGAGTCGGCCACCATAAGTCTTGTAGAGGTAGTCGGAGAGCATGGTTGCCGTTTTGGCGTTGTCGACGACATAGTGGAAGAGACTGTTTCCGGCCACCTGCTCGACCGGCAACTTGTACGCCTCGACTGGCACGCTCATCAGCTCCGCCAAGGTACCGTAGGCGCCAGGAATGTCCCTCTCTCGTTTCAACCGCCTGATTGATGCGAGACCCTTAGCCGTTGCCGAGTCCATCGAGTGCGAGAGCGAGGACTCTGCGTGATCCCTTTCTCCCCGGGTGTTGGAGAGTAGTGACCCAAGCTTGTCCTCTTCTCGCCGCAACCTCTTCCGCTCTTCGTGTAGCTGCTCCCGGGCCTCTTGAGCCTTGGTCAGCTTTTCCGCGAGCGTGACTCGATTCCCGCCGTAGCCCTCGATATTCTGGCGAATGTCGCGGACGGCCTTTTCGAGCTGAGCAATAGACGCCTCCACCGACTTCACCTGCTCCTGTGCATCCATTGCGTTGGCCTTCTGCACACCCAGAGAGGTCGTGGCGTCGTCAACTTCTTGTTTGAGGTAGGCATCGCGCTCCGCCTTCGTCTTGAACTGGGAGCTGCGCGTTTGCTTGGTGAGTAGACGGTTCTTTCCGGCCACCGCCTCGTCCCGCTGTAACCTGATCTGCGCTTCCTGGGTCTTCCATTGCTCGTATTCGGGCGTGATATTGGAGATGTCTGACTCGGCGGCCTGGATCTTCTGTCTCACATCCTGCAACTCTGCCTCCTGTTTGCGCTGTGCTTGTTCCCGTGCGTGCCGGGTCTCGTCGAGGTGCTTCGCTTTGAGTTCCGCCTTTGCACGTGCTCGGGCGGCGTCTTTGCGGTCTTCGTCCTGTTGCCGCCGTTCCATGGCAAGGAGATCCAGGTTCTGCTTCAACTCGTGAGACTTCTGATCCAAGACGCCAATCTCCTTCTCCGTCTTCTGGAGCTGCGCGCGGTCCTTGGTTGAGGCGCCGGCCCCTCCCTGCCTCGCCTCCTCCAGCTGTTCCAGGGCGTCGGCATTGGTCGCCTGCAGACGATGCCAGTGCGCGTACTCGAGACATCTGCGCTCCCTGTCCTTGTCCTGGAAGTCGCGCAGCTCGTCCTTCTCCTCCTCCAACTCGCTCAGGCGCTCCTTGATGTACACCAGGGTCTCGTCAATCTTTTCGCGCTTGCTGTTGGTTTCGGCCATGATCTTGAGCGACTGTATCCTGCGGTCGTCGTAGGTGTTGGTTCCCGCAATCTCTTTCAGGAGGTTCAGCCGCTCAGACTCCTTCATGTTTGTTATCGCGGCGATGCGACCCTGCGGGACAATGTAGAATGGGTTCTCCTTCGCAAACCCGGCCGTCTCGAGGATCTTGAGAACATCGGCGCGCGTCTGGACCTTCCTGTCCACGGAGTACTCGTCTTTCTTGAGGCCGATAGTCCGGCGGATAACGACCTCGTCGCCGGGCTCGCTGAAGCGCTTGTCCTGGTTGTCGAAGATGATCTCGACGTAGGCGGACATGACGGCGGACCCGGAACCTTCGTGGAGGAGGGCCTGCCGCTCCTCACGACTCATGTTGGTGTAGGCATCGCTGAGGACGAATCGGATGGCGGCGAAGAAGTTACTCTTGCCGGACCCGTTGCGCCCGACAATGACATTGGTACCCGGGGAGAAGGGCTCGATCACGGTCTGGTCCTTGTAGCTGCGCACAAAGGGGTGTCAGCGGGCAACTAAATCAAGAGAATCCCAATCCCAGGGCCGTTCGGCGGGGCTCGGCGCACCTTTTGAAGCCCTGGATGATGATCTGTTTGATGTGCATCTTTGCGCGGGTGCTGTCGACTCGACAGCCGAGTCAGAAATCAACAGAAATGTTTCGAGGCCAGTCGTGCGAGTCTTGTTCACGCGTCAATACCGGGTTCGGATGTTGAAAGGGGGTGTGGCTGTTGTCGGCATCATTCAATCACTCGAGCAACAAAATCGCGGCTTGACAGATTGGCGAGGGGGACCTTCCACAACGCGTCTCGTCGCGACACTCGCTGATCCAGCCCACACAACCGGGTCACTTTAGCACATCACGTGATTTATCCCATCTCGATCTTGGGTTGGCATTGCCCGGAGACTAAATCAACTGTAAGGCTTACCCAACTTGACACACCAAGAAGCCTTGGCGCCGATTAATCTCCCACCACAATGAAAAGGATGTACTACACAACGAAAAAATAAAAAAAGAAAGAAAGGACTTGAAAAACAAGAAAGTAAAGCAGAAAGGCTAGAGTAAAAGTGAGAACCTGAAGTTTTGACGGGCTGCTGCGGGTACTTTGTACATAACGTTACATGGAGCGGAAACACTGTCAGATTAGGTAGCTGACCTCATCGCGCCCTTGCATGCATCACCCACCCAATCTGGGCCAGCATGGGCGATCAAGTATCAAGTTATGCATCTGCCCTTCTACCTCCTCAAAACCCGTCATGTTTTTGGCAACTGGAGTGAGACGAATACTGTGTAAGTAGGCCAATGGTCTTGGTCACAGCTCAAAGCAAACGGATCTCTTTGTGGACGAATGCGTCCTCTCCGGTGCTGCACCGTTCAAGTTGGGAATAAATCGCAGCCTCAGGTGTTTGTGTTGCCATACTTAAATTCACGGTGTCCGTTGCAGAAGCAGACATGGAGACAGCACCGTTCCGTTGTCATGTGTCCCATCCGGTTCCCTACACCCGCTGTGGCCGGTGCATTTCGAGATGCAGTTACCAGGTCCAGGCACCAGACGCGTGCAGGAGGCGTTGATGAGGATCCACGCCCGCGGTGTTGCAGTCCCGCTTCGAACCGAACCCAACTTGAAGTGCTGGCTTCGTTGGCGTGGTATGCCTGCACAACACGAGACAGGTCAGTCACGGATGTGTGTAGTGTGGTGTGCCTGATGATGCGCTCCTGATCTGGTGCAGCCTGGCGTTTTCACATCTGGGATCTCGCGTTGCCAACTGCAGCTTCCTCCAGGCAGGCGGACCGAGTTGGACACGTTCCAGGTTGGCGGGGCTCTGGGGAATGTGCTGGGATGTGCAGTGCCAGCAATAAACGACGCTCTTGTGCAGAGGGGCCTAGCTGGGGGAAAACCCCTGGAAGGAGGGAAGGGGAAAGGGTTGGGCTGCCAACTCTCTCAGCTTCAAGTTCCAGGCACAGGTGTTTGAATGGATGAGTGCTGGTTGTGGACGCGCTTGCCATCCACGTCTTTTGTTCGTTGATAAATTTTGGACCGGGGAAGGGGCACGGGACTTGGGGCGGGCGGCGCATGGACAGGGGTGTAAGAATGGCGCTAAAATGCGCAAGGCCCCGGGAGGAGCGTTGGGAAGTGCCCGCTGTCTATAAAAAACCATTATTCTTTATAGACAGGTGCCTGCCCTCCACCCACCCGAATCTCCCACTGCACTCGCTCGCCTGCACACACCCTCCGCCTCAGATCCCACCACCCCGCCCGTCACACCTGGCGGCCAGACCCCAGCCAGGCTCGCTCACCTTGAAATCCATCAACAGCGACCCACCTTTTTCCATCCATGGTATGCACTCCGCGAACCTGTACATTTCACCCATCAACCATCACCGTGCTTGCGAAAATCGCGACGAAATCTGCATAGCCATCAAGGCTCCATTTAGCTAAGATCAGTTTTACCACAGTGTTTGAGAAATTAAGCATTTCAACGCGTCCTCGGATCACCCCCAACAAACATAATTCCGAGACTGCACTCCGGCCAGGTACAGGTTCGTGTTGCATTTCGTCTTTCAGCCCGACCCACCAGCTGTCGCCAGCCGGAACCGTGCCTCCGCTGCAACACCACCCGCCCCATCCTTTGCATTCCGTTTTTGGCAGTCTGTTTTCCTTTTGTCCTTTCTTGAAGGAGTTGCTCAGAATCAGCCATCATTTTTGCCGATGAAACTAGTTGGCGAATCCAAAATGCAAGACATCACTAACACACTGCAGTGCCATGGTCTTGACAGCCTAGCTATCATCACGAGACTCGTTGACATGAAACAAGGATGGCGTCTCGGTGAGTCCCGCCTTAGGGTGCCCCGCACACAAACGTCTTGCATGTTCTGCGCTAACATGTGTACCAGGCTTGACCGACTCGTTACGTGAGTTACCTCTGCAGTTGTCTCGAGCACAGGGTACCTGTGACATGGCAAACCATGTCGCTTGTAGCCCTCTTGCACGAGACAAGGCCTCATCCCAGCTCAGGCCGGTTGATACTAACACCAGCATGTCAGAATCCTCGAAACCGGCAGCACCCGATTGATACGGGACACCGCTGTCAACCAGCTTGCCGACTGGCAAAAACAACATCCCGATGAGCTGTTCAACCTCCTGACCAGGGTTGTTCCGTACCTCCGTCATAAAGAATGGGAAACGAGGAGCACCGCTGCCAAGGCGATTGGCAAAATCGTTGAAAATGCGCCGCTGTACGATCCCAATGCGGACGATGCGTTCCCCTCGGAGGACCCCGTCAAGGAAAATGGCTTCGTCAAGAAGGAAGAGCAAGGGGACGCCATCCTCGACCAAGAAGAGTATTTCGGCCTTGACGCCTTGGACATTGCGGCCATCCTCCGATTTGGCCGGCCGCTGCTCCGCGGTGGGACTGTGGATCTCGCTCTCGCCGCCCTCGATCCGCAAAAGCGGTTGGCGCATCAGAAGAAGACGCTGAATGGCAGGCTTGGGCTTCTCGGTCGGGTGTTTGAGGACGACGAGATTCCCATCATTCACGAGCATGCCATCAGCCCCGGGACACCACACGACGCTGCGGGCACAAACGGGTTTGGACGGCAGGACAGCATGGCCAACGAGAGCCAGAGCCAAAATCAAGACGAGAGCAAGCTAAGCACTCGGCAACTCAACGTACTCAAGAGGAAACGGAAGCGGGAGGCTCAGAAGGCCGCCCAGGGCAAGAGTGGGTTTGGTGACCTGACCCTCCGCCGGACAACAACCGCAGGCTCCGACGGATTCGCCGACGATACCCCGATGCCCGATGCTGACTCGAAGAAGAACGGGAAAGTTTCCGACTACTTCAACCTCGACAGGCCAACCGACCTGGATGAAGACACCAAGGTTGTCTCGGAATTCAAAGGGCCCATCCTCCCGATCAAATCCGAGCTCGAGGCTGATGAGAGCATGGAAGGTGCAGAATGGCCATACGAACGGCTTTGCGAGTTTCTCAAGGTCGACCTGTTTGACCCGCAGTGGGAGACACGCCACGGCGCCGCCATGGGCTTGAGGGAACTCATCCGAGTTCACGGGGCGGGCGCTGGACGGCGGAAAGACAAGTCGCGCAAGGAGAACAATGACCTCAGCCGCCAATGGCTGGATGATTTGGCTTGCCGCCTCTGTTGCGTGCTCATGCTCGACAAGTTTACCGACTACAGCTCCGACACGTCGGTCGCCCCCATTAGGGAGACGGTCGGCCAGACTCTCGGCTCAGTCCTCCGCCACGTCCCGGCAGAGTCTGTTTACGCCATCTACCGATTACTCTACCGGATGGTCATGCAGGAAGACCTGCAGCTCGAGCAAAATGTCTGGGCCGTTTGCCACGGAGGCATGGTGGGTCTACGCTATGTTGTGGCCGTGCGTAAGGACCTTTTGCTCCAAGACGGGGACATGATCGACGGCGTTATTCGTTCGGTCATGAAGGGCCTCGGCGATATTGACGACGATGTGCGCTCCGTCAGCGCCGCAACCTTGATCCCAATGGCCAAGGAGTTTGTCACGATGCGTCGAGGAGCACTCGACGGCCTCATCAGCATCGTCTGGGAGAGTCTTTCCAACCTGGGCGATGATTTGAGTGCCTCGACCGGCAAGATCATGGACCTTCTTGCCACCCTCTGCAGCTTCCCTGAAGTCTTGGAAACCATGAAGGTTTCAGCCGCCCAAGATGAGGAAAGATCCTTCACTCTGCTCGTCCCCCGACTCTATCCCTTCCTCCGACATACCATCACTTCGGTCCGGCTCGCCGTCCTGAAGGCCTTGATGACGTTTGCAAACCTCGGCGGTGAGACGTCTCAAGGTTGGCTCAACGGGAGGATCTTGCGCCTCATCTTCCAAAATATCCTGGTGGAAAGAGACGAGGCCACGCTCGCCATGTCCAGGGAGCTCTGGGCCGCGCTTGTGCGCAATCTTGCCAAGGATCCAGCCGTCCTTGCCGACGAGTTTGAAGCGCACGTAGATGCGCTCATGCAGCTGGCGCTCCATCCCATCGGCGTGCTACGGCACCCCATCCCCATGAACGCAACCCTTTTTCAGAAGCCATCCGGCGGAACGTACTCCATGTCCGGCGTTGCACCGGCCACAAGTCGGCGGTCATCGCCGCCCGAGGGGGAGAGGGCTACAAAACGGCGTAGAAAGTCGACCAAGGTTGACGATGTCCCCACTTCTACTCCAAGCCACGATGTTGATGGCCATATGATGCAAGGCGATGTCGACCTGGTGGGGATGGACGCCTTGGTCCGCTCACGCGCATCGGCGGCTAAGGCCATGGGCCTCATCATGGCTTTGGTACCGGTCTCAAGCCTCGCTTCGTACGACAGCAGCATCCTGCAAGGCCTCACTTCTCCGTTCGCGTCGACGCAGCTATCCGCCGCCATGGTCATCGACGAGTACGCAAAGAACTGTGAGACGAGCGGTGCTGCCGCACGGTTCGTCGAACCCCTGCAAAACATCATCGACCAGGCCCGGCCTTCGCATTACCGGGACCTGGTGAGCTTTGTCCAGCGGGTGCGCTCGCAGTCGCAGCAGCTCATCAACCTTTTCCGCGACCACGGCAAGGTTTCTCATAACAAACTACCCACTCTTGCCGTCGTGGTTCAAGGCGAGCCGGAGGCTGGACCCGGGGCCTTCTCCGTCGCCAACGCGGAGAAGGTCGTGAGCGATGATTTCGACAAGCTCAAGAAGGCTATGGCACCCGGTCAACGGCTGATTGCTCTTCCGCAACTCAACGAGGCACGCGATGCAGCAATCTCCGTGATTGAGGAGGCAAAGGTGGCCAAAGAGGCCCGGGATGCCCGCATCCGGGCTGCGGCTGCCTGTGCCTTGGTTGCCATGAAGGTTCTTCCCAAGAAGCCGAGCCCTCTCATCAAGGCTATCATGGACAGCATCAAGACTGAGGAGAACCAGGAGCTGCAGAGTCGTTCGGCCGCAACCATTGCGCGCCTTGTGCAGCTCTTTACCGATTCCGGCCGCCGGGGCCCAGCCGACAAGGTGGTCGCAAACTTGGTCAAGTTCTCGTGCGTTGAAGTCGCCGAGACACCCGAGTTCCCCAACCATGCTCTCAAGACCAACGTCATCCTCTCGATGCAGAAGGAAGAGGATCGTGTCGACCATCCTGATGCGGCCAAGTTTGCACGAGAAGCGAGGGCGGCCCGCATCACGCGACGTGGTGCCAAGGAAGCCTTGGAGATCCTGTCGCGGACGTTTGGCGCTGGTGTCCTGGATCGTGTGCCCAGCTTGCAAGCGTTCATGGAGGAGCCTCTGCTGAAAGCTTTCTCTGGCGACCTGCCCGCGGAGGCCAGGGACCCAGAAAACACTTTTGGGCAAGAAATCGTCGATGCTATGTCGGTGATTCGGACCATGACCCCGACACTGCACCCAGATCTCCATCCTTTCGTGCTGCGCCAGGTACCCCTGGTGATCAAGGCGCTGCACTCCGAACTGTCAGTCTTCCGCTACATGGCGGCCAAGTGCATGGCGACGATTTGCAGCGTCATCACCGTCGAGGGCATGACCGCCTTGGTGGAGAAGGTGCTCCCATCTATCAACAACCCGCTCGATCTCAGCTTCCGTCAGGGCGCCATCGAGGTCATCTATCACCTCATCGCCGTTATGGGCGATGCCATCCTCCCCTATGTCATCTTCCTCATCGTTCCGGTGCTGGGCCGGATGAGCGATTCCGATAACGAGATCCGACTGATTGCGACCACGTCGTTTGCGACGCTCGTCAAGCTGGTCCCGCTCGAGGCGGGCATCCCTGATCCTCCGGGTCTCTCCGAGGAGTTGTTGAGGGGCCGCGACCGTGAGCGCACTTTCATTGCCCAGCTCTTGGATCCAAAGAAGGTCGAGCCTTTCCAGATCCCCGTTGCCATCAAGGCCGAACTTCGCTCCTACCAGCAGGAGGGTGTCAACTGGCTCAACTTCCTCAACAAATACCATCTGCACGGCATCCTCTGTGACGACATGGGTCTCGGCAAGACGCTCCAGACGATTTGCATTGTGGCGAGCGACCATCACCAACGTGGCGAAGAATTCGCAAAGACTGGTGCCCCGGACGTCAGACGGCTCCCTTCTCTGATCGTCTGCCCGCCGACGCTCTCGGGTCATTGGCAGCAGGAAATCAAGGCGTACGCTCCATTCCTTAGCGTCACCACGTACGTTGGTCCTCCGGCCGAGCGCAAGGCTCTGAAGGATAGGCTGGACAAGACCGACATTGTGATCACCTCGTACGACGTCTGCCGAAACGACGTTGAGATCATTGAGAAGTACAACTGGAACTACGTCGTTTTGGACGAGGGCCACTTGATCAAGAACCCGAAGGCCAAGATCACGATGGCGGTCAAGAGACTGAACAGCAACCACCGGCTCATCCTGACCGGCACACCGATCCAGAACAATGTCCTGGAGCTCTGGTCTCTCTTTGACTTTTTGATGCCGGGCTTCTTGGGTGCCGAGAAGGTCTTCCTCGACCGGTTTGCCAAGCCGATTGCCAACAGCCGGTACAGCAAGGCTTCGTCCAAAGAGCAAGAAGCCGGCGCGCTGGCCATCGAAGCCCTGCACAAGCAGGTTTTGCCTTTCCTCTTGCGCCGGCTCAAGGAAGAAGTGCTCAACGACTTGCCGCCCAAGATCCTGCAGAACTACTATTGCGACCTCAGCGACCTGCAGCTCAAGCTGTTTGAAGACTTCACCAAGCGGGAAGGCAAGAAGCTTTCGGAGCAGGCCGGCAAGGAGGACAAGGAGGCCAAACAACACATCTTCCAGGCGCTGCAGTACATGCGCAAGCTCTGCAACTCACCAGCTCTCGTCATGAAACCCGGGCACCGGTCCTACGAGGACACTCAAAAGTTCCTGTCCAAGCAGAACACCAGCCTCGAAGACCCAGCGCACGCGCCCAAACTGACCGCGCTGCGCGATCTGCTTGTCGACTGCGGCATCGGCGTCGAGGGCCAAGAGGCGTCGGACCCGCTGTACACACCCATCAAGCCGCACCGCGCTCTCGTCTTCTGCCAAATGAAGGAGATGCTGGACATGGTGCAGAACACGGTGCTCAAGAGCATGCTGCCGTCGGTGCAGTACCTGCGACTGGACGGCTCGGTCGAGGCCAACAAGCGGCAGGACATTGTCAACAAGTTCAACAGCGACCCGTCGTACGACGTGCTGCTGCTGACGACGAGCGTCGGCGGCCTGGGGCTGAATCTTACGGGCGCCGATACGGTCATCTTTGTGGAGCACGACTGGAACCCGCAGAAGGACCTGCAGGCCATGGACCGGGCGCATCGCATCGGGCAGAAGAAGGTGGTCAACGTGTACCGGCTCATCACGCGCGGCACGCTCGAGGAGAAGATTCTGAGCCTGCAGCGGTTCAAGATTGACGTGGCGAGCACGGTGGTCAACCAGCAGAACGCGGGCTTAGCGACCATGGACACGGACCAGATTCTGGATCTGTTCAACCTCGGGGATTCGGGCCCGAGCCTGATAGCGGAGAAGGGCAAAGAGAACCTCGAGGGACGGGAAGAGGACATGGTGGACGTCGAGACGGGCGACGTCCGGCAACCGGGCAAGAAGGCGGCGTGGCTGGAGGGCCTGGGCGAGCTGTGGGACAATACGCAGTATGAGGAGAGTTTCGATCTGGATGGTTTCTTGAAGACCATGCAGTGAGGAAGAAAGCGCTGCGGGGCCTGGTTTAGAGCGCTGACTTTCTGTTACTTTGTTTTATAAGTTGGCTGGGACAAGCGCGCAGGTGCCCTGGCTAGGGCAGCAGGACATCGGGTACGCGGTGAATTGGAACGTCCAGCAAAGGATTGGGCGCTGGATGGGGGCGTTGGGACGGGCAAAATTGGGGGATATGGGTGCTTGGATTGTATGAGTGTATCTGTGGGGAGAAGCATGCGTTGCTGTAGTGTATTTTACTGAAGGGCGCAGAGAGAGACGATATCGATGAGTTCCAGCACCTGCCTGCCTGTCTGTCTCCTGGGCATCAAGTGGTAATCATTTACGGATACGCGTATTCGATTCACCTCGTGCCTGCGGCTCACCTTTAAAGTTTAGCGCCCTCCCCCCCGCAGTCCGGCTGAGTCCGGGCGGGTGGGACGCCCCGCCAGAGTGACGTGTTGCGGCAACCGGCAGGGAAGGGCCCTGGACATGACGTCAACCCAAACAAAACATTGACTTCACTGACGGAGTATTCAAACTGAGCCAGGACCATGCCGGCGCCCATGATTAAAGAGAAGCTTTTATTGCAATGCTTAATTCCACGGATCGTAAGAAATTGGAAAAGAAGCAAGACCGCCATTTATAACCATTTCGCCGAATTAATTAGAGGAGCCATTCACATTCCACGAAATATTCGTCTCGATCTTACATGAACCAAGATCTTCAGGGGGTTCAGAGACACCAGTTGAGACCGCAAGTATGCACTTCAACCGATTCAATTGTTACCCTTGCTAAGCTCAGGAACCGCTTACACCATGGTTTTCACTCAGATTCTGCCTCACAGGCTCCTGGAATTGTTTTCAGCAGCATCTGCACCAGCCTGTTTGAGGACTGCATGACGCGTACACCACCGTGACCCCCTGCTGCGCCCTCCCCAGGAGAACAGTTCCGAAGGAAAGCAACCAACGCATTTTTGATTTTCTTTTCTTTCCCGAGTTCGAATCCGAATTTATTCTCGGGAAAACTCATTGATCCCTCAATACCACCACCACCACCACCACCACCACCACTCGGACGCTCGGACACCTGGCCCCATCCTTCCAATTCCTTTGTTCCTGAGATTCAACACGATCCAAGAAGAAAACAAAACGACACAATGTCTCATCACGGCCCCTTCAAATCCCTCGCCCCCCTCTCCTGGTCCTCCGACATCGCCCCGCGCGATCCCTCGGCCCTGACCGACCTCATCACCTCTACCTTCACAAGCGCCCAGCTGCTCATCGACTCCATCCCGACCCCGACACCCCCCTCCTCCTCAACAAC
>Ga0247823_10001773_pt1 | contig 17825 bp, 14 predicted proteins | sample 13C_PalmiticAcid_2_FD_192426 | JGI IMG/M metagenome (GOLD analysis project Ga0247823, IMG submission 192426) | Soil microbial communities from agricultural site in Penn Yan, New York, United States - 13C_PalmiticAcid_Day30 | ecosystem: Environmental > Terrestrial > Soil > Agricultural land... | reverse complement strand
TGCGGTTTGATTCTGGGCCAGGACAGGGCTGTTGGCTCAGGAGTTGGTCCACGCCGCCAACACTTGATGAGTCTGCAGCACTGGCGCAAACCTTGCACGATGCACAGCCTCAGCTCCACAACCCAAAAACACGAGTGAAACAAAATGCGGCCCTCAAGCTAGGTCTCCACGAGTCTTGAGAGCCGGGAATGTGACTCTAGCACATGTAAGGTATGCTTTGCGGCTTGTCGTTTTGGCCAACGCAGGTGTCAAGCCGCAGCGAAACTGTCGGGGCGAAGCAGGCCCACCGTGTGCCGTTGGCCATGGGTTGCATTTTCGCTGTAAAAGCTAATGGAAAATTGTGCCACGGGTTTTGTTTGACCATGTCAGGACTGGTTGGGAGCTGAATGTTGAAAAACGTGGTGGCGATGGTGGCGCACGTGAAAGCTGTTCCTCGTCCGGCACGCAGCGCCCGGACAGAATTCGACCGCCTTGGAATCCAGCTTCGAGAACTTGAATCCAAAGCACGTCTTTCCCCGCCGGTTGCCATTGCGGATTGACGTGGATCAGAGCAGGGCGACAGCCCGTAATCATGCCGTGCGCCCCGCCGCCTTCCGACATTCGAGGGACGACTGAGAGTTCTATGTCCCCGCCTGTAGGTGGTATCTCCATAAGTATCTAGGTAGGTATTTATCCGGAGCTTTCGGGGCAAACCAACCTTTTTTGGTGGAGGTCACAGTTCACATCAGATGACTTGGTTCATCCCATCCCATGGTTCATAACTTCATCCGTGTGCCGCAAAGCGCGAAACTTGGGACGACGGGGCCGCCGCCGACCAATAGCCAACAGGGACAATTACTCGCGCCGCCCAAGGGCCAACCAACAAGAGCTGACTTGGTCGCGGCCCCTGGTTGGCAGTGGCAAGGCCGGGGGTGGGGTGGGGTGTGGCACAGGAAGAGCCTCAGCGTGTTGAAAGATTCTGTCTGGATGGACAGATTCCACGCTATGCAAGCAAATCTGCATGTACCCAGACAGCGTGGAGGAGGGCATCCATGATATTTTCGAGGTTCCTCCAGAGAGTGAGCCACCATTGATGCCCGCACAAGACGGTTCACCATACCGTTTCGTTACATTCGTTTCGTGACTGACACTAGCCTGTCAATTTCCGCTGAGAAGAGTTCCTGGGAGGGCAAACAGGTCCCGAGCGAACAATCTCCTGCAACGGGGTGTGTCCAGAATCTAAAGTTGACTGAGAGTGAGAGACTCACGGCAGGTACGAGTATTACAGGCTTCCTTTGATGATGTGCAGCGGAGATGGAGTGTTCTACATTATTGTTAAAAGAAACATAATACCACAGAGGAATTCTATCCAGGCGGGCAAGACTGGCGCGTGTTGTCTTTGAGATGAAACGAAACTCCCTCACATCAGTTCGTGACGGTTCAGGGGCGCCGATAGAGCAAGTGTTCGTTATTGACAAAGAGCACGAATAGCCTCTAAATTGCCAGTATCACATCTATTATACCACACACGCGCCTCGAAGCAGCCTTCAAATGGACAATCCCAGCCAGACCTTCCTATCATTCGTCTCCCTCAACCTCAATCTTGAACGCTCCTAACACCTCATCCCCAACCTCGATCGCCTCCCTCCTGGTGAGTCGGCTACACACCAGTAAGTGAGCGACATACGTCCTCGCCCCGTCTGTGTACAAGCCCACCCTCTCCCCGGGGACGCAGTAATCCACCGCAACGACAATCTTGTCCCCCAGATCCGGCCTGCGCCTCTTTAGCTCCTCGCAAGGCGACAGCCCAGAAGACCATCTGACCACCCCGTCCTTCGGCGCAGGGACATAGACCAGCCGCGACCAGTACTGCGCCCCCCTTGTCCTGCCCTCACGCGCGTGGTCAAACGACCTCGCAGCCATGCGCAGCCTGTCGAGGTCCCCCACCGCAGCCAGCATGTGCACCGCAAAGTAATCAACCCCATAGGTGTGCCGCGAGGGCACGCTCACCCTGTACCCCGGCGGGCGCGCATTGATCTCGATGAGCTTGCACGCGGCCTTCGCCTTGGGCAAGCCCGGCGCGTCGTCCCTCGAGACCACCAAGTCCACCACGCCGTCCCCGACATCCCGATACTCGCTCGCCGAGTTGACCACCCTCGCCTCGACGTGAAACACGCCCGTCCTGAACCCGGCCTTGACCAACAGCCCCCTGAGCGTCTCCTTCACCGTCTCCTGCTCATCTGCGGGGAGCGCCGAGGGGAGGGTCAAAGCCTCCGGGCTGAAGGTGTCGTCGACGCTGGCGCTCTTGGCGTCGGCCTGGCACGGCGGCTCGTCGGCAATCTCCCAAAACAAAATCTCGCCGTCGAGCAGGACAAAGTTGGCGTCGATCTCGGGGCCGTCGAAGAAGGGCTCGATGACGGCCGCGCTGCCGTGGCGGGCCGTGGCCTTTTGCACCGCCAGGGCGAGGTCGGTCGGGTTGGACACCTTGCTGACACACTCCGAGGACCAGCCCTTGGTGGGTTTGACGATCAGGGGGAAGATTGGGGTGAAGCGTGAGGGGCTGTCCTTTGCAGTGGGTGAGAGCAGGGCGTTGAGCTCGTCGACGCTGGAGACGCGGGCGGTGTGGCCTGGTGCGTCCTGGAGGAGGCGGGAGCGGTGCTTGTCGACCGAGGTTTCGAAGGCGGACACGGGGTTGCATGGGAGGTGGAGGGCTTCGGCAACGCGGGCGGCCGTGACGAAGAAGTTGTCCGAGAGGGTGAAGACGCCGTGGATGGGGAGGGGGTAGCGGGTGATGGAGGCGATGATGCGATCGACTACGCCGGAGTCTTCCGTCATGTCGGTCGCGAGGAAGGCCTCGCGGTGCATGCGGTTGTCGTCGGTGTCGGGCTGGAGCCAGTGGCCTTCATCGTCGATGATGACGAGGTCGAGCCCGAGTGCTCTGGCAGCGCGGTAGACGGGACCGCCGGCGGTGAGGTTCGGCCGCCCCCTGATTAGGGCGACCCGCTTCCGGCTGATGGGATGTGATGTGAGCCAGGGCGCATCGTTGAGGCGATCTCGGAGCTCGTGGGTCAACCCAACCAGGTAGCGCTGGAGATCAAGAATGGACACCGAGGCCTCGAGATCTGCCCATTGGATGACTCCCGCTGCTTGCTCAATCAAATTGGCCAGGCTGTCTTCTGAACTAACCGAGGCGGGGGCCAAGCGGCAGGCGGTGTACTTTCTAAGAGGGCTTACGCATTCTTGGATCTTGGAAATGGGGAACGGGGAGTCCTGGAGGCGGAGCCGGAGAAAGTCGGCACGGCTGACGTAGCCGTCGGTGGAGGGAAGAATTGCGGTGAAGACCGAGACGCCAGCCGTGGCCCGATTGGTAGCGCCGAGGCCGAGGCTGGTAAGGGCGTCGACCAAGCGAGATGGAGCTTCTGGTTGTGACCGGTATCCGTTGACACCGCGGCATGGTGGCGAAGGGTTGTAGGAGAGCCTCAGAGAACTTGGGAGGAGGACAACATGGGCGATGGAGTACAGGTTGCAGAGGGGGACAATCTCCCCAAAGAAGGGCCGACAGGAGCTGGAAGGTGCTGTGTCGGTGTCAATAACCACATCTCTGGCCCGGACCAATTTCGGTTTCTGTTGGACATGACTTACTGCTGACGGCCTCAAGAGGCGATGGCGGAGTGTAGATGAGTGGCGAGGCGGATTCTGTGTCAGAATCGAGGTCGAGTTTAGGTGGCCAGCCGTTGACTTGGCCCGGCAGCACGCCGACAGCCATGGCGGTGGTAGGGATGTTGATGTTTTGCTGGCAATGGGTCTTGTGGGAGGAAGAGGAATTGACGGTGGAGGCCGGGGGCCGGAGGCGGGTGAGTGCACCGAGCGGAACGAGAGAGTCGATTGAGAGATCACTCAGCACACTGGGAAGAATTGGGACTGGAGTCTGGGCTCTGGAGAACTGCCAGCTAAATGGAAGTGGCCGAGGATGGGAAACACAGCTTGTCCTGGCCAGGTGCACAGCAATCAAAGATAAGGAATCACACCGACCTTGAAACACGAGGGTTCGGCGACGGGAGGACAATGTGCATCGTATAGCGGCAGAAGGTCAAAAGTCGAGGCAACCGCAGTCCCGGCCGAGGCTACCGTGTCTCACTTTTAGGAGCACCCGAGCTCAACCCTTCTCACCGCTGGATGAACACGGCATGCAACAACATGCGACAATCTGCGTCATCGGGACTCGTGTTTCCGGAATTAGATTGGATGGAAGTCCACAGTCTGGAATTGAAGCACAGGGGGCGCGAGACCCCAAGAGGGCCACGGGATCGTGCGGGAAGGCGCAGGGCCAGGACCGGCCGCGGACTTGCCCAGGGGGGCAGGGGCGGTCGGAGATTGAGAACCTTGATGGCCCCACAGAGATAATCTCTGCATCTGATAAGTTTGCAAAAATGACCCCATCCCAGCCCATCTCTTGCCGACCCGCTCAGCGCCTGCCCAGGCTGCCACGGCCTGCCAGATCGTTCGGTTTGCACCGTTTGCTTGGCCCAACTTGGCTGTTGGGTCCGTTCGTGTTTCCATGCGCCGCCTCGGCCGCTTCCCAATTTCAGAAAAATTCGGAGGAGCAAACGAGAGCCTGAGCGACGAGAACCCTGATGGCCAGACACCTTGATGGCCACATGCCGATGCGCGGCCAGCTCACTGCAGCGGTCCGCACCGTCAAATCGCCGGCCGCCAAAAAAGGCGCGAGAGTGCGGAATGAGACGCCAGCAGGCGCAAGGTGCCAGTCATTGTCAATCTGGCAATCTGGCAGTCTGGCGTGCCCCATCGAGGCAGGATGAGCGGCAGCGGCAGGAGCAGCGTGCAGCACCGGAGAATGAATATATGCCACTTGCGGTGCCCAGATGCCAGAGCCCAGTCCGGTCCTCGCTGTGTCTAACTTCTTCCGCTCACTCACCTTCGACGCGCGCTTTTCTGGTTTCTCAGCCGGGTTGAAGCCTGGACACCTCAGCAGCCAAGACTCTCCCGTCAGACCGTGCCGTCAAGCCTCGTCAAGCCATCCCGTCCTCGAATCCCATTCCTCTGCCAGGATGTCTCTCCTTGCTTCGTGGCTGCGCTTGGGCAGCCCAACGGCCAAGATGGACCCTTGTCCCTGCGCCTCCCACGACTCGCTCGCCATCGTCGAGAAGGCCGACGTGCTGCGCGACCAACTGCTCGACTCCAGGGCTGAAAAGATCCAGTGGCTGGTCCAGACCATCATCGAGACCCACTCCGGGCTGCTGGACCTCCCTCACTTCCGCCCTGGAAACGCCATCAACCAGTTTCTGGGGAACTTGGTCTCGGTCTGCTCCGAGATTCACGACCGGGACATCGTGGACAAGGTACAGACCTAGACCCCTTTTTGGTGCTAGTTCGTCCCCAAGACAGCCATTGACACCATCCTCCCAGGTCCTCTCCCACCCGGGCGTCCAAGCTGTTCTCCCCTCTCTCCGCCAGATCTGTGCTCAATCCGAGTCATGCCTCGAGCTTCACTGGGCAGAGCACATCCTGTCCACTGAGACGCAGGACCCCGAGGAAGTGCTCGCCCGCCTCCACACCTTCCCCTACTACGAAAACTATGAGGAGCTCACCCGTCTCGAGCTGTGCGCCATCCTCTCCGCCACCAAGACCCCGCCTCGCCGGGTAGCATTCATTGGCTCCGGCCCACTTCCCCTTACGTCCCTCTGCCTGCTCCAGTCCCTCAAAGAGAACGCCCTCGCGCGCAGCTTGTCCCCCAGGTCCGACAAAGCGGAACTTGCAGAGCCGGTTGTCCTGAACATTGACTACGACGAGTCTGCCATCGCCGCCTCGCTGTCCCTCTGCCTCGCCCTCGGCGAGATGGGCCGCGGCATGGAGTTCATCTGCGCCGAGGCCACCTCCCCGGCCAAAGACCTCGCCGAGTTCGACGTCGTCTACATGGCCGCCCTGGTCGGGATATCCCAGGCCGAGAAGGAGGGCATCATGCTGCAGGTCGCCAACCGCATGCGCCCGGGCGCCCTGCTGGTCGTGCGCAGCAGCTGGGGTCTGCGCACGTGCCTGTACCCCGAGGTTGACCTCGCCACGGAGAGGTTGCTGCCGCGGCTGGAGCCGTGCGTGGTTGTCCATCCGTATGGGCAGGTCGTTAACTCGGTGATTGTGGCACGGGTGAGGGCGTAGACTAGACGGGACACAGACTTTCAAACTGGAGGCATGATATGAATTGCACGGATACCATTTTTAGAGTTTGGCAGGGAAAGGGAAAAGTTCAGAGGCGTACGTCTTGCTACATTAGATTAGATCCTGTTGACCGAGTTCGGCAGCTGCTTTGAGTTCATATTTATCATATCCTGGAAGTAATCTGCTCCTTCGTTCATGCTCTGCGAGTGAACCTAATCCAAAAGTCATAAGTCAACCAAGTTACCGGATCCTTCATCTTCAAGGGGGTAACGTTGTTGATCGGGGCAACGTCGTAGCGTCGGAGAATCTGCCACAGAACATCAGCAACAGGCAATTATGAACTCCGAGAAAGGGAAGACGGCATACCTCAACCAGTATCTTGCCCAGCTCCATCAACGCAATGTGCTTCCCAAGACAGTTATACTTGGCCGTGCTAAAAACCAGATCCACCGTGGACGCCATCTCCTCAGCCCGTTCTGAACTCGCCTCGAGCCATCTCTCCGGGCGAAAGATATCCGAGTCCGCACCAAACAGCTCGCGCGTCCTGCCAATGCCCGTCATACTCTGGGCAATTTCCGTCCCGGGCGGGAGATAGTAGCCGTGCACTGTGTCGCCGCTGTCGGGGACCTGCTTGCTGAAGAGGCCCGAGGACGGGGGCCAGAGACGCATGGTTTCACGAATGACGGCTTGCAGGTACGTGAGGGTTTTGACTTGGGCGTAGCTGATGACGTCCCCGCTGTTCTCGGCGTAGAAGGCGTCGATCTCGTCTTGCACCTTGCGGTATGCTGAGGGGGTGGTGAGGAGGGCGCAGAGTGTCAGTCGGAGAGCGACGGATGTGGTTTCGGATCCGGCGACGCTGCGTTTAGGGTTTGTCAATGATACTTCGCCAACCAGATGGTTCGAGGCGGGAGACATACACCAGGGTGATGCATTCTTGGACCACATCCTCCGGCTCAACGCCGTTTCTGAGATAGGCTCTGATGAGATCGTGCTCGGAATTTGTATCACCGGGTTCTAGGCGACTTTTGACCTCGTCGCTGGCAAATCTGTGGCTGTAAGTCAGTTGAGTAAGTTGAAAGACCACGCTAACCGAGACATACTTCATCAGCCGACCAAAGCCAAATTTGTCACCCTCGCCTGGCATCAGATAATTGAACGGCCATGTGTGCATGATATAGACCAGCTGCGGGAGGGCGCCCAAAATGCCGAACATGGGTGTCATGGATTCGGTGATCTCGAGGTATTTGTTAACGTCGCCGTCCTTCTTCAAGAAGCCAAACGGCTTGCCGAATGTAGCACTGGTCACCACGTCCAGCGTGTAGAACTGAGCGCGGTGGCCAAATTCCATCGGCTTGCACTCTCCGGGGGTGGAGATGTACTTTCTCTCGATCAAGTGCAAGAATTCGCGGACTTGGCTGTCGACGCGACCTTCCATGATTGACAACCCCTGACCTGCCCACTGCCGGTGTGTTAGCTTTGAAGCGTACGTGTCTGAGAATGAGATACAGTAGGAGCTTACAGCAGGCAAAAGCTTCATCTTTCTCTCCTTGCGGGACTCGTTGTCCCGCATGGCAATGCACGAATACCTCTCGAGGTCCCATCGTGAAAATTCGAACCACAGTCCTTTGGTGTAGTTCGCCTTGACCGAGCAGATGTACCGAAAGGTCTGGGCGTCGGAGAAAACGACCACATTGGGAGTGACTCTCACAAGAGGGCCATACTCCTGGCACAGGCGGTACACGTAGGTGCAGTAGTCTTCCTTCCAGGAATGGTATGCAAGAACCAGGGGAGTGATGGAGTTGAGGAAGGGTCCCGGGATGTGGCGCAGGCGGTACCATTGACGGATGACTGGTACTACGGCTGCCAGGACCAGGAGGAAGGTCGATCCTAGAACGATGGTCTTGAGGTCGAGGGTGTCTGACCGAAAAAGTTCGCCGAGGTTGACGGTCCCCATGATGTGCGCCTTGAGAACTTGAAACTGTTAAGTTCAATGTGGCAGAAGAAGATTGTGCATCGTTGACAGTGCGGGGAAGTCGAGATCATGATATGTCCAGAGGAGCAGTGATGTGCAAAAGCAACCTGCATGTCTGACAGGGTTCTCCTAAGGTAGAAAACAATAGTACCAGAGATAAGACTCAAGAAGGAGGGGCAAGTGTGACAGTGCGGCACGCGGCCCCTGTTCGACGCTCGGCAAAGTCGCGATTGGAGAGTTCTCACCAATTTTATGCAACGCTTGCACCTATGTGGACCCCTTTGAGACGGCTGGCAAGCCACTGATGTCCTCCCAGAGAGATTTCAATCCTATGATCCCAGCCGCTAGTCTTTCGAGTCTGGGGGGTGGTAGTTACAGCAGCATGCAACCCGATTCATGCGCCAAACCTTCCGTTCTATTGGAGTATTCATAAAATCTAAGGTATTCTATTTCTATCCACTCTAGACAACAGTTGAAACTTTGAAACCTCAAAACTCCTCCGTCCGTTCTAGTGACTTCGCGGAACATTGCTCCAGATCCAAACCATTAAACGCCATCGAAAGATGCAGTCGCCCTACACCGCCGCGAGCTGGATATCCTCCGCCTGTCTTTCTCGTTGCCCACAAAGACATCACTGCCCAGGACGAGCGTAACAAACACCTTGCTCCCCGCCGTCGCTCTGCCCCTGCTCTGGATCGTATCGCTCATCCGAGCCATCGGACCGAGTTCGAAGCCGCCTGTTGCCCCCCCGGTTCTTGGACGCGCGCGAGAGGATCTCTCCCCGCTCCGACTTGTCGAGCCTGGGCAGCCGAAAGCCGAGGAAGAGGTAGATGGCGACGACGACAAATTCCTCGACCACGGCCATGCCCGCGCGCACCGAGACCGACCCGCCTCCTCCGGTCCTGGAAAATACGCCCGAGTGCACGAACACCAGGAGCAGTGTGTACAGCACGCGGACGGCGATGAACGGCAGCGCGAGGCCGACCGCGGGCACGATGATGCGCTCGGCTTCGGGGACGAGCGAGACGGATGGTGCTGAGAGCAGCAGGATGAGAGCCACGGCGGCGAACGAGACGGCGTAGAGGATGACAGCGACTTGAGACTCGACCGCAGGCGAGGGGGGCAAACTCGGGTTTTTGTTGCCCTGCGTGGCGCCGACGATAGCCAGGATGGTTCCCACGAGGATCACGAGTTGGATGAGGCGGAAGTGTCTGACGGTTATTGATGGGGAGACTTTTTGGCTGTTGATCCAGTCGACTCTGCAACACACCGTGGTGTTAGTGATGCGCAAGGTAGGGTAGTTGGTGGGATCCTGGGCTGCGATCTGGGAAGTAGCGGGGTTGGACGTACAATCGTGACAACATGCCGAGGGTTGCGAGCAGGAGCGGTGTCAGGCCCAGGTTCTCCAGTAAGACCGCTGCTATGATGAGGCCTGTGTCGCCTGGATTTGATTTTATCGCCAACCGACAGGCAGCTCCGACGATGCGGACGAGGGCAAGAGTCAAGGTGTAATACCAGCTGTGTCGGGCTGTGGTTAGCGTAAGCTAGGGATGAAGGGAGTATTAAGGCCATGGCCTGCCTACCCGGAACTGCGACCAAACCCGTGGCGCATGCAGATAAAGAGAGAGACGATGATAGTCGGTACATAGATCACGATCTCAACGATGGAGACGATGCTGTTGTCGTCAAGTGCCATGGCGTCTTTGGTACCGAGTGGTGTGACGATCGCTGGGAGGGTTTGAGCAGTGGAAGAAAAGCCGAATATTCAGAACCTAAATCGCGAGGACTTGAACCTTCTCCGGAAACCTAAAACCAGGAGTAGGAATGCGAGGCCTGTCACAGTGATCTGAGCGAGGTGCCACTGAAGCGCTGGAAGACGAGTCGAAAATGCATTTTGTGTCGGTGATGCTATCCTTCCTATATACTGCCAGTGATCCTTGTACAAGTTGGAGACGCATCAGCTTTGATGCATTTGAGTCCTGGTGACTGTGACTGAGCCATCTCCAAAGTGGAGTAGAAAATTGTTGTTGTCGAAGCAGTTACCCGATTCGGGGTTGCTGCTCGAAAAATGAAGTGGGGAAAGGACCTCTCAGCCACCACACCAAACAGCTGGAATTGAGCCCCTGTTTTGATTTGTCGGTGCTTGCGGCGCATTATCGGACTCGAATCGGACAGGTTGAGGCTGTGACAGAGACAGCGCGAGGGGTGGGCCTTCTTGTGAGGCGAAGCGTCGTCCCGGACCGTATGTGATTGGCTACTTCGCGAACATTGTGAACTGCCTGAGTGATCAGGCTGGAAGGTTGCGGTTTTCGCTGCTGAGGACTGCCTGGAAATCACCCAACTGGGAAGGCGTTGGGAAAGTTTCAACAAAGCACCCCCGGAGAACCACTCGACAACCACAAAGGCGGGTTGCCGCTTGGCACTGTGGGCCATCTCCCGCTCCGCACCAACACCCCAACCCACCCATCACACAGACCCCAGCGAATGCATCCACGCCAAGATTCAGATCTGTACTTGGCAATTACCTTATTTGTCTTATTGATTGTCTGATTCTCGTTCCTGGCCGCCGATAATGGGGTACTGTGGCCGCCCGTCCACTGCGTGCCACACATGTCGACAGAAGCGGGGCAAGGTCCGTCATGTTTTACTCCCTCTCGACCTCTCCCCAGAGTCACCACGGACTGCCGCTCCCGCTAAAACTAAAACGCGCTGCTCAAGTGTGACAGGAAGAGACCTGGTTGCAGTCAGTGTGCCAGGAAGCGCACTCCTTGTCCCGGCTACCCGGACCCTTTGGCTGCTGTCTTCCGGGACCAGACCCTGGCCACGACCCGCAGGGTCCAGGGGAAGAACGTGTGCAAAGAGGCCCAATCTGGGAAACATGTCGATTCCCCGAAGCCTCAACCTGATGCTTCTCCGGACGGCGCTGCCTCTGCGGCGTCCCTCGCCCGGATGCTGCCAGCCTCCAACCTCGAGAGCAGCTTGAACAGGATCTCGCTCCACTCGAGCTTGTCCCTGATCCCCGAGGATGTTGCCGAAACCTTCTTCTTGACCGCCTACGCAGCCGCAAGTCCCACGGCCCATCTGCCAGACTTGGCAGACACCCTGGCAACCGAGGGGCTCTCAGCCTCTGCGCTTCACGCACCGGCCCTGGCGGTTCTATCCCGCGAGCTCGGGCAGCCGTCCTTGATGGCACTCGCGCGGAGACATTACTCGGCCGCCATCCAGCAGACGAATCTTGCCCTGGCATCTCCGCAGCTTGCGGTAAAAGACGCCACCCTTGCCTCGGTTCTCCTGCTGGCGCTGTTCGAGGCCCTTACCTTCCAAGGCCGTCGCTCCCCGACCAACTGGACTATGCACATGAACGGCGCGACCGAGCTCCTCAAGCTGCGTGGACCCCGGCAGTTCGAAACCATCCTCGGCCGCAGCATGTTTCTCGACATCACCGGCGACATCCTCACGTCGTGCGCGAACCGCCGCGTGGCCCCGCCACCAGCCCTCACAGAACTCCTAACACAGTTAGGTGATGTTGTTGGCCACGACGACGTACACGTCCGCGTAACTCGTGCGACAGCTGGCATGGCGGATCTAGTGAGCCTGGTGACGAGCGGCGGCGATCCTAAATCGGTTGCAATTCAAGTCGTCCTCCAAGGGCGCCAGCTGGACGCCCACCTGAGCGAGCTGCTGAATCAGTTTGCCGAATTCCGCCCATACGTTGTCCTCGACCCCGCCAGCGCTCCAGAGTCGGCGTACAACAAGATCGCACACCACTACAGCACCCCCAAAATGTGTTGGCAATGGAACAACCTCCGCATGATGAGAGTCTACGTGAACTCCTGGGTCTTTCGGGCCGCAGCCGCTGCGAAAAGCGCGCTGCGGGACAGCCCGGAGGCCGCCGGGGTGTTGGAGCAGTCGAGGGTGCTCGAGGTCGCAGCTAGCAATGCGGAGCACATGGCAAGAGACATCTTGGGTACCGTCGCATACTGCCACGGCCTACCAGAGTCGAGCAACGACCGGCTGACAATGGCGCGTTGGCTTATCTGGCCGCTGTCCGCCGTGGCTACCTCGCCGGTGGCGCCCGTCTCGGCGCGTATCTACGCTCGTGACAACCTGCATGCTTTTGGCCGAGAAACGGGCACTGCCCAGGCGACGGAGGCGGGGAAGATGGTGGATGAATCAAAGGAGATTGAGGACTGGTGGGTTCAGAAATAACCATCTACGTGCAGACTTACGATGTGCTATCACTAACTCGGGCAACGCAGGCTCCACATCGTTCATCTGTCATAGAAATAGGAGCTGCATCTTGGAAATGCTGTTCTCTTGCGCAGTCCGGCGTCCCGCGCCCAGCATTCGGGGACCCTGACCTTCCAGTATCCGCGACTCGGCAATACCGTATTCACTTGAGATCCGGACAGAGCTGCAACCCGTTTGAGGCCAATTTCCACGGCGAATTTCTAACCGCATGCCAGAGGGCGCGGAAAAAGCCTCGCATGGTCAAGGCGGTTTAGGCCTACACAAAACCAACCGTTGGTGTGTCTCTCTCAAAATGGGCACGACCTTCTACCCCTCGTCCCTCAAGCGCGACTTTCTCCTTCCTTGGTCGCCGTACTGAACAGTTGACGATAGACAAAGTATCGATACCGACGGCGGCCGGCGGTTGTTGACAAGTCTATGCATGAACTGGGCATCGTCAACGTCGACCTTCACGGGAGGGGGAATCACGGACTGCGCGGGATGAGGTATCTTTGGGTGACACTTTCTATGCCATCGCGAGCCCAGCCGGGATGTGGAAATGTATTCCTGGGCAACGCTCTCTTCCAATCGAGAAGGGTCATCAAACACAGTGGTATCATCGACAACTGTGATGCAAAAAATGACATATCAACAAAAAAACTCTAATCGTCCCTCATAAATCTTGCAGCTCGTGCTTATCAACACTGGGGCGCCTGCTCGACCGAGTAGACTCCACGACCACCACCTCGCTCTTCTGGACGATCTGGCCCGCCGGCGGCTGCGCGGTCGGGAGGATGCTCCGGTTGCTGTCGTTGACGTTGTCGCGGGCCCAGACGTGGCGCTCCCAGCCCTTGCGGGCGGCGCTGGCGCCGCGGCGGGCCTCGCTCTGCGACTGGCGCGCCACGCCGCTGCTACTGAGATAGTAACGGCGGCGGGCGCTGGACTGGATGTCGCGGACGAGGACGCGGAGGAAGGGGATGCTGGCGCCGATCATGCTCGCGCTGCACTCGACGTTGCCCCAGATGAAGAGGTCGACGTTTTCGTCTGGGAGCTCTCTGAGTCAGTGTGATTTCCCGCGGATTGGGGGTGGGGGTTGGGTGGACTGACACATGTCTTGAGCGAAGAGCTTGGCGATTTGCACGGTCTTGACGATGGTGACGATGCCAGCGCTAAGGAGGCAGGTTAGCAACCGTTCTCTCGTGCCCACGGCGCACGCCTTGGAGACAACACACATGAACCCCATGCTCATGGCGAGGGCAACGCCGAACTTCTCCCTCTTCGTCATCTGGAGCGTCCAGATAAGGGGCCAGGGCAGAATCGCGAGGATGATGTCCAGCGCGGCGGAGTACGCTAATAAGACCCGAGTCAGCGAGATCCACGGGGTCGCGGCAGCATCCTTGCAACAGACCTCCTGAAAAGATATCATAGTGGATAATGATCTTGATGGGCCAGCAGGTTCCTGGTATTGTTGGATCCCAAACCCTCTGCACCGGCGTGCACTGGACCCAGTTGATGAGGGCGCTGAGGCCGATAGCGATGTTCATCGAGATGAGAATGAACCAGACGCCGGCCTTCATCCAGCCCGTGGTGAAGCGGAGCATGGTCAAGGCGAAACTCGTCTTGGACCAGGCCGCGCAGACGAGAAGCAAGGTGCCGGCGGCGTTGACCGCAAGAACGAACCGAGGGAAGTTCTCATACGGAAAGTCCCAGACGTGCAGTCCATAGCCGAGGCTGACGCAGTAGGTCAGGATGGCGGCGTGAACGGCGAGGCAAACCTGGCAGAGCGTCAGCGAGAACTGGGACCTGGGAGGCTCTGACAGGGATGTGAGCCGGGAGGCCGGAAGCTTGTTACCCAAGAAGCCAGCAGGATGTAGTCATCCCACCATAGGTGTTTGCCTCTCGACGTCTTGCAATACATTCGCAGGGCGATAAATACGGCTGCTGCGGCATTCATAGTCCATATGAGCGCGGTGAGTTTTGGGCCCGCGTTGTCGTGTGGAAGAGCGGCGAGCTGCTCGGGCGTGAAAACGGGGGCTCCCGGATCGCCTACCGGGGGCGCCGTGTTCGACGGGGAGCCTGCCGGGCCGCTCCCCATGGTGGCCGAACCTGAGGGAAAAAACGAGACAGCCCAAGGTCCTTCTCACGCGATGGCTGGATTTCTCTGTGGCCAGAAACCGAGTTTGTGTTGTGCAAAAGCTGGCAGGTTGTCTATTGAGAACCAAGGTGCCTAACAAAGTCGTTTGTCTTGCCTTTCGACCGGTTGAATGTTCTGGAATCTGGACATGGAAGGGTTCGGTGCGAGACGCGATCGATCGCTGTTCAAGGCGACGACAAATACTATTAGCCTATAATGTTCCACCTTTTTCGCACAGACACACCTTAGTTGGGTGCTAGGGACACCTGGACAGGGCGTGCGACCCCTGCAATACTTATATGCGGACGAACAGCATTGCGGGTTGCGCGCCACAGGGCTGGTTTAATGTACCATGCAGATGTACGTATGTTGAGAATGTCACTGTGAAGGAGGTGCAGGACGGACGGGAACTGGGACCGGGCGGGAACTTGGTTTCAGTTGTCCTAGCGCTGGGGCAGGAGAAGGATAACCGTGGTTTCCGCTTGGGAAAGTGTGGGGGAGGCCCCTGGCCAAGACCCTGCAACCGGGGAACTTGTTGATCATCCTGGCCCGTTCCCCGCGTGCCATGGCGCTGGGAAGCAGTTCCTTATTTGGCCTCCACAGGTCATCCATACAGCTGGGTGAGAGGCCGGGTTTCCCTAGAAAACAGAAGCACTTGCGGCAAAGGCAGGGAAAAGAGGGTGGCATATCCGAACTTCCCCTTTTCTCTCCTCAACACGAAGCCTTTTGATGGCGAATTGCCACCCCTTTTCGTGTTGGGGCGGGGCGAGCGCAATGCGGACGCAGGGATGTGTGCCCGCGAAGCCGGCCCGGGGGCTGAACAGCCAAGGGCAGGGCCTGGGAGGTGTCAGGCTCTGTCTTGGCTCACTTGCTCGGGTCGCTAGGCTACTCCAGGCCCAGACCGGTGTGCGCTGTGTGTGTCCGTGCCCTCTTCGATGTGGGCGAATGGGCCACGAACGATATGACTACGGCCGCATGGGGTTTAGTTGGAGGCAGCCATTTGTCCATTCAGTGGGAGCTTGCGAAGCACTAACGCGCCGGCACGCTGTTCCGGGCACGTCAAAACCCCAACTATCGATGGTGGCGATCTGCGGAGGATTGTACACTAATTACCTAAACGCCATGAGCGTATCCGGGGTTTTGGGAAGTCCCCTGAATCTCACTTGGGTACCTGGTGTCTAGAGTACATATGGAGCTTTGGGGATGGGAGTTCGTCGATGGCCATGTCTGCACAAGTCCAACCTTGTTTTGACGACATGTGAGGTTGACCTTTGCCCAGCACTCTGGGCATTGAAACACCAGCAGGCACCTCATCCTCCCTCAAGGAGGTAAACACACTTGACGAACCATCCGAGCCATCATGGCGGCCCCGCCTAACTTCGACGACTTCCAGTTCCCCATCTCCGATGAGGCGGCGTACCGGGCTCGAGTGCACGTCGGCGTCACGATCCCGCTGCTGGCGCTCTGCCTCGTGCCTTTCTGTGCGCGGCTGTACGTCCGCATCCGGCCAGTATGGAGGCTCGCATGGGATGACTGGTTCATGATTCTTGGCTTTGTGGGTTCTGTTTCTAAATAGAGATTGATACTGTCCACCACCTGTGCCGAGCTGACGCGCCATCTCCCCTTAGCTGTTTGCCGTCGCCGACTGGGCCCTTCTCAGCTACGAGATGTTCTTGACGCCCCAGAACATCTCCTTCCCCACCATGACAAACGCCATGAAGCTCTCCTACCTGGCGATTCCGGTCTGGGGAGCTGCCATGACTTGCATCAAGATCTCGGTCGCCCTGTCGCTGCTTCGAATTCCCGTGAACCGCCTGTGGACCGTCTTCCTATACTCTGTCACCGCGGTCCAGGTCGCCTACTTCATCGGCAACACCGTCTTTGCCTGTTTGGCGTGCCAGCCGCTGGCCGGCATCTGGGACTTCAGCGTCACGGATGCCTACTGCCTCGGTCCCGGGGCGGCCCTCATCGCGTCCTACGTCGGGTCCGCCGTCAACATCACGACCGACCTGCTCCTGTCGCTGGCCCCGATGGTCATGCTCTGGAACCTGCACCGGCCTCTCAGGGAGAGGGTCCTGGTGTGCTGCTTAATGGGGATGGGCCTGCTCGCCAGTGCTTCGTGCATCGTCAAAGCCGTCATCGTGCGAGACTGGGGCAGGACCGACATCGACACCTGGTCCCTGGCCATGTCGATTGCGACCTGGACCATGGTCGAGCAGTTGCTTGCCGTTATGGCCGCCTGCAGCCCATCCCTGAAGGGACCACTGGAGCGGGCTCTGCGCCGGTTCGGAGTTTTCATCGTCCATTACAACTCCCAACTGTCGTTTGTCCCGGAACGGTGGCTTGAGGGTAGAGGTGGGCCTCGCCGCGGCATGGACACGGACATTGGCCCAGATCTCGAGTGTCCCCGCCCAGCACATCTTCACGGTGGTGTTGATATGGAGAAGGTGGACAGCAGCTCATCTGCGTCTGGTCCAGCTGGGTCAGATAGGAGCGGGCGTGCGCGAGGAGGGGCTTGACCTCGTCAGGTGATATTTTGTCAGAGCGGCCATGGTTGGCAGGGATCTTGTACGACAGGTAGCGAAGCACAGATGATCGATGCTCTTTAACCTGCAACTCCCCGCCAGTGCCACCCCCCTGTGCTCCTGTGTGAACCAGGTTCCAGAAACCAACATCACTGGATAGGAGGCTGCCGACAACGCTACTTGATGATTGATACACATCGCCTCAACTCTGTACTTCCTTCCGTCGCTGTGGCCAACCGCTCGTTCGCACCAATATCCAATCACTCCGCCACCTGTCGCTACTGACGAACCGCCGGCCCCGCAACCCCACGCTTCCGGATATATATCGCACCCAAGGGAGGCGCGTCGTCCGGACGAGGCGGAAAGTCGACCTCGACGTACTCCTCCTTCAGCACCCGCCACGCGCGCGGCGACATCGGGTCATTCACCTCACGCCTGCCTCCACCGTCAGCATCCACACCAGAACAAAACACTTGGACAGGGACATACGGAACCGTCTCGTAATGCCACGGCATCGTGTCCTCGAGCTTGGGAACGAGCAACACCGCCGGCCGCGCAATGTCCGTCACGATCTGCCTGACCGGCAGATACGTGTGCAGCGCCACCACGACCGTCATCTCGTCCACCTCCAGAAACCCCCACGGATCATCCAGCAACTGAATCCCCCTCACAGGATGGAACCGCGTATCCACCTCCCGGTACGCATCATTCTGCACAAAACATGGGACCTCCGCCTCCAGATCCAGATCCACATCCACATCCTCCTCCCTCTCCCCCTCCTGCCATGCACACCCATCACACCCCCCATCAC
>Ga0247823_10001772_pt1 | contig 17827 bp, 18 predicted proteins | sample 13C_PalmiticAcid_2_FD_192426 | JGI IMG/M metagenome (GOLD analysis project Ga0247823, IMG submission 192426) | Soil microbial communities from agricultural site in Penn Yan, New York, United States - 13C_PalmiticAcid_Day30 | ecosystem: Environmental > Terrestrial > Soil > Agricultural land... | reverse complement strand
GCGGATGCCCTCGGCCTCGACCGGGTCGTCGCTGTCGCGCAGGCCGGCTGTGTCGGACAGGGTGACGGCATAGCCGCCGATCATCAGTTCGGCGTCCAGAACGTCGCGGGTGGTGCCGGCGATGGGGGTGACGATGGCCGCCTCGCGCGCCGTCAGGGCGTTGAACAGCGACGACTTGCCGGCGTTGGTCTCGCCGATCAGGACGATGCGATAGCCCTCGCGAACGCGACGTCCGCGGTCGGAATCGGCCAGAGCGGCGCGCAGATCCGCAGCCAGTTGGTCCAGAACCGGTCCGGCGGTGCGGGCCAGATTATCGGGCACTTCCTCATCGGGAAAGTCGATCTCGGCCTCGACCAGGGACAGGGCCTTCAGCAGGTCCCGGCGAAATCCGGCGTAGGCATTGCTGAGGGCGCCGTCCAGTTGGCCCAGAGCCTGAGACTTCTGGGCGGTCGTCTCGGCGTCGATCAGATCGGCGACAGCCTCGGCCTGGGTCAGGTCCATGCGGCCGTTCTGGAAGGCGCGACGGGTGAACTCGCCCGGTTCGGCGGGGCGAACGTTTAGCGCGATCAAGGCGCGGCTGGCGGCCTCGACCACGGCCCGACCGCCATGCAGATGCAGCTCTGCGCTGTCTTCGCCAGTATAGGAGTTGGGGCCGGGGAAGCGCAGAACCAAGGCCTGATCCACCATCTCGCCGTCGTGGCGCAGGGTGCGAAGCGCGGCCAGACGCGGGGTCAGCCCCCCTGCCCCCAGCGCGCTCAGGGCGGCGTCCACGCCCGGCCCGGACAGGCGCAGGATGGCGATGGTGCCCCGCCCAGCCGGGGTGGCCAGAGCGAAGATGGTGTCGGCGTTTGAACTCAAAGTGTCAGCCCTTGGGCGCGCCCGTAACGGCGGCTTCCATCAGGCGGCGGAACTGATCCTGGGCCTGAACCCCGAAGCTGGTCCAGGTCTTCATCAGCTCATCGGGCTGCATGGCCGACATATTGGCGTCCATCCGCTTCTGCATCTCGGCGACCAGATGGTCGTTGAGCGGCGTCACGTCGGGCAGGCCGAGGAAGGCGCGGGCCTCGGCCGGGGTGCAGTCGATCTCGATGTTCAGCTTCATAACGCCCTCAGTTGTTTCACGTGAAACATGCCCTCAAGCAGCCGCCCGCCGCGCGGGCGGCGCTAGGGCCGGAATTATGTGTTCATGGACTGGAAGAAGTCGCCGTTGTTCTTGGACTGGCGCAGCTTGTCGAGCAGGAACTCGATCGCGTCCTGCGGACCCATCGGGTTAAGGATGCGGCGCAGGACATAGGTCTTGGCCAGCTGATCCTTCGGCGTGATGAGGTCTTCCTTGCGGGTGCCGGACTTGAGCACGTCGATGGCCGGGAAGATGCGCTTGTCGGCGACCTTACGGTCCAGGACGATTTCCGAGTTACCCGTGCCCTTGAACTCTTCGAAGATGACCTCGTCCATGCGCGAACCAGTGTCGATCAGGGCCGTGGCGATGATGGTCAGCGAACCGCCCTGCTCGACGTTACGCGCGGCGCCGAAGAAGCGCTTGGGCCGCTGCAGGGCGTTGGCGTCGACGCCGCCGGTCAGCACCTTGCCCGACGACGGGACGGTGGCGTTGTAGGCGCGACCCAGGCGGGTGATGGAGTCCAGCAGGATGACGACATCCTTCTTGTGCTCGACCAGACGCTTGGCCTTTTCGATGACCATTTCGGCGACGGCGACGTGACGGGTGGCGGGCTCGTCGAAGGTCGAGGCGACGACCTCGCCCTTCACCGTGCGCTGCATGTCGGTGACTTCTTCGGGACGTTCGTCGATCAGCAGGACGATCAGGAAGACTTCCGGGTGGTTCTTCTCGATCGACTTGGCGATGTTCTGCAGCATGACCGTCTTACCCACGCGCGGCGGGGCGACGATCAGGCAGCGCTGGCCCTTGCCGAGCGGGGCGACGATGTCGATGACCCGGCCCGAGCGGTCCTTCAGCGTCGGGTCCTGGATTTCCATGTGCAGACGCTCTTCGGGATAGAGCGGCGTCAGGTTGTCGAACAGGACCTTGGTCTTGACCATCTCCGGGTCTTCGAAGTTGATCGTGTCGACCTTGAGCAGGGCGAAGTAGCGCTCGCCTTCGCGCGGACCCCGCACGGCGCCGTGTACCGTGTCGCCCGAGCGCAGGCCGAAGCGGCGGATCTGCGACGGCGAGACATAGACGTCGTCCGGACCCGGCAGGTAGTTGGCGTCGGGGCTGCGCAGGAAGCCGAAGCCGTCCGGCAGGATCTCCAGCACGCCCGAGGCGATGATCTCGACCTCTTCGTCGGCCAGGGTCTTCAGGATGGCGAACAGCAGGTCCTGCTTGCGCAGGTTGCCGGCGTTCTCGATGTCCAGGCCCTCGGCGAAGGCGACCAGGTCTTCCGGCGTCTTCTCGTTCAGTTCCTGCAGGGTGATGCGGCCATTGGGAACGATGGGCTCGCCGTCCTCGTCCTCGTCGTCGGCCGTGGTGTCGACGCCGGTGTCGTCGTTGACGATTTCAGCGACGGCCTCGATCTCGACTTCCGGTTCCGGCGCGGGCTCAGCGGCCGCCTTCGATCCTCCCAGGGTCAGCGTCTTGCGCGGGCGTTCCGCAACAGTTTCAACGACTTCCGGGGCCTGGTCGTTGTTCTCGGGGGTATCGGTCATGGCGTGCTCGCTCACGCGCTCGGACGCAAGAGGGCGTCGAGGGCGGTTCGTCTGTCGATGTCGCGGCCTTGCGGCCAGAGGGAGGGCGACGGGCTCCCGCAGGCTCGAACCGGCGGGCGTCGCAAGAAGAGAGGGACCGCCCTGCGGCCTACGCCGAACGGTTCATTGTCAGCGGAACCACGAATGACCGGGCGCCGTCAAGCAAGGCGGTATCAGAAAGACCTGCGCTCAAGCAGAGAGCGACCGTGTCGCGAGCGCCAGCGCCCTAAAATGTCCATTCCAGGGTGACGGACAACACCATGACGATGGCCAGCAGGAAGGGGATTTCGTTGGTCATGCGCCAGAAGCGGCCCGAGTATTTCGACGTCCCGGCGGCGATCTTCTTCCTCTGCCCGGCCAGGAAGCCGTGCCAGGCGGCCAGCAGGAAGACGCCGGCCAGCTTGGTCACCATCCAGGGCTGATGGGCAAAGGACCAGTCCGCTCCCTCGCCGCTGCGCAGCCACAGCAGCCAGCCGCCGAAGACAAAGGCCAGAATCATGGCCGGATTGATGATGATGCGCAGCAGGCGCGTCTGCCAGGTCCGCAGCAGGGCCTGCATCTCGCCGCGCAGCGGCTCGGGCTTGGCCTTCTGCTCGGCGTCATAGGCGAACAGACGCGGCAGGAAGAGCATGCCCGCCATCCAGGCGATCACCGCCAGGATGTGAAGCCCGCGGGCCAGGTTGTAATAGTCCATGAGGCTCCCCCTCGACCGGTCAGGCCGCCTTTGAACATCCGCCGGGGCAGGCTTTCAAGTGGGCGCATGGTCCACCCCTGGTCAGGCCCTGAGGCGCCACGCCGGGCGTTTCCAGCGCCGCCTCGACGGCCTGGGCCAGGGCGGCGATGAAGGTCGGCTCCACCCCCACGGCGGGCGCGCGCAGATAGGGGGCGCAGCCGACCTGTTCGGCCAGTTCGCCATATTCATGGTCCAGCTCGACCAGGGTTTCGATGTGTTCCGAGACAAAGGCGATGGGCACGACCACGGCCCCGACCCCGTCCCTGCCCGCCTGTTCAATGGCTTCGGGCGTCGACGGCCCCAGCCATTTCAGCGGCCCGACCCGGCTCTGATAGCAGATGGCCCAGTCGCTCAGACCCATGCGGGCGACGACGGCGGCGACGGTGGCCTCAACCTGGGCCTGATAGGGATCACCGGCGGCGACCAGCTTTTCCGGAATACCGTGGGCCGAGAACAGCACGCGCACCGGCTGGCCTTCGGCCCTGTCCATGGTCTCGCGGATCAGGCGGGCCTGGGCCGCGATCAGACCCTCGGCGTCGGGGTAGCAGCAGACGGCGTGAAGTTCGCCCGGCCCCTTGTAGGCCTCGCGCCAGGCCTTGAGCGAGGAGGCTGTCGTGGTGGTCGAGAACTGCGGATAGAGGGGCAGCAGGACCACATGGTCGGGCTGGAATTCCGCCACGGCCCTGGCCGTGTCCTCGGTCAGGGGATGCCAGTAGCGCATGGCAATGAAGACCTCGGCCTCATCCCCCGGCGCCGCGTCCGCCAGAGCCTCGGACAGGGCCGCCGCCTGTTTCAGGGTCTCGGGCAGCAGGGGCGACCCCCCGCCCATCCGGGCGTAATTGGCCTGAGCCGACTTCTCGCGGCGCGACGAGATCAACCGCGCCAGGGGCGTGCGCACGATTCCCGGCAGACCAATGATGGCCGGGTCGTTGAACAGGTTGAACAGGAAGGGTTTGACCGCGTCCGGTCCGTCCGGCCCGCCAAGATTGGTCAGCACCACGGCCACGCGCCGGTTCGGACGACGGGTCTCGGCGGTCATGATCACTGGGCTCCGATCCGGCGCAGGACCTGCTCGACGTGAGCGATCGGCACGTCCGGCAGGATGCCGTGGCCCAGGTTGAAAATCCACGGCCCCTGGCCCCAGGCCTCGAGCAGCTGGTCGACGCGGCGATCCAGAGCCTCGCCGCCGGCGCGCAGCAACAGGGGGTCGAGCGCACCCTGAATCGGCTTGATGGCCTGAACCCGTTTTCCGACCTCCAGAGGACAGGCGGTGTCCAGCGCCACGGCCTGAACGTCGCAACTGGTCGCGTAACGCTCTGCAAGCGCCGCAGAGCCTCTCGGGAAGCCGATCAGAGGCACGGTGACCCCCAGGGCCCGGGCGCGGGCCACAAGCGCCTGGTGAGGCTTCAGGACCAGACTTTCGAACAGATCGTCGGGCAGACCCTCGGCCCAGCTCTCGAAGATCTTCAGCACCTGGGCGCCCGCGTCCTGCTGCATCTTCAGATAATGGGCGGTGGACTCGACCAGAACCTCCAGCAGGGCCGCGACCTTCTCCGGTTCGGCATAGGCATAGGTTCGGGCCTGAGCCCGCTCCCCCTTGCCGATGGTGCGGGCCTCGCCGTCCAGCATATAGGTGGCGACGGTCCAGGGCGCCCCGGCGAATCCGATCAGGGCCTTGGATGGGTCCAGTTCAGCGCGCACCAGGCTCAGGGTCTGGCCCACCGACTTCAGGGCCTCCCCTGCCCCGGAGGCCAGCGCCCGCATCGACTCCACCGACGGCAGGGCGCCCAGGCGCGGACCTTCGCCGGCTTCGAACCAGACCTTCTGTCCCAGGGCGCCGGGGATCAGCAGGATGTCGGCGAAGACGATGGCCGCGTCGAAGCCGAACCGGCGCATGGGCTGAAGCGTCGCCTCGGCGGCCATCTCGGGGTTCATGCAGAAGGCGATGAAGTCCGGCGCCTTGGCCCGCAGTTCGCGGTATTCCGGCAGGTAGCGCCCCGCCTGACGCATGAACCACACGGGCGGACGGGTCGTAGTCTGGCCCTGGAGAGCCTGGATCAGAAGAGGGGTGCTCATGCTTGGGCTTTAGGATGCACACCCCCAAGCCTCAATCCCTATTCAGATTTAAGAATTGAAAGAAATTGGAGGATGGAAGCAGGGGGCTGGAACGCGGGGATAGAATCCGGTCCTCCCGATGATCGACAGACTTCTCCCCGATCTCGGGCGAATGAATCCGAGGCCCGCCGTCATGGTGTGTTGATTGCGGGGATAACCCGCTTTGAGTCCGCTGTGACAGGAGTCCGATCTGGGCGCCGTTGTGGGAAAGGCGCCGGGCGCCAAATTTGGACAAGGCGCCTTATCCCCTGGTGAGGATAGAAATTCGGCGCCTGTATGAACGACTCCAGGCGCCGTTCGGCCATCGGCGCCCGCGATCCCCGCTCGCGACCGGCGTCCGAGCTTGCTAGAGGATTCGGCGCCCAATCGGCGCCCCGGCGGCGCCCAGGGGATGTCGAACGGCGCCCAGGCTTTTGCACAGGTCTTCGGGGACAGAGTCAGAGCCTATCCGGGCGCGAAGGATGAGGAGATGATCAGAGCCATGAGTCCCACACGCCCCTCGTCGCGCCTCGCCACCTATTTCCATGTCCATCTGGTGTCGGACTCCACCGGCGAGACCCTGAACGCCATGGCCAAGGCCGTGATCGCGCGTTTCGACGGCGTCATTCCCATCGAACATATCTACGCCCTGGTGCGCTCGCCCAGACAGATGGAGCGGGTGCTGGAGGAGGTGGCGGGGGCGCCCGGCGTGGTTCTGCACACCCTGGTCGACCGCGAATTGCGTGAACAGCTGGAGGAAGGCTGTCGCCGGCTGCAGACGCCGCAGATCGGGGCGCTGGACCCTCTGGTGGGCGCCCTGTCCGGCTACCTGGGCACCAATATCTCGACCCGCGTGGGGGCTCAGCACGCCCTGGACCACGGCTATTTCAACCGCATCGGCGCTCTGGATTTCGCTATTGCTCACGATGACGGCCAGGGCACCCTGGATCAGCTGGAGCATGCCGACGTGGTCCTGTGCGGCGTCAGCCGGACCTCCAAGACCCCGACCTGCATCTATCTGGCCAATCGCGGCATTCGCGCCGCCAATGTGCCCCTGGTGCCGGGCCAGGAAGACGGTGAACGGCTGACGCAGCTGAAGAACCCCCTGGTCGTGGGTCTGACCGTCTCGCCCGATCGTCTGGTGCAGATCCGCCGCAACCGGCTTGAAGGGCTGAACGCGGCGCGGGCCTCGGACTATGTCGATCATGACGCGGTGCGCGATGAGACGGTCAAGGCGCGGCGCGCCTTCGAACGGCGTGGCTGGCCGACCATCGACGTGACCCGCCGCTCGGTCGAGGAGACGGCGGCGGCCATCATCAACCTGCTGAGCGAACGGCGCAGCCGTCGCCAGGACACCCCCGGAGTCCTCTCGTGACGATGACCGATGGCGAACGCCTGATCCTGGCTTCCAAGAGCGCGGCGCGGCGCGCCGTCCTGACCGACGCCGGCGTGCCCTTCACCGTCCAGGTCGCCGACGTGGACGAGGATGCGCTGAAGACGCCGGGCGTCGATCCGGTCGAACTGGCGGTCGAACTGGCGCGGGCCAAGGCCCTGGCCGTATCGCGCCATGACGCCGAGGCCTGGGTCCTGGGCGCCGATCAGACCCTGGCCTTCGACGGCGGCCTGGTCTCCAAGGCGCCTTCGCTGGCGGCGGCGCGCGAACGCCTGATCGCCATGCGCGGACGCACCCACCAGCTGCATTCCGGCGCGGCCCTGGCCCGCAACGGTCAGGTGGTCTGGTCCGGCGTGGACACGGTCGAGATGAGGATGCACGACTTCTCCGACGCCTTCCTCGACGCCTATCTGGCGGCCGAGGGCGAGGCCCTGCTGTCCTGCGTCGGCTCCTACCGGCTGGAGGGCCTGGGCTCGCAGTTGTTCGAGGCGGTCGAGGGCGACTACTTCACCGTTCTGGGCCTGCCGCTGTGGCCGGTTCTGGCCGAATTGCGCCGCGCCGGAGTGATCGTCTCGTGACCCCCTTCCCTAACCGCATCACCGGCGCCGCCGTGCTGGCGGGCATCGCCGGTCAGCCGGTGGCTCATTCGCTGAGCCCCGTCATCCACAACGCCTGGCTTCAGGCCGGCGACATCGACGGCGCCTATATGCCGTTTGCGCCGAAAGACGCCGCCGGCTTCGACACCCTGATCGCCGCCGGGCGCGCCGGCCTGGTGCAGGGGCTGAACGTCACCGCCCCCTTCAAGGAACAGGCCTTCGCCCTGGCCGATGAAGCCAGCGACGCCGCCAAGGCCACTGGCTCGGCCAATATCCTGGTGTTCGAGGACGGCCGGGTGCTGGCCGACAGCTCCGACGGGGTGGGCGTCCTCTACGCCCTGGCCGAACAGGCGCCGGACCTGAACCTGAAGGGCGCGGTCGTGGTCATGCTGGGCGCGGGCGGGGCGGCGCGCGCCGGCGCGGGCGCCCTGATCGAGGCGGGAGCGAGCATTCGCATTCTCAACCGCTCACGCGACCGGGCCGAGGCCCTGGCCGCTGATCTCGGCCCCTCCGTCACAGTGACCGACGAGGCCGCCCTGGCCGAGGCTGATCTGGTCATCAATGCGCTCAGCGTTCAGCCCGCCATAGACCTGTCGGCGTTAAAGCCGACCGCCGTGGTCATGGACATGACCTACAAGCCCGTCGTCACCCCCTTCCTGGCGGCGGCGCGCGCGCGCGGTCTGACGGCCGTGGACGGTCTGGCCATGCTGATCGGCCAGGCGACGCCCTCCTTCACCGCCCTGTTCCGCCGACCGCCGCCGCCCATGGACCTGCGCGCCTTGCTGCTGGCCCATCTGGGAGAAGCCGCGTGATCATCCTCGGCCTGACCGGCTCGATCGGCATGGGCAAGTCGACGACGGGGCGGATGTTCGCCGACGAAGGCGCCCTGCTGTGGGACGCCGACGCCGCCGTGCATCGCCTCTATGCGCGCGGCGGGGCGGCGGTCGAACCCTTGAGCGAAGCCTTCCCCGGCGTGGTCGTGGACGGCGCGGTGGACCGCGCCCGTCTGGCCGAGGCGCTGGGTCGCGACGAGACGGCCTTCAAGCGTCTGGAGGCCATCGTCCATCCCCTGGTGGCCCAGGACCGGGCCGAGGACCTGGCGGCGGCGCGGGCCGAGGGCGTGCGGCTGGCCGTTCTGGACATTCCCCTGCTGTTCGAGACCGGCGGCGACGCCTTTGTGGACGCGGTGGTCGTGGTCACCGCCGATCCCGAGGTTCAGGCGGCGCGCGTCCTGGCCCGCCCCGGCATGACCCGTGACCGTTTCGAGGCCATCCTGGCCCGTCAGACGCCCGACGCCGAGAAGCGGCGCCGCGCCGACTTCCTGGTCGACACCGGCCGAGGCCTGGACGCCGCGCGCGAACAGGTGGCTCAAATCGTGGGGACGGTTCTGTCGCCGGACTGGGTCAAGCCTGTGCGCGCCAGGCCATGACGCCGCCGGACCTGCCGACAGGCTGGGGCGTCATTGAAGCGAAGCCCCTGGCCGAGGGCGTCGGCGGTCAGGTCTGGCGGGCGCGGCGCCGGAACGGCGAACCGGTCGTCATCAAACGCGTCAGCGCCCAGGCGGCGGCGGACGCCATTCACGCCACGGCCTATCTGGATTGGCGGGACGGCCGGGGCGCCGTGCGCCTGCTGGCCCTCGACGGCGACTGGCAGATGCTGGAGGACGCCGGCGAACGCACCCTGGCCCAGGTGCTGGATCAGGACGGAGACGCCGCCGCGACCCTGATCGCCGCCGAGGCGCTGCGGGTTCTGCACGCCCCTTCGGATCGCCGCGCCGAGGGCCTGCAAACCATGCCGGTTCGCTTCGCCGCCCTGACCACGGCGGCCCAGCGCGAAGGCGGTCTGTTCGCCGAGGCCGTCGTCTGTCTGAAGACCCTGACGGGCGGGCCGGTTCAGCCGCTGCACGGTGATCTGCACCACGACAACATCCTGTCCGGCGCGCGCGGCTGGCTGGCTATCGATCCGCACGGCCTCATCGGCGACCCGGCCTATGACGCGGCCAACCTGCTCTACAATCCGCTGGAGCGTCAGGATCTGCGCACCGACCCCGAGCGGGCGCGGCGTCTGGCCGAGGTTCTGGCGCCGGCGGTGCAGCGGCCCGTTGCGGCGGTGCTAGGCCATGGCTTCTGTCACGCCTGCCTGTCGGCGGCCTGGCATCTGGAGGACGGGAACCTGGCCGAGGCCGGGCGCAGTCTGGCGGTGGCGCGCGCCGTTCAGGCGGCCCTGAGGGCGGCTTGAGCCTTTCGCAAAGGGCCGAAGCCCGGCATTAAGGGACATGGCCCGCGAAATCGTTCTCGACACCGAAACCACAGGCTTCGACCCCAAGACGGGCGACCGTCTGATCGAGGTCGGCTGCATCGAGATCTTTGACCTGTTGCCGACGGGGCGGACCTTTCACCGTCTGGTCAATCCCGAGCGCCTGATCCCGCCGGACGCCATCCGGGTCCACGGCATCACTGACGACCACGTCAAGGATGCGCCCAGGTTCCATGAGATCGCAGGCGACCTTCTGGAGTTCATCGGCGACGCGCCCCTGATCGCGCACAACGCCAACTTCGACCGCAACTTCATCGACTTCGAATACAACCGCATCGGCCAGAAGCCGCCCGAGCAGGCGCGCTGGATCGACACCCTGCAACTGGCGCAGAAGCGTTTTCCGGGCATGCCCAACTCGCTGGACGCCCTGTGCAAGCGCTTCAAGATTTCTCTGGTCGACCGCACTCTGCACGGGGCCCTGATCGACTCCCGCCTGCTGGCCGAGGTCTATCTGGAGCTGCGCGGCGGCAAGGAACGGGCGCTGGATCTGACCTCGACCCGCGGCCCCCAGGCCACGGCGGCGGCCGCTTCGGTCAGCCACGGGGCGCGACCCACCCCCCTGCCCTTCCGCTCGACCGAGGCGGAGCAGGCGGCCCATCTGGCCTTCCTGAAAGCGACGCTGAAGGACCACAGCCTGTGGGCGGGCTACGGCGTGACGGTCGAGGTCGAAGCCAAGGACGAGGCGGCGGCCTAAAAGGCGGCGTCCATCAGGATGTAGGTTCCGGGCTTGGCCTGGAAGGCGTCGATCCGGGGCACCAGCCGTCGGAAATGTTCGCTGGCGCAATGGGCGTCCAGCGCCGCCTGATCGGGCCATTCCTCGATGAAGACGAAGTGACCGGGCTGGCGCTGGTCCGTGAACAGGTCATAGGCGACGCACAGAGGCTCTTGCCGCGTCAGCCGCACCAGCTCGCGATACAGCGGCATGACCGTCTCGATGTGTTCGGGCTTGATGAAGTCCTCGGCGATGACCTTTAGCATGGCAGCCGACTCTCCCTCTTAGACATAGAAAAGGGGACGCCCCAAAGGGACGCCCCCTAAGCTTCCGCTCAAGCAGCCCGTCGCCGTGCGACGGGCGTTAGCGGTCTCTCTTGCTATTATGCCTGACCGGCGTCGGCCGGGCCGCTGGCGATCTGCTGCTGGCGGGCGACGTAGATGGCGGCGAAGTCGATCGGGTCGACCATGAAGGGCGGGTAGAAGCCGCCGTCCGAGGTGGCCTGGGCGATGACCTGGCGGGCGAAGGGGAAGAGGTAGCGCGGGCACTCGATCAGCAGCATGGGCTCGATGTCCTGGGGCGCGACGCCGCTCAGGGCGAACAGGCCGCCATAGACGAGTTCCACGTGAAACACCGGGTTCTTGTCATCCCCGGTGGCCTTGACCGACAGCTTCAGGTCCAGCTCGAACAGGCCGTCGGGACGACCTGCGGCGTTCATTTCCACGCCCATGTCGATGGCGGGCTTGCCGTCGATGCGCAGGCTTTCCGGCGCGCGCGGGTTTTCGAAGGACAGGTCGCGGACGTATTGCGCCAGGATGCGGAAGCCGGGACCGGCGGGCTGGCCCTGGCCTTCCAGCGTCGTGGTCTGGCCGTTGGCGGCGTCGGCGGGGGCGGTGGCGTCGGTCATGAAAGGAAAGCCGTCAGTCTGAAAACGAGGGACGCCGGACCGCTCCGGGCCCGGGGTGAAGGGCTCGCGACTAACACGGCGAGGCTATTGGCCGCAACGTCGAGACCGGCGTTCTGGACTTCCCTCGCCTTGCGCCCGGCGGGAACGCCCCCTAATCCTCGGAACAACAGATGCGCGCCCGTCGACACCCCCAGGGCGCGCGCCAATCAGGTGAAGCCCGTGCCCATCCAATTCCAGATCGTCATGTTCGCCATCGTCGCCGCGGTGCTGCTGTTCATGCTCTATAACGTGCTGGGCAAGAAGGTCGGACGTCAGCCCCAGGAAGACGCCCGCCTGCCCCAGAGCGCCGCCGTCGCCGGCCAGGCGCCGGCCCCCGCCACGCCGGGCCTGGACGCCGCCACGGCCGCCGCCATCGCCGGGCTGAAGGCGCGCGATCCCGCCTTTGATCCGGCCCGCTTCGTCGAGGGCGCCCGTCAGGCCTATGAGACCATCGTGCGGGGCTACGCCTCGGGCGACCGCGAGGCCCTGCGCCCTCTGCTGACCCCCTCGGTCATGACCTCGTTCGAGGCCGGCATCGCCGCCCGCGAAGCGCGCGGAGAGCGCGAACAGGCCGAGTTCCTGCACACGCCCCGCGCCGATCTGGAGCTGGCCACGGTCAAGGACGACCGCGCCGTCGCCAAGGTCCGCTTCCTGGCCGAGATGCGCAGCACCGTGACCCCGGCCGAGGGCGAGGCCTCGACCGAGGAGCGCCGCACCGCCGAACTGTGGACCTTCGAGCGCGCCCTGGGCGCCGCCGATCCCAACTGGGCCCTGGCCCGCGTCGAGCCGGCCAGCGCCTGATGCGCCCCCTGGCCTCCGCCCTGCCGTTCGACCGGTCGGGCGCGGCCCGGATCGGCGGCCTGTCGTTGCTGCTGCTGGCGGCCGCCTGCGCCTCGACGCCGACGGCGCCGCCGCCGACAATACCGGAAGGTCCCGGACCGGGGCCGGTCGCGCCGCCCTCGGTCGAAGGCATGAGCCTGACCGCCCTGCCGGGCTGGGCCGAGGAAGACCATCTGGCCGCCTTCCGCGCCTATGTTGCCGGCTGCGTTCGGGCGCGAGGCGCGGCGGCCGAGGCCGTTTGCGCGCGCGCCCGTGATCTGGCCGCGCGACGCCTGTCGCCCAGCGACGCCCGCACCTTCCTCGAGAGTAATTTCGTCGCGACCGAGGCGCGCACCGACGACGGTCGCGCCGGTCTTCTGACCGCCTATTTCGCCCCGGAGTATCCGGCCCGCCGCACGCCGGACGCCGAGTTCGACGCCCCGGTGCTCAGCCGCCCGGCCAACCTGTCCGAGGTCGGCGATCGCGCGGCGATCGAGGCGGGTTCGGCCCAGTCGAGCGCCCTGGCCTGGATGAAGGCCGAGGACCTCTTCTTCCTGCAGATCCAGGGCTCGGGGACCTTGAGCTTCCCGGACGGCGCCCGCCTGCGCGCGGCTTACGCCGCCGACAACGGGGCGAAGTTTGTCGGCATCGCCCGCCCCATGGCCGAGCGCGGCCTGCTGCCCGCCAACGGCACCTCGGGCGACGCCATTCGCATCTGGCTGTCGGCCCATCGCGGCGTCGAGGCGCGCGAGGTCATGGCCCTGAACCCGCGCTACATCTTCTTCAGCGTCAGCCCGGATGACGGCGACGAGGCGACCGGCGCCGCCGGCGTTCCCCTGCCCGCGCGCCGCTCCGTGGCCGTGGACCCGTCGCGCTGGGCCTATGGCGAAGCCGTCTGGATCGAGGCCGACGGCGGCGACCTGGTCGGCGCTCGCGCCAGCTATCGTGGTCTGGTCATGGCCCTGGACACCGGCTCGGCCATCCGGGGGCCAGTGCGCGCCGACCTCTATATCGGTCGCGGCGACGCTGCAGGCCAGGAAGCCGGGGCGGTGCGGCATCCCCTGCGCATGTGGCGGTTGATCCCCAGAAGCTGATCCCCGTCCCTGGCGGACGGGGATTACAAAAACATAATCCGGGCGTGCGCATCCGCGGAGGGTGCACCGGACCTCCTTTCCTCATGGCGTGGTCGTCACGCTCAAGGGGGATGTATTTTGACAAAGACGATAGCTGTCGGCGGGCGCTCGGTCCGTATTCTGGCGATGGCGGGGCTGACCGTTCTCGCCGTGGCGGCGCATGCCGCAGCAGCCCAGGACGTGGGGCGGATGGATCAGGTCGTCCGGGCTTCGGCTGAGCAGGACGCCTTCGCGGGGGCCGTCCTGGTGGCGCGCGACGGCGAGATCTTGCTGGATCGCGGTTATGGTATGGCCAACCGCGAGTGGAACATTGCCAATACGGGCGACACAAAGTTCCGCCTGGCGTCGGTCAGCAAGCAGTTCACCGCCGTTGCCGTCATGATCCTGCACGAGCGCGGTCTGATCGACCTGGACGCTCCGGTGAAGACCTACCTGCCGGATGCGCCGGCCGCTTGGGACAAGGTGACGACGCGTCGCTTGCTGAACCATACTGCGGGTCTGCCTGACTTCACCCGCCTGAACGACTATGAGGCGCAAAAGACCCAGGCCACGACCGTCGAGGCCCTGATCGCCCGGTTCCGTGACCGGCCGCTTGAGTTCCATCCGGGCGAGAAATTCGCCTATTCCAACTCGGGCTACGTCGTCCTGACTTCCGTGATCGAGAAGGTCAGCGGTCGGCCCTACGCCGACTTTATCTCCGAGACCCTGTTCCAGCCCCTGGGCATGGCCGACAGCGGCTATGATAGCCCTGCCGTCATCCTGCCGGGGCGCGCCTCGGGCTATACCCCGGCCGACGACGGCGTGGTCAACGCCGACTATGTGGACATGAGCGTGCCTCAGGGGGCGGGGGGCCTCTATTCCACGACGCGTGATCTGCTGAAGTGGGAAAGGGCCCTGTTCGGCGGCCGGGTGTTGCAGCCGTCATCACTGAGCGAACTGACCACGCCGGGCCGCAACGACTACGCCCTGGGCCTTGAGGTCCGCACGAACGGCGGCGACACGATCATCAGTCATTCCGGCGGCATCGAGGGTTTCAACACCTACCTGGGCTATGACGCCGCCAGGCGGATGACCGTCGTGGTTCTGGGCAATCTCAACGGTGCGGCGCCCGAAAAGCTGGGCGGGGCGCTGATGACCCTGGCGCGAGGTGGAACGGTGACGCTGCCGGGCGAGCGCCAGGCCGTGGTGCTGACGCCGGAGGCTCTGCGGGCCTATGAGGGGATCTATGAACTGGCGCCGACCTTCGCGCTTACGCTGAGCGTCGTGGACGGCAGGCTGATGGCCCAGGCGACAGGCCAGAAGGCGCTGGAGCTGTCGGCGGAGGCGGTCGACGCCTTCTTCCTCAACGCCATGGACGCCCAGATCACCTTCAGTCGCGACGCGGCCGGCGCCGTCGCGGGTCTTGTCCTGCATCAGGGCGGCCGGGACATGCCGGCCAAGAAGAAGGGCTAGTTGAAGAGGCCGCCTCTCATAGTGACGCCGAGAGGCGGCCCTTGTCCTGACGCCTAGCGGCGTTTCAGGCTGCCCAGGACGCCGCGCAGCAACTCGCGGGTGATGGTCGAGCCGGCGGTGCGCAGGACGGACTTGGTCAGGGCCTCCATCGGCGTCTGGCGGCTGGAGGCGCGGGCGCGCGGGGCGGCGCGTTCGCGCGCCGGAGCGGGGGCGGAACGGGCGGCCTTCTCGGCGGCCTTGGCCTCGGCGGCGGCGCTGGCGGTTTCTGCCTCGATGCGGTCGGCCTGGGCGCGGCGGGCCTTCAGGACCTCTTCGGCGGACTCGCGATTGACCGCCGTGTCATAGGTTCCGCGCACCGGGCTGGCGGCCATGACGGCGGCGCGCTCGGCCTCGGTCGCCGGGCCCAGGCGCGAGTCCGGCGGACGGATCCTGGTCTGGGCCACCACGGTCGGCGCGCCCTTGTCGTCCAGGGTCGAGACCAGGGCCTCGCCCACGCCCAGGGCCTGGATGGCCTCGGCGGTGTCGAAGGCTGGATTGGTGCGGAAGCTCTGGGCGGCCGCGCGCAGCCCCTTCTGCTCGGCGGGGGTATAGGCGCGCAGGGCGTGCTGCACCCGGTTGCCCAGCTGGGCCAGGACGGTGTCGGGGATGTCGGCCGGGTTCTGGGTGACGAAATAGACGCCGACGCCCTTGGAGCGGATCAGGCGCACGACCTGCTCCACCTTTTCCAGCAGGCCCTTGGGCGCGTCGTTGAACAGCAGGTGGGCCTCGTCGAAGAAGAAGACCAGGCGCGGCTTCTCCGGGTCGCCGATCTCGGGCAGTTGCTCGAACAGTTCCGACAACAGCCACAGCAGGAAGGCGGCGTAGAGGCGCGGGCTGTTCATCAGCCGGGTGGCGTCCAGCACATTGACCTGGCCTCGCCCGTCCAGGGAGGTGCGCATCATGTCCTCCAGCCGCAGGGCCGGCTCGCCGAAGAAGGCGTCGCCGCCCTGTTGCTCCAGTTGCAGCAGGGCGCGCTGGATGGCGGCGATGGAGGTGGGCGAGACATTGCCGACCTCGCGGCCGATGGTCTGGGCGTTCTCGCCGACATAGGCCAGCAGGGCGCGCAGGTCCTCCAGGTCCAGCAGCAGCAGGCCCTCCTTGTCGGCGACGTGGAAGGCCACGCTTAGGACCCCTTCCTGCACGTCGTTCAGCTCCAGCATCCGGGCCAGCAGGGTCGGGCCGATGTCGGACACCGTGGCGCGCACCGGGTGGCCCTTCTGGCCATAGAGGTCCCAGAAGACGACGGGGGCGGCCTTGCCGGTCAGGGTCAGGCCCATCTTGCCGGCGCGCTCGCCGAACTTGGCCGTATCCCCGGCCTGGCTGATGCCGGACAGGTCGCCCTTCACGTCGGCGCAGAAGACCGGGACGCCCGCGTCGGAAAAGCCCTGGGCCATGATCTGCAGGGTCACGGTCTTGCCGGTCCCGGTGGCGCCGGCGACCACGCCGTGGCGGTTGGCGCGCTTGAACAGCAGGTTCTCGGCGGCGCCCTCGAAGGACTGGCCGAGGAAGAGGGCGGCGGGGGCGTCGGTCATTCAGTCGTCTCCTGCAGTCTGCCCCCATGCTTAGCCGACAGAGGCGAGGCCGCAAGGCGGAACCGTGCGGCCTTTACAGCGATTGACGCTGTCCCCGCCGCCGCCGACAGTCCCGCTCATGAAACTGCCCTTCTCGGTTCCGACCTCCTCGGTCGCGCGCAACGCCCTGGTCCTGATCGCCGTCGTGGCGTCCGGGGCGGCGCTCTACTGGCTGCGGGACATCCTGACGCCCCTGGCCATGGCCATCTTCCTGATGATCATGATCGACGGGGTGAAACGCTCGATCGAGCAGCGCACGCCCGTGCCGTCACGCTTCGCCGGGACAGCCGCCCTGATCGTGGTGGTCCTGGGCTTCCTGCTGTCGATCTGGATCATCGTCGACGGGGCGGCGGGCTTCTTCACCGACGCCTCGGGGGTGTCGGCCAGCATCGGGCCGCGCCTGGACCACATCATCGCCGATGTCAGCGGCCTGGTGGGGGTCAAGGACCCGCCGACGCTGCAGGACCTGATCGCCGGCATCGACCTGCGCGGCTGGCTGACCCAGACGGCGATGCAGGCCCAGGGCGTGGCCTCGGGCGCCTTCTTCGTCATGGTCTATCTGGGCTTCCTGCTGGCCTCCCAGGCGGGCTTCCGCAAGAAGATCGTCGCCATGTTCCCGGACCGGGGCGCCCGCAACGAGGCGCTGGAGGTGTTCAACCGCGTGCGCGGCGGGGTCGAGGGCTATCTGTGGGTCCAGGCCGTCACCGGCGCCATGATCTGCCTGGTGGCCTGGATCCTGATGCGGGCCGTGGGGCTTCAGAACGCCGAGTTCTGGACCTTCGTCATCTTCATCGTCGGCTTCATTCCCGTGCTGGGGGGCGCCATCGCCGGCTGCGCCCCGCCCCTGTTCGCCTTGGTCCAGTTCGAGAGCTACTGGCCCGCCCTGATCCTGCTGGTCGGCCTGCAGGCCCTGCTCTTCATCGTCGGCAACATGATCCAGCCGCGCATGCAGGGCGACAATCAGAACATCGACCCGGTGGTGGTCCTGCTGGCCCTGGCCCTGTGGGGCAAGATGTGGGGCGTGCCGGGCATGTTCCTGTCGACGCCGCTGGCGGTCATGGCCATGGCCATACTGGCCGAATTCAAGGGCTCGCGCTGGATCGCGGTCCTGCTGTCGGGCGATGGCGAGCCCTATGCGCCGCGCAAGGCGCCGCCGGAAAAGCCCAAGGGGGGCGGCTGGTTCAGGGGTCTCGTGGGGCGCGGCAAGGCGCCGCATGAAAAAGACCCGAAAGAAGGCTGATCCTGCCCTTGATCCGCCATATCTGGCGACTATCTACCCAATCAGACGACGCGGCCCCCCTCCCCCTCCCGGCCGCGAAG
>Ga0247823_10001771_pt1 | contig 17831 bp, 18 predicted proteins | sample 13C_PalmiticAcid_2_FD_192426 | JGI IMG/M metagenome (GOLD analysis project Ga0247823, IMG submission 192426) | Soil microbial communities from agricultural site in Penn Yan, New York, United States - 13C_PalmiticAcid_Day30 | ecosystem: Environmental > Terrestrial > Soil > Agricultural land... | reverse complement strand
CGCGCATGGGGGCCTGGCCGCGTTCGAGCGCCTGGTCGAAGGTGATGGCGTTGCGCGAATAGGGTTCGTAGGCGTCGGCGTACACGCGGTCCAGCGTGGGGCCCATCACGAACAGCGTGAGGAACAGCGACAGGCCGACGATCACCTGGTTGGGCGGTGCCGATTGCGTGCCCATGGCCTGGCGCAGCAGCGAGAGCACGATCACGATGCGGGTGAAGCCCGTCATGAGCAGCAGCACGGCCGGCAGGAAGGACAGCGCGGTGAAGAACAGCAGGGTCTGGATCGGCACCGAGTAGCTGGTGCCGCCCGCGCCCTGGCCCACCATCAGCGGCAGGGTGGGGCCGGGCACGGCGGGTGCGCCCTGGGCCCAGGCGCCGGCGGCGGACAGGGCGAGCGCGGCCAGCAGCAGGCCGGTGCGCAGGAAGTCAGCGCGGCGCATGGGGAGCCTTGGTCAGTTGGGCCAGCCGCGCGGCAAAGCCGGACGCGGGCGTGACGATGGGGGTGGACGGGTCGACCAGATCGGCCGGCAGGGCCATCTGGTGCAGGGCGTTCACGCTGCCGGCCGACACGCCGAGCACCAGGCACACGCGGTCCTCGCCCTGGCCGACCTGCACCGTCACCACGCGTTGCTGCGGGCCCAGCGAGAGGGTGGAGAGCACCTGCATGGGCGGGCCGCTGTGGCCGGCGGCGCCGGGCAGGCGGCGGCGCGCCCACTTCAGGGCGAAGGCCAGGCCCACCATGAGGGCGAGCAGAAGCAGCGCGGGCATCGCGTTTTGCAGCATGAGGGGCTCGATCGGAGAAGAGGTTTTAGTCCAGGGATGCCGAGAAACCGGCTTTGCCAGGCCTCTGGCATCGCCCCCCTGCCAGAGGGGAGACGCCGAAGGCGGCGCGGGGGGTCATGTCCGGCTCACCCTGCGCATGCGCTCGGACGGCGTGACGATGTCGGTCAGGCGGATGCCGAACTTGTCGTTCACCACCACCACCTCGCCCTGGGCGATCAGGTAGCCGTTGATGAGCACGTCCATGGGTTCGCCGGCCAGCGCGTCGAGTTCGACGATGGAGCCTTGTGCGAGCTGCAGGATGTACTTGATCGGCACCCGCGTGCGGCCCAGTTCCACGGACAGCTGGACGGGAATGTCCAGCACCATCTGGATGTCCTGCATCGGGCCCGCGCCCGCAGCGACGGGGGCGGTGCTGGCCTCGAACTCGGGCGCGCCGTCGGCGATCTTGTCGGTGGTGGCGGCCTGCTCTTCCAGGGCCTGAGCCCATTCGTCGGCGACGGGGTCGTTCATGGTGTTGGTGCTCTCAGTTGACATAGGAATCTCCCAGCCAGTGCAGGTCGGTGCCTCGGAGGTTGCGCTCCACGCGCAGGGCGTACTTGCCTTTGTGGGTGCCGTACTGGCATTCGAAAACGGGCACGCCGTCCACGTGGGCCTTGATCGAGGGGTGGCGATCGAGTTCGATGAAGTCGCCGATCTGCATCGCCAGCAGCTGTTCCACCGTGGCTTCGGTCTGCGCCAGCTCGGCGACCATGGTCACCTCGGCGGCCTGGATCTCGTGGCTCAGCAGCTTGACCCAGCGGCGGTCGACTTCGATGGCGTCGCCCTGCACGCTGGAATACAGCACGTCGCGGATCGGCTCCAGCGTGGCGTAGGGAATGCAGATGTGCAGCGAACCGGTGATGTCGCCGATCTCCAGCGTGAAGCTGGTGGAGACCACGATCTCGCTGGGGGTGGCGATGGTGGCGAACTGGGGCTGCATTTCCGAGCGCTGGTAGGCCAGCTCGATCGGGTACACGCCGCGCCAGGCCTTCTTGTATTCCTCGGACACCACCTCCACCAGGCGGTTGATCACGCGCTGTTCGGTGGGCGAGAAGTCGCGGCCTTCGATGCGGGTGTGGAATTTGCCGTTGCCGCCGAACAGGCTGTCGATCACGCCGAACAGCAGCGTGGGCTCGCACACCACCAGGCCGTTGCCGCGCAGCGGGCGGATGGCCATGATGTTGAAGTTGGTCGGCACCACCAGCTCGCGCAGGAAGGCGCTGTATTTCTGCACCTGCACCGCGCCGACCGAAATCTCGGGGCTGCGGCGGATGAAGTTGAAGAGGCCCAGGCGCAGGTTGCGCGAGAAGCGCTCGTTGACGATTTCCATGGTGGGCATGCGCCCACGCACGATGCGTTCCTGGCTGGAGAGGCTGTAGTCGCGCACACCGCCGGTGGGCACTTCCTCTTTCGCCAGCTTCTGGCTTTCGCCCGTGACGCCTTCCAGAAGGGCGTCGATCTCTTCCTGGGACAGAAACGAATCGGCCATGGCGTGTCGTCCCGTTTATTGAACGATGAAGCTGGAGAACAGCACGGCCTGCACCGGGTTGGCGGCGGCCTTCGATTTCTTCTTGCGCGGCGCCTCGTCACCCTCGGCGGCGACGGCGTAGCCCATCTCCTTCGAGATCGTGCCGATGATGTCGCTGGCGAGTTTTTCCTTGCCCTTGAGCGCGAGCATCTCGTCGGCCGTGCGCTGCGAGATCAGCACCAGCACCTGGCTGCGGATGCTGGGCAGGTAGGCCTTGACGGCGGTCTCGGTGGCGGCGTCCTGCAGCTGCAGCGTCAGGCCGAGCTGGATGAAGCGGTTGCCGCCCGGGTCGGCCAGGTTGATGACCATGTTCTCCAGCGGCAGGAACACGGGGGCGGTCTTGGGGTTCTTGGCCTCGACGGCGGGGTGGTGGTCCTCGTCCTCGTAGTCGTCTTCGGCGGTGTTCTTCTTCAGGATGAACAGCGCGGCGGCGGCGCCGAGCAGCGCGAGCACGACCACGCCGAGCACGATGAACAGCAATTTCTTGCTTTTCTTCTTGGGCGCTTCGGGGGCGGCAGCGGTGGCAGTGGCGGCGGCAGCAGACATGTTCTTCCTTCAAGGTGGCCCACCGGCCATACCGGGTGGGGTTGAAAGAATTATTGGGCGCCACCCCCCTCGGCGTTCGGCCGATAAGCGCCGGAAAAGGCGCTTATTCAGCGGCCTTAGGCGAACACGTCCAGGGGCCGGCTGCCGTCGGTGCGCGGGGCCATGGCCGGTCGGGCGGCCGGTTCGGCTGCCTTGCTGGCACGTCCCAGGGCCTCGGTGCTCAGGCCGGCCGCGCGGGGCTGGTATGGGGAACCATCGCCCTGTGCCTGCCCCTGCGAGCCCACGGACACGCCGCCGAGCTGGATGCCGCTGCGCTGCAGCAGGTCGGCCAGGGAGTCGCCGGCGCTCTCGCGCAGGGTGGCGCGGGCCTCGGCGTTGTCGGTCTGGAAGGCCACCTGCACCTCCTGACCCTTGACGGCGAGCTGGATGTCGATGGCGTCGGCGCCTTCTCCGCCCACGCGCAGGCTGGCATGGCGCATGTGCTGGGTGCCCCAGTGGCTCACGGTCGGGGCTTCGGTCTCGGCGCCGGCCTGGGGTCGGCCATCGCCGTTGCCCTGGTCGGTGAAGGACTGGGACGAGGCGTCGCTGCCACCGCCGCTGCTGCTGTCGCCGGGGGCGGTGCCGCTGGCGGCGGTCAGGCTGCCGTCCTGTGCCGGGCCGGTGGCCGTGGTGCTCGCGGCGGGGCCGCTCAGCGCGAATTCGCGCGGGCCGGTGGGGTTGGCGCCCACTTCCGCAGCGGGCGACGACACACCAAGCCGCTCGTTGAGGGCGACGGTGGCGCGCACCTGGGCGAACTGCGCGCTCTGCTGCTGTTGCAGGGCTTCGGTGCTGGAGACCGCGCCGCGCTGCCAGACCATGGCGGGGGCGCCGCCCTGGAGGGCGTTGCTGTCCGCGGCGCGCTGGGCGGCGGCGGTCGGGGAAGGGGTCGCCGCGTTCGGGTTCAGCGGGCTGAAGGCCGGGCGCGAAGCGGCGGCGGCGCGGGCCTGGGCCGCCGCGTTCGGCAAGGCGGGCGCGGCTTCGTCCACGCGGGTCATGCCGCTGACGTCGATGCCGCCTTCGCGGGCGGCGCCTTCGGCTTTGCCGGGGGTGGGCGCGGCGGCCGCGCCGGTGCCTGTGGCGGATGGGGTGCTGCCGGGCAGGCCCCAGGCGAGCAGGGCGGCCAGGGGGTTGTCGTCGGGCAGGTCGTCGGCCTCGGCGGCTGCGTCGACGGCGGTGTCGCCGTCGCTGCCGGCCGGCGCCTGGTGCGTGTCGCTCGCCAGGCTCAGCAGGCTGGCAAACAGGTCTTCGGCCGGCTTGTCGGCGTTGGCGCGCGCGTTGCTGCCCTGCTGGGCGGGCTTGGAGGCGCCTTCGGCGGGCTTGGGCGCGTGGGTGCTGGCGTGCGTCGTGGTCATGGTGTCGTCGGGCTCGTGGTCGTCGGGGTCAGCCGTGGCGGGCCTGCGCCTGGGCCAGGGCCTGGCGCAGGTGGATGGACAGGGCCATTTCGTCGGTCTGTTTCTGTTCCTGGCGCTGGGCCTTGTGGGCGATGGCCTGTTGCTTGCGGTCGGTGAATTTGCGCAGGCCGGCCAGGTCGCGCTCGGTGGCGTGCACCTGGTTCTGCGCCGTCTCCACCAGGCGCTCGCGGTCGCCCAGCACGCTGCGCTGGAACTCCATCGCGTGGTGGATCTTGTGCATGAATTCGCGGTGGTGCATGAGCAGCGCGGCGTCCACGCCGACGGCGCTGCGCGCGGCCCAGCGCGCCTCGGCTTCCTGGGCGTAGGCCTGCAGCTGGTCCATCTGGTCCTGCGCCATCTTCAGCTCGCGCTGCATCTGCGCCACCACGCCCAGGGCTTCATCGCGCCGCTTCTCGGCAAGTTCCACCACTTTGTGCAGGGTGTTCAGCGCGGTCATCCAGCGTTTCCTTCATACGGGTTGTGGTGGGGGCGGGTCTGGCGCTGGGGGGCGGCCTTGTCCTTCTCGTCCTGCAGCGCGGCCTGCATCTGGCGCAGGCTCTCGGGCAGGGTGGCGGCCTCGTGCATGTCCTGCATCAGGAAACGCTGCAGGGCGGGGTAGAGCACGATGGCGCGGTCGGTCTCGGGGTCGCTGCCGGCCACGTAGGCGCCGAGCTGAATCAGGTCGCGGCTCTTCTGGTAGCGCGAGTACAGGCTGCGGAAGCGGCGCGCCAGTTCCAGGTGCACCTTGCCGGCCACGTTGTGCATCACGCGCGAGGCCGAGGCCTCGACGTCGATGGCGGGGAAGTGGCCCGATTCGGCGAGCGCGCGCGAGAGCACGATGTGGCCGTCCAGGATGGCGCGCGCCGCGTCGGCGATCGGGTCCTGCTGGTCGTCGCCCTCGGAGAGCACGGTGTAGAAGGCGGTGATCGAACCCTTGCCGTTGAGCCCGTTGCCGCTGCGCTCCACCAGCTGCGGCAGCTTGGCGAAGCACGACGGCGGGTAGCCTTTGGTGGCGGGCGGCTCGCCAATGGCCAGCGCGATCTCGCGCTGCGCCATGGCGTAGCGGGTGAGCGAGTCCATCAGCAGCAGCACGTCCAGGCCGTCGTCGCGGAAGCGCTCGGCGATCGCGGTGGCGTAGGCGGCGCCCTGCATGCGCACCAGCGGCGGTGCGTCGGCCGGCGCGGCCACCACCACCGAGCGCTGGCGGCCCTCGGCGCCGAGGATGTCCTCGATGAATTCCTTGACTTCACGGCCGCGTTCGCCGATCAGGCCGACCACGATCACGTCGGCCTTGGTGTAGCGGGCCATCATGCCCAGCAGCACGCTCTTGCCCACGCCGGAGCCGGCAAACAGGCCGATGCGCTGGCCACGCCCGACGGTCAGCAGCGAGTTGATGGCGCGCACGCCGGTGTCCAGCGGCTCGCGCACGGGGTCGCGGTCCATGGCGTTGAGCGGGGCGCGGTCCATCGGTTCGATGTCCACGTTGAGGATGGGGCCCTGGTGGTCCAGCGGGTTGCCGTGCGAATCGACCACGCGGCCGAGCAGGCCGGCACCCAGCGGCAGGCGCAGCGTGCCGCGGTCGTCGGGCGAGGGCGGCTTGTTCGCTTTGCCCACGCGCGGCACGGTGCGGTAGGGCGCCAGCGGCGTCACGCTCGCGCCGCTGGAGAGGCCATGCGTGTCGCCGGCCGGCATGAGGTAGGCCTTGTCGTTGGAGAAGCCCACCACCTCGGCCAGCACCGGGTCCTTGTGGCCGTTGTCGATCAGGCATTGCGAACCCACCGGCACCTTCAGGCCGACGGCTTCGAGCACCAGGCCGGCCAGGCGGGTGAGGGTGCCGCGCACTTCCAGCGGCGTCTTGACGGCGGCGTTGGCGCGCACGTCTTCCATGAAGTTGTCCCAGCGGCTCTCGGTCCCAAAAATGCTGTCGCTCATGCCGAGGTCCTCGCGCAGGCGGGATTGACCCAGTGTCGCCGCCGGGCCGGCTTTGCCGGACGGCCAGCGACGCCCCCTTGAGGGGGTCGCGCGAAGCGCGGCAGGGGTGTTTCGCTGCTATACATCGGCGTTCCCCGGGTTCCAGGCCGTTTCCATGCCGAGGTTGCCCACGGCGCGCGACCAGCGTTTCTCGATGGTGGCGTCCACCGTCATGGTGGCCGACTCGATCAGGCAGCCGCCCGGGCTGATGGCCGCATCGGCCACGAACTCGGCGGGGTGGTTGCCCATGTTCTCCTGCAGCGCGCCCTTCATCATGGCGAGGTCGGCCGGGTTCATGCGCACGGTGGCCGGCTGGCCGTCGTCCACCAGCTGGCCCAGGGCCTCGGTGATCACCGGCCGCAGGTGGGCGGGGTCGCTCTTGAGTTCCTGGCGCACCACCTGGCGCGCCAGGTCGCAGGCCAGCTCCAGGATGTGGCGCGAGATCTGGTCCTCGCTCTTCTTGAGGTGGTCGCGCGTGTTGTGCAGCAACTGGGCCATGCGCACCGCCGTTTCTTCGGCGGTCTTGCGCACCGTGGCTTCCAGCGCGTCGCGCACTTCCTGGCCGCCGGCATCGTGGCCGCGCGCGAAGCCTTCGGCGTAGGCCTGCTGGCGCGCTTCCTGCAGCACCTCGGAGGTCACGCCTTCGCTGGCCGCGCCCTCGACCGGGGAGGCCTTGGGCAGGTCGTCGCTGCCGTCCACGGCGGAGAAGTGCCAGGCGGCAACGCCGTCGATCTCTTCGCGCGGGATGAAGCGGGAGTGGGGGTTGGGTTTGGTGGAGGCCATGGGGTTCTGTGCCTTAGACAAAAGCTTCGTCTTCGCCGCCGCCCATGATCACGATCTGGCCTTCGTCCGAGAGGCGGCGCACGACCTTGAGGATCTCCTTCTGCTGCGCTTCCACTTCCGACAGCCGCACCGGGCCGCGCGATTCCAGGTCTTCGCGCAGGGCTTCGGCCGCGCGGCTGGACATGTTGCCCAGCACCAGGTCGCGCAGCTCGTTGGTGGCGCCCTTGAGCGCGATCACCAGCGAATCGGTCGCCACTTCCTTGAGCACCGTCTGGATCGACTTGCCGTCGAGCTTGAGCAGGTCCTCGAAGGTGAACATCTTGTCCATGATCTTCTGCGCCAGGTCGGCATCGAACTCGCGGATCGACTCGATCACCGAGGTCTCGATCTGGGTGCCCATCATGTTGATGATCTCGGCGGCGGTCTTCACGCCGCCCATGGAGGTCTTGCGGATCTTGTCGCCGCCGGCCAGCACCTTGTAGAGCACCTCGTTGAGGTCTTTCAGCGCGGTCGGCTGGATGCCTTCGAGCGTGGCGATGCGCAGCATCACCTCGTTGCGGGTGCGCTCGGTGAAGTTCTTGAGCACGCCGGCGGTCTGGTCGGACTCCAGGTGCACCAGGATGGCGGCCACGATCTGCGGGTGTTCGTTGCGCAGCAGTTCGGCGATGGACAGCGGGTCCATCCACTTCAGGCTTTCGATGCCCGAGACGTCGCCGCCCTGCAGGATGCGGTCGATCAGCAGCGAAGCCTTGTCGTCACCCAGCGCGCGCTTGAGCACCGCGCGCACGTAGTTGTCGGTGTCGGACACCAGCAGGCTCTGCGACGAGGCCGCGTTGGTGAACTTCTGCATCACCTGGTCCACGCGCTCGTGCGAGACCGCGCGCGTCTTGGCGATGGTCTCGCCCAGCTTCTGCACCTCTTTGGGCGAGAGGTGCTTGAACACCTCGGCCGCTTCCTCTTCGCCCAGCGACATGAGAAAGATGGCGGCGTCCTGGATTCCCTGGTCTTCCATGGGGGGCTCTCGGTGGTGTGCGTGAAGGGGCGGAGGTCAGGCGGGGGCTTCGCCGTTGACCCAGCCCTTGACGATGTTGGCCACGGCGGCCGGGTTCTCCAGCGCCAGGCGCTTGGCATCGGCCAGGCGCTGGGCTTCGGCGGTGACTTCGTCGCTGGGCATGGGCAGGCCGGGGCGCTCGGGCGATTCGTTGAGCACCGCGTTGAGCGGTTGCACCGGCGTGGTGTCCAGGCGGCGGGCCGCCGGGGTCTTCATCAGCTTGAGGCCGGGGCGCACCATGCCCATGAGCACCAGCAGGCCCAGGCCCACCATGCCCAGCGGCCAGGCCAGGCTGCGCAGCAACTCCTGGTTGTCCGACTGCTGCCACCAGGCGGCGGCATCGACTTCGCTGGTCTTCTCGACGTTGAAGGCCGCGTTGACCACGTTGACCGAGTCGCCGCGATCGCGGTTGAAGCCGATGGTCTCGCGCACCAGGGCAGTCATCTGTTCGAGCTGCTGGGGCGGGATCGGGGTGCTGGTTTCCTTGCCGGCCTTGTCCACCGTGGTGCGGTGGTTGATCACCACGGCCGCGCTCAGGCGGCGCACCTGGCCGCTGGACTCGCGCACCACCTTGACCGTCTTGTCGACCTCGTAGTTCACCACCGACTCGCGGCGCGAGTTGCCGCCCTGGCCGCCGGCGCCCTGGCCGCTGGCCACGCCCACGGGGGCGGCGGCACCGTTGATGGGCGCGGTGCCGGTGGCCGGGGGCTGGTTGCTCACCGCGCCGGGCACGCCCGAGGGCTGGGCGCGCGGGCCGCTGCCGTCTTCCACGGTCTGCTGGCTGCGCACCGTGGCGGTGGCCTCCGGGCCCTGGTTGGGGCGGTGCTGCTCGCTGGTGGACTCCACCTGCGAGAAATCCACCTCGGCGCTGACCTGCGCCTTGACGTTGTTGCGGCCCACCAGCGGCTCCAGCATTTCCATGATGCGGCGGGTGTAGAGCTGTTCGAGCTGCTGCACGTACTGCAGCTTCTGGGTGTCAGCGCCCTGGGCCTGGCCATCGGGCGGGCTGGAGAGCAGGTTGCCGGCATCGTCCACGATGCTGACCGCCTTGGGGTTCATCTCGGGCACGCTCGACGCCACCAGGTGCACGATGCCGGCGACCTGCGCGCGGTCCAGCGTGCGGCCGGGGTGCAGCGTGAGCAGCACCGAGGCGCTGGGTTTCTGCTGTTCGCGGAAAAAGCCGTTCTGGTTCGGCAGCGCGAGGTGGATGCGGGCGCTCTGCACGGAGGAGAGCGACTGGATGGAGCGGGTGAGTTCGCCTTCCAGGCCGCGCTGGAAGGTCAGGCGTTCCTGGAACTGGGTCATGCCGAAGCGGTTGGCTTCCATCAGCTCGAAGCCGGTGACCGAGCCCTTGGGCAGGCCTTGCGAGGCCAGGCGCAGGCGGGTGTCGTGCACCTTGTCGGCCGGCACCATGATGGCCTGGCCGCCCTCGGCGTGCTTGTAGGGCACGTTCATCTGGGACAGCTGGGCCACGATCGCGCCGCCGTCCTTGTCGCCCAGGTTGGCGTAGAGCACGCGCCATTCCGGCTGGCGGCCCATGAAGAAGAAGGCCAGCGCGATCGCCAGCAGGGCCAGGGCGCCCAGGCCGAGCTTGATCTTCTGGGCCTGGTCCATGCGCGCGAAGCCGTCACCGAAAGCGCTGCGCTCCTTCGCGGCGGTCGGTGTGACATCCAGTTCGGCAACGGCGGTGGTGCTCATGGCGTTCGGGGCTCGGGTAGATGGTCGATGGCAGGGCGAGATACACCCTGTTGCAGTCGATTATTCGGTCCCGGTGCCCGCGCCATAGCCATGAAAAGGCGGGGGTTTGTGCCCTTATTCCCGTCCCTTCCGGGCAGGGCGCCCTCTAGCATCTGGTCTCATCTCACGTCGAAGGAGTCCTCCATGGACATGCGCATTTCCCCCCTGAGCAGCCAGGCCTTGAACGGCATCGGCCAGTCCGCCCTGAAACGCCCCGGTGCCGCCGGTGGGGTCGAGGGCGGTTTTGCCGCCAATTTCAAGTCGGCGCTCAAGGAAGTCAGCGCATCGCAGGAGGCGGCCTCCAAGCTGCAGACCCAGGTTCAGCTGGGCAACCCCAAGGTGAGCCTGGAAGAAACCATGCTCGCGATGCAGAAGGCCCAGGTCGGCTTCCAGGCCACGCTGCACGTGCGCAACCGCATGGTCCAGGCCTACAGCGACATCATGAACATGAGCGTCTGAGGCCGGCGATCCCCTAACATCCCTCCCCGGGCGGTCGCCTGTGGCCGCCCGTTCCATTCCATCAAGAAGGACCGGGGAGGATTCCATGACCAGACTGTTGCGTTGCCTGTTGTCCGCCACTGTGGCGCTCGGGGTGCTTGCGGGGTGCGCGTCCAAGAGCGTGCCCAAGGATTTTTCGCTCGACCCGGCCAAGGGCGAGGGCATGGTGGTGTTTTCGGTCTCGCACGACCTCGAGGGCGGACGCGGCGCCAAAGCCATCTTCTATCTCAACGGCGGCCCCACCAGCAAGGACGGCCACTACGTGCTTTCCCTGCAGGACGTGATGGGCGTGCCCACGGGCAGCGACTTCGAGGACGCCTACGGCCGGCTCTACGCCCTCTCGCTGCCGGCCGGCCACCATGCGGTCACCGGTTGGCAGATCACCAACGGCAGCGGGCTGCGGATCTCTTCCCGGGACATCCCGACGCCGCTGGGGTTCGACCTCGCCCCGGGCGAGGTCAAGTACATCGGCAACCTGCACGCCGTGCTGGCCACCGGCAAGAACATCTTCCGCGTCACCATCGTCGGCGCCGGTTATCCCGAGGTCCGGGACCGGCGCGAGCGCGATCTGCCGCTGTTTGAAGAACAGTTCCCGCGCTACCAGGGCAAGGCCACCATCGGCCTGCTCCCGCAAGGGCCCTGGGTGCCCAAGGCCGGGATCGCGCGCCAGCTTCAACCGCCGCCCCCCGTGGTGGTGCCGGCGGCGCCGAAGTAAGGCGCGGCGCAAAACACAACGGGCGCCTGCGGCGCCCGTTGCGGGGAGAGAAGCGCGCGGGGCGCGCCCTTCGGATTTCAATGCATCGGGGCCGGGCTGCTGCGGTCGATCATCTGCGCCAGGTCGTTGAGCCAGGGTTCGGCCAGGCAGCGGATCTCGGCGTCGATGCGCAGGATGCGCTGCATGATCTTCGTCTTTTCCTTGCGCTGATCGGCGTCGAGCTGCTCGACGTTCGACTTGTGGCGCAGCTGGGCGATCAGCACCGCGCAGGCGCCTTCGAGGCGCACCACCTGGTCCCAGTTTTCCGTCTGCGCGGCCTCCAGCATCTGGCGGCTGGTGTTCTCGATGGCTTTGTAGTAGTCCAAAAGATGGTGCTCCATGTCAGGCTCCCTGGAGGGCGCCAGCGCGAATCTGTTTCCAGGAATCGGCCAGGGGTTCGATGAGGTTCAGGACCTCGTGGATCGGTGCGGCGTCGTTGCGCAGGTTGGCCAGGGTCAGGCGCTGCACGCTGTATTCATAGAGGCCTTTGAGGTTGACGGCCAGTTCGCCGCCTTCCTGCAGGTTCAGGCCGGCCTTGAGGCCTTCTTCGACGATGCGGATCGCCTTGCCGATGGCCGCGCCCTTGCTGGCCACGTCCTGGCGCTCCATCGCGCCGCGCGCCAGGTTCAGGCTCTGGATCAACGCGTCGAACAGCAGGCTGACCAGCTGGTGCGGGTCGGCCGTCTGCACGCCGGTGTCGACGGCAACACGTTTGTAGGTGGAGGCGGCGCGGGTGTTGACGGAGGTGAACATGGCTGGGTGTCCTGCTGTGGTCTGATACCTCTCTGTATCGGCACCCAGAGGACGGACTGTAGGCATGAGCGGCTCCATTTGGTGGGTGAAGTTCATGCTTTACATCCTTTAGTGAACAGTTTTCCGCGATCGGGCCTTGAGTGGCCCCTACCTTCTGTTTTCGGTGGGCTGCTTCGCATCTTGAGCGTTTGCGCGCGGTTTGATCCACCGATAAGCGGGGCAAAAACGACGAAGGGCGGTGGCGCGGGTCACCGCACCACCGCCCTGGCGATGAAAGGTCGCGATCAGCGCAGCAGGGACAGCACGCCCTGTTGGGCCTGGTTGGCCTGCGCCACCATGGCGGTGCCGGCCTGTTGCAGGATCTGGGCGCGCGAGAGGTTGGAGGTTTCCTTGGCGAAGTCGGCGTCGACGATGCGGCCACGGGCAGCAGAGATGTTCTCGCCGGTGATCTGGATGTTGGCCACGGCGTTCTCGAAGCGGCTCTGCAGGGCACCGAGGTCGGCGCGCGAGCTGTTCACGTCGTTGATGGCCTTGTCGATGATCTTGAGCGAGAGCTGGGCGCCGCCGGCCGACGCGACGGAGATGCCCCGCATGTCGTAGGCGCCGTCGATCATCATGTTGGCGGCCTGCCAGTTGCCTGTGGCTGCCGTGTTGAAGCCCGCGAGGTCCGCGTTGCTGGCGAAACTGGCTTTCTCGCTGAACAGGTGGTACCCCTGCAGGGCGCCGGCCGCGTTGTAGGACAGCCGGGCGAACACGCCGGTGTCGGCGGAGCGGGCATTCACGGCGTCCACGATCTGGCCCGCGCGCTCGGAGGCATTGGCAGCGGCCTTGACGGCACCCAGCGACACCGCGGAGGTGTTGTCGCCCGGAATGGCGTTGATTTGCAAGGTGCCGGCGGCGATCGCGGTCAGGTCGGTGAGCGAAGCCAGCGCCATGTCCGTGGAGGTCCGAATCGTCGTGTAGCCCATCGAGCTGGGGAGGCCCATCGAGTCCAGCTTGACCGACACGATGGAGTCGATGGCGATGCCTTCACCGGCGTTGGCGCCGACCTGGAAGGTGGCGTTGGCGAACGAGCCGTCGAGCAGCTTGGTGCCGTTGAACGACGTGGTCTTGGCGACGCGATCGATCTCCTGGCTCAGCTGCGTGACTTCGGCCTGCAGGGCTGTGCGGTCGCTGCTGTTGTTGGAGGCGTTGGCCGACTGCACGGCCAGTTCGCGCATGCGCTGCAGCATGTCGCCGACCTTGCCCAGGGCGCCTTCAGCGGTCTGGGCCAGGGAGATGCCGTCGTTGGCGTTGCGGGCGGCCACGCTCAGGCCACGGACCTGGGCGTTCATGCGCTCGGAGATGGCCAGGCCGGCGGCGTCGTCCTTGGCGCTGTTCACGCGCAGGCCCGACGAGAGGCGTTGCATCGAGGTGGCCAGCGAGCTGGAGGTGGTGCCCAGGTTGCGCTGGGCGGTCATCGACATGACGTTCGTGTTGATGGTGGTCATAACTAACTCCTGTGAAGTGGTTGGGCTGACTGCCCGGCTGCCCGGGCCACGAACCCATGGAGAAGTTCGTTGAATCTAATTTCGGTGGTGCTTCGGGAATCTTTAGCCCCCGGTTGCCGCCGCGCGTCGTGTCAAGCCCCGTTCATCGGGTGCCGGCGACCGGCCAAGAAAAAGGGCGGTTGCCCGGCCTTCGCCGCGCAACCGCCCTGTGGGGCGATGCCTGTGGGGATCAGCGCAGCAGGGACAGCACGCCTTGTTGTGCCTGGTTGGCCTGGGCGACCATGGCGGTGCCGGCCTGTTGCAGGATCTGGGCGCGCGAGAGGTTCGACGTTTCCTTGGCGAAGTCGGCGTCGACGATGCGGCCACGGGCAGCAGAGATGTTCTCGCCGGTGATCTGGATGTTGGCCACGGCGTTCTCGAAACGGCTCTGCAGGGCACCGAGGTCGGCGCGCGAGCTGTTGATCGAGTTGATCGCGTTGTCGATCACCTTCAGCGCCTTCTGGGCGTCGCCGAAGCTGCTGACGTTGATGTCGTCGAGCTGGCTGGCGGCGGCAGCACCCACGGCAACCGTGCCGGTGGCGGCGGCGGTGAAGCCACCGAAGTCGGCCACGGCGATGGCGCCTTCGGAGAAGGTCTCGAAACCGGTGGCGACGCCGGCGGTGTAGGTGGCGCGGGCGAACACGCCGGTGTCGGAGGACTTGGCGTTGATCGCGTCCACCACCTGCGTGGTGCGCTCGGCAGCCGAAGCCGCGGCGGCGATCGGGCCCAGGGCCGTGCCCTTGACCGTCAGCGCGCCGGCGGCGATGGCGACGTTGGCGCCGGCCGTGGTGGTGATGGTGCCGGCACCGGTGACCAGCGAGGTGTTGCCCAGCGAGGTGGAGTTGGCGCTGACGATGGAGTCGATGGCGATGCCTTCGCCGGCGTTGGCGCCGACCTGGAAGGTGGCGTTGGCGAAGGTGCCGTCGAGCAGCTTGGTGCCGTTGAAGGAGGTGGTCTTGGCCACGCGATCGATTTCCGAGCGCAGCTGGGTCACTTCGGCTTGCAGGGCGGTGCGGTCGCTGCTGTTGTTGGAGGCGTTGGCCGATTGCACGGCCAGCTCGCGCATGCGCTGCAGCATGTCGCCGACCTTGCCCAGCGCGCCTTCAGCGGTCTGGGCCAGGGAGATGCCGTCGTTGGCGTTGCGCGAGGCCACGCTCAGGCCGCGGACCTGGGCGTTCATGCGCTCGGAGATGGCCAGGCCGGCGGCGTCGTCCTTGGCGCTGTTCACGCGCAGGCCCGAGGAGAGGCGCTGCATGGACGTGGCCAGCGAGCTGGAGGTGGTGCCCAGGTTGCGCTGGGCGGTCATCGACATCACGTTCGTGTTGATGGTGGTCATGGTGGTTTCCGTTCAAAAAAGGGGGGTGTGTGATTTCGATCAGCGCAGCAGGGACAGAACGCCTTGCTGGGCCTGGTTGGCCTGCGCCACCATCGCGGTGCCGGCCTGTTGCAGGATCTGGGCGCGCGAGAGGTTGGACGTTTCCTTGGCGAAGTCGGCGTCGACGATGCGGCCACGGGCAGCAGAGATGTTCTCGCCGGTGATCTGGATGTTGGCCACGGCGTTCTCGAAGCGGCTTTGCAGGGCACCGAGGTCGGCGCGCGAGCTGTTGATGGCGTTGATCGCGGTGTCGATCACCTTCAGGGCCTTCTGGGCGTCGCCGAAGCTGTTCACGCTGATGTCGTCGAGCTGGCTGGTGGCGGCGGCGCTGTCGGCCGGGGCTGCGCCGGTGGTCGTGGCACCGAAGCCGACGAAGCTGGCGGCCGTGATGGCGGTGTCGGAGAACACCTCGAAGCCGGTGGCGGCGCCAGCAGCGTTGTAGGTGGTGCGGGCGAACACGCCGGTGTCGGACGACTTGGCGTTGATCGCGTCCACCACCTGGGTGTTGCGCTCGGCGGCGGTGGTGGCGACGGAGATCGGGCCCAGCGCCGTGCCGCGCACGGTCAGCGTGCCGGCGGTGATGGCCGTCAGGGCGGTGCCGTCGTTGATCGCGCTGGTCGAGGTGGCCAGCGAGGTGTTGCCCAGCGAGGCGGAGTTGGCCGAGACGATGGAGTCGATGGCGATGCCTTCGCCGGCGTTGGCGCCGACCTGGAAGGTGGCGTTGGCGAAGGTGCCGTCGAGCAGCTTGGTGCCGTTGAAGGAGGTGGTTTTGGCCACGCGGTCGATTTCCGAGCGCAGCTGGGTCACTTCGGCTTGCAGGGCGGTGCGGTCGCTGCTGTTGTTGGAGGCGTTGGCCGACTGCACGGCCAGTTCGCGCATGCGCTGCAGCATGTCGCCGACCTTGCCCAGGGCGCCTTCAGCGGTCTGGGCCAGCGAGATGCCGTCGTTGGCGTTGCGCGAGGCGACGCTCAGGCCGCGGACCTGGGCGTTCATGCGCTCGGAGATGGCCAGGCCGGCGGCGTCGTCCTTGGCGCTGTTCACGCGCAGGCCCGAGGACAGGCGCTGCATGGAGGTGGCCAGCGAGCTGGAGGTGGTGCCCAGGTTGCGCTGGGCGGTCATCGACATGACGTTCGTGTTGATGGTGGTCATAACTAACTCCTGTGAAGTGGTTGGGCTGACTGCCCGGCTGACCGGGCCACGAACCCATGGAGAAGTTCGTTGTCACCTATTTCGGTGCCTGCCACGTTTTCTTGAGGAATTCGGCCCCGACCGGGTGTCGCCGCGGAAAAACGCACGAAAAAAAGCCCTGGTCGCCGGAGGGCGCCAGGGCATTCGTGGGGCGAAACTTGTCAGGACATCACGAACTCGCCTTGTTCCACTGGGCGATCTGTTGCGTGACGAAGGCGTTGAGCGAGTTGAGCTGGCCCACCATCGCGTCCATCGCGTTGTACTGCTTGAGGTAACGCGATTCGGCGCGCGTGGCGCGCTCGTTGACCTTGTCCTGTTCCTTGGTGTTGCGCTTGGCCGCCTCGCGCAGCGACTCGGTGCGCGAGGTCAGCGTGCCGCTGGCGCCCGCGAAACCGTCGGCGAAGGTCTTGAGCTTTTCGCCGAAGCCCTGCGCCGTGGGGTCGATGTGGTCGGCGTTGAAGAGGTTCTGCACCGCCTGCGGGTTGTCCAGCGCCTTGCCCAGCTTGGTGCTGTCGATGCTCATCTTGCCGCCGGACTTGATCTCGATGCCGATGTCGGCCAGCGTGGTGAATTCACCGCCCGGCGTGAACGAGCGCATCATGCCGCGCAGCGCGTTCTGCAGGCCCACGGCGGTGCTGTCGCCCTGCAGCGAGCCGGCCACCTTGGTGTCGGCGTTGTAGCCCGTGGTGCTGCTGAGCATGTCGTTGAGCGAGTTGTACGCATCGACGAAGGACTGGATGGTCTTGGTCATCGCCTCCTTGTCGTTGGTGATGGACACCTCGACCGGCGCGGTGGTGGTCTGCGAGAACTGCAGCGTGATGCCGGGCAGGCCGTCCTTGTAGGTGTTGCTGGCCGACTCGATGGCGATGCCGTTGATGGTGGCCAGGGCGTTGGCGCCGTGCGTGATCTGCACGCCCGAGGCCACGCCGCCCTGCACCGCCAGGCGGGAGAGGCCGGCGGCAGGGTCGCCATCGGCATCGGTCACCTGCATCTCGAAGCCCATGGCCTCGCCGGTTTCCTTGGAGCGCATCAGCAGGCGTTCGCCCGAGGCGTCGCGCAGCACGGTGGCGGTCACGCCCGAGTCGGTGGCGTTGATCTTGGCCGCGATCGCGGTGAGGGTGTCTTCGCCTTCGAGGATCTCGATGTCCACGGGGGTCTTGTCGCCCGCCACGAAGGAGCCGGAGCTCCAGTCGCCCAGGGTGATCTTGAGGCTGCCCGTGCCCATGGCCGTGTCTTTCGGCACCGCCAGCGTGGCCGTGGACTGCGCCCGCGCCAGCTGGGAGACCTCGACCGACATCGCGGTGGGTGCGGTGCCCGTTGCCACGGTGACGCCCACGGCGGCGGCCAGCGAGGAGCTGCCCTTGACGGCCTTGAAGGCATTCGGGTCGGCCAGTTTGTTGCCGAGTTCGCCGAGCGAATTCATCATCGACGTCAAGGTGCCGAAGAGCGAGATCTTGCTCTGGATCTTGGTGGCCTGCGTCTGCAGTCCCGCCAGGGGGGCGCGTTCGAGCGCGACCAGCTGCGAGACGATGGTGTCGATCGGGACGCCGCTGGCCAGGCCGGTGGAGGTGATGGCCATGTCAGATCTCCCGCTGCGCGAAGCGCGGCAGACGGTGAAGGGTGGCGGTTCGGTTCATGTTCTGTGTCCTCCGGGATGTACGCACCGCACGCCTGGGCATGCGGTCTGTGCATCCCGCAATGGCCGTGCGGCACGGCGCATGCGGATGTGCGCGCTCGATCAGGAGCGCAGCAGCGAGAGCACCCCCTGGGGAATCTGGTTGGCCTGCGCCACCATGGCGGTGCCGGCCTGTTGCAGGATCTGGGCGCGCGAGAGGTTGGACGTTTCCTTGGCGAAGTCGGCGTCGAC
>Ga0247823_10001770_pt1 | contig 17834 bp, 20 predicted proteins | sample 13C_PalmiticAcid_2_FD_192426 | JGI IMG/M metagenome (GOLD analysis project Ga0247823, IMG submission 192426) | Soil microbial communities from agricultural site in Penn Yan, New York, United States - 13C_PalmiticAcid_Day30 | ecosystem: Environmental > Terrestrial > Soil > Agricultural land... | reverse complement strand
CGAACGCGGGCGCGACGAACGCGCCCGCGAGGTCAACGGTCACGTCCGCGTTCTCGTACAGCGTACGGCCGACGGAGTCCTGGCCGAGCCACACCACGATGCCGTCCTCCACGGCCATGGCCGTGGCGTGCGGGTCGGCCGGGGAGTGAACGTTGCCGCCAGTCAGGAGAGTGCGCGTCATGTTCCGGAAGTCTGCCGCTCTCGGGCCTCGAACAGGGCGCGCACCCCGGCCTCGGCGCGGATGAGGTCGAGGGCGAAGGCGGCGTGACCAGGCACATACCCGTTTCCGACAAGCATCCGCACGTCGGCGGCGAGCCCCTCGGCGCCCAGCGCGGCGGCGGAGAACGACGTGGCCATGGAGAAGAAGATCACCGTGCCGCCGTCGGCGGTGGCCAGGATCGCGCCGTGCTCGCAGCCGGGCACGTCGACGCACACCACGGTCACATCAACCGGCTCGCCGACGGCCTCCGCGACGGCCACCGGGTTGCGTGCGTCGGCGATGACGACCTCGTCGGCCAGACCGGCCTCCCGAACCGCGTCGGCCTCGGCCTCGAACGGCACCAGCGCCACCACGCGGCCCGCGCCCGCGCGGCGCGCGGCCACCAGGGACAGCGACCCGGACTTGCCGCCACCGCCGAGCACGCAGACCGTCGCGCCCGGGCCGGCCGCGCGGACGACCCGGTCGGTGAGCGCCGGAGCGCCGCAGACATCGAGGACGGACAGGGCCAACTCGTCGGACAGGTCGTCGGGCAGGACCGCGGCGATGGAGCGCCCGAACAGCACGGCGGTGCCCTGGCAGGGCACCTGCTCGCTGGTGCCGTCCCAGTCGACCAGGCCGTCGGTGATGCGCAGCGGGGTCAGTGTGAGGGAGACCAGGGTGGCGACCCGGTCGCCGACCTTGAGGCCCAGCGGCGACTCGGGGCCGACCGCGCGCACGGTGCCCAGCAGCATGCCGCCGGACCCGGTCACCGGGTTCTGCATCTTGCCGCGCGCCTCGACGATGGCCAGCACGGCCGCCCGGAGCTCTTCGCCCGTGCCGTGTTCCTCACGCAGCTGCCGGTAGGAGGCGGCGTCGAGGTTCAGGCGTTCAACATCGAGGACGACCTCATCCGCGCCGGGCGTGGGGTCGGGGTCGAGGCGTTGTGCCTGCTGAGGCAGGACACCCACCGGCTCGAGCACGCGGTGTAGCCCGAATGGCGACACAAAGCGAGCCTCCGTCACATCGACCTCCGTAAGATTTACGCCAACCAAGTCGTATGGCAGCATATCTTTACGCCACCCGAACGGCGAGGAGCACATATGACTGCGCTGAGTGTTGCAGCGACTGGGCCGGAGATCCCGGCGACGACGGTGTCCGACGCGGTGCACCAGGCGGGAGGCCAGCCCTACGAGTACGTCCGCAGGGAACTTGTCGAACCCGATTGGCGGCGCTTCCCCGGCTGGGCGCACGTCACGGAGGCGCAGTGGCGCGACGCGCAGTGGCAGCGGGTCAACTGCGTGAAGAACACCCGCCAGCTGCGCGGCGTGGTCGGCGACCTGCTCGGCGACTCGTTCTACGAGGAGCTGGCGGCCGACCAGGAACAGCTGGCCACGATGTCCATGCTGATCCCGCCGCAGATGCTGAACACGATGGCGCCGACCGCGCCGACGAGCACGCCGGAGTTCACCGAGGCGTTCTTCGCCGACCCGGTCCGCCGGTACATGCTGCCCGTGCGATCCGACCGCGACCCGGTCTGGCCGTCGCACCCGCACTCGGAGCGCGACTCGCTGCACGAGGCGGAGATGTGGGTGGTGGAGGGCCTGACCCACCGGTACCCGACGAAGGTGCTGGCGGAGATGCTCTCCACGTGTCCCCAGTACTGCGGGCACTGCACCCGGATGGACCTCGTCGGCAACTCGACCCCGCAGGTGGAGAAGCACAAGCTGGTCCTCAAGCCGGTCGACCGCTACGACCAGATGATCGACTACTTGAAGCGCACGCCCGGCGTGCGCGACGTGGTCGTCTCCGGCGGCGACGTGGCGAACGTGCCGTGGAAGCAGCTCGAACTCTTCCTGATGCGCCTGCTCGACATCGAGACCGTCCGCGACATCCGCCTGGCCACCAAGGCGCTGGCGGGCCTGCCGCAGCACTGGCTGCAGCCCAGCGTCGTCGAGGGCCTGGAGCGGGTCGCCCGCACGGCCGCGCGCCGCGGCGTCAACCTGGCGATCCACACGCACGTCAACCACGTGCAGTCGGTGACGCCGTTGGTCGCCGAGGCCGCGCGGACCGCGCTGGAGGTCGGCGTCCGCGACGTGCGCAACCAGGGTGTGCTGATGCGCGGGGTCAACGCGACCCCGGAGGCGCTGCTGGACCTGTGCTTCGCCCTGCAGGGCGAGGCGAACATCCTCCCGTACTACTTCTACATGTGCGACATGATCCCCAACGCCGAACACTGGCGTGTGGCGGTCTGGGAGGCACAGGAACTGCAGCACGCGATCATGGGATACCTGCCGGGCTACGCCACGCCGCGCATCATCTGCGACGTTCCGTATGTCGGTAAGCGGTGGGTGCACCAGCTCGCCGAGTACGACCGGGAACTCGGCATCTCATACTGGACGAAGAACTACCGGGCGGGCACGGAGCGCATGGAGGCCGAGGAGGCCGCCGCGATCCTCAGCCGTCGCTACCCGTACTACGACCCGATCTCGACGCTGGGCCAGACGGGACAGAAGTTCTGGCAGGAGAACCCCACCCACCAGGCATAACTCAGGTTCATGCGACCGCCCCGGTCCCCGGCCGGGGCGGTCTCGTCTGTTCAGGGGACTTTCGCCGCCGCTTGGCCGAAAGTGACGAGCCGCACTAGGCCAGACGGCGGACAACGACCGTCGTGGCCTGTGGACAGGCACTTTCCCACCACGGGGTCGATGCGCAAGACTCGCGCTCCCAGCCACCCGCACCCAGGGCGGCCGAAGGACACGAGGGAGTTGGGCGTGCTCATCCGCAACAGGGCGCTCGCCGTCGCGCTGGCCGTGGTCGCGGCCGCCGGGATGGTCGGCGGGTCCGGGATCGCCGGGGCCCAGGCGCTGCCCCGCAGCGAACAGTCACAGGCCGACATCGGCGACCAGCTGCGGGCGATCCCCGGGCTGACCGTGGTGTCCGAGTCGGCGACCCCGCCCGCCGGGTACCGGTTCTTCCTGCTCACCTACCGCCAGCCGGTCGACCACCGCCAGCCCGGTGGCCAGCAGTTCGAGCAGCGCTTCCAGCTGCTGCACAAGGCCACCGACCGGCCGATGATCCTGCACACCACCGGCTACAACATGCGCACCACCGCGTTCCGGTCGGAGCCGACGCGACTGGTCGACGGCAACCAGATCTCCGTCGAGCAGCGGTTCTTCGAGCCGTCGCGGCCCGCGCCCGCCGACTGGGACGACCTGAACATCTGGCAGGCGGCCACCGACCACCACCGCATCGTGGCCGCGCTCAAGCCGGTCTACTCGGCCAAGTGGATCTCCACCGGGGCCAGCAAGGGCGGTATGACCTCGGTCTACCACCGCCGCTTCTACCCGCGTGACGTCGACGGCGTCGTGGCCTATGTCGCGCCGAACGACCGGATCAACCCGCTCGACGGCCCGTACGACACGTTCTTCAAGAACGTGGGCACCGACGCCGACTGCCGCGCGCGCCTCGACGGCGTGCAGAAGGAGGCGCTCAAGCGGCGCCCCGAGATGGTCGCGAAGTACCAGGCCGTCGCCGACGCCGACGGTCTGACCTTCACCCAGGCGCTCGGCTCGATCGACAAGGCCTTCGAAATGGTCGTGCTCGACACCGTGTGGGCGTTCTGGCAGTACTCCACCCAGGCCGACTGCGCGAATGTGCCCGCGGCCACCGCCACCACCGACGAGCTCTACACGTTCATCGACAACGTGGCGGGCTTCTCCTTCTACGCCGACCAGGGCATCCTCCCCTACGCCACCTACTACCGGCAGGCCGCGACCCAGCTGGGCTGGCCGACGCTGAAGTTCGAGCACTTGCGTGGCCTGACCCAGTACCCGGGTCTCTACCAGGCGAACTCCAGCTTGCCGACCGACCTGCGGGCCAGGCACGACCCGTCGGCCATGCTCGACGTCGACGCGTGGGTGCGCACCCGGTCGAGCCAGATGCTCTTCGTCTACGGCCAGAACGACCCGTGGGGCGCCGAGCCGTTCTTCCCGAGCTACAACGACTCGTACTCCTACACCGCGCCGGGCGCCAACCACGGGGCGAACATCGCCGCGCTGGTCCCGGCCGAGCGGGACGCCGCCACGGCGACCCTGCAGCGGTGGGCGGGCGTCTCGGCGCCGACCGTCCTGTCGCGCACGAACGGCGTGGCCGAGCTTGAGCTGACCGAACTCGACCTCGCCGACCCGCGCAACGAGCGTCGCCCGCTGTAGCGGTCGCCCGATGAGGTAGCAGTGCAAGAGGTGCCCCGGCGGATGTTCCGCCGGGGCACCGCTCTGTCTGTGGGCCGCGCCACCTGGCGATCAAGGAAATCAACCCTCCTCATCGCACTGAAACGCGGATTGGAAAACTGAGCAGATGCGCACCTTTCACACCGGTCTCTGTTACTGGCGGCGAAGCAAAGCCCTCGCGGCCAAGGCCGAGCCGTGCCAGATGACGGCCGCCAACGGCCTGCTCACCCTCACCACACGCACCGGTACGGCGTTCAGCGTGCCGATCGCCGAGGTGGCGGCGAAGTCGTCGATGTTCGGCACGATGACGCTGACCGCCGCGGGACAGTCCTACGACATGATCCCTGGCATGGGCTCGGCGCTGGCCGCGGACTACACCCCGGCCCAACTGGCCTCAGTGGAGTCCGCGCGCGGACAGGCCGCGGGCGCGGGGTGGAAGGTGCCGGGCAAGCTCGGTTCGGGTGTCATCGTCGGCGCCACCACGTCCTACGACGCCGTGGTGACGGGCAGCGGTCTGATCGACAGTTTCATCCTTATCGGGGAGATGCGCAGCTGGTCGAAGTCCTGGCTGTCGGTGCTGGGTGCCGACGGGGCCAAGGTCGGCTGAGCGGGGCCACCGGAAGTTCCTTGGTGGGCGATGTCGAAACCGGGTCCCGGCGTTCGACGCGGTGTCGTGGCAGGCTCGCCACCAAGGAAGAAGGAGATCGGCATGAGGTACATGGTTTTCGTGAACATGGCCGACGACATCGGCGCCCCGCCACCGGCGCTGGTCGAGGCCATGGGCTCGGAGATGACGAAGATGTTCGCCGCCGGGTCGATGCTCGACGCGGGCGGCCTCTACACCAACTCCGAGTGCACCGAGGTGCGGCTGGCCGACGGCGCCGTGTCGGTCACCGACGGTCCGTACGCCGAGGCCAAGGAGGTCGTCGGCGGCTACGCGATCATCGAGGCCCGCTCGCATGAGGAAGCCGTCGAGGGCGCCCACCGGCTGATCCAGATCCACCGCGACCACTGGCCGTCCTGGGAGGGCTCGGTCCACGTGCGCCGCATCGCGGGCCCCGACGACGGTCCGCCGCCGCGCGACTGACTTGATCGGTGGCGGCCCGGGTGCTCTGATCGTCCACTGTGGGCACAGGTGAGCGGGAGTCGGACCGGGCGGTCGCGACGGTGTGGCGGCACGAGTCGACGCGCCTGATCGCGGGTCTGGTCCGGATGACCCACGACGTGGGGCTCGCCGAGGACCTGGCGCAGGACGCCCTCATCGCCGCCGTCGAGCATTGGGCCGAGTCAGGCGTCCCGGACAACCCGGGCGCCTGGCTCATGGCCGTGGCCAAACGGCGCGCCGTCGACCACTTCCGGCGCGCGGAGACGCTGCGGCGCAAGACCGAGGAACTGGGCCGCGACTCCCCCGAGTCGCACATCCCGGACTTCGCCGCCGCGGTCGACTACATCGAGGACGACGTCCTGCGGCTGATGTTCATGACCTGCCACCCGGTGCTGTCGACCGAGGCGCGGGTCGCGCTGACACTCCGCCTGGTCGGCGGCCTGACCACGGCCGAGATCGCCCGCGGGTTCCTGGCCAAGGACACCGCGGTCGGCCAGCGGGTGTCACGGGCGAAGAAGACCCTCACCGAGGCCCGCGTCGAGTTCGACCTGCCGACCGGCCGAGAACGCCGCGAACGCCTCGCCGCGGTGATGGGCGTGATCTATCTCGTCTTCAACGAGGGCTACTCGGCCACGGCGGGCGACGACTGGATGCGGCCCGCGCTGTGTGAAGAGGCGATGCGCCTGGCCAGGGTCCTGGCCCAGCTGGCCCCGGACGAGCCGGAGGCACACGGCCTGCAAGCCCTGCTGGAGATCCAGGCGTCGCGCACGGCGGCCCGCACCGGCGCCGACGGCCGGCCGGTCCTGCTGCTCGACCAGGACCGATCCCGCTGGGATCGCCTCCTCATCCGCCGCGGCCTCGACGCGCTCGGCCGCGCCGACAGACTCGACGCGCCGGTCGGCCCGTACGTCGTCCAGGCCGCGATAGCCGCCTGCCACGCCCGCGCGGCCCGCGCCGAGGACACCGACTGGACCAGGATCGCAGGCCTCTACGACGTCCTGAGCCAGGTCGCTCCCAACCCGGTGGTCGAGGTCAACCGTGCCGTCGCCCACGGCACGGCGTTCGGCCCGGACGCCGGGCTCGCGGTGCTGGCCCCCGTCGAGGCGGCAGGCTCCTTGGCCGGATATCACCTGCTGGCCAGCGTGAAGGGCGACCTCCTGCGCAAGGCCGGACGCGTCCAGGAGGCCAAGGCGGAGTTCCAGCGAGCGGCCGAACTGACCGGCAACGCCCGCGAGCGCGACCTGCTCACAGCCCGCGCGAAAGAAATCCCATGACCCGTGTCGAAACCGGCGGGCGCCGTCCGACGCAGTGGTGACCGACCCTGACAAGGAGACCGACATGAGCACTGTGACCTCCGCCGACGGCACCACGATCGCCTACGAGACCCACGGCACCGGCCCCGCCCTGATCCTCGTCGACGGCGCCCTCTGCCACCGCGAGATGGGCCCGAGCCGGGACGTCGCCAAGGAACTGGCCGACCGGTTCACCGTGTACTGCTACGACCGCCGCGGCCGGGGCGGGTCCGGCGACAGCGCGGACTACGGCGTCGACCGCGAGATCGACGACCTCGCCGCCGTGATCGCGGCGGCGGGCGGCTCGGCTCATGTCGCGGGCTTCTCCTCCGGCGCCGCCCTCGCCCTCGCCGCGGCCCAGCGCGGCCTGCCGATTACCGGCCTGGTCACCTACGAGGCCCCGTTCATCGTCGACGGCTCCCGATCGCCCGTCCCGGCGAGCACGCCCGCGGACCTGCGGGACCTGGTCCGCGACGGCGAACGCGGTGCGGCGGTCAAACGCTTCATGAAGCTGGTCGGCACGCCCGCGGTCTTCGTGGCGATCATGCGGTGGACCCCGGTGTGGAAGAAGCTGACCGCGGTGGCGCACACCCTGCCCTACGACCTGTCGATCGTGACCCCGAACCAGGCCGGACGCCCGCTGCCGGAAGGCTGCTACGCCGACATCAAGGCCCCTACGCTCGTTCTCGACGGCGGCAAGAGTCCACAGTGGATTCGCACCGCCCAGTCAGCCGTCGCCGACGCCGTCACAGGTGCCGAATACCGGACACTGCCCGGCCAGACCCACATGGTCAAGGCCAAGGCCCTCGCGCCCGAGCTCGCCGCCCACTTCGCCAAGGCGACCCGCTAGTGCGTTGACCACGAACGTTCGCCGGGTATCGGCCTTTCCACGGCGTGGCTGGCAAGGCGGAGGGAAGACCGTAGTACCGGGTTGTACTTGGGCTTTCCGACAACGCAGCCAGGCGCGTCGTGGGCGGGTCGAGACCCGGTGAAGGTTCGTGGTCAACCCGCTAGGCGCGGGCGTCGAACTCCTCGCGCGAGGCGAGGACCTGGGCGACGTTGATGTCAGCCCACCGCTTGAGTTCACGCACGACGTCCAACAACGACCTGCCCAACGGGGTCAGCTCGTAGTCGACCGACACCGGCACGGTCGGTGTGACGGTCCGACCGACGAGGCCGTCGCGTTCCAAGGCGCGCAGGGTCTGGGTGAGCATCTTCTGACTCACCCCGGCCACGCGCCGGGACAGCTCGGAGTAGCGCATGGCCGACTCATGATCACCTAGCGCGCACAGCACCAGCGTGACCCACTTGTCAGCCAGCCGATCCAGCACGTGCCTGCTGGCACAGTTCGCCAGATAGGCGTCGAACTCGCTCTTGGCGTGCGCCCGGCGCTCAGCTGCGGTCGTCGTGGCCATCGCACCTCCCGCTCGGTAACGCACTTTCAGGTGCCTACTTCCTGGAAGAGTGCGAATCCCCCAAGGTTGTTCGCGAGAGAGCGTACAACTTTGGAGGATCGATCATGCGTGCCGCAGTCGTTCGGGAGCCAGGACCAGCCGACGCCATCGAGATCATCGACGTGCCGACACCGACGCCCGGACCCGGCGAGATCCGGATCCAGGTGGCGGCGGCCGGGGTCAACCCGGTCGACCTGCAGACCCGCGAAGGCGACTATCACGGACTGGGCTGGATCACTCAGACCGACCACGTCGGCCTCGGGTGGGATGTCGCCGGGACGGTGACGGCGACCGGGCCGGACACGGATTTCCGGGTCGGGGACCAGGTCGCGGCGCTGTCGGCCGGAGTCGACCGCGCTTTGGGCGGCTACGCCGATGAGGTCGTCGTGCCCGCGGTCGCGGCCGCCCGAATCCCCGCCGGACTGCCTTTCGCGGACGCGGCGACCGTGCCACTCAACGGACTCACGGCCGCGCAGGCCGTTGAGCTTCTCGGGCCGCCGACGGGATCCCTTCTGGTCACTGGAGCGGCCGGTGGTGTCGGTGGGTACGCGGTGACGCTCGCGGCTCGCGCGGGGTGGTCGGTCACCGGCTTGGCCCGAGCTTCGGACCGCGAGTTCGTCCTGACCGCCGGAGCCGTGGAGTTCATCACCGAGCCTGCCGGGATGTTCGACGCGGTGCTGGACGCCGCCGTGCTCGGCGAGGCGGGCGTGGCGCTTGTCGGTGACGGGGGGACGTATGTCGGCGTGATTCCGCCGAATGTTCCTGACGGTTTGGGCCGAGTCACCACGACTGCGGTCTTCGTCGCCGCGGACAGTGCCCGGCTGTCCAGCCTGCTCGCTGACACCGCGTCCGGCCTGCTGCCCGCGCGTATCGGTGGCTCGCTGCCGTTGGAGCAGGCGTCAACCGCGCACAAGACGCTGGCCGCGGGCGGAGTTCGGGGGCGACTGCTCCTGATCCCTTAGTCGGACCGCGCTTGTTCATCCTCGGCGAGCACCTCTGCGAGCCGGTCCATCAGGGTGGCGGCGGCGATCAGTTCGTCGGCGTCGAATCTGGCGGCTACGCGGTTGGTGAAGGCGTGCTGGGCCTCGGTCATGCCGCGGATCGCTTTCCAGCCCGCCTCGCTGGGGCGGACCAGTTTGGCCCGCGCGTGCGCCGGGTTGGGCAGGTATTCCGCCAAACCCTTCTCCACCAACAAGTCCGTCGTCCGCTGCACGCTCTGCCTGGCCATCCCCATCTCCCTGGCGATGTCGGCGACCGAGCGGGGCTGATCCAGGACGCCGCCGAGCACCTGCCACCACGATGGCGTCAAACCCTGGGGCAGTGAGATGTGTTCGGCGGCGCGGAGGAAGGCGCCGTTGAGATGGAAGGTGCGCACGATGATGTCGGTCAACGCGTCGCCGCCGGGCGTTCGGGTCATGCGGCGAGTTCCATGAGGCGGAAGAACCACTTCGGGTCACCGGAGACGTTGAGCTGGTACCAGGCGTCGAGCACGTCTGGAGCGTAGAGGTCGAGTGCGCGGAACACCTCGGCGGCGAACTCCAGCGGGCTGGCCGCGCCTGCCGTGATCAGACCCTGGTCGGCCACGGCACGGTCCGGTCGGAATCGGACCTGTCCGGCGTACTCCGGCGCGAAAGCGAGCTGTTCCGGCGCGTTTCCGGTGTGGTCGCGGGTGTCGAGCGCGCCAGCCGCGGCCAGGCCGACTGTCGCGCCGCAGATCGCGGCTACCGGGGCACCCGCGTCGAGCCTGCGTACCGCGGCGGCGGAGAACTCGGTGTTCGCGCCCTCCAGCCACGAGTCCGCGCCGGGCAGCACGAGCAGTGCCGCTCCGTCGACGTCGGTGTCAGCCAGAACGAGGTCGGGAACAACCGTGAGGCCGCCCATGGTGGTGATCGGGTCGGCGGTCACGCCCACTGTCCGGACGCGGAAGCGTCCTGGCTCGAGCTGGAAAGCCGGGTTGTTGAAGCCCGCGGTGAGGTAGCCGATCTCCCAGTCCGCGAGACCGTCGTACACAGCGATCAGGATGTCCGAAGTCATGACAGTAGCCTGTCATATTGACAGGACGCTGTCAATAAGCGGCAGGCGTGATCGTCGTTAGACTGGTGGGCGATGCGACGGTATCGATGGTGGGTCGGCGGCGCGCTGGTCTCGGTGATGTTGTTGATCGGCGCGTTCCTAGTGGTGGGCAACAATCCCGCGCCCGCGCCCGGACCACCGGTCGGCGTGCCGCGGGTACTTGTCTCGCTCGGCGATTCCACGATCTCCGGCGAGTCCGCGGGCGACTATGAGACCGGCACGGACGGCCAGGACGGCAACTGGTGCCACCGCTCGACCAACGCGACCATCCACCACACCGAGCTCGTGGGCATCGACGACACCGTCAACCTGGCCTGCTCGGGCGCGCCCTCCGCCCAGGTCGGACTCGGCGAGGCGACCCAGTACACCGAGAGCTCCCAGGCCCGCCGCCTCGGTGCGCTCGCGCGGCAGAAGCGGGTCGTGGCGGTGCTGGTGTCCGTCGGCGCCAACGACGACCCCGGGTTCGGGCGGGTGCTCGACGCCTGTGTCCAGGCGTGGTTCGACCGGGGCAAGCCCGGCTGCGCCGAGACCGCCGGGAAGGACTGGCCCGGCAAGGTCGACGCGATGGTGCCCAAGGTCCTGGCCGCGGTCAACGACATCCGCACGGTCATGACCGACGCCGGCTACCAGCCGACCGACTACCAACTCGTCCTACAGTCCTATGCCGCGCCGATCAGCCCTGACGCGCTGGAGTCGCTGCGCAATCTCAACGGCTGCCCGTTCCGCACCGATGACTTGCGCTGGGTGCGCGAGTCGGCGGTCCCACTGCTCACCGAGGGAATCCGCCGGGTGGCCCGCGAGTCGGGCGTGCGGTTCCTCGACCTGTCCCGCGCGGGACTCGGCCGGGAGGCCTGCTCGCGGGACGACGCGGCCCAGGAGTGGTTCAGCAGGCTCTCGGTGCGTTGGACCGACCTGCAGGACGACGACCGCGCCACCCACGCGCTGCAGGAGTCGTTCCACCCCAATGCCGCGGGCCACACCGCCTTCGGCCGCTGCCTCGGCGAGTTCCTCGCCACCGCCGACCGGGCGGCGGCGTGCCTGCCAGGTGAGACCGGCGACCTGCACGCGGCGACCAGCATCGGCCCGTGAGGTCAGTGGGTCTTGCCCCACTCCTCCTGCTTGCGCTCGAAATCGGCCCAGATGTCAGCCGGGAGCAAGTCCTCGGCGTAGGCATGGACGACGTCGAACTGGCCCTGGCTCTCCCGGCTCCGTCCAGGGTTGGACTCATAGACTGTTCCGTCGATCGTGGCGCGCACCTTCATGGTGGGGCCGCCGATCGCCCAGTCGTCGTTGTACTGGTCCGACTCGAACGCGCCCGATGAGAGCACCTTGTCGTAGAAGGTCGCCCTGGCCTCCTTCGAGACCGGCGCGGTCGCCGTCCACGGCTGGGTGGACTGGTCATCGCCCGGCCGCCAAGCGACCGTGGCGTCCGTGGCGGTCAGCGTGACGGTCCACTCATAGTGATCGGGCGGCGAGGTGGACCCTGACCGGACCTCCACGGTGGCGGTGAAGTCGTCCGGCATCGCCGAGGGCGGGCCGGACGAGCAGCCCGCCGACACGAACAGGACCAAGGCCAGCAGGAAAACGCGCATGTCGTTGGGACGCATTCGCAGGCAGGCGGTTCCAGGTGATCCGGAGAAGGCGATATCCCACGCACCGGACTTCCACGACAGCGCCTAGGCTGCAGATCATGTCCATGACCGCGACTACCCCAGCCCCCGCGCTCCTGCGCGACCGGCTCGCCCGGGCCAGGGCCGCCGCCCACGCCGCCGGGATCGACGCGCTGGTGGTGGCCCCGGGCACCGACCTGACCTACCTGATCGGCGGCACCGGCCACTCCTTCGAGCGGCTGACCTGCCTGGTCGTCGCCGACGAGACCGTGCTGGTCGTGCCCAAGCTCGAAGCCCCCGGCTACGCGGGCCTGCCCACCGCCGACCTCGGGGTGCGGGTCGCCACCTGGGTCGACGGCGAGAACCCGTACGCCATGGTCGCCGACCTGCTCGGCCCGGCCACCCAGGTCGCTGTCGGCGACATGCTGCCCGCGCTGCACACGCTCGCCCTGCGCGACGCGCTGCCCACCGCCCGCCAGGTGCTCGCCGGACCGGTGCTCAGCGAGCTGCGGATGCGCAAGGACGCCGCCGAGATCGCCGGGCTGCGCACGGCGGGCGCCGCGATCGACCGCGTGCACGCCCGCATGGGCGAGTGGCTGCGGGCAGGCCGGACCGAACGCGAGGTGGGCGCCGACATCGCCGCCGCGATCATCGCGGAGGGCCACATCAGCGTGGAGTTCGTCATCGTCGGCTCCGGCCCCAACGGCGCCAGCCCGCACCACGAGCTGTCCGACCGGGTCATCGAGGCGGGCGACGTGGTCGTCATCGACATCGGCGGCCTCGTCGCCGAGGGCTACAACTCCGACAGCACCCGCGTCTACGCCGTCGGCGAGCCCCGCGACGCTGACGTGCTCGACACCTACGCCGTCCTGCAGCAGGCCCAGCGGGCCGCCGTCGACTTCGTCAAGCCGGGCGTGACCGCCGAGCAGGTCGACGCGGCGGCCCGCGGCGTCATCGCCGACGCCGGGTTCGGTGAGTACTTCATCCACCGCACCGGCCACGGCATCGGCCTCGACGTGCACGAGGACCCGTACATCGTGGCGGGAAACGACCTTGTCCTGGAGGCGGGGATGGCGTTCAGCATCGAGCCGGGCATCTACCAGCCGGGCCGGTGGGGCGCGCGGATCGAGGACATCGTCGTGGTCACCGAGACCGGCGTCGAGTCCCTCAACAACCGCCCGCACGACCTGGTGGTGCTGCCCGCATGAACGTGGATGGAGACCTGGAGCCGATCGACAAGGCGATCGTGCGCGAACTGTCGGCCGACGGGCGCTGCAGCTTCACCGACCTCGCCGAGCGGGTCGGGCTCAGTGTGTCGGCGGTGCACCAGCGGGTGCGCAGGCTGGAGCAGCGCGCCGTCATCCGCGGCTACTCGGCGCGGCTGGACGTCGACGCGATCGGGCTGCCGCTGACCGCGTTCATCTCGCTCACCCCGATCGACCCGGCCGCCCCGGACGACTACCCGACGCGCCTGGAGCACATCCACGAGATCGAGTCCTGCTACTCGGTCGCGGGCGACCATTCCTACGTGCTGCTGGTCCGCGTCGGCTCGCCCGCCAAACTGGAGGACTTGCTGCGCAAGATCCGCGAGGCGGCGAAGGTGTCGACGAGGACCACGGTCGTACTGTCCACGCCGTATGAGGGCCGCTCACCCGCGCTGTAGGCCGAAGGTCGCGACCAGCAGGCCAGGCGCGGGCTCGATCGTGCCGGTTCTGACGAACCCGGCGCGCTCATACAGCGTGACGGCCGGGGTGTTGTCCGCGCCGGTCGAGACGGTCACGTCGCCTTCCGTCCGCGCCAGCAGTTCGGCGACCAACGCCGATGCCAGGCCACGGCGAAACCAGGCGGGGTCGACGCACAGCCGGTCGATATCGATCACGCCATCGGCCGCCCAGGCGATGAAGGCGACAGGTATGCCGTCGGCGCGGCAGCCCAACCAGTGCAGCGGCTTGGCGCGCACGTCGGCGACCGTCTCGTGCAGCGCCGGGATGTCGTGGCCGATGAGGTCGGCCTCCACGCGGTAGGCGCGCAGGCCGACCCCGTGCACCGCCTCGGCGGTCGCGTCTTCGGTCAGGTCGAGCGGTTCAGGTCGCACTGGATAGTTCTACCGCGAGACCAGTTCCGGCTGCGCGTCCATTTCCCGCCACACCGGGAACACCGCCGGGCAGATCGTCGCCGTGAGATAGATCAGACCGGCAACCACGAGCGTCGGCCCAAGGCCCGCGACCTCTACCGCCACGCCCGCGACGACCGCCCCCACCGGGGCGCCCACCAGCACCGCGGCGGTGATCACGCCGAGCACCATCGCCCGCACGCCATCGGGGATCCGCTCGTACTCCACCACCCCGAGGATCGGGTTGATCGCCCCACACAGCAGCCCGGACACAGCCATCGTCACCAGGATCACGGTCAGACCGGGTTCCGCGGCCATCACGAAGTAGCGCGGCGCGCCGACCGCGAGGAACGCGACCGTGTAAGCGATCCGACGCGGCAGGCGCACCCCGACCCATGCGTAGATGATCGTCCCCGCCATCGCACAGCCACCGAACACGCCGCCGATGAGTCCTAACGCGACGCTGCTGTGCAGGATGTCGTTGGCGTAGACCGGGATCAGCACCAACCCGAGCGCCGCGTCGAGCATGTTGGTGACCATGACCATCACCATGATCGCCAACATAAGCCGGTCGCCCCGCAGGTAGGCGAACCCGCGCCGCATCCGCTCGCGGTATCCGCCCTCGGCGGGCTCGGCGAGCCCCGCCTCCGGCACCAGCAGGCCGATCACCAACGCGGAGACCAAGAACGTGCCCGCGTCGACCAAGAGCACCTGCTGCGGACCCATCAGTGCGATCAGCACACCGGCCAGCGGCGCGCCGACCATCCGCGCGCCGCGGCTCACGCCGTCATAGGCGCTCGACGCGCGTTCGGCGGACACACCCGACGAGGCGATCAGCGAAGCCATCATCGCCGACCGAGCCGTCTCCCCCGGCGCCCGCGTGAGCCCGAGCAGCCCGGCCAGGCCCAGCAAGACCCCGAAGGGCAACGCGTCCATGGCGAACAGCGCCGGGATCGCCGCCACCACGACCGCGGCGGCCAGGTCGGACACCACACTGCTGCGCCGCCTGCCCACCCGGTCGATGACCGGCCCGCCGAACAACGCCGCGATGACCGCGCCGGTCACCTCGACGCCCGCGACCAGGCCCGTGCGGGCCGGGCTGCCGGTGGTCTGCAGCACGAACCACGGCACGGCGAGGAACGTCATCGTCGTCCCGCACACCGACAGCGCGTTGGCCCCGAGCAACGCGACTAACGGAACCCGACTCACGACAGGTTCTCCTCGCGCAGCGGGTAGGCCTGGAACTGCACCGCGACCTGCTGGTCACCCGGCCGGTGATCACGGCGGTAGCGCTCGACGACGGCCTCGATGTCGGCGAAGAACCGCTTCGCCTCCTCCGGTTCCATGGGCAGCGCCCAGTCGGACATGTTCGACGTGTGCCGCCATGGCTCGTCCCACGCGTGCCGCTCGCGGATGAACTGCACGGCACGCTCGTGATAGCCGTCGAGGATGTTGACCAGGTAGGCGCCGAGCGCGTCCTGGACCTCCGGGTCCTCCGGCAGGGACTGCTCGCGCACGGTCGTGTAGTCCTGAGCGGCCCGCCACCACCGGTCGCGCCGGTTGCCGCGTTCGGTGTCCTCCTCGATGAACCCGGCCTCGGCGAGCTGACGCAAGTGCCAGCTGGTGGTTCCCGAGCTCTCCCCCACCCGCTGGGCCAGCCCGGACGCGGTCGCGGGGCCGTGCATCCGCAGCAGGCCCAGCATGCGGATCCGCAGCGGGTGGGCCAGCACCTTGAGTCCGTCGACGTTGACGTGGTGATAGGTCGGCTCTTCCATGCCCCCACGATAGATCGCAGAGACTTCTTTGCAAAGAGGTCTCTGCGATCAATCTGTGGCAGGGTGTCGTTCGTGAGTGGACCTCTCGTGCTGCTGGACTCGGCCGGGCTGTACTTCCGGTCGTTCTACGCGCTCCCCGAATCCATGACATCCCCCGACGGCCAGCCGGTCAACGCCGTGCGGGGCTTCGCGAGCATGGTCGCCCAGATCATCACCGAGCGCCGCCCGTCGCGGCTGGTGGCCTGCCTCGACGCCGACTGGCGCCCGGCCTTCCGCGTCGCCGCGATCCCCAGCTACAAGGCCCAACGCGTCGCCGACCCGGCGAACAACGTCGAGGAGGTGCCCGACACGCTCACCCCGCAGGTCCCGATCATCATGGAACTGCTCGACGCCATGGGCATCTGCATGGCCGCCTCCCCCGGCTACGAGGCCGACGACGTCATCGGCACCCTGGCCGACCGCGAGACCGACGCCCCCGTCGAGGTCATCACCGGCGACCGCGACCTGTTCCAGTGCGTCCGCGACACCCCCACCCCGGTCCGCGTCGTCTATGTCGGCCGAGGCTGGTCGAAGGCAGAGACCATCGGTCCCCGCGAACTGGCCGAGAAGTACGGCCTCCCCGAGCGCGGCTCCGCATACGCCGACATGGCCGTCCTGCGCGGCGACCCGTCCGACGGCCTGCCCGGCATCACCGGCATCGGCGAGAAGACCGCGGCCAAGCTGATCACCAAGTTCGGCTCGCTCGCCGCACTGGTCGAGGCGGCCGCCGCGGACAGCAAGGAGGTCCCCCTGCGGGTCAAATCCGCCTTCACCGAGGACGCCGCCTACCTCGCCGCCGCACCCAAGGTGGTCGCCGTGGCCACCGACGCCCCGATCCAGTTCCACGGCGAGGAGAAGCTGCCCGAATCGGTACTCGACCTCGAACGCGTCCGGGAACTGCAGGAACGCTGGGACCTCGGCGCGCCGGTCGACCGACTGATCGCCGCGATCACCGGATAGCGGTGAACGCCACGACCGGCGGCCACGACGGCAGCCGGTCGGGCACCTCGACGGTGTCGAACACGAACCGGGCCGTCTCCAGCACATCCACGCCCGTCCAGCGGGCGAACACGCGGTAGGCCAGCCGAAAGACCCGATTCAACGGAGTCGAGTCCGCCAGCCGAAGGTCCATCACGTAGAGCCGACCGCCTGGCCGCAGCGCCGCCCGAGCGTACACCAGGGTGGCCCGCACGTCCGGCGTCGCGCTGACCGTGAAGATCGACAGTGCGGCATCGAAGCCCTCGACCGTTAGCGTTGTCGCGTCGGCGTGCCGCACCTCGACGTTGTCCCAGCCCGCCGCGTCGACGCGAGCTTTGGCGTGTTTCACCATGACCTCGCTCGCGTCGATGGCCAGCACAAACCCCTCCCCGCCGACAGCGTCCCGGAGCATCTCCAGGTCCGGGCCGCTGCCGCAGCCGATATCGAGCACCCGGTCGCCGGGCTTCAGCTGCAGCGCCGCCTCCGCGAGCCTGCGCAGTTCCGCTCGCCCCTTGCTCCCCCGGAAATCCCGTCCGCGCCCGACTCGCCCGACACGGTCCCAGTACTTGGTTGCCATCCCCAGCTCCCCTCGGCCTTTACAATGCACTCGCATCGTATCATCGATGCAATGCGAACGCATTGGAAAGAGGTAGGGTGCCCAAGCAGGTCGACCACGCCGAGCGGCGGCGGACCATCACCGAGGCGCTGTGGCGGCTGATCATCACTGGCGGGATCGAGGCCGTCAGCCTGCGCCAGGTCGCCACCGAGGCGGGCGTGTCCATGGGCCAGGTCCAGCACTACTTCGACAGCAAGGAGTCGATGCTCCGGCACGCGCTGGAGGCGATGACCGCGCGCGTCGGCGACCGCATGGGCGCGGCCTACGCCGCGGCGGGCGGGATCCGCGCCAAGGTGCGCGCGATGCTCGTGGAGACCCTGCCGCTGGACGAGACCCGCCGCGGCGTAGGCC
>Ga0247823_10001768_pt1 | contig 17849 bp, 15 predicted proteins | sample 13C_PalmiticAcid_2_FD_192426 | JGI IMG/M metagenome (GOLD analysis project Ga0247823, IMG submission 192426) | Soil microbial communities from agricultural site in Penn Yan, New York, United States - 13C_PalmiticAcid_Day30 | ecosystem: Environmental > Terrestrial > Soil > Agricultural land... | reverse complement strand
GCTTGCCGTCGAGCAGCACCGTGGCCGGTGCGGCGCCGACGTGCAGCGAGAACCGGTAGGCCCTTCGGGCGACCTTGCCGGAGTACTGGCCGACGCTCGCGCCGACCGTCACCCGGGTGTCGCCCGCGCCCGACCCGTTCGCCACGACCCGCACCTGCTGGGTCGCCGACGCGCCGCGCTGGAAGCCGCGCGTCACACCGTCGTCCTCGTACAGGGTGAAGGAGTTGTCGCCACGCGCGTAGACGTCGAAGTCGAGCTCCGCGCGGTCCCTGGTCTCCCAGGACAGCGTCCCCTGCGGCCACATCGGCACGATCGCCCCCGCCCGCACGAACAGCGGCAGCGTGTCCAGCGGGGCGTGGTAGCCGTTGACCGTGGTCGGGCCGGTGTAGGTCTTGCCCGTCCAGTAGTCGACCCAGGTGCCCTCGGGCAGGTAGATGCCGTCACGGGTGGCCGTGTCGGCGTACACCGGCGCGACCAGGAAGTCCTTGCCGTACAGGAACTCGTACTTCACCGCGTCGGTGGCGGCCACCGGATCGTTCGGGTACTCAAGGGCGAGTGGACGCACCGCCCCGACACCGTCGGCGTGCGCGGCGGCGGCGAGGGCGTAGGTGTAGGGCAGCAGCCTTTCCTTGAGCTGCAGGTACTTCCGGTTGATCGACGTGTACGGCTCACCGAAGGTGAAGGGCTGCTTGTCGGTGTTCTTCGGACCCCAGCCGTCCATCGTCATGATGGTCGGGATGAACGTCTTCCACTGCAGGTCGCGGGTGTGCGTCTTGGCGTCGCTGCCAAAGATGCCGCCGACGTCGCCGGTGTTGTAGGCGATGCCGGACATGGTCGCGCCCGCGTAGGTCGGGATCTGCCAGCGCACGTAGTCCCATGAGATCCGCTGGTCACCGCTCCAGAGGACGCCGCAGCGCTGCGCGCCCGCCCAGGACACCGGAAGCCACACGAAGCCGCGCGCGTCGCTGTTGTCCTCGATGCCCGCCTTGGCCTCGTCGCACGCGTCCAGCGCGAACTGGTAGCCGTTGCCGACCCAGGCCACGTCCAGCTTGCGCACCCGCACGCCCGCCTTGACCTCGTCGGCCTGGTTGGGCAGCCCGTCCTGGGTCCACAGGCCGAGCTGCATGTGGTCCTTGCGCAACCCCTCCCCGGTCTGAGCGAGGTTCTCGTAGCCACAGCCGTAGCCGTCGTTGACGAGCATCCAGCCGTTGGGCATCTGGTTGGCGACGTACTGGTCGGCGATCTTGAGCGCGTCCAGCGTGTGCCGCTCGCCCCGGTTGGCGTTGTGCAGGTAGCAGTCGGAGTCGCCCGCCTCCAGCCCGTAGACCGGCGGCATGAACGGCTTGCCGACCAGGTCGGTGTACTGCCCGATCACCGACTTCGCGTCGCCGACGAAGTAGTACGCGTCCAGCCGCCGCTCCCGCTGGCCGGTGCGCACCGGGTCGCCGAAGTTGTACTGGCCGGGCGCGAACGTGTTGCGGAAGACGCCGTAGCCGTTGCTGGACAGATAGAACGGCTGCGAGTTGTTGTACCCGCCCTCGTTCCAGTTGAAGTTGTTGGAGACGTTGACGACCTTGTCGCGGTGGCTGAAGCTGCCGTTCTGCTCACCCGCGCCGAAGAACTGCTCGCTCGCCCCGCGCAGCAGGCTCTGCCGGATCGCGCCGTCGGTCCAGCGAAGCGGCTTGTCCTCCTGCCAGATCACGGTGCTGTCGTCGGCCTTGTACAGCCCGAACCGAAGCGGCGACTTGTACACCCGCAGCACGGCGTCCCTGCTGCTGATCGCGTAATAGGCACCCCGGTCGGCGTACCGCGTGGTGGTCAGCGGCCGCGGCGGGGTGCGCACGATCTCCGTACCGGCCGGGTCGGTGAACAGCCCGTCGGGCGCGACCTGGAGGCGGAGCTGGTTGTCGCTGGTGAAGTACACCTTCGCCTTGGCCGAACCCGCCGCGATGTCATAGGTCCCGTTGGCCTCGGTGAACGAGGTCAGGTTCCCCGCGTCGTTGTTGCTCGGCAGGTAGGCGCTGCCGGTGTAGGAGTTGTTCGTGACGTCATAGGGCACCACCAGCACGTGGTAGAGCCCAGACGCGCGCGGGATCAGCGCCACCTCGGGATCGGCGGTGCCCGCGCTCTGCGCGACCTCCTTGCCGGACGCGTCGTAGATGTAGAGGTCGAAGTCCTCCGTCGGGCGCTCCCAGCGGATTGACACCGGGACACCGCCCTCCGGCGTGTCGTCCCAATGACTCGCAGGCACATCGACAGTCAGGTCGAAGTGGTCGCAGACGGCGTTGGTCGTGTCCGACGCGGGACAACTGCTCGGGCCGCCGAACGTCCCGCTCGCGTACACCGGGCTCTGCCAGCCCACCGTGGCGTTGGCGAACGAGAGAGTGCCCGACCCAGGCGTCGACGCGCCCGCGGTGGCCGAACTGACCAGCGAAGCCGAGAAAAGGGACAACAGTAGAACGGTCGCTGTTCGTAAGGATCTTCTCACCCAGGACCTCCAGCTCAAGACCGACTGCGCACTCATGCACGAGCCGGCACAGTTTCAGTCAAGATTGCTCAAGCCTGGCGATCGTGTCAACGCCCGGGCGACTGGCGATGGATCTTCGCGACCACGTTGCCGAGCGGATCATCGGTATGACCACCTTGACCGTTCCGGGCTGGCCATCTCGCGTCTCCCGAGAATGATCGGTTCGACAGCAGATCCCCAGCGTCGGTGATCGACTGCAGTACGACTTGCCGGTCGCCGGGCAAGCGAATGAACCTAGGCGAGAGCAGGCGGGGGCTCGGTCGGACGGCGTCCCCAGGCAGAGATCAGCGGTGCGAGGGTCAGGTCGAGTTCGCCTGCGTGGATGGCGGCCAGGTGTGCGTCGATCTCGGCGTCGTCGGCCAGGCCTGCTGCGAGCAGCTCGCCGCGGACGTGTCGGATGGTCGCCGCCTCCAGCCGGTCGCAGGCAGGCCCGCCGACCGGGAAGGTGCCCGCCGCGGCGACATCGACCAAGCCCGCCGCTCGCAATGCCTTCGGCAGCGTCCGGCCGTAGCGCAGGTCCGCGCCGCGGCGGGTCAGCAGTTCCCGGACCGCGTCGCGCAGCCGGTTGGCCCGCCGCTGCGCGGGGCCGCTGTCATCCAGGCATGCCAGTGGCTGCAGAGCGGTGTCGGCGTCCTCGATCAGCAGCCAGCCGCCTGGCCGCAGCGCGGCCGCCATCGTGGCCAACGCCCGGGCACGGTCGGGTACATGGACCAGGACGAGCCGGGCGTGTACCAGATCGAACGTCCCCGGCTCCGGAGGCGGATCAGCGGCTACGTCGTGCCTTCGGACCTCGTACCCGTCGCCCGCCTTCAGCCAGGACGGGTCGATGTCGGTGGCCAGCACGTACCCGCTCGGACCGACCGCCGCCGCGAGCGCCTCCGGGATACCGCGGCCACCGGCCCCCACCTCCCAGCAGCGCGAGCCTGCCCCGACTCCCAGCCGATCGAAGTGCCCGCGCGTCACACCGTCGAACAGCTCAGCCAGCCACACGAAACGCTCGCCCGCCTCGGCGCGCGCGTTGTCCAGCAGGTACCCGCGGGCGGGAACGGACTGTCCACCAACCGCGGCGGCCCCGGCATTCGGATCCGGTCGGCCACCGACGTGCGGCGGGCGAGGCGAGGAGGTCATCACTACATGGTCAACCTCCCCAAGCCACCAGCGCCACGACGACGGGCGAGGGACATCTCACAACCGGCGAAACGCCCTAGCCGGTCCTGACGGGCGCGTTCACTCCAGTCGGCGCGGCCCCGGTTGCTTCCGGGCCCCGCCATGCCAGTCGACGCAGACGGCCACGGCGTCGTCGTCGAGGTCGTTGGGGCCATGGAACTCCAGCACGGCGGCGAGCATGAGTCGTACCGCCTCGCCGACCGTGACGTCGGCCGTGGTCTCCAGCATTTCCCCGAGCCTGCGCTTGCCGAAGGCGGTGTCCTCGGCCGCGGCCTCGCTGACGCCGTCACTGAGGACGAACAGTCGGTCGCCGGGGGCCAGGGTGAATCGTTGTTCGGTGTAGACGGTGCTGTCGAACATGCCCAGCGGGAGTTGTTGGTCGAGTTCGATCCGGGTCGCGACACGGTCGCGGACGCGCCACAGGCTGGGTGAGCCCGCGTCGACGGCGTCGACCTCGCCGGTCGCGCGGTCGATGCGCAGCAGCAGGGTCTCGACGTGCTGTCTGCCGCCGTGGTGGGCCCAGATCGCCTGGTCGGCCAGCGCGGCCTGGTCGGCGAGGCCGAGGCGGGCGCGGCGGGCGTTGCGCAGGGCGTTGAGGGTCAGGCAGGTGAGCAGCGCCGCACTGACGCCCTCGCCCATGCCGTTGGTGACCGCGACGGTGACGTGGCGGTTGTCGGCCGTCCAGTCGAAGTTGTCACCGCGGACGGCGTAGGCGGGTTCGAGCTGGCCCGCGAGTGACACATCAGTGCCGTGGAACTCGCAGCTGGGCAGCAGTTGCCATTGGATCTCCGCGGCGAGGGTCAACCGCCGCGATCTTCGTGCCAGCCGGAACTCGTCGGTGACCCGGTCGGCCAGGGTCAGGGCTTGGCCGAGGGCGGTCGCCACGTCGGTGAGTTCGGCGGTGATCTCGGCGTCCACGGCGTCGAGGGTCACCGATAGCACGCCGCGGCGTTCCCCGGCGACGCTTACCGGCAAGTACAGGACTGTCCGGTCACCGTCCGGCGCGGTGGTCGGCCGCGCCCGCGCAAACGCCTCGCCCGCCGGGCCGTCTTCGATCCGGTCGGACTCGTCGTCGGCGCGAATCACCGGTTCGAGAACGGTCAGCCGGTAGTCTGCTAGCCACAACTCCACGTCGAGTGCGTGGTAGTCGGTGGTGAGGACCTCCTTGAGTACATCGAGCAGTTCGTGCGCCTGGGCGCGCAGAAGCGCGCGTTCGGCGAGGAGAGTCCTTGTATTCGCCATGCGGCCGACCTCCGGGTGACGCAGTGTTGGAGCAGTGGATCGGTCAGAGGGAGTATCACGCTGCCGAAGGTGCCTGAACCTCATGAGCGCGACTTGGCTGCCACGCTCGACCTGGCCGCCGAGGCGCTGGTCGGTCTGTTCGGCGTCGACAGCCCGCCGGATTTCCCGCGGGTCTCGCCGCCGCAGATGCAGGTGCTGCTCACCGTCGAGCGGCGCGGCCCGACCCGGCTGACCCAATTGGCCGCCGAACTCGACGCTATACCGTCCTCGGCGAGCAGGCTCTGCGACCGGCTGGAGGCCGCCGGGCTGCTCACCCGCACCGCGGGCGAGGCCGACCGGCGCGAAGTCCTGTTGCTGCTCACCCCGACCGGCCATGCGCTGGTCGACGAGGTGCGCGGGGCGCGCCGCGCCCGGATCGCCTCAGTGCTCGCCGTCATGACCGCGGACGGATGCGCGGCGCTCCTGCGCGGCCTGGAGGAGTTCCGCGACGCGCGACTCGGCCACGAGCTGGCCTGACTCGGCCTGCCGTCCCTTCAACCTACCTTGTGGTCCCACCCCGGATATCCTAGTGTTTGCCGAGCGACAAATAAAGTCGCCACGCTGGACCCGGGAGCAGGACAATGCCAGTCACGAACGAGGACTCCCGCCGCCTGGAGATCACCGTCGATCAGGCCGAGAACACGATTGTCGTGACGCCCGCGGGCGAAGTGGACATGGCCAACGCGGGCGAGTTGGAATCGGTGTTGCGGGCCGCCCTGCGGGACCTGCGGGGCCGAACCCGACCTGTCTTGGTCATCGACCTCGGCCGGGTGGACTTCATGGGCTCCGCGGGACTATCGGTGCTGCTGCGGGTGTGCTTGGAATCGCCGGTCCGCTTGGCGAACCCGACCGCAGCCGTCCAGCGTGTGCTGGACGTGGGCGGTCTGAACGACGTGTTGGTCGTCCACACCACCGTCGCCGCCGCGCTCACGGCCTGACCCTCCGCATCAAAGTGCGCCGTCTGGGGTATCGCCTGGACATGCCCCTCTACGGCTTACACGCATCGCACGAACAAACCCACCCGAGTGCCCTGCTCGACGCCGTGATTCGCGCCGAGCAGGTTGGGTTCGGCGCCGCGATGTGCTCCGACCACTTCTCGCCGTGGAGCGCGCGGCAGGGGCAGTCCGGATTCGCCTGGGCGTGGCTCGGTGCGGCGATGCAGGCGACCAGCATCCCCTTCGGCGTCGTAAATGCCCCTGGCCAGCGCTATCACCCCGCGGTAATCGCGCAGGCGATCGCGACGTTGTCCGCGATGTTTCCCGGCCGGTTCTGGACCGCGTTGGGCACCGGTGAGGCTGGTGCTGTGTCCATGAACGTTGTCGGGCTATCGGCGGATCCAGGTTTCCGCTGGGCGTGCCGCCGGAATGCCGCTCGTACTGGGGTGTACTTGGGCGTTTCGGCGGTGCGGCCAGCGGGAAGCTGGGCCGCCGAGAGCCTGGCAACGTTCGTGGACACAGCACTAGCAACGAGCACATCACCGGACAGGGCTGGCCGCGCAAGGATCTTCGCGCCGCCCGACTGCTCGAATGCGTCGATGTGATCAGAGCGCTGCTCGACGGCGAGGAGGTGAGCCACGACGGACTGGTCACAGTGGACCAGGCGCGCTTGTGGACACGTCCCGATCGCCCACCCGCGCTCATCGGCGCCGCGGTCAGTGTGGAGACGGCCGCGTGGTGCGCACGGTGGGCCGACGGGTTGATCACGGTCAACGGGCCGATCGAGCACCTTCGGCGCGTGGTCTCGGCGTATCGCGACGCGGGTGGCCGCGGACGGCTGGCGCTGCAAGTCCACCTGAGCTGGGCGCGGGACGAAGACACCGCGCGACACCTCGCGCACGATCAGTGGCGCACCAACGTGTTCCGTCCGCCCATCCCGTGGGACTTGGAGCTGGCCGCGCACTTCGACGCGGTCGCCGAGCACGTCACCCCGGACGACACGGCAAAGGTGGTCAACGTGTCCGCCGATCTGGGCAGGCACGCGGCCTGGCTGCGGTCCTACGCCGACCTTGGCTTCGACGAGATCTACCTGCACCACGTCGGGCAGCGGCAGGACGAGTTCATCACCGCGTTCGGCGAGTCTGTGCTCCCCCAGCTCGTGGAGGTGGACTCGTGGAGCTGACCAGGACCGCCGACCTGTGGTGGAAGACCGCGATTGTGTACTGCCTGGACGTCGAGACGTTCAGCGACGGCAACGGCGACGGGCACGGCGACTTCCGCGGGTTGTGCCAGCGCGTGGATTACCTCGACCGGCTCGGGGTCACCTGCCTGTGGCTGATGCCGTTCTATCCCTCACCCGACCGCGACGACGGCTACGACATCACCGACTTCTACTCCGTCGATCCGCGGCTGGGCTCGCTCGGAGACTTCGTGGAGTTCCTGCGCACCGCGCGGGACCGCGGGATCCGGGTGATCGCCGACCTCGTCGTGAACCACACCTCCGACCAGCATCCGTGGTTCCAGAGCGCGCGTTCGAGCCCGGATTCGCCGTACCGGGACTGGTATGTGTGGCAGGACAAGCCACCGCCCGGCGCGGAGAAGGGGATCGTGTTCCCCGACAAGGAAACCAGCCTGTGGACCTACGACCGCAAGGCGCGCCAGTACTACCTGCACCGGTTCTACAAGCACCAGCCCGACCTCAACGTCGCCAACCCGGCCGTGCGCGACGAGATCGCCCGGATCATGGGCTTCTGGCTTGAACTGGGTTTGTCCGGCTTCCGCGTCGACGGGGTGCCGTTCCTCCTGGACACCGAGGGCAGCGACGACGCCGCCCAACTGCCTGATCCGCACGACTACCTCGCGGACCTGCGCGCGTTCCTCGGCAGGCGCGCGGGCGACGCGGTCATGCTCGGCGAGGTCAACCTGCCCTATCCGGAGACGATGCGCTTCTTCGGCGACGCCGACGGTGTGGCCGACGAGCTGACCATGTGCTTCGACTTCATCGGAATGCAGCGGATGTACCTCGCACTGGCTCGCGGCGAGGCCGGACCGCTGGCCGAGGCCCTGCGTGAGCGCCCACTCCCCCCACGCGACGGCCATTGGGCCACATTCGTGCGCAACCACGACGAACTGACGCTGGACAAGCTCACCGATGATGAGCGCCAGGAGGTGTTCGACGCCTTCGGCCCGGACAAGGACATGCAGCTCTACGGCCGCGGCTTGCGCAGACGGGTGCCGCCGATGATGGGCGGCGACCAGCGGAGGATCCGGCTGGTGTACAGCCTGCTGTACTCCCTGCCCGGCTGCCCGGTGCTGTTCTACGGCGAGGAGATCGGCATGGCCGAGGACCTGCGCGCCGAGGGCAGACTCGCCGTCCGCACCCCGATGCAGTGGGAGCCTGGGCGCAACGGAGGGTTCTCCACCGCGGACCCGGCGGACCTGCCAGGCCCGGTCCCGGACGGCGAGTTCGGATCCGACAACGTGAATGTCCGCGACCAGGAGCGTGATCAGGACTCACTGCTGGCGTGGATTCGGCAGCTGATCGACCGGTACCGCCAGTGCCCCGAGTTGGCGTGGGGCGAGTACACCATCCTCGACACGGCCGAGCCGTCGGTGCTGGCGCATCGCTGCGACATCGAGGGAACCGTTGTGGTCCTGCACAATCTCGCCGACCGGGACGTCAAACCCGAACTGACACTCGACGTCGACGGGTCTTCGCTGGAGGACATCATTACCGGCGCGCGGATTCCGTTGGCGAAGAAGCTGACTGTGGAGCTGGGTCCCTACGGGTGCCGCTGGCTGCGCGTGGTCAAGGCCGGTGTGTAGGAATCCGCTGACGGGGTATGCCAGTCGGTACGCGACCAAGAGAGGAAGTGAAGACGCGTGAGCACGATCACCGAGTCAGTCGACGTCGAGGTGCCGGTCTCCACCGCCTACAACCAGTGGACGCAATTCGAGACTTTCCCGCGATTCATGGAGGGTGTGGAGAACGTCCGCCAGCTCGATGACACCCATCTGCACTGGGTCACCAAGGTCGGCGGCAGCACCCGCGAGTTCGACGCGACCATTGTGGAGCAGAAGCCCGACACTGTCGTGGCGTGGCGGTCGGATTCCGGCCCGAACCACTCCGGGTTCGTCACCTTCGACAAGGTCGACGCCAACACCACCCGGGTGACCGCGAAGATGACCATCGATCCCGAGGGATTCGTCGAGAACGTGGGCGACAAGCTCGGCCTGCTGGACCGCCGTGTCAAGGGTGACCTCAAGCGGTTCAAGGAGTTCATCGAACAGCGCGGCCACGAAACCGGCGCGTGGCGCGACGAGGTCAACACGACGACGCAGCAGTCGACGGCCCCTGGTTCCAGCGTCGACCAGCCAAAGCCCGCGCCGCCGGTACGGCCGCTCAACCAGCCGGGGGCGCCCGGTTCGATCTCACCGGGTGAACTCGGAAGGCCGGGTCTGAGTTAGTTCTCCGAATCGATTGGGGTCCGCGATCGCGGACCCCAATCGATTGGTCTGTCCGCCCTGATCCTTACGCGTTGTCGAGGCGCGGGAGGAGTACTTCCTTCATCAGGAGCAGGCCCGCGGCGGCGATGGGGATGGCGACAAGCGCACCGACGACGCCGAGCAGTGCGCCGCCGAGGAGGACGGCGACGACGGTGACCAGTGCGGGTACCTTCACGGCGGTACCGATGATCTTGGGGATGAGCAGGTAGTCCTCGGCGACGCGGTAGGCGATGACGAATCCGACGGTGGCCAGGAATACCGGAAATGACACGGTGAGCGCGACCAGGCTGATGAGTGCTCCGCCGATGATGGATCCGACCACGGGTACCAGGTCGAGGACCGCGACGGTGACGGCCAGCAGTACCGCGTAGGGGACGCCGAAAATGAGCAGCCACGCCAAGGTGAGTACGCCCGCGATGCCGGAGATAGCCAGGTTGCCGAGCACGTAGCCGCCGACTTTGGCCGAGATCTCATCGCCGAGCAGGATGGCTCGCGGCCTGCGTGAGTGCGGGACGAGCCGGTAGAGGGCGGTTCGGATGCGGGGAAGGTCGGCGACGAAGTACACGGTGAGCACGACCAGGACCAGGAAGTCGGTGAGGGCGCCGAAGACGAGGACACCGGCGTCGAGCAGCCCCGCGCCGCCGTCGAGGGCGTTCTCGATCCCTTCCCTGAGGTGGAAGCGTTCGTCGAGTTCGCCGAGCCAGGTGCTGCGGTCCTGCGCCTGGCGCAGATACTCGGGCGCCTGCCGCATGAATTGGGTTCCTTGCTCCACCACGATGGGGACCGCTGCTGCCAGCAGTCCACCTAGTGCGCCCAATGCGGTTAGAAAGACCGTGGTGACGGCCAACCAGCGGGGGAACCGTCGGTTCACCAGCCAAGAGACGAGTGGCTCGATCCCGATCGCGATGAAGAGGGCGAGCCCAATGAGAATCAGCACGCTCCGGGCACTGTCGAGTACCAGCACAAGGGCGTAGGTGACCGCGACCCCGGCGGCGCCCGCCATGCCGACGAGGAACGGCGACTTCCGGTTGAATCGCGCGCCGATCGGCCCCAGGGGTCTGCTGGGGTCGCTGATCTGGGCCGCCTCCGCCTCGGCCTCGGCGACTGGCCCTTCCCCGGGCGCGTCGTGCGGTCGACTGACCAGTTCGTGGTGGCCTTCGGCGGTCGGATCGGTCGAGGCCATCGCTCACGTCTCGGTTCTTCAACGCGGCGCAGTGACAGCGCCGCTCGTCTTGGTAGTGGATTCCTCTTCGGTACCAATCCCAAACGCCGTGATGGGCCCGCGCGTTCTTGGACCGTTTGGCCCCGCGCGGGATGGGCGCTCGCCGAGTTCCGATGTCGTGCTCAGCTGTCGGCGTCGTACCGGACGCCGAGGTCGGCGCGGGCTTGGTCCATCAGCCGCATGATGGCCAGCGTGTCGTCGAGGGGAATCAGTGGGCTCTCGGTGAGCCCCTCCCGCAGACACCGCTCGACCTCGGCGATCTCCGGGCCGTAGCCGTTTCCGGGCAACTGGTCGGTGATCGTCTCGGTGACTCGGCTGTGGCCGTCGAAAGTCTCGATCGTCATGGTGTCCGGCTTGTAGAACGGACGTCCGAGCGTCAGCGAACCCTTGGTGCCCACAACCAGTCCGAGGCACGGCGTCGCGGCCTGCGTTGTGCAGGCGACGTGGGCGTAGCGGTCGTCGTCGTACTCCCACTGCATCGCCAGCGTCTGATCGGCCCCAGTCGGTGCCAGTGCCCCCGTGGTCCGCACCTGGCTCGGCTCGCCGAGGAAGATCCAGGCGAACGTGGCCGAGTAAACGCCGAGGTCGAGCAGCGCGCCGCCGCCCGCCCGCAGGTCGTAGATCCGGTTCGCCGGGTCGAACGGGAACAGCTGGCCGTGCTCAGCCGAGACGCTGCGCACCTCGCCGATCCGACCAGCCGCGACGATCTCCAGCGCCTGCCGGATGAGCGGGTTCGTGCGCATCCACATGGCCTCCATGCAGAACAGCCCGCGGGCCCGCGCCAACTCGATCACCTCGCCCGCCTGGGCCGCGGTGAGCGTGAACGCCTTCTCGACCAGCACCGGCTTGCCCGCGTCGAGCGCGAGCAGCGCGTGCTGGTGGTGCTGCCCGTGCGTGGTGGCGATGTAGATGACGTCGACGTCATCGTCGTCGACGAGCTCGGCGTAGGAGCCATAGGAGCGCGGAATGCCCATCGTGTCGGCGAAGGCCCTGGCCCGGCTGTCGTCGCGGGCGCCGACGGCGACGATCTCACTGCCCGCCGAGGCCTTGATGTCGGCGCCGACCACCGCTGCGATACGCCCCGCGCCGAGAATGCCCCAGCGGATCGGGCGGTTGCTGTTCACCGCTCCACTATGCCCGTTTTCTACTCGACGCACCTGTTCGGGAACCCAGTCGGCCCACGGATCGCTCTGCGAGCGACACGCGAGCAGCTCCGCTGTGCGAGCAACGCTGACGAACTGCCCGACACGCCGAAAGACGGTCGAGTCGGGCAGTTCGCGCGGTCATCTTCACCGGCCGCAGGCCCTCGACCGGGATCCGGGCGATGTGAGTCAGGCAGGCAGGCGGGACTTGCTCCGACTGAGCACGGCGACGCCCACACCAGCCAGGCTGACCTGTGCGGCGAGTTCGAGCCAGTCGATACCGTCGGTGTCGGCCACGCCGAGCACCGTGGCGGCGGCGGTCCCCAGCAACGCCGCGCCGATGCCGACAAGGATCGTCAGCACCATCGAGATCCGCTGCCTGCCGGGAACCACCACCCGGCCAAGCCCGCCGATGGCGGCACCGATGAACAGAGCCGAGATGATCGAGGTGATCTCCACCAGAGCGTCCTTCCAAGGCCTGCCGGAATCGGACTCCGGCGCTGACCTCAAGCGTGCCGAAACGCGGGGCGGGGTGGATCGGGAAACACCCTGACATCAGCCCTGACATCGCCGATGACGAGGTCCGGGTTCCCCTGGAGACCGGCGGGGCTCGGCAGGCCGCCCTGACTCGACGTCGAACAACTGCTCGGCACGTGCCTCGACAACCATGCCGCAGACGGTGGTACGACTAGATCCAAGACCAGCACGCTCGTACAGAACTGATCTCCGCGAGCCCAACTGGAGATCCTCCAGCACGACTCGTCGAGGCTCACCACTGTCTGACGAGCCACGAAAGACTGTCGTGAGCACATCCACAAAGGACCACAGGCGGGCGCCGAAGGCATGCGGGATCCACACTGGACCGCCTCGTCCTGTAAATACCGCGATGCCCGCGTCGCGGTACTGACATCCTCGTGGATCGCCCCGTTCGCATGGCACGTACGAAATTGGCTCTGCATGAACAGGCGGTCGAGGACGACCTAATAGACCGGTGGACAGTCCGCTTGCGCTTGAGCGGCAAGGGAATCAGTGGGTGGTCGGGAGGTTGGATGAGAGCGGCAAGATCTTCTGGGTCTGGGTCTCGAAGAACTCGTGGTCCGCGTAGGGAACGTTCCACCTGGCCAGGGCTGCGCGTGGCGCCCGTTCTCTGCGTGCACCTGCTGGTCCAGTCCCAGCGCCCGTCGCGGACGCACTGGCCGGACGCGCCAAGTTCTCGGCACTGACCTGGTCGTACTCCCCCGGCGGGGCGCCGCTCATCGACGGCACGCCCGCGTGGCGGTTCGAGCCATGCTGAGCTGGTTGGCGACCGTGTTCGCCGAACTCGGCCGGTTCTTCTACCCGGTCCCCACGCTCGCCGATCCCCCACCCAACCATCCCGAACGCGCAGAATGGACGGCATGACGACCTGGCAGCACGACGGCGTCCGCGTCATCCCGGGCGCCGACCTGGGCGCGGTCACGGCCACGACGCCCGGGATGGACCGCGCGGTCGCCGTCGACCTCGCCCGGGTCGGCGCGGCGAAGCTGTGGGCGGGCACGGTGACAATCCACCCTGACGCCAAAACGGGCGCGCACCACCATGGCCACTTGGAGAGCGTGATCTACGTGGTTCGCGGCCGGGCCCGCATGCGATGGGGCGCGCGGTTGGAATTCACGGCGGAGGCCGGGCCGGGAGACTTCATCTTCGTGCCGCCTTATGTCCCGCACCAGGAGATCAACGCTGATCCCGCCGATGAACTGCACTGTGTACTGGTGCGCAGTGACGGTGAGGCGGTGGTGGTGAACCTGGACATCGACGCGGTTGCGGAACCCCGCACCGTGGCGTGGGTCGACCCTGGACACCCGGCCGTCAGTGGTTGAAGTCCGCGCCGGCTGAGTCAGGCCATGCTGAATTTCTCGGCGTGCACTTGCGAGCCCGGCACCTTGATCGCCCGGAGGCTGCTCAGCACCGACGAGGTCATCGCGGGCGGGCCGCACACGTAGATGTCGCGGTCGGCGATGTCGGGGACCATGGCACGGAGACTGTCCGGCTCGAAGTGACGGGCGCCGTCCTTGGTCCGGCCGGTGAGCAGGTGCAGCCTGCCGCCGTGGGTCTCGATCAGGTGCCGAACCTCGTCGAGCAGCACCGCGTCGCTCTCGTCGCGCACGCGGTACAGCACGACGACGTCCGCGGTCGACCGCTCCTCCAGTAAGGCGCGGATGGGGGTGATCCCGACGCCGCCCGCGATCAGCAGCGTGCCGGGGCGGGTCCGCTGCAGCGACGTGAACGCGCCATACGGGCCCTCCATGAACACCCGGGTCCCGACCGGGACGTGCCGCAGGCCCGCGCTGGTCACGCCGACCGCTTTGGCGGTCAGCCGCAGGGAACGGCCGTCCGGCGCGGCGGACAACGAAAACGGGTTGGCCAGCCACCAGTGGTTGTGCCCGGGGAACCGCCAGATGAAGAACTGGCCCGCCTTGGCCGGAAGCCGGTCGAGGTGGCGGCCGGTGACGTACACCGACGCCACGTCGTCCGACTCGGGAACCACGGCCTCGACCCGGAACTGGTGTTTCGCGTTGCGCCAGAGCGGCACCGCGATCCGCCCAGTGACCAGCGAGCCGACAGCGAAGATCCACAGCGCCCACCAGTACACGGTGGCGAACGTGGACGACCTGAACGTCGTCGTCTCAAGGAGTTGGTGGACGAACGCCACCGAGATCGCCAGGTACACCAGCAGGTGTAGGGCGTGCCAAGTCTCGTAGCGCAGCTTGCGGCGGGCCGCACGCAGGGAGGTGGCCGCGACCGCGACGATCGTTGCGGCGGCGATCATGCCCAACAGCGACGCCGGCACCCCGGCCAGCGCGAGGAAGGTCCGCCCCATCGACACGTTGTCCAGCGTCGCGTAGCCGAGCACGACCAGCGTGGCGTGGGTGAGGACGGTCCAGAGCAGGGTGAAACCGGTCCACCGGTGCCACACCGTCAGCCGGTCCATCCCGATGCGGCGGTCCAGCCACGGCAGCCGAGCGACCAAGAGCAAGTGGCACATCATCAGCAAGGCCGCGTGCAGGCCGACGAACTTGGCCACCGTGAGGATCGAGTTCTTGCCGGTGCCGCTGGTGATGAACAGGACTTCGACAATTCCCAGGTTGACCAGCACAAACGCCCACATGGCCCACCGCGCCTGAACGACCGGGGGCACGGAGCGCCGGACCTGGGTCCTCGTCGCCATAGTCGCTGCCTCTCGTCGTTTCGGGGTGACACCTTGCCGTCTGGGTTACGGGGCTGTGCCCCCGCGCACCAAATCATCCCTTCCCGAAGCGGTTGGCGCTGTCCAGGTGCCTACGGCTTGGTGTACAGGATCTCCCGCGCCTGCTCCGCCGCGCGAGCGATGCTCTCCCCGACGAAGTCGACGAACCTAGCGATGTTCTCCAGGCGCACGGCCGCGGGCGTCCCAGGCCCGAGCACGCTCACACCCTGCCGTGCCGCCTCGGCGAGTTGGGCGTTGGAACGGGCGCTGGCGATCATCGACTGGTACCAGACGTCGTCGTCGACCACGTACCGCTCGCGGCGGCGGTCGTCACGTTCGCGGCGGACAAGGCCCTGGCCTTCGAGGAACGCGATCGCCTTGGAGATCGACGCCGGGCTGACCTGGAGGTTTCTGGCGAGTTCGGCGGCGGTGAGGCTGCCGCTGTCGGTGGTGTAGAGGCAGGTCAGCACTCCGGCCGTCATCTTGGGCAGGCCCGACTGCATGAAGATCGCGGCGAACGTCTCCTCGAACTCGTGCACGGCCTCGGCGTCGCGCCCGTCGGCACGGACCCGCTGCCCGCTGCTTCTGGTCGGCGTCCGGCGGGCGCGGTGTTCGGTGGCGAGATGGGCCAGGTCGGCACGGTAGGCGGTAGGGCCGCCGTTGCGCAGCACCTCTCTCGTGATCGTCGAGGTGGGGCGGTCGAGGGCTCTGGCGATCTCCGCGTAGGCGAGGCCATCGGCCAGCCCCAGGGCGATCCGCCGGCGTTCTTGCTGGGTGAGCCTGCCCCCTGGCATCGCACTCTCCTTCGTCGAAGGCGGCCAGCTTAGCGTTCACTCTCATCTCATTGCAACGACACTGCCAACGGCGTTGCGTTAGATCCAACTGCCATTGCAACGAAATATAGCTATCTAGCTGGACCTATAGAGAGTCAATGCAACAACAACGTTGGACGATGAGCGAACGCAACGTAGCGTTTCCAACATCAGAAACAACGCGAACCAGGAGCCAGAGATGCAGAAGTTCGACACCCCCACCCCGATCGCCACCATCGTCGACATCCCCGCGGGCACGCTGCGCTTCATCGCCGCCGACCGGACCGACACCACCGTCGAGGTCCGGCCCGCGGACGCCGCGAAGAACCGCGACGTCCAGGTCGCCGAGCAGACCAAGATCGAGTACCGCGACGGTGTCATGCGGATCAAGGCCACCGCGAAGAACCAGATCCTTGGCGCCTCCGGGTCCGTCGAGGTGACGGTCCAGCTGCCCGCCGGATCCCGCGTCGAGGCGAAGGCGGCCAGCGCGGAGGTCCGCGGTGTCGGCAGGCTCGGCGACGTCGCCTTCGACGGATCGCACGGCGCGATCAAGCTCGACGAGGTCGCGAGCCTCCGCGTCACCACCCACGCCGGTGACGTCACGGTCGGCCGCCTGAACGGCTCCGCGGAGATCAGCACCGGCAAGGGCGACATCCGCATCGACGAGGCCGTCAGCGGGACGGTCGTGCTCGACACCCAGGCCGGAGACGTCTCGATCGGCGCCGCCGCAGGGGCTTCCGCGTCCCTCGACGCGGGCACGACCCTCGGCCGAATTCACAACGAGCTCAGGAACAGCGGTACCGCCGACCTCCAGATCCGCGCCACCACCGCGCTCGGCGACATCGCCGCCCGCAGCCTCTGAAAATGAACTCGTGCCGTGCGGACTCGCCAAGCGCCGATGTGCGCGCTCCGCAGGCGGTGGGCGGCAACCCAACGGAAGACCCCCGGCCACGTTGGGTTGTGGTCGGGGGTCTTCCGCATGCGCCGGTACCTATTGGACTTGCAGTGTCGGACTGTTCCATTCCTTCGAGTAGGTGCCGTCAGTCACCCATGCGTAGGCCGCGTAGGCAGCGGACGTGCGCGGAATCGCGCACTTGTTGGTGAGGGTCTGCGCAGTGCTGTTAGCGGGCACAGGGAAGTTGTAGTAGAGGCCGGACCCTTGGCTCGCCGGACAGTTGTAGAAGTTGCCGCTGCGGGCGTAGTAGAGGTCGATGTCGTCCACGTACCAGGTGCTGCCGCTCGTGTTTCCGAAGTGGACAGTGAAGTAGACCTCGTTGTTGTCCGCCCAGGCGCACACCTGCCAGTAGCGGTTGGGGTTCACGGTGACGTACTGGTAGTTGCCGCAGACGTTGCCCGAGCCGCCCGGCGGGACCGGATTGGCCGCGTGAGCCGTACCCGCCGTCAGGAAGGTTGCCGCCACCGCGCCGATGACAGCCATGAACCTTGTGATCGTGTTGCGCACGATTCTCTCCCCAGAGTTCGCGTGAAGGTCATCAAGACGAATTCATGATCTTCGTTGAGCGGGTACCAGTACCGCGCGGCACGACGGATCTACGCAAGCGCTTCGGTGGCAATTCACTCAATCAGCCGACTGGTGGTGGAGAATTCGCTTCGGCTACCGACATCTCACCAAGGTCCTGGGCCGTAGCGGGCCGTCGGAGCGCCGGTGGACTTGGCCCAGTAGCGGTCGCCGTAGGACCAGTGCCACCACTCGGTCGGGTAATTGACCATGCCGACCGCGGTCAGCGCGTCGGCGAGAAGGCGTCGGTTGGCTGCCGCTTCCGCCAAGATATTGGGCGCCGCGGTGTAACACGCAAGGTCGCTCCCCTCCGGGCTCGCGTTGACCTTGGTGCCCATGTCCAGTTCTTCGCCCGCGATCGTGCACAGCGTCAGGTCGACGGCGGCGCCCGCCACGTGCGGGGCGATGGCGGGCGGGGACAGCGCGCGGCTGGCCTGGTTGTGTACCCGCTCGTCCGTCCACTCGCGATTGTCGCGGCGCAGTTCGTCGGCGTACTCGGTGAAGTACCGCA